>Ga0209192_10000008_pt1 | contig 354120 bp, 292 predicted proteins | sample ArcticOcean_MG_C_11_FD_187433 | JGI IMG/M metagenome (GOLD analysis project Ga0209192, IMG submission 187433) | Marine microbial communities from western Arctic Ocean - ArcticOcean_MG_CB2_154 (SPAdes) (version 2) | ecosystem: Environmental > Aquatic > Marine > Oceanic | place: Arctic Ocean... | reverse complement strand
GGGGGGGGGCGGGGGGGGAGGGGACGTCGCATTCACGGTCACGCTCGTGGCGTTCACGCCAGTGGCGTTGACACTCGTCAACTCGTCCGTTGTGTCCTCGGTAGACATCGCGGTGGTGTGGTGTGCACCGCCGGTGCCGTGCTACGCGTGGGCCGAGATTCACGTCAACCACGACGCGCACCACGACGAGCACCGGAGGTCACCCGCGTGCGTTGGACAAACACCTCACGTCCCACTTCCCGTTATCGCCGAGGCAGAGGCATGGCGTGTGCGGTCACGCGCGCGGCTCGACGGCGTGGAACGCCGTTTCCGGGTGTGCCGTGGAGTGCGCGCGCGCGGACGGGCGTGTCGTTGTTTCCAATGAAACGCTTACGCTTCAACGGGTGGCCAAATCGCGAAATCTCGAAATCGCAAAACCTGAAGAGACTAAAAACACAGCTGATGAGGCGTCGGGAAAAGGACAGCCGGCGAGTCTTCCACCTCGACTCCCGACCAGCCTAGCTACAGACCGTTGTTAACGCGTGTTGGCACTGGCTTAAAAACTAACTTCTAAGTGTCCCGTCCCGTCCCCCGTCCGCGCAAACGAGGCGTAAACGCTCGGATCTTCGTTTACGCCTCCATCACGCCCTTCTCCGAGACGTAGAACCCGTCGAGGAACTTGCGGATATCTTTCCGTTTCACCAGGCACGCCATGTGAATAAGAGCGGCTGATTTGCTGACGTTGTCGATGTCGTTGCCTTCCAGGACAAGGCAATCCTTGACGTTGTCATCCCGAAAGATCTTCACGCCCTCCAGCATCATGCACGTGCGCGTTCGTTTTTCACCCAGGAAGTTCCTGATTTCGATCTTCTCGCCCGCATCCGGGATGTTGACGTTGACGGGGAAGTGCGCGTACACGGCTCTCATTTTGTACCTGAAACCCTTCGTGACGCCGTCGAAGAGGTTGGACATGTGCGAGCACACGGTTCGCAGGCACGCCAGCCTTTTCTTCGCGGAGAAGAACATCGTCGCCACGATCACGTTCTTTTCCTTGTCGTGGAACAAATCGATGCGGGGCAGGTGGGTGAAGTCCCTGGAAAGCGTGCCCCGGGGGCCCTTCACCGTGATCTTCCGCGCCTTCAACTGCACATCAACGCCGTCGGGAATCGCGAGCTCGCGCGTAGCCTTGAGGACCTTCATCCTGGGGAAGCTGAGGGTGAAGGGAGACTGTGATGAGAGGGAGGCGTTGTTTTGTCAGCGAAAACCCTAGAGCCATTGAAAACGCGGTCGGATGAAGCCGCTTCTAGTCGGCGCTTCCGGTCGACGCGGTGACCCGACTGCGCGAAGCGTGCGTCGTGCGACCCGACGTGCGTGGTGTTGAACCGCGCGTCGGTGCCTGGGTCGCGTTTAAGCGGTGCTCTCGCCGACACCAACGCGCCGCTTCGCCGGAAGCACGTCGGCATCGCTCGCGAGACCCTAGGCGACAGCGCGTTCCGTGATGGACGAGCGCAACGCGACGACAGCGGCGGTTCGGACGCGCGGTCGGTGAAACGGGCATGCGTCTCTGGCACCACACAACGCGGTGGATATCGGACTAATGTGAAAAGACTCGCACCTTGCTCGCTTACACGTCTCAAGCGCGTTCGGGAAAGGACGAGCGCGGCGGGCATCGTCGGCTTTTCTTCGTTGGCGCGCGAGTCGCGTGGCCCATATTCGCAATTTCGTAACCTGTCGTTTTCTCGCCTTTTGCTTTTTCCAAATCGAGACGTCCCTTCTCTCGCTTTGGAAATGGCTCCGTCAAAATCCAGAGCGCGCCTGACCCGGTCGCCCCCCGGACACCATGGCGGAAGAGACGCCCGAGGAGGTTCCCACGTGTGTATGGGAAACCAAGAACGAGGAGGGGGAATGGGGGGAGGGTACTTGCGATGAGGGGTTTCCCGTGGGCGAGGTACGTGCTGGGTTCGCCATTTTTCACGCTTCCTAATTCGACTCCTCCCCCTCGCACCTTGCGTACCGAACCGGTGCTGACCGGTGTTCACCTTTCTCCTCAAAAAGGGCCGCATGACGTTTCCCAACGGCGATATCTTCGAAGGCACTTATGTCAAGTCGATGATACCCGACCCGGTCGCGGTGGCGGAGGCGGAAGCGGTGGCGGAGGAGAAAGCCGCGGCGGATGAGGCCGCTGCTGCTGCCGGAGATGGAGACGCTGCAGAGGGCGAAGCAGAGCCCGCGGAAGGCGAGCCGGCTCCTCCCGCGGAGGAGGAAACACCCGAGCCCGAGATTCCCCTTATTCCCATTTCCATGCGCCAGGGCAAGGGCAAATACGTGTTCAAGCCCTTAGATGAAACCGAGGGAAACGAACTCTCGGGCGGTTTGTACGACGGAGATTTCGTGGATAACAAGAAACACGGAACTGGCACCAAGACGTTCCCGGACGGAAGCAAGTACGTCGGGTCCTTTGTTGACGACGCGATTCACGGCGAGGGTGAGTACACGTACGTATCCGGGGACATATACCGGGGGCAATTCGAAAAGGGAAAGAAGCAAGGCAACGGGTCATACTTTTTCGCGAAGTCGGCGTCGACGTTCATGGGAAATTGGACCGCCGGCGCGTTCGAATCCGGCGAATGGGTCTACGCCGACGGCACGTCGTATAGCGGTACGTTTCAAGACGGGAAACCGCACGGCGAAGGCACGTACACGTACGTGCAAAACGGGAACACGCAAAGTGGCGAGTGGCAAAAAGACGGCGCGTTCGTGGGAGGGACAATCAAAGCGGGAGTTTGATTGATGTATTGACTGCGTGAAAAAACTGACTTTTCAAATCGCGCCCCCGGACTTCTTCTCACTACTCGGGTACGCCGTTCGCCACCGCCCATTCCAGTATGTGCCCTCTCGCAGCTTGGCGCATGTGCCAGTTCCACGGGCAGCCGTTCGCGCGCGCCCACTGCAGCACATCGAGGTGCCCGCCATCCGCCACCCTCGATCACGTGTACTCGTCCTATGGGCAGCCGTTCGCGCACGCCCAATGTAGCACCTCGAGATACCCGCCCTCCACCGCGAACGCGCACGTCCTCTCGTCCCACGGGCAGTCGTTCGCGCGCGCCCACTGAAGCACCTCGAGATACCCGCCCTCCGCCCTCTGCCGCGAACGCGCACGTCGACTCGTCCCACGGGCAGCCGTTCGCGCGTGCCCACTGCAGCACCTCAAGGTGCCCACCCTTCGCCAACCTCTAGCACGTCGACTCGTCCCACGGGCAGCCGTTCGCGCGCGCCCACTGCAGCACATCGAGGTGCCCGCCATGCGCCGCCACGGATCACGTGTCTGTGTCCCACGGGCAACCGTTCGCGTGTAACCACTGCAGCACCTGTAGGTGTCCGCCACTCGCCGCCTCCATGCACGCAACCTCGTCCCACGGGCAGTCGTTCTCATGTGCCCACTGCAGCGCCTCGAGGTGCCCGCCCCTTGCCTCCATCGAGCACGTATCCTTATTCCACGGGAAACCGTTCCCGCGCGCCCACTGCAGCACCTCGAGGTGCCCGCCACTCGCCGCGTACGAGCACGTCCCCTCGCTCCACGGGCAGCCGTTTGCGCGCGCCCACTGCAGCACCTCGAGGTGTCCGCCGAACGCCGCCCTCGAGCACGTCCTGAAGTCCCACGGGCAGCCGTTCGCGCGTGCCCACTGCAGCACCTCGAGATGCCCGCCCAAAGCCGCCGCCGAGCACGTGTCCCGGTCCCACGGACATCCGTCCGCACGCAGCACCTTCAACTCCTCCAGCTGTCCACTCCTCGCCGCTGCCTCACAAAGGCGTTCTCGACGCGACAGAATACCTCACCGTTGCAGGCGCTTCAACGCGCTGAAACATCCGAGCTCGGCGGCACGATATTCACCAAGCTCTTGAAACCGTAGCCCCGTCGCCGCCATCGCGTCGCGCATCGCACGGCTCACCGCTGGCAGCCGTGCGAGGTCGGCGGGATCGTCGAAATACTCGGATCTCAAAATGTGCGTGGCGACGAGGTGGTCGGGAAGGTCGGGGATAGCTTCTTGCGCGTCGGCAAGGCTCGTGGGATTAGTGGCGGTCGCCATACCACCGAACGCGGCAGTCATGGCGGTATGCGCGGCGTGGGAGGACATGTGAAGGGTGTCGTGTGCGCGTCGTTGTGCTCGAGGCTTCCGCGAAACGAGAATATGTACAGAGAAGTTGCACACGATAAGATGGTCAAAGAATTAGCATACTACTTCCATCTACCCAAGCTGGTTACCCTACTCATCGCTCCAGCGTCATCGTCATCGCCTCCAGAGAGTACTCGTCGAACACGTCGTCGATATCCCCCATCACGTGCTTTACGTTTTCCCCCCGGAACTTGTGCCAATCAACGAAGAAATCCTTCACCACGCCTTTGAGGTACTCCAGGCGTCCTGATGCGATAAAACCGAAAGCGTCAGTCTTGAGTCTTGAGTACGGGTGTACTGTATGGGCAAACAGTCTACTTGTCATGTATGAGGGATTGGAAAAGGTAGACAACGTGGGTAGTAATTTCCGACTGTACTCCATACAGAGCAGTAATCAGGGAGGCGGAACGTTTTCATTGGGAAAGCCCCGCACCTCTTCGCGCGGCGGCTTGTTTTACGATGGCGTCTGCGTTTAGTAACACGCCTCGCCACTCGGGTGACAGAAAGTTGTCAATCTCGGGCTCTTGCATTTTAAGCTCTCTCAAGCCAACGACCAGGCTTTCCTGGTCAACCAAAGTCATTGCGTTTTCAATCAGGTGGTGGGTTAGTTTCGCGAACTTCGAGGGCGTGGTTTGGTCGGCGTCGAAGATGAACCGAATTTGTAGGTTAGCCTTCGTGGCGCTTCGCCCGATGAACTCCTTCACAAGCGCCAGCGGCGTGACGCCATCGCAACAGAACCGAAGCTCGCCCTCCTTGCCTTTGACGACAAGCCTCGTTTTCAGCAACACGTTCTCGAAATCGTACGAAAAAACGTACCCGCCGCCGCGATCCTTGACGTCTCCGAAAGCGCTTCGCGCGCTCTCGTCGGAATCGGCAAACAACCCGCCCACCGGTACCGCGCTGGGACAGTTCGACGGGACCTCGTCAAGGCACTCGAACGTCCACTGGTGCGCGTCTTCCAGGGAGAAGCCCCCGGTGACGGTTAGCACGTTCACCGCGCGGTCGTCGCCCAACACGTCGCCGGCGTCGCCGTTTGTATCCCCGGGGCGCCCCGACCCGGAAACGCCATCCTCGAAACTCGCCTCGCGTCGTCGCTGGTGCAGGCACAGTGGTTTTATTTCTTTCACCACCTCTACGCAGGTTTTCGGGTGTTGAAGGGGGACGACGCAGGCGCGAATTACACCCGCCCTGCCCTCGACGCATCGCATTTTGATTTCGAAGCGGTTCTGGGTATCGCTCGGCAGGCGGTACACCGCGAGCGCCGTCGCGGCTGCGCCGCCCGCCGCCGCCGCCGCAGGCAAAGGCGTGCGCGAAACAATCGCCGCCGACGCGTCGTCCGCGGCGTCTTTGCCAGCGGTTGTTGCGTTTGAGGTGTCATGTTTCGTTGTGTCACCTGTCACCCCGCGATCCCCCCCCCCGTACTCATCCAACAAGTCAACCTCGACGTCCGCGAACACCGCGACGCTTTCAATCGCCCTGGGCGCTTCCAACGTCAGCGTGTGCGTCGCGCTCGTGGAGGACAGTTTCAGCCGCGCAAGAATCGCGCACGCCCCGTCCGCCGCGATGAGGGACCCCGAGCGTTTTTTATACGCAGCTCGGGCGTCATGCACTTCCTGTTTCAGCTTAGCAATCTCTGCCGTTAACGCATCCGCGCGTTGGTTGTCTTTAAACCGCCGGACCCCTAACTGCGCGTCGTCCAGCGTCTCACCCATCGCGAACCCGTCCGCGGTGGTGCTGTCCAGCCCCGGTTTGAACGCCAACACCTTCCCACTGAACGTGTGCGCGATGATTTCGGGAAACGGCGTGGTGACCCTTCCGTGTTTGATTGTTTGGATCTGTTCTCGTAAATCCACGGCGCCGGACAACGTGGGGTCGCCGTTTTCGTCGAAAGAATACACCTCCAGGCTTCCGTCGTCTCTGCCCACCACGACGTCGTTCACGCCGTCCCCGGTTAAATCGCACTCCGCGTGAATCGCGGTGACCCCCCCTTTTTGCGAATCAATGACCCAGCCCCGCACAACGGACTCGCCATCCAGAAACAGCTGGCCCACGGAACCCTGCTCCGTGCCGAAAAGCACTTCCCGACGGCCGGCGTGTTGTTGGTTCGGGGGTGTTTTCTGTGACTGATTTCTAATTGACCCCGGCGGAACTCGGGCGTCTGCAGACCCTGACCCTGACCCTGACCACATTTGCCGTCGCGCCTCGTCATTTCCCAAACATACACTTAACGCAGACGCCGCCCCCGGCACCGCGGCTTCGTAGTACAACTCGCCGCCCTGCACCACGCGGATGAATCGATCCTTGCACGCCAAAATCTGGTTCTTCTCCCTTTCCAGCACCACGGGCGCTACCCGAACGTCGCTTATCCTCTCGTCACTTTTAAAGAAACTCGCGTCCTGCCCATCCACGTAGTGGTTGCTCACCGACGTACCACTGGCCCAGATGTTGGTGTGGTCCACGTGGATGTGCGAAATGGGTTCGGTGAGGTTCGTGCTAAACTTGAAAAACTCCTTTCCTTTTTTGTTAATCCCTCGGACCGTGGTACCCGATGCGACGAAGATCTTGTCCTCCTGGCCTTTCGCGGAACCCAAGGTTAGGCTCGTTATAGGCTCACTTGATAACGCGTTTCGAAACACCAACCCACGACTCTCCTCACCTTTCCGCATCCCAAGCGCCGTGAGCGTCCCAGACGCGTCGCCCAGAACGATCTTGTTTTGTCGCTTGCCTTTACTGAGCGGCAGCACCTCCATCGTTCCTCGCTCCGCTTGGCCGGTCTGCGTGATGTCCACGCGGTCGAAGGTGAGGAAGGACATGTTGCGTGGTCGTCCTCCGACACTCGCGAAGACACTGACCCGACCAGAGAAGGCCAAAGCCTACCTACGAGCCTTCGACGGACGGGCGCGCGGCGATGTAAATGACAACTTTGAAAAGAATAAGCTTGACTTTTTTTATGAAAAAAGTGAACCAGGTGAAAAAAGTGAAAGTGTTTTTACAAAAAGCTCTCCTATTTCTTCGCGAACACCCCCTGGTACAGGTACACGGCTAGTATTGAAAACGACACGGCTAGGGCGCCTACATAGTTATAGATGCCACCGCTGGCTTGTGCCAGGGCGTCCGTCGACGGGTCCAGGGCTTGCGCCGCCGCGAACGTGAAGATTGTCATGGCGTCGATTCCGAAAATCGCAAGCGCTATCGATAAATTCAGCTTTTTGAATGACGAACCGCCCAGCCGGCCGCGCCGCGCCGCGTCCAGCAACACGAACTGCGCGGGCGCGAGCATGAACACCGTGCCTAAACCGAAGGCTCTTTGAATGAACTGAGACGACGGTGTGTATTCATTCACGATCGCCAGGGGGGACAGCGGCGAAAACGCGAACGCGCCGCCGACGATCATGGACGCCGCGAACGACAGCTTCAGGTACCGCTCCAGGTACCCTCCTTGGTCTGTTACATCACCCAAATCAGTCACCACGGCCCAGTCCTCCTTGACCCGTATCCAGGCCTCGCCGAACCCTCCGCCGTATTGTGTGATTGCGGATGCCGAGCAAACGAACGCTGGGGCCATCGCGGCGGCAACACAGGCCACCGCGAGTACGCTCGGCGCTGGTTCCGCGCCCGTAACCGCGCCCGCCGCGAACGCCGACGCGACGCCCACAACGTTCGCCCCGGAGTACAGCACCACCGCCAGCGCGAGCCTTTGGTACGTCGCCGAATCTAATCTTTCATTTGTTGACGCGTCTGACAGCAAGTAAAGCGCGCAAAGCGCGATCACGGCGAAGCAATCCGTGCCTATCACGTTGCTGAAGTGCTGCACGTCGGCGATTGCCAAGAAGTTCCCAGGGTCGCTGTGGGTGACGTTAAACGCCTCAAGCACGGGCTCGGCGTTTACGAACGTTGGGATGGTGGGAACGGCCAGCACCAGGGCGGCGGCTTTGAACTGCAGCGACTCGGTTGTGGTTCCCGCAGGGGGTTTAGGAGCGGGCTTTGGTTTGGACCACGGGAAACCTTGGAACAACGCGGTTGGCTGAACGCATCGGTGTCGCGTGCCGACAGTTCTGGCACCGCGTCCACCACGAGCACGTCCCAAGGACGACCTGCCCGCGGACCACTGGCCGGTTGCACAACGCGCCGGCCCGAGCGCGTTTGCGTACGACATCACACACGTCCGCGAACAAGCGTTCTGGGAGACGGCGTGTGCCCTGCGTTGCGCAAGCACCACGGTTGAGCATTGGGAACTCGTGACGTGGCGTTCTATTCTCAACGTTCTGTTGCTGTCGAAAACCAAAAAACTGTTATGCAATCGTTCATCCTGTCACACCTCACGCGCGCCCGCGATGGGTCCGCGCGTGGGCGTGCCGTCCTTCCGCGGCGGCGCGGTGGGTGGCGTTTTGTCGAAATCGCGGGTGGTGTTACGGAGGTCGGTCGTGGTGAAGCTGCTTCGGCTGAAAAGCGGGCGGCGCTTGAAAAAGCGCGCGCGCGTCGTCGGCGGGCCGACGGTGGTGACCGTCCGCTCTGTCCCTGTCCGTGACGCCGGTGATACACGCGATACGGACGATGACGATGACGCCAAATCGGTCTCCTCGGACGCTTCGGACTCGTCAGACGTGGTGATCGTGGACGAGAGGCCCGCGCGCCCGTCGCCGGACGACGACGCGCGTGGCGCGGGCGCGCGAAGAAAACGCGATCTCGTGACCGCCGCGTCTTCGGCACTTGACCTGCGCTTGCGTTCCGAACACGGCATGGGCAACTGCATGTTCTGCGCGTTTTCCAGCGGCGTCAACACGTGGCTCGGGTCAAAAGGCACCGCTGGTTCGGTGGCGGATGCCGCGTTGTTCCCCCAAACCGCGGCGGCCGATACAGGTACGCACGGTGTGCATGGTTCAAAGTCGTCTTCAAAGTCCAATACTTCAAACCGCACACACGAAAAGAAAACAATCACGTGGGCGCACCTTCGCGCCAACTTGGTGACCGGACTGCGTTTGCTGGTGCGCGACGCGCCAGCGCTAGCGGTGGCTTCACTGCACGGAAACGAAACCTCATCCAAACAGACCAAGAAGAAAAAAAAACTCGCGGTGGAAATCGCCATGTCCTGTTTGATGGAGGGGAAGGAGGGCCGGGAGTGGCTCACAAGAGGTGCGCTTAAAAACGTGGACGTCGCGACGCGATTCGAAAAGTACGTCAGCGCCATGGCCAGCGACGCCGCGCCGTTCGCGGGGACCCACACCTGGGTACAGTACTGGGGCGCGGATAACGAGATTGTGGTACTCGCGTCGCGGCTTAGAGTGGCGGTGGTTTGCGTAGAGACCGCGACGCAGACGCAGGGGTTCTTCCTCGGCGTACCGGCGGACGTCGCCGAGGTAGTCGGCAACAAAAACGTTTTCGAAAATGAGGAACACGAAAAAAGAAAAAACCTTACGCGCCCGGGGCGGTACATGCCGGGGGGCGCGCTAGAGTTTGGAACCGGCGGTGGTGACGTTTCGGTTGGAAAGGAAACGGGAGGTACACGTACACGTGGGGTGCTGCGGTGGCGCGCGGCGCGGGGGAAGGTTACGCTCACCGTGCGGTTGGTCAAAACAGACTCGAAAGCGGCGGCGGCGGCGGCGGAGTCGACGCTTGTTTCAAAGAAAAACAACGGCGAAAAGAAACCGCTCGTCCTGCCCGCACTCATCGTCGTGCACCGCCCGGGGCACTTCGACAGCTTACAGCCGAAGGAGGGGTACGTGTTGGTGATGGAGCGCACGGAGGTGGGGGGTGAGCGGGACGAAGGGAAGCGAGTCTCACTTTAGCTTATAGTTTAACGTAACGGCATCGAGAAACGTGTCACGCAAAAGTCTTTATTTCGTCGTCGGAGGTCTTACTTCTATGCAGGGCAGCGGTTCGCTACAGTCTGCGACTCGCAAATTGTAAATACAGAATCATTGTTCTAGGACCGAACATCTGTTGCAGCATCGCCCTGTTTAACTGTTCCATCTGCACTTCCTCCTCCGCCGTCGCGGTCGCCCAGTTTAACAACTCGATATGACCCCTGGTTCTCGCCTCATCTATGAGCGTTTTCCAGTTCCACGTCATGCCGTTCGCGTGCGCCCACTGCAGCACCTCGAGGTGTCCGCCGAACGCCGCACACCTGCACGTGTTTGCGTCCCACGGGCAGTCGTTCTCGCGCGCCCACTGCAGCACATCTAGGTGCCCGCCCCACGCCGCCTCCGCGCACGTCTTCTCGTCCCACGGGCAGTCGTTCTCATGTGCCCACTGCAGCGCCTCGCGGTGCCCGCCCCTCGCCGCCAACGCGCACGTGTACTCGTTCCACGGGCAGCCGTTCGCGAGCAACCACTGTAGCACATCTAGGTGCCCGCCCGTCGCCGCGAACGCGCACGTCCTGAAGTCCCACGGGCAGCCGTTTTCATGCAACCACTGCAGCGTCTCGCGGTGCCCACCCTGCGCCGCCATCGCGCACGTGTACTCGTTCCACGGGCAGCCGTTCTCGCGTGCCCACTGCAGCACCTCGAGGTGTCCTTCCTCCGCCGCGCACGCGCACGTGTTTGAGTCCCATGGGCAGCCGTTCGCGCGAGCCCACTGCAGCACCTCGAGGTTCCCGCCCTGCGCCGCGTACCCGCACGTTTTTGCGTTCCAAGGACATCCGTTCTCGCGCAACCACTGAAGCACCTCGAGGTGCCCGCCCGCCGCCGCCCTCATGCACGTCTCTGCGTCCCACGGGCAGCGTTTCATGAGCGCCAAAAAGCCTTTTGGGCGCAACCACTGCAGCACCTCGATATGCCCGTCATTCGCCGCCCAAGCGCACGTCCACTTGTCCCAAGGGCATCGGTTCGCGCGCGCCCACTTTAGCAGCTCGAGATGCCCGTCCCTTGCCGCCCCCGAGCACGTCTTTGCGTCCCACGGGCAGCCGTCTGCGCGCAGCACCTTCAACTCCTCGAGATTTCCAACCCTAGCCGCTGCCTCACAAAGGCGTTCTCGACGCGACAGAATACCTCGCCGCTCCAAGCGCTGCAACGCGCTGAAACATCCAAGCTCCACGGCATTGTCTTCATCAAGTTCTTCGTACCGAAACCCCGCTGCTGCCATCGCGTCGCGTATCGCACGGCTCACCGCTGGGAGCCGAGCGAGGTCGGCGGGATCGTCGAAGAACTCAGATCTGAGAACGTGCGCGGCGACGAGGTGGTCGGGGAGGCCGGGGATTACCTCGCCCGCGTTAGCCGCGTTAGCCGCCGAGTTAGCATCGCGGCGCTCGCTCTTTTTCTTTCGCGCGCGAGCTTTCCTACCGGCCATTGCGTTGGAAGAGTGGTGGTTTTGTGTGCGCGTCGTTGTGCGTCGTTGCTTTTTACCTCGAGGCTTCCGAGAAGGCGAGCACGCGAAGAGGTGATGACGAGGATCACGAGGATTCGCGCGAAAAAACCCGTTTGCGTTGCAGGGCTTGAAGCGGTGACGCGGCAGGCCCGCGCGCACTTTCATGAGCACGCGGGAAACCCCGAGCGCGCGCATGGGCGCTGCGACGAGCATGAACATCGTTTCTGTGGAAACCACCCACGACGACGCGGCGGTACGTCCCAAGAGGCCGCGTCTTTCCGTCTCCGTCTCCACGCGCCCTTTCGCGGGACGATGAGTTATCTTCTCGTCCACCGGTGTCCCCAATCCGGACCGACCGTTCCGTGCGCTGACGCCCCCTCCCTCTCGCAAAACCCAAAACCAGACGCGACGTAACCCCCACCCGTTCATCATCATGAGCCGCGCGGACGGCCGCGCGTTCGTCATCGACTCCGCGGGAAGCGCGGAGATCACCGAGGCGTCCTCCAACTTCCTTCGCGCGCTCGCGTCCGCGGGAACGGCTCCGCCGAGCCCTGGAAACAACGTCCCATCGTTGATGAACGCGCCGGCGCGGGAGGGACGCGGCGCGGTTTGGGCGCCGCGGTTGCCGGGAACGAATCACACACCGGCTGAGACTGACCCTACGCGGCGCGGCGCGCTGGTCCCTGTAGATCCAACCGCGCAACCCCCCACACAAACGGCGCCCACGTCCCGACCTCGCACCAGGAGCGAGACACTTCATGGGACGGACGAACACTTCCCTCGCGCCAACCGTCTGTACCGCGCGCTTACGGGCGCGCGACGCGCTCGGGAACCACCCAGTGTGTCCCATTCGCCAGGCAGTGGTGTTCCCGGGGAAGACTACAATTCATCTGCCGTGACCGAGACAGACCACTCCCAACGAAGGGCCTCGCTTGACAACCGACACGAACTGGACGACGACCCTTTGGGAATGCGACGCCGACGCCGACGTCTGGTGGGGCGGTTCTTCGGAGACCCCGAGGGCGGCGGGGAAGAGCGCGCGACGCGAACTTTTGCGGAAGCAACTGAGACGCAAACTGTGTTGAGCCCGATGGAAACGGCCGCGACGACGCGCGAAGCAACCACGGACGCAACAAGAGGTGACTACCGCGCCGGCGGGCTGAACATCGCGTCTGTCGCGCGCGAGCTCGGCGAAAGCACGACGCGGCTGGGCGCGGGCACGCGCGCGATGGAGTCGGAAGGCACGGGTACGTGTTGGGGCTTTCCCAAATCCTGACACCAGCCGTTTACAGCCCCTGCGTGACTGCACTAGTCATTAAAAGGAAGTGCACTACATACAGCACATACGCATCACTGTTCAGCCCGATTAAGCCCGACTGTTCGGCCCGAATCTGGCCTCCCTGTTTGCTCACTCAAGTCACGGTCCCGACTGACTCTTTTCCTTCGCACTCGCAGGCCAAAACCAGCGCGATTCGTCTCGCGCGCTTCGCGCGCGCGTTTCTTTCCTCGCCGACGCGTTGCTCACGATTTTGAGGGAGGTGGATTCGCGTTTGGTTACCGACGGGGACGACGAGTCGGGTGGGATGAGCCGGTTGTCTGGCCTGCTGGGTTTCGGCCCGTCAAGAGCGCACAACGAAGACCTGGAAGCGCTTCCCCCGACCACGATCTGGGGCGGCGGAAACGGTACCGCTGGTACTACTTCTGGTACGCCCAATGAACCGGCACCCGATGGAAATCGCACGTACGCGCAGGTCGCCTCCAAGGCTGCGGATGTTGATGGTTCATCACTTGAACCGTCTCCGGACACAAACACGAAAGACCAAACGCCCGCGACGTTTTTCGGCGCGCGCGGTTGCGACGAAACAAACGACGCGCCACAGTGTTATGTCTGTTTGGAGGATTTCGCAATCGGCGAGGAAATCCGGGAGTTGCCTTGCCGGCACGCGTTTCACGCGAAGTGCGTGGACAAGTGGCTGCTGCATTCATCACGGCGGTGCCCGACGTGCAGGGCGGAGGTGCCGCGAATCAACCCCCGCCGACCCCCAGGGCGATCGACGTTCTTCAGGGAGCCGTTGTTCGGGGACTCTGAACAATTGCTCGGTTTCGAACGGGGTTTTTTAGTGGAAACCGCGCTGACCGAACACGAAACGCAAACCCAAACCGTAACGCAACCCGCGGCGCTCGCGTTACCTCGGCCGAACGTGTTCTTTCTCCCGGCGCCCGCGGGCTTTGAACCTGTCGTCGGCCCCGAAAGAGCGCACTCGCCCGCGATCCGCTGAGAGGAAAGCGGATGGGGAAAGACTGCTTCAAAATTGGAAGTATAAGTGTAGACGGTGTATTTGGATTGTAAAACGTTACTGGATTTCTTGGTATCGACGTTGTCGCTTTATGAAACATACCACAGCCGATATCGGGCCTACCTGTTATCGTGTATTAATACCTTAACACAGCCGTCTTTCACCTTCGTAACACGCACGCTAGCTAACACCCCGGCTCGGTAATACCCCCGCTCAGGTTCTTCTTTTCTTCATCAAGTTTTCCCCCCGCGCGGCGGCTTCGCCCGCCGCGCCGGCGTCATACTTCGCGGCTGTCTTTTCCCGAACCCTGGCGACGTCGTCGTCCTCCGCCGCTCTTTCTACCGTCAGCCGCCGGCCGTAAAGGTGCGTCCCTCTCAACGCATCAAGCGCCGCGGTGGCTTCCCTTTTTGTGGTGAGCTCCACGAACGCGAACCCTCGGTGGGTGCCGTCGAACTTTTTCGGAAGCCGGCAGGACTTCAAAACCCCGAACGGGTTGAATAGCTTCTGGATGTCGCGCTTCGTGGCTTCGAACGCGACGTTTCTCACCACCACTTTGGTGGCGCTGAAACCTTCAAGAACGCGGTCGTTGGTCGATTTCTTGTTTCCATCATTTTTCGTATCGGCGTTTGAATCTTTTTTCGTGTCCGTTCCTGAAAGCTCCAGTTTCAAAGCTCGGCCTTCCAAAACCACGCCTTGCATGGCGCGCCTCGCCGCTCGCGCCACCGCCGGGGTGTCAAACTCCACAAACCCGAACCCTCGCGACAACGTGGCGCCGCCCGGACCCCGGGTAGTCGCGACGTTCGCGGCTAACACCCGGCCCGAAGCTGCCGATGCGGCTCGTAAAAAGTGCGCGCGCAAAGCCTGGCCCGATAAAAAAGAAAGTGTCAGTCTGTAGTATGGGCAATCAGTCCGGCGGAATGTGGTACATGGGAAAGTTCCTTACCTGCTCGCTGGTTTGGAAAGACAGACCCTTGACGAAAAGGCGCGACGCGTTTTCTTCGTCGTCGTCGTCTGTTTTCGTCCGTTTTTCATCCGAGGCTCCGTGGACGGCTGCGTCCGCTCTCGGCGCCGCGTTTGGTACGTCAGCGCCAGCGCTATTTCCTCCACGTATGCCACGCACTGTCGGCGCGTCACTTACAAAAATCCCAACCGGCGCCCACTCCACGTAAATCGGGACGTGTTTGTACCGCTTGTACGCCAAACCCTTGAACGCTTTGCGCGCGTCCGTCGGTTCCAGAAACTCCACAACCGCGATTGTCTTTGTGTCAGGCAGCACGAACCTACTCACGCCCCCGAACTTCTCGCACATCGTTCTCAACTCTTCCTGGTCGCCCTCGTACGGGAGGTTCTTCAGTAAAATCGCGATGCCGCTTCGCTTAACCAGTTTCTGCCCGCCCTTCCCGGCGCCCGCCGCCGCGGCGGCGCTGACTAACGTATCAGGGTCCACGCCGGCGTCCTCCAGCTGCGCTTTCGTGTCCGCGATGACTTGCGCTGATACCAATAAAAGAAAGTGTCAGTCTTGTATATCGCGATGTATGGACAACAGTTACCAGCTGAGAGATAAAACAGTGTGCCTGGATTAGGGAAAGGCCCAACACGTACCTTCCCCAAGCGCGAGCCGCACCGCCACGTCCGCGTCACCCGATTCAAGCAAGTCAGCCTTGGAAAGCCCGTACTTCGCCGCCACCGCCGCTGACACCGTGTCTTGCCGCATGAACAGCGAGTTCCACGCCGCCTTGTTCGTGCCGGCGTCCTGTTTCAACCGCGAGTCTCGGTTCTGTTTGAACCCGGCTTCTCTGTCGGCTTCGGATTGGGGTTTTTTGTTGCCATTAGCATTCTTGGCATCCCCGTCCCCATCTTTGTCATCCCCGTCCCCGTCCCCACCCACCCTACCGAACCCCCCCAACGTATCAACCGCGTTGGGCGGTCGCTTCGCGGGAATCAGGTGAATCAGCCGGCCCTGGAAGATCGACCCGTCCAGGGCTTCCATCGCGGCGAGCCCGTTTTCGGGAAGCGCGTAGGTGATGTACGCCAAGCCCTTGCTCGCGCGCGTGGTTTTGTTCACCAAAACGTGCACCGCAGTTAGGGCGCCGAATTTCGAAAAAAAGGAAGCCACCTCCTCCTCTGTCGCGGTGAAGGGAAGGTTCCGCGCGAAAACCCGACCGGTTTCGGCGATTGCCTCCATATCATCGGCGGTTACGACGCGCGCGTCTTTTTCGCGGTTTTCGTTCCCAGTTTTCGGCGGCGCGTCCCCTCCACCCTCCGCGTCACCCATGGACACGTCGTCCTCGTCGCTTTCGTCCTCGTCCTCGCCCTCCTCGTCCTCCTCCTCCTCCTCGCTTTCCGTGTCGCTGAACGCCTCCGCGCGTTTCTTGAGGTAGTCCATATCCGAAACGGCGTCATCTGCCGCGGTGGCGTCAACCTCGTCGTCGCTCTCGTCTGTTTCGCTGTTCTCATCGGTATCCGTCTCGCTTTCGCCGTCGTCGCCGCCGCCGTCCTCGGAGTCGGAGCTGACGTCGAAGCTGTCGCTTTCGTCGCCGCCGTCGTTTTTGACGTTTCGTTTTTGTGTTTGATTCGGTCTCTTTTTTTTCCGCACACCCTTCGCCGCCCCGGCCTTGCCTTCGTCGTCGTCCAGGTCCTGGTCGTAATCGTCGTCACTAGCGGCTCCTTCGTCGTCCTCAAACAGTGGCGTTTCGTTGTTGCCGCCGAAATCCGCGTCGCCCACGTCCGCGCCGAACGCGGTGACGTCCTGGTTGTCCCAGATCTTCTGCTTGTTCCTGGGCGCCATCAGCTCCATGAACTCCGCGAGTTTCGGGTCGCTGGCGATCATGTCCTCCAGCTCTTTCTCCGCCGCGTGTTTCTTCAAATTCTTCATCTTCCGCTGCTCACGGACGCCGATGAACCGGTCCGGGTCTTTCGGTTCCAACGCGTCAACGTCTGGTTCAGGGACGTTGCCCCGGGCGTGCGCGGACGACCCCAGGGAGTGTTTCGACCACGGCCGAGGTAACTGCGCGCTCTTCACCGCCCTGGCGTACTCGACGTTGATTTTCGACGTATCAACGAACGTGTTGTTGAACCAAGCAAGCGCACGCACCGCGTGTTGTTCGGTTTTGTACCCCACGAACGCCATCTGGCGCGACTTCCCGTCGTTGGTCTTCATTATTTTGCAATCCGTCACCTCGCCCCTTTCCGCGAAGTGCTCCCGCAACCGCTCCAAGGTCAGGTGCTTGGGGATGTTCTTCACGCAAAGCCGCGAGGAACGCGGCGCCGGTGCATCGTCCTCGCCCCACATGGGAAGCGAAGAAGAAGCCGGCCCGACATCGCGGGGGGGGGCCGAGCGACGCGCCATCGCCAATGCGCAGAGTCGGCGGCGCGTGTTTCGCCGCCGACTTACTTTTTTTTCCAGCCGTCACTTTTTTTCTTTATTTTCGTCTCTTCGATGCGGAAAATAAACGAAACGGCGTTGCTTCTCGGACGGACCGATGTCTCGGACGCATCGGAGAGAGGATCACGACCCGGTCGTCTCTCCTCGTTGCTTTCCTGGAAACTCCTCACCTTTTCCGACGCGCGACGCCGCCTCGACTCCGCACTACGCCCCGCGCGCGACCCGCGCGACCCGTACCCGACGTTTCCCAAAAAAGAGCATGCCCTCCGTCGCGAGTTTCATGATGCCCGCGTCTAAGTGCGTCACCGCGGTACCTGAAGACAAACTATCAAGTGTCGTGACCTCGCTGGTACACGAAAACATAGGGTGCGTCGTTGTCGTGGACGCGTCCACGGAAAAAGCGGTGGGCATCGTCACGAAGCAAGACGTTTGCCGGATGTACCTGGACCAGGTAAGTGGCGTTTCGGGTCGCCTTCACAAGACACCCCGGCAAAACGATCGTTTCCGCGCGTCGGGATCCACTCGAACCGGCAGCCCCGGCGATCGGGACACACGACCACCACCAGAACTTCTTCGCCGGTGACACTATGACCGTGTGGTATCCTCGGCGCGTCCCAGAAGGCGAATCGTTTTCTCTTATGGGAACAACCAACGAAACTTTTTTGAATATGTGAAAGTACTTTCTTCCAAAGTATTCACAATCGTGTCTCCTCGTTTTTACATCGCCGCGAGTTCCCGCGCTCACCCTGTTACGAGTCTATTAACCCATAGTTCCCGCATTCACCCTATTTACGACCCCTAATTACTACCCATAACCCACACCCCCAACCCCTAGACCCCCCTTGCGACGCAGCTGAAGGACGTGATGACCACGAAAAATGAATTCATCTATTGCGCTCCCGAGATGTCCCGCGACGACGCCGCGGACGTCATGTACGTATTGCGCGTTTCCCAAATCCCAACACTGTTTGCGGATTGTCCAGAGTAATTACTCATATACATTACGAAATACTGACACTTTTCTTTCCCAATCGCAGGCAAAAACACAAGGTCCACCACATTGTGGTTTCCCCCGGCGGTTCCGGGAAGTTCACCGGGCTTCTGTCGTCCTGGGACATCGCGCGCGAGTGCGCGCTGGACGCGAAGGTAATCAAAGTAGTGAACGTGGCGTGGGTGACGCACAAACGGTGAAACGTTGAGTTCTTTCTTGTTGTTTTCGAACGCGCGCGAAAGCGACCGTCGGACGCGGTTTCTCTAACACGTTTTGTTTCGGTAACCTCGCAGGCGTGGCCGTACAACCGAAGCGCGTGGAGGAAATACGACGGCGCGTCGACGGACGGAGCGTGAGTGTGTTTGTTTGGACGACTTGTACGCTGTAGGTAGTTAACGTGCGATCCGGATGTTTCGAAATGAGAGTGTTTTCCTTGACTCGGTGATTGGTCTCCAGCTTGAAGGCGAACTTATCCAAGCCAGGTTAACCTGGCTTCGATAACTTTGACCATCAAGCTGCAGACGGTTCGCCGGGTAAAGGTTGACACAGATTTCGAAACCACCGGATACTCTCGACGTGCGCTCCGCAGGTAGTAACTCTTAATTTTCATAAGTGGTATCCACGCTTTCACGAAAATTCATCAGCACAAACGTACCCGTTCTCCTTCGCCGCGGAGGCGAAGGAAGGAAAGGGAGTAACCAGAGGCGAAGGAGAAAGGGTACGTTTTGGCTGATGAATTTGTTGAAAAGCATGGATACCACTGGATGAAAAAGAAGAGTTACGACGTGAAGTTCACGATGCGTCCCGTGACCTCTGACGCTCGCCGAACGGTGGAGTTCGAGCTCGATTTCCGGTTCATAGCTTTTTGAAAACTTCCGAACGCGAGGTTCCGGGTTTGGAAGGCTCGAAGCTCTCGTTCCGAAGCGATCAACAAACGACGAACCGTAAGAGAGCGCAAACTTTTCCTATTCGGTGAACATCAGAAGTCACGGGACTCTCGATGTTTTTTCAATACTAGCTAGACTACAGACGATGACCCGCTTTGGACGGTTGCGTGACGCTTCGTATCCCTCAACACGCACACTGAAACTTGTCGTTCACGTCGCTTTCCGCCTGGCGCCTACTTCTCCCACGAGTTTTTCCAGATCAAACAAACCCACCCGCGTTTGTTTCGCCGCCGCAAGCGTCGCGGCGCGGCGAAGCGCGTCCGCCGTGAACGGATCAGTTCCCCCGACGATTTCTATGGGTATTTCGACTATTTCCTTTCCCGTGGTCGCCGAACTCCGCGGCGCGCCCGTGACACACGGCGCCAGCATCGCCGCCAGCTCCTGGTCGGTCCAGTCCCCGAACCCGTGACTGTCCGCCACTGCTCGTAACTCACTCAACCCAAAAGTCGCGGTTTCGAGGGGTACTTTTCCCCGCGCCACGCCCACGGCGGTGCTCGGCGCGAGAAACGCGAGGAACGCGTGTTTGGCGTCCTCCTTTGGGTCGGTCGACGGCTCAGGCTCGTCCTTCTTTCTTCGCGGTCCACTTTTCGCTTTGCTCGTCTTTTTGTGTGTAAAATTTCGTTTCTTCGCCGCGACGCCGTCGCCAGCCGCGCCGGGCATCGGCGCTGTGTTAAGCGCGTACTCGCTGTTTCTTTTGCGTTTTACGTTAGGCTTTTCTTTTCTTTTTGTTTGGTGTGTATCGTCAGGCGCGGAAACTTCCTCTGCGACTTCTGTTCCGTCTTCGTCAAGCTCGATCACCCCTCCGTGGCTTTCGGTGTCGTCGTCGTCGTCGTCGTCGTCGTCATCCGAAACAAAATCGGCGTCATCCTTTTCGCTTTTTCCCTCATCGTTTGCGCCCGAATCCGAATCTGACTCCCCCGTCGAAACCTGCCCTTCGTCGCATTCGCCTACGGTATGGACACGCTCTTTGGCTGGCCGGCTGGAGCGCCGTTTGGCGGGGTATGAACCGGACCCGGAAGCGCTACCGCGTTGCCGGCGACGCGATGCATCTGGCTCGTCCGGTGACGAAGTTTCCATCGTCGCCGCGGGTAAAGTTGGGATGGAAAGCGCGGCGAGTTTCGCACTTTTCTTACCGCGGCGGTTCGCCTCTCCATCCATCGTGTACTCCGGCAGACTTGCCGGCATCGCACCTGTGCCGCGCGACCCGCCCGCCCTCGGCGCCATGGGCTGGGTGGACCCGGCGCGAGGCGGAATGATAGGCACCCTCGTCCATCCTCTTGAAAAACTAAAACATAAAAACTTCAGATCCACGTCATCGCTCCACACTTGTTGAGGCACGCTCGAGACACATGGCATCAGCAACGGCCCCCCTGGCCTTTGGCGTCCGCGCGCCCTCTCGTGGCGCACAAGGCGCGTTCCGTCTCGGCGCGCGCCCCCCCCGCGTCGTCGCGGTCGGCCGCGTCCCTTCCTCGCGTCACACCCTGGGTCGGCTTCCGTGGGGCTCCACCGCGACCGCCGCGTCCGTGCATGCCGCGTCCGTGGCCACCTCGGGCGGGGTGAGTTTCGACCTCCTCGGGCTCGCGGGCGGGGGCTCTGGTGCGACCGCGGCGGCGGCGGCGGCGTTCGAACGAGTGGACGACGTCGTGATGGGCGGGGTGAGCAGTAGCTCGATCGGGCCCGATTTGTCGGGGCGCGAGTGCCTTGTTTGGTCTGGCAAATGCCGGTCGCAGGGCGGTGGGTTCGCGGGCGCCCGGAGTGTGGCGCTGCAAACCCCCCTGGACCTGTCTAAATACGACGGCATATCCCTGAAAGTGGGTTTCGAATCCGACACCGAACCCGAACGACGAACCTGGAAAGCCACCGTGCGCACGCAAAACGACCGCGGCGAGATGGTGCGTGTTGCGGGTTTCCCAAGTCCCGACACACAGTTTGGTGCCCCCGGTCGAGTGCGCTACGTTCCGTAACATTTACTGCCGTACTGGCAACTGCGTAATACAGCACACAAGTAGACTGTTCGGCCCGATTACTCTACCCAATCCCCCGCACAGTACACCCAGACTCGAGAGACTCAAGATGTTACCCCCTTTTCGCGTACCAATCGCAGGTGTACCAAGCCACGTTCGTGCCGACGGTGGTGGCCAGGAACGAGCAAACGGCGGTACCGGCGGAGACGAAAATCCCGTGGTCAAATTTTCGCCTCGTGCGAGGCCCCACCATTATACCTGACGTTCCGCCCCTGTCCGCGGAACAGTGCGTCTCCGTGTTCGGCTTGGGTTTGATCATGAGCCGGTTCTCTGCCCAAGGCCCGATGGCTGAATTTCGGGAAGGCCCGTTTCGGTTAGCCGTGCACGCGATGGGGGTTTATTCTGAAACGCCTGAAACGGCCGTAGCGCCTGTTTCGCTCGTCGACGCCGCGGCGGGCAACGCTGGGAAGAAAGCATCGGAAAACCGGGGGTCGCGGAACCTGGTTACGTTTCTCCTGGCGCCGCTTTTCAAGATTGTTTTTTCGGAAAAGAAACGCCGGCGGAAACTCGCGCGCGTTTTGTTGGCGGAACAGGTACGGCCTTGGTCCTTTCCCAAATCCAGGCACTGTTTTATCTCTCAGCTGGTGACTGTTCAGACCGAAGCTGGTGACTGTTGTCCATACATCGTCCAATACACGCGATATACAGGACTGACACTTTTCTTTTACAAAAACAGGCGGGGTTTGGGTTGTGGAAACAGCGAAGCTTTGGCCAAAAACTAAAAACGGTCAGGAAAGACGGCAACGTGTTCGCCGCGACGGTGGAGGGGATGCAAGAGCTTTTAGGCGACGTGCTCGCCGCGACCCTGGCGTTGCCCCTGCGGTTGATCATCATCGCGTTGTCCAAATTCGCGCGCCTGATGCGAGCGGTGAAAGGACAGAAACAACTGCCCAAGATGAAATAGAGCGTGTGTTGGTAAAAACGTGTTGCGCCGCACTCTCTCGTTATGTCTATATGCTACGTACCTCTGCTTGTAATTCATGCTACCTCTGCTTGTAATTCCCGCTACTACTGCGCAGCACTACTATCCCTGCCGCCGGGCATTATTCTACGTACATCTAAAGCCACCAAACAATGGTGTTGAGTTGGTTAAGGAGTGAGCGAAGAACCGAAGACTGAGCTGCCCGCATTTTTTTTTGTCCCATGTTTCCTGTCATGTGTGTCGGCAGGCTACAGACTATTTGCCCACTGCGAATATTTCGTTTGCCCTCTTCCAATCACTGATGAGCTTGAAAAAATTCGAGCCGCGAAGGGGAGTTTTTAACGCGTCCCTCCCGCCACTGGCCACGTCATAAAAGCACACAACACGCCAACAACATGGCTGCTATGATGTCCATCAACGCCGTGGCTCCGGTGCGTACATGACGGCAACGGCCTTCCCGCGAAGCGGTGGTTTTTTGAAAGGTCGCGCGTACGCCCGCGCGCCCAAACGCGGATTGGCGAGATGTTACCGGAAATCAATCTCTTTCCATCGAGTGTGCCTGCCGTGGGGTTTTCGAGTCGCGGACCTCGCGCGTTTGGGGCGGTGCGGCGCGGCCGTGCGGTCGTGTTTACCCGCTGCGAGTGCTGTGCCGAGTCGTGTCGGTCGTGTTGGTGTCATGGACTAACACGGCACACCGAAATTGCACTCGCGACGACCCCCGCGCGCGCGTTTCCGCACGCGCGTGACCCGGCATATCGTCGCACGTCGCAAAACTTATCGGGTCATCCAGACAACTCCACCACGCTAACCTTCCCCTCCCGATCCGTCCTCCCTCAGGCCAAGCTCACCTCCAAGATGTCCTCCGGCATCAAGGCGCAGCGCGCTGTCGTGGCGAAGGTACGTGTTGTAACCGCGCACGCGAGATCGGGAGGCACGCGACTCGATCCACGATCGCGGCCTCCCCGCGAATCGAGGTCCGGGGCGCTTTGGAGCCCCTACTGCACACAGTCAGATGCCTTTTCGAAACGCGTCCGATGTTTGTCATCGGCGCGGCGCGCGCTGCCGGCTTTGTTGGGCCTCGTACATCGCGCTCGATTGTTCCGACGAAAAACCCGACGGTCACGTACGCGCACGCGGACGCACCAGCGATACACTACGTCATACATTCATTCAAGCGCACGAGTCTGACCGTTTTCCTCCCCTCGCTTCATCCATCATCCAAACAACAATCAATAAAACCAGGCGCCCGTCGCGGTCGTGTCTTGCTCCGCCAAGAACGCCTCCGTGAAGCTGGTTTCCCTCGCCGCCGCCGCGGCCGTGGCCTTCGCCGCGCCCATGGCCATGCCCGAAACCGCGTACGCGCGTGATGTGCAGCCCTACGCCGGGTTAACGCCTTGCAAGAAGAACAAGGCTTTCGCGAAGCGTGAAAAGGCTGAGCTCAAGACCCTGGAGAAGAGGTTGAAGAAGTACGACGCGGACAGCGCGCCCGCGCTCGCGCTGATGGCCACCATGGAGAAGACCAAGACGCGGTTCGCGAACTACGGCGAAGCCGGTCTACTGTGCGGCGCGGACGGGCTCCCCCACCTCATCGTGGACGGCAACCTCGAGCACCTCGGCGAGTTCGCCATCCCCGGCCTGGGGTTCCTGTACGTCGCCGGGTGGATCGGGTACGCGGGCAGGTCGTACATCCAGCTGAACAAAGCCACGGCGAAGAAGCCCACGGAGGGGGAGATCATCATCGACGTGCCCATGGCCCTGGGGCTGATGATGGCGGCGGGGGCGTGGCCCGTCAAAGCCGCGTTCGAGCTGAAGAACGGAACCCTCATTGCGCCGGAATCGGAAATCACGGTTTCGCCGCGCTAAGCGCTTTCAAGGTTTCGTTTGATGGCGATCAACGAGCAGTGCAATGAAACGCGATCGCAGTGAAAGGCTCCACGCAGGAGTCATAGTTTAGTGAGGCGCGCGACGTGAGAGTGTTGCGAGAGAAGCGCGGCCGACTGCAATTCAATACAACAAACATAAAATTCGTGGATTTATCCAAGCCGAGACTTTTTTCTCTGCAGCGGCACTTTTCTTCGCAGCGCGTCGACGTCGATGGGGCGACACGACGCGCTGCTGGCGTTGACACGACGCGTGGGCGTGGTGCTCGCGAGCTCGTCCGAAACGGTCGGTACGCGCGGTGTTGTGACGTTCACCGCGGCCGCGGCGCTTCGGTCGTCGTCGCCCGGCGTGACGCGATTCGCGCCAAGCCGTGGCTCCGAAGGTGTCACCCGAAATCTCCGACCGTCCTCGTCCAACAAATGGTACGCCACCGGTCGCGCGGGCGCGTCCGGCCCGTTCGCGGTGCCTCACCCCACGCGCGCGGACACGCTGCGGTACCCCGCGCGCGCCGCGGGCGCGGCTGCGGCGCTTGACCCCAAGCTCAAGGGCGCGATGGTGGGCCGCCCTGATCCGCTTTCCACGCGAGGCGAGTCCGGTGGTTCCGGAGGAGCAAGGGCCACCGCGTTCGACCGCCTGGTGTACTACCCCATTCTGTTCCTAGCCCTTGTTGAGTTGCTTGTGTGGTACAGCGTAGCTGCGACGTCGCCAACCAGCGAGCAGCAGGAAATCGAGAACTGGAGTGGCACGAAGAAAGTGCAGTGCGAGCGGTACGTACAACCCGAAACCACGGCGCAGGTCAGGGAAGCGGTGGAGTGGGCGCACGTGCATCGCAAGCGGTTGCGGCCGGTTGGAAGCGCGCTTTCCCCGAACGGCGCCGGATTTAGCGAGGACGGTATGCTCTCAATGGCGCTGCTTGATGAGGTGCTTGAGGTGGATACGGAAAACATGACAGTCACGGTTCAAGCCGGCGCGCGCGTGTTGGAGGTTACCGAGAAATTACGGAAGCACGGCCTCACGTTGTTAAACTACGCCTCGATTCGGGAACAGCAAATCGGCGGGTTCACGCAGGTACGTCTTGCGCGTTTCCCAAATCATAGACGACTGTTTTGCCGATTGTCCGTCCGTAATTACTGTTCACTACATACATCACAAGTGCACTGTTTTATCTCTCAGCTGGTGACTGTTTGTCCATACATCGCGGTATACATGGCACTTGACACTCCAGACTGACACTTTTCGTTCACAACGCAGGTCGGCGCGCACGGCACGGGAGCTTGTATACCTCCGCTGGATGAAACGGTTGTCAAGTTAAAGCTGGTCACGCCTGGTAAGGGCGAGATTTTGTTGACCGAAAACGACCCAGACGGCGGCGCGGCGCTTCGCATGGCGCGTTGCGGCGTGGGGGCGTTAGGCGTGGCGACCGAAATTACTTTGCGGGTCACCGCGGCGCACAAGCTTTTAGAGAAAACCTGGTGCGCCACTCGAGCCGAGGTGAGGGCGAACCACGAAAACTGGCTGCGAAGTCACCAGCACATCCGGTACATGTGGATTCCGTTCACGGACGTGGTGGTGGTGGTGGGGTCGAACCCTTTGCCGGAAGGAGTCGATTTCGTCGCGCGTAAATCTGACGCTAAACAAGAGGCGAAAAAGACGGAACCCATGCGAAGATTGTTAAAGCAAGTTTCACCAATGGCGACGATTGATGAAACCTTGGGGTTCGGCGAGCTGCGAGACGCTTTACTTGCCGTGGACCCTCTGAATGTGGCTCACGTTCAACTGGTGAACGCGGCGGAGGGCGAGTTTTGGCGACGCAACTGCGGGACGCGGTGCGACTGGAGCGACCAAATTCTGGGTGCGTATTTCCCAATCACCACATTCTGCCTCCCTGATTGCCCATACGAGACTTACACTTTCGTTTTTATCGTATCAGGGTTCGACTGCGGCGGCCAACAACACGTGTTTGAAGTGGCGTTCAAAACCGGGGACTCCTTGGGGTCAAACACGGGCGCTGACTTGCAATACATGACCGAGCTGTTACAAATCATCGAACAGGAAGGAATACCCGCGCCGGCGCCGATTGAACAACGCTGGAGCGCCGGGTCGCGCTCGCCGATGTCGCCGGCGACGAACTGGAGTATTGCGGATGCTAATAGTGCCGATGTCACGGGACGCAGTGGCAATCTGGGTTTGCATTCCTGGATCGGTATTATCATGTACCTCCCCAGCGAAGATGAAACCCAAAGAAACGCCATTACAAACGCGTTCAAGAAATACGCCGCTCGCGAAACCGAAGCGCTCGGGGATCGGTACGGAATAAAAACGCACTGGGCGAAAATCGAGTTGCCTGATGACACCGAGGACCGAGAGAAAGCAAGAAAAACCATGGACAGCCGGTACGACACGGAAAGCTTCCGTAAGTTACGGAACGAGTACGACCCGAAAGGCGTGCTTGGGAACGACATGATCGAGGGTTTGTTGGGGGACCCGGCCCGAGTGCAAAAGCGGGACTCACTGTCGAGCGCGTTCTGGGGACCGCTGGAGAGGTACGCGGAGACACAGTGGGTTTTGGAAGAGTTACGGAAACAAAAGGAGGAGGGCGCGAATGGCGATGACAACGCGTTGCATGACAATGCGCTGGATACCTCGAGGGATACAAGTCCCTCAAGTCCCTCAACCTCAAGCGCCTCAAATCAGGTTCCCCGCAAATCCTTCCACCGCCACCTGGAACGCAAGTTCAACGCCGCGGTTGAGAACGGGAGTTTGGTGAACGTGTCGATTCAAATCGCCATGGCGGTGGCGCTTCATTTCAACATCGGGTACCAAAACCTGATGCGCGCGATAAAGGAGGAGGATACGAAGCGGGCGGCAGCGAAGAGGGAAGCGACGATTGAGGCGGATCGAATTAAACTCGAAACGGCGACGCCCAAAGCGACCTAAAGCGACGTTTTTGTTAACTTTAATAGGTACTACTCTATTCAGACTATTAGGGGTTTAGGGTCTAAACCCTATTAGTACTACGTCACACCCACGATACCCACACTCGGGAACTCACAGGTCTGCTTTCACGTTCGCCTTCTTCTCTTTCCTTCGCTTTCGCGCTCGTTCTTTTTTCCTTCGCGCCTTCTCCAAATCCTGTTTTTCTTTTCGAAGGTTCCTCGGCGCCGGCCGCGCGACCGCGTTTGTTTCCCCCTTCATCCACATCTCGCTGTTCCACTCGAAGCTCTGCACGCTGGGCTGCAGCCAAAGAAACTCCCGTACCTCGGGCATGAGCTTTGCGTTCGGAATTGACATTAAAATCGTGGTGTCGTCCACCGCGTACGCTTGTTCCGACATCCCGCCCGACCGCAACAGCGTCGCCCATTGACTCGCCAGCACATTCACATCTTCAATGCTTCGTGTGCCCACCGGGAGCGGTATGAGCCTGGCGAACGCGAGTTGCGCGCCACTTTGCGTCATCTGTGGCAGCCCGTCATCCACAACCGTACGACGACCCCACTCCAAAAACGCCTCGTCCTCCTCGGAATCAACCACGTCGTCCAGGTTGTCGCTGATCCGCGGGCCGCGTTTCGCGGTGGCGCACGGGAGAAGCGCGAGGAAACAAAACGCAACCGCCGCGGTGAGCAGGACGCGTCTGCGTTGGATACGCGCGGCGTGGGGGCGTCTGTCGCGACGCGACGCACGCACCATCGACGCGCGTGTCGGATGGACAGGCGCGCGGCGTACCAGTGCGGAGGCTCTCGCAAACGAAAACGAGCGATGTCGACTCGGTTCGTCAGTTCCGCAGGGGCCTGGCAGAGGGTGACGCGACAATCGAATCCACAGAAACTATCCTGAGCCAACCCGTTTTCGCTACATGCTCCGTGAGGACACTCGCGTAACCTCGCACAACCCACCGCACAACCCACCGCGTGTGTCGCCGGTCACACCTCCGCGTCTTTCGCGACACGTGTGTCCTGGTCCGCGAAACCTCCCACCCGCGCCGTTCGTTGCGTGCGGCATCCCTCCTTTCGCATTTTACGCAAAAAGTCGGTCGATTTCTTTCGTCGTCTCCCGCGACCGCCTCGCAGGCGCGGTCTGTGGACGGCCTCCCACACCCCGCCTGCCACGTTTCGTGAGCCATGAGTCACGTGAACCAGCCCAACCCAACGGAACAGGCGTTGTCCCCGACGCTTTCGATTTTGCCCCTGAAGAACCGCGTGTTGTTACCCAGCGGCGCGATGAAGCTAACGCTGACACGACCCCGAGACGTCGCGCTCGTGGACCACGCCTTGGCGTCCGGAAACGTCGCGAGTGGGAGTTTGTTCGTGGGCGTGGTGCCTTTGCGACGCGACGAAGGGCTTGACACAGAGTCTGGCACAGCGTCCGCGCTGGGTGGGGACCTCCCTGACGATGTCGTTGACCTTCGCGAGCGCTTGCACGACGTGGGCGTCGCGGCGAGGATCGTGCAGGTCGCGAGAACCGAGAACCGGGGCGGCGGAACGCGGGCGTACACGCTGTTGCTGGAAGGCCGGTGTCGCTTCGAGCTGTCCCGTTTAGTGTCCGTGGACCCGTTCCTGGTCGCGTCTGTAACTCAGCTGGACAGCTTAAGCACCGGGTCTTTGACCGATAATGCCGGAACCTCGCAGGGAGTTTCGTCTTCGTCGCCGGTTGACGCGGAGCTCGCGGCGATGGCGGCGAGCTTCAAACTACGCGCGCGCGAGCTCGTGGACAAGCTGGAGCAGAGAAAAGGCCACGCGCGAAGGTTAAAGTCAATGCTGACAAATGCACCCGCTCACCGCATCGCGGACCTGTTCGTCGCCGCGTTTGAGGACGACTTCGAAAACAGAATCGAGTTGCTCGCGATGACGTGCCCGAAACAAAGAATGGCCGCGTCGCTCGCTTTGATTGAAAAGCAGCTCACGAGTTTGCGCGTCAACGCGGACGTCGCGCGGCGAGTACAGGGCAAGCTTTCCAAGACACAGCGGGAGTTCATTCTGCGGCAGCAAATGGCGGCTATCAAGAAGGAGCTCGGGGAGGGCAGGGACGACAACAAGGATGAAGAGGGGGACCTTGACGTGCTGCTGGCGAAGGTGCGTGTTGCGCGTTTCCCAAATCCCAGTACTGGTTCCCCAAACAAGACTGACACTTTCTTTTATTTATCGTAAGGTGCGGGGCGCGAACCCGCCGGCGGATACGCTCAAAGCCGCCGAAACCGAGCTGCGCAAACTGCGGAAGATGACGGAACAGGCCCCAGGGTTTGGCAGCACGCGGCAGTGGATCGAATGTATCGCTTCCCTGCCTTGGTCAGTAGAGGCCGCCGCGTCCCACGCCGGACCGGAACGAGCAATTGGCGAGGCGCGGGGTGTTTTAGACAAGAAGCACTACGGCTTGGACAGGGTGAAGGTACGTATTGGGCCTTTCCCAAATCCCGCCTCCCTGTTTGCCCATACAAGACTGACACTTTCTTTTATTTATCTCAGGACCGGATCGTGGAGTACCTGGCGGTGCGGCGGTTGAGGCCTGACGCGAAGCCTCCAATTTTGTGTTTCCTAGGACCACCGGGGGTTGGCAAAACAACCCTTGCGCGGTCAATAGCCGAGGTGCTCTCGAGGCCTTTCCAGCGAATATCCCTAGGAGGCGTACGCGACGAAGCGGACATCAGAGGACACCGTCGGACGTACGTAGCGAGCATGCCGGGCCGGCTTATCAGCGGTTTGAAGCGCGTCGGGGTGAAGGACCCGGTTATTTTGCTGGACGAGCTCGATAAGATGGGCGCGGACTCACGAGGCGACCCCGCCGCGGCGTTGCTGGAGGTGCTTGACCCCGAGCTCAACGACGCGTTCGTGGACCACTACCTGGGGGTTCCGTTTGACTTGTCTCGGGTAACGTTCCTCGCCACCGCGAACGACGCGCGCACGATTCCCGGCCCGCTACGCGACCGCATGGAGATGATCGACGTCCCGGGGTACACGGCGGAGGAGAAACTGCACATCGCGATGCAACACGTCGTACCAAGAGTTTTGGAAGAGCACGGGTTACTAACTACGGCAGGCACGCCGCGGCTTTCCATTGGCGCGGAGGCTATTGAAACCGTGGTCAAAGGGTACACCCGAGAAGCGGGCGTGCGCGGGCTCACGCGGTGTTTAGCGTCGCTGTGCCGCGCCGCCGCCGTGCACGCGGCGGGCGCGGATGACGGGTCGGTTGGGGTTTCTTTAGACAGCAACGGGGTTGGTGCGAAAGATTCCCAAAGTCGCAATGGAGTATCCCTCCACCCCGCGTTTCGCGCGATGGCCAACGCGATGCAATCGAGTTCAAAACACGGCGGCGTACCAACCGTCACCCAGGAGCTGATTTCCAAAGTGTTGGGTCCGCCGCGCTACGAAAGCGCAAACTCCGATTTGCGTTTCACGGACGCCGCGGCGATTCCGGGGGTCGTCGCGGGTCTTTCCTGGACCCCGGCCGGGGGTGACTTGATGTACATAGAAGCCGCGGTGATGCCCGGGAAGGGCGATCTGCAACTCACGGGGCAACTAGGGGACGGTACGTATGTCAGGCTTTCCCAAATACTGACACACTGTTTGCCCATACCACAAGACTTACACTTTTCGTGTAACAATCACAGTCATAAAGGAAAGCGCGCGCATCGCGCTTTCCTGGGTGCAGTCGCACGCGTTTGCGCTGGGGCTCAGCGGCGGTTCGATTCCAGGCGGGGGCAAAGGAGAACGAGGGAACCACACTGCCGGCAACGTAGGCGGTGGGATGTACGCTGCATCTGCATCTGCGGACACACAAGGGTCGTACGGGCGCATCGTCGCGAACGGTATCGACTCGCTGCCTCCGTTAGGCGGCGAGGGGTTGTTGCGCGGACGAAGCGTACACATCCATTTGCCGCAAGGTACGTGTTGCGCGTTTCCCAAATCTCGACACTGTTTGCTGCCCCTCTTTGCCGGTTTGAGTGCACTACTGCCCGTAACAACTGTTACAACTACACACATCACATACGCACTGTTTGCCCGTACAGCACACCCGTAGACTCAAGACTGACACTTTCTTTTATTTACCTCGAGGCGCGATTCCAAAAGACGGCCCGTCCGCGGGTGTGGCGATGTGTTGCGCGCTGGTGAGTTTGTTTTCGGGAAGGCCAGTGAGGAGCGACGTGGCGATGACCGGAGAGGTTTCGCTACGAGGCTTGGTGTTACCAGTGGGGGGTTTGAAAGAAAAGCTCATCGCGGCGCACGTGAATGGCATAAAAAAGGTACTCATCCCGTTTCGAAACGCGGTGGACGTGGAGCACGACGTTCCGCAAGCCACGAAACTTGCGCTGGAAATCGTGCCGTGCGCGACCATGGCGGACGTGCTCGCGCACGCGTTTCAGGGGGGGTACGGGATAGTGGGGGAGAGGGCCAGGATGTGAGTTGTGTATTTAGGCGAGAGTTATGTATCATAAGTCTATGTACTTTTGATTTGCTCGAAAAACGCTTTTTCCAGTTGGCGTTTCGGTTTTCCAAGCCGGCCATTGCAATGTGTCACACACGTGTCATTCATCGCGAATAAAACGCGACACTCTCAATCATTCGCCCACAACGTTCATTCGTCGCCGCGCGTTCGTGTTCGCCCGTGTTTCGCCTTTTGCCCAACCACGCGTGTGGTCGCGGGAATGGCGACCCCCCCCGCCGTTGTGCCCGACGACGCGCACCTGCACGACTGGCCCGCGGTAACTGCGCTCAGCGCCGGCTGGGCGCTTTCGTTTTCGGTGGTCACGGCTTCTATCACCGCTACGAATCTCGCCAGCTCCGCGTTCTCCCCCTCGTCGTCGTGGAACACCGTGCCCCTGGCGATCTTGCTCGTCGCCCTTTCGGGGTGGAGCATGGCCTTACCCACCCTGTTCACGAAACTCGGCGGCCGGTTAAACACGTACCGTGTGACGTCGTGCGTCGGGATGGTGGCCAGCGTGACCGCATCACTCGCGTGTTCCGAGAAAAGCTTCGCCGCCCTGTGCGTCTCCTCCGTGCTGTTCGCGCTCCCTTCCGCGGCGGGGCAGAGCTTCAGGTTCGCCGTCCTGAGCCTGGTACCAGCAAGGTCAAGGCCGAAGTGTATCGGCTTGGTGCTCACCGGCGGGATCGCGGGCGCCGTGATCGGCCCGCTGTACGCTGCGGCGGCGAAAAACATGTTCGCCGACGCGCCGTTCGCGGGAGTGTACGTGTGTACGGGCGTCGCGTTTTTCCTGCTGCTATGTATCGTGTCCGTGCCCGGGCTAGTCACCTTTCCAGCTGAGGGAGGCCAGGAGGCTGCAGGTGGAGAAAAGGCACCGGGCGGGTCGGAGGAACCTTGCGGGAAAAGCACCGACGGCAAAGGGGAAAGCACAGAAAAGAAAAACGCAGAACCGAAAAACGCACCCTCCGTCGCCGTCGCCGCGTCCTTTGCGCGTTTCGGGTTCGTCGCCGCCGTCGCAATCGCCGCGCTTTCGTACGGCGCCATGTCGTTCCTAATGTCCCCCACCCCCCTCGCGATGCGCGACCGCGGGCTCTCCTTCCACGAAGTGTCGCACGTGATTCTGTCGCACATGCTCGGGATGTACGCGCCTTCATTTGTATCGGGCGGGGCGGTTGCTAGATTCGGCTGGCGACCAGTCGCCGCGGTCGGCGCCGGTTTGTTCGTCGTCGCGTCGGTTGTGATGCACGACGGCGTGTCAATGAAGAACTTCGTGGGAGGGCAGCTCGTGCTTGGTATAGGGTGGAACCTCTGCTTTGTCGCAGCGACCTCGGAAGTTGCGAAGGTGTCCATGGAAGAAGCGGAAAACGCGTGTATGGGTATTCAGTCGCGCAGCGTAAAAGCTGCACAAAAAGCAAAAAGCGCGCAGAGGGTGCAATCCGCCGCGGACGTGGTGACGTTCGCGTTCGCGGGCGCCGCGAGCGTGGCAAGCGGGCCCGCGCTGGCGAAAATTCATTGGCGCGAGATGCAAATCGTGGGGTGGGTTTGTGCGGGGTTGATGCTTGTCTTCGTGAAAGTAGCGGGAATAAAGGATGCGCGAAAGGAAGAAGACGTGAGGAGCACCGAAAAGGGGGAAGACAAAGTGTAGTGGGAGACTTAGACTGTTCATCGATTCGTAGTATTATTATTCGTACTCGGGGTCTTTGGCGTTCTCCTTCTGGTCTCATCAGCCTCGGCAGCCGTTCGCTTTTGCCCATTTCAGTAGCTCGAAGTGCCCGCCCTTCGCCGCATAAATGCACGTGTTTGTGTCCCACGGGCAGCCGTTCGCGTGCGCCCACTGCAGCACCTCGAGGTGCCCGCCCCCTACCGCATCCGCGCACGTGTACTCTTCCCACTCACAGCCGTTCGCTATCGCCCACTGCAGCACCTCGAGATGCCCGCCCTCCGCCGCCGACGCGCACGTCCACTCATCCCACGGTGCGCCGTTCGCGAGCGCCCACTGTATCACCTCGAGGTGCCCGCCCTTTGCTGCGGAAGAGCATGTGTACTCGTCCCACGGGCAGCCGTTCGCTATCGCCCACTGCAGCACCTCCAGGTTCCCGCCCTCCGCCGCTTCCTCGCACGTTTCCTTGTCCCATGGGCAGCCGTTCGCGCGCAACCACTGCAGCACTTCGAGGTGCCCGCCCCTTGCCGCACTCGAGCACGTCTCTGCGTCCCACGGGCAGCCGTTTGCGCGGGCCCACTGCAGCACCTCGAGGTGCCCGCCGTACACCGCCAACGAGCACGTGTACTCGTCCCACTCACAGCCGTTCGCTATCGCCCACTGCAGCACCTCGAGGTGCCCGCACGACGCCGCTCCTGAGCACGTGTCGGCGTCACACGGGCATCCGTTTGCGCGCACCCACTGCAGCACCTCGAGATGCCCGCCCCTTGCCGCCATCAAGCACGTACTCGTGCCCCACGGGCAACCGTTTGCGCGCGCCCACTGCAGCACCTCGAGGTGCCCGACCGATGCCGCGCGCATACACGTTTTTTCGCTGCACGGGCAACCGTTCGCATGTGCCCACTGTAGCACCTCGAGGTGCCCGCCGTACGCCGCGTAATCACATGTCCACTCATTCCACGGGCAACCGTCCGCGCGCAACAGCTTCAACTCCTCAAGATATCCACCCCTCGCCGCTGCCACACAAAGGAGTTCTTCACGCGACAGGCGACATCCCCGGTACAGGCGCTGCACCGCGCTTAAACATCCGAGCTGTGCGGCGTCCCATTCACGAAGCTCTTTAAACCGAAGCCCCGTCGCCGCCACCGCGCCGCGCATCGCACGGCTCACCGCTGGCAGCCGTGCGAGATCGGCGGGGTCGTCGAAATACTCAGATCTCAGAATGAGCGTGACGACGATGTCGTTGGGAAGGCCGGTGATGGCCTCGCCCCCGTCAAGATCGCGCTCGCGCGTTTCGCGCGTCCTCTTGCGCGCGCGAGTTTCCATGCAGGCGTCGGAAAACAACTTCGACCGGTGTCCTGCGCACGTCGTTGTGCTCGAGGAAACGCGCGTGAGATTTTGATTGCGCGAGGCGCTGTAATTTATTTTTTAAAGAAAAATTATCGGCGCAATAGAGGGACGAATGTGGAGCTGGTAACAATCGGCAAGTGGTGATAACTTAAACCTTTACAAAAGCCCTATTGCTACATGCGCGCAGACGGCCACATCCTCATCCCACGTCCTCCTACGCCACCAGACTCTCCGCCCAGTCCCCCATTTTGCGCGAGCACTCCACCGGCGCGTCGTCGTGCGGGCAGTGCCCCGCATTGATTGGGACGTAGTGCGCGTTTGGTTTTATTTCCAAAATCCGCGACGCCTTTTCCGGGGTCATCCACGGGTCTTTCACGCCCCAAAGCAACATCAAAGGTCCGTTGTATTTTTCAAGCAAATCGCCTGCGGTGATTTTTGTTCTTCCTCCGGCTAGGGACAGCTGGTAAAACGTATCAATCGCCCCCGGGTCCTCCGCGGCGAGTTCTATGGAGCGCACTAGATCCGCGTCCGGCACGCTTTCGTACACCTGCTGCAAAATGTTTTTGATTCTTACTTTGGTGAAGAAAAAAATCCCGGTCGCCACCAGCCGGCCGAACCCTTCCTGGAGCTTCTCCAGCTGGGTCAGGTTTTGAGCAGCGTCCGGGTCCGTGGGGTCCCTGATTTTCGGCGAAGCCGTGCCTACCGCGTGCTGCGCGAACGTTTTCTTCTCCGGCCCAGGCGCCGCGCCCTCCGCGAAGTTCCCAGCGCTGTGAGGGTAAAAATAAAGTGTCAGTCTTGGCGTGTACATGTAGCCTGTATATCGCGATGTATGGACAAACAGTCACCGGCTTCGGTAAAACAGTGCACTTGTGCCGTGTGTAGTAGTTGCCAGTACTGGTAAGTGTTACGGGCGTAGTGCACTAGCAACTGCTACAACGTCACGAGTAGTGCACTCGACCAGGGGCTGTAAACAGGGAGGCGGGATTTGGTGAAACACGACACAGTACGCACCTGTTCACCAAACACAACCCTTTTGTGGTTTCCGGGGAGTTGCTCGCAGCGTACAGCGCCGCGAGCGCGCCGATAGAGTTGCCCGCGATGACTGCTTTGTCGCTTTCGCTGCTCCCCGCGACTTCCCTGGAGAAGTCAATCACCTGTTCCCCCCAGAACTCCATGGAGTACGGCGCTGTGACTTTGGGGGACCAGCCGTACCCGAGCATGCACAGCGCGTAGACGCGGCAGCCTCTTCGCGCGAGCGCGGGGATGGTGTACCTCCAGTGATAACTGTGCGCGCCGAAGCCGTGCACCAATACCACGATCGGCCCGGTGTTCCCTACACCGGCGCTGATGTAGTTACACGCGTGGCCTTTCCAGACCCACGTGTCCCAGCCCTGCGTTTGAAGAAGCACCCTCTCCACGCCGTTTTCGTCGAACTCGGTGACGGGCATGTCGGACACATCCAGAAAGGACTCTTCCGACGTTTTGGACGCGGGAGGCGCCGCGGAAGCGTTGGCGCGGACGGAACGGGAGGCGGCGCGCACGTTGGAGCGCGTCGAGGAGGTGGTGCCCGCGCGCGCAACAGGCGCGGCGAAGCACCGGGGGGCGGCGGTCAAGGCGAACATGGACGGACGAGTGCCAGCAAGCGCCTGCGTGCCGAAAGGGGATGGGTGGGTGACGAGCAGCCGGTCAGCGGAGGGACGCGGTGGGCGGGCTGTTTTGGGCGGAGAAGCGTCGGTTCCGTTTGAGGGTCGGTGGCACGAACAGGGGGAGACACGGGTACGTGTGTGTGACGTACCTCGAGACGAGTCTCTCCGGGTGGATGGCGCAGGCGGCGAGCGCGAGACGGAATGAGCACGGACAGCTGGAGACACCGCCACGGGAAACGAAAACGTGGCGTCCCGAAAACGTTTTCGTGCGATTTCGCGGTCGATTTCTGGATGACTGTGGGTCCGGGGCGCCCTACGCGCCACACCTTCGCGCACCGCCCCCGAGCGACTCAAACCCGCGGCGTGTACCCCACCCGTTCCGCGCCTGACCCGAGGACACCGCGTACGCGCCATGTTCGCCGTCACCGCCCCTCGCGGCGTGGCCGTCCCCGTAGGGCGTGCCGCTTCGCTCGCGTCCAAGCGCCGAATCGTCGCCGCGCCCTTGCGCGTGACCCAAGCGCGTCGCGCGTCGTCCGTGGACGTCACCGCGCGCGCCGCGGGGACCATCAGAAAGGTGACGAAAGACGAGCTGGAGGAGGTGATGAAGGTACGTCCCCACACTGTTTCCCCCGGCGGCGGAGGCGGGCGATTTACCCGGCCCGTCGAAAAGCGCCCTCGAAAGCGACGAGACGGATAACGCCAGGGCGCTGGCGATCTTTTCGCAAGCTACGCCCTGGAGCGATTACGAGGACAACAAAAAGAGACTGACGGTATTCGATCCCCCTCCCTTCACATAAATAGGATCGCTCCACTCCCCTCGTGATTGACTTCTTCGCGACTTGGTGCGGGCCGTGCGTGCTCCTGGCGGGTGAGCTGGAAAAGGTCAAAGCCGAGCTGGGCGATTCGGTTCGCATCGTGAAGGTGGATACGGATGAAGAAACGGCGCTGTCAACGCAGTTACAAATCCAGGGGTTGCCCACGTTGGTGTTCGTCGGGACAGACACAGAGAAACCCGCGTTACGAACGGAAGGGATGCTTCCCGCGGAGATGGTCAAGAGCATCATCCGGAACGAGTTGTAAACGGCGAGAGGGTTTAGGGGTTTTTGCGTATGTGATGTTATTAAAAAAGTGGTGCGCGCCGGGAAAGAAAAACAGGTCTCACTCCTATTCAGGTATCAGGGGGGGCAGCCGTTCGCTATCGCCCACTTTAACAACTCGTGGTGGCCTTTAGCACTCGCTTGTCTGCGCGTATGCCCGTCCCACGGGCATCCGTTCGCGCGCGCCCACTGCAGCACCTCAGGGTGCCCGCCCGCCGCCGCCCCTCCAGCACGTCTGATGGTCCCACGGGCACCCGTTTGCGGGCGCCCACTGCAGCATCTAGAGATACCCGCCCCTCGCCAGGTACGCGCCCGTCATCTCGTCCCATGGGCAGCCGTTCGCGCGAGCCCACTGCAGCACCACGAGGTGGCCGTACTTCGCCGCCATCTCGCATGTCCTGAAGTCCCATGGGCAGCCGTTCGCGTGCGCCCACTGAAGCACCTCGAGGCGCCCGCCCTTCGCCGCCATCCAGCACGTGTCCTCATCCCACGGGCAGCCGTCCGCGCGTGCCCACTGCAGCATCTCGAGGTGTTCGCCCGCCGCCGCCCTCCAGCACGTGTCTTCGTCCCACGGGCAGCCGTTCGCGTGTGCCCACTGCAGCACCTCGAGGTGCCCGCCCGCCGCCGCGTACGTGCACGTCGACTCGTCCCACGGGCAGCCGTTTGCGCGCAACCACTGCAGCACCTCGAGTTGACCGCCGAACACCGCATGCACGCACGTATACTTGTCCCACGGCCAGCCGTCCGCGCGCAACGCCTGCAACTTCTCGAGATGTCCACCCCTCGCCGCTGTCTCACAAAGGAGTTCTCGACGCGACAGACGACCTCCCCGTTGCAGGCGCTGTACCGCGCTTAAAGAGCCAAGTGGCACGGCTTCGTCCTCGTCAAGCTCTTCAAACTGAAGCCCCGTCGCCGCCACCGCGTCGCGCATCGCAGGACTCACCGCTGGCAGCCGCGCGAGATCGGCGGGGTCGTCGAAATTCTCAGATCTAAGAACGTGCGTGACTACGATGTCGTTGAGAAGGCCGGGGATGGCCTCGCCCGCGTTCGCCGCGGTAGCATCGCGGCGCTCGCGCTTTCTTTTGCGCGCGCGAGTTTCCGCACCGAGGGTCGCGTCGGAAGACATCGCGGACCGGGTGGCGCGTGCGTGTCGAGCGCGCGTCGTTGTGTTCGAGGCTCCCGAAAATACTCAAAAATGCACTCACTTCGTTTCACGTACAATTTTGGTCCCGACCGACGTTTCGTCGTCGGCACGTCCGTGACGGCCCGTCTCCCTGTCACCGAGAAGGCATTCTTTACAATACACTACCACCCGTATTTCTGCTTCGCCATCGCCTTGTGACTGGTCCCCGCCAACCTCCCGTCCAGGATTTTCATCTCCGCCTGCTTGGCTTCGTACAGCAGCGAGCCGATTTGGTTTTTGTTTTTGTGCGCGGCGCTTGGCTTCGCGCCGCCTTCGCGGCCCAGCTTCTCCCGGTGCTCTTCTCCGAGCACGGACGCCGCGGGGTCGAAGGCGACGCGCGCTTGTCCCGCGCTTTCGCCGCGAAGAGACGCCATGTTTGTTTCGCGAATCTTACCGCCGCGCGCCAGTTCCGCAAGCGCGCCGTCCACGTCGAATTGGTTTGTGTTTGCATGGCCAGGCGTGGTGGCATCACGGTATTGTTGATTATTATCAGGGTACTGTTGATTATTACCAGCACCATACTCCTGGTCAGTACGCTGCGCAGCGTACGCGTTGATGTACGACCCGTGCTCGTCGGTGGCGTACATCTGGGACGGGTGCCGCGCCGGGCCGGCGGGGACGTCGTCCAAATCCGAGGTTTGATTTCGGTCAGCGCTGCTTGCCCCAAGGTCCACGGCACTGTTTGTTCCCAAATCCACCGCGCCTCCCACGCCACTACCCAGCACGCCAACCCCCCCTCCGTGTTTCGGCTTGGGTAACGTCGACGCGAGGGACGGGACTCCTGACGAGTTTTGCGTGTGGCTCTCGAGTCGCGCTCGTTTTTGTTTTTGTACGTCGTCTTCATCCTCATCTTCGTCTTCGTCTTCATCCTCATCCTTGCCCCTTTCAACTGGCATCATCAGAGGTGGTCGGAACCCCACCACGCGCTGGTTTGCACCACTCGCACCGCTCGTCCCGGGAGCGGGAAGGCTGGCGAACAAGCTACCCGTGGTGACCTTCGGTGGCGGAAGCGCTCCCGCGAAATCCAAACCATGACTGGGCTTGGGTTTGGGTTTGGGGGGTGACGGGCGCGCGGGCGCTGCCGGCGCGGCCGGCGCCTCGTCCGTCACCGAGGTCACCCCACCGCGCGTGGTGTTGACGTCGACAACGCACTTGTCGTCGTCGCTGTCGGAACCGTACCCCTCCAGGCCGAGCATGGTGCTGGACTGCGGCGCCGGCAATGGCACCAGATCGGCGCAGCCGTCGAGTTTTCCCGAATTTCGGCGAGAGCCGTTTATGTTGCTTTATGTTGTTTCGTCCAACGAATTTGACACCATCACTTCACAAGACCAACACTTCGAGACCACCGTCCCAGAAGGGCGGACGCGACCCGTGCGGCGTGCCCCCCGTGTCGCGCCCTTTGTGCCATGCCGAGCGGCGGCGCGTTCGAAACGGATGCCCTCGCCGGTCTGGGCCGCGGGTCCGAGGTGTGGGTTTCGGTGGTTGAATTGGAAAAAAACACCGTCGCGACCGAAAGCGAGTCATCATCACGTGGCGTGGCTGTTAACGAGGCTGGTAAGGCGCGTTACGCCCCCGCCACCGTGGTCAGTCTCGGCGTCAGCTCGGTGGAGGTGCGGCTTCGCGACGAAAAAATGGTAACCTCCGTTCCGAGACACCACGTGTTCCCCGCGAACCCGCCGAATCTGGCCGAGTCGCAAAATCTCACGCAGCTCTCGTTTCTCAACGAGCCGTCTGTTTTACGAAACCTGAGGGACAGGTACAAAAAAAACAAAGTGTACACGAACGCCGGCCCGGTGCTGGTCGCGGTGAACCCGTTTAAGGACGTTTCCAGAACGCTTTACGGGGACGACCTCGTAAAGCAGTACATGAAAAATGAAACAAAAGAACCGCACGTGTACAAGGTCGTCGTGGAGGCGTACCGGCACATGCGGCGCGACAAAAAAAATCAGGCGCTTATCATCGCGGGCGAATCGGGGGCGGGGAAAACGGAAACCACGAAGATTGCGCTGCGGTGCTTAGCCACGGTTTCGGTGACTCGCGGGAGAGAAAGTGACCTTGCCGGTTCGAATCCCGCAGGTGACAAAAAGAAAGACTCAGTCTCGTATGGGCAATCAGGCAGCAATGCCAACACTTCCAACACCAAAAATACCCCCACCCTGGAATCGAAGCTGTGCGACGCGAACCCGGCGCTGGAGGTGCGGGCCTTTCCCACTCACCACGTTTCGCCTCCATGATTACCCTGACTGTTTACTCATACACATTTCGAGAGACTGACACTTTATTTTTTGTCGGGCCAGGCTTTCGGCAACGCGCGGACGACGAGGAACGACAACAGCTCCCGGTTCGGGAAGCTGACGCAGATTGGGTTTTGCGAAAGCGGCACGTTAAGGGGCGCGCGCGTGGAGACGTACTTACTGGAGAAGTCGAGGGTCGTGACGCAGGCGATCGGCGAACGCAACTACCACGTGTTTTACCAGCTCATCGCGGGCGCGAGCGACATCGAGAAAAAGGAGTGGCACCTGGCTGACGACGTGTCGTTCTACAAGTACTGCGCGGGTGGACGAAGCAGTCCTAACGTCGGTCCTGGAAAGTCAAAACAAGAAAGCGAAAGCGGCGCCTCATCAACGCACATCGACGGCGTCGACGACGCGTTTCAGTTCGGGGAGACCCAAAGGTCGCTGCGAATGGTTGGCTTGAGTGATACCGAAATAGCCTCGGTGTTCAAAACCCTCGCCGCGATTCTCTGGCTCGGGAACGTTGAGTTTGAAAACACCGAAGTCGACGGCGAGGACGACGCGGCGCGGGTCGTGTTCGGCGACGCGCGGGCGGCTTTGAAAATATGCGCCAAACTTCTAGGCGCCAGGCCTGATAGTCTGGAGAAAGCGTTGACCACGAAGAAGCTGGTGCTCGGCGGTGTTACGCAAGACGAGGTGTTGAAGAAGATGGACGCGGGAAAGGCGTGCGAAACGAGAGACGCGCTCGCGAAGGCGACCTACGCATCGCTGTTTAAATGGCTCGTCGGGAAAGTAAACAAAAGCTTCGCAAAGGAGGAGAGAAGGTTTCAAGCCGGTGCTTTGGAGTCGTCGTCTTCGGAGACCTCTTCTTCCGAGTCGTTTTCCAGTGGAAATTTCCCGTCACCGGCCGGCTGGTGCACCACCCTGTCCGTGCTCGACATTTACGGCTTCGAACAATTCAATCGGAACTCGTTCGAACAGCTTTGCATTAACTACGCGAACGAAAAACTGCAACAGGGGTTCAACAAACACTTGTTCACTCTGGAGCAGGATTTGTACGCCGCCGAGAAAATCGACTGGCGCGACGTTCGGTTTACCGACAACGCGCCTTGCGTTGGTTTGATTGAAAATCGACCGGTTGGTTTGTTAGCGCTGCTGGACGAGCAGTGCGCTTTTCCAAGAGCCACGGATGCGACGTTCGCCAGGAAGTGCGCGGATGAGCTGGTGAAGCTTGAGTTGGGGAACAAGGACGTGCAAGAGGCTGTCCTTGGCCATGGACTGAACGGCGAAAAAACCTGTGCCGAAATTCCAAAAACGTTCGTCCCCAACAAGAGCGACCCGGAACGCGGGTTCACCATCCGGCACTTCGCCGGCGACGTCCAGTACGACCCGGCCGGTTTCCTGGATAAAAACAAAGACGACGTCTCACCCGATGCCCTGTTCGTGCTGAGCTCGTCCAAGGACGAGTTCGTGAAAACACTCGGAACGTACGCCGACCAGTCTGCTGTGGACTCGAACAAAGATGGTTCCTCCCAAAACCATCACCAAAAGAAAACGAAACAATCCGTGGGCGCTTTGTTCAAAACCCAGCTCAACTCGCTTGTTCAAAAACTCGACACGTGCGCGCCGCACTTCATCCGGTGCGTCAAGCCCAATCCGTACAGAGCCCCGGATGTGTTCGACGACCAGTTGGTGCTGAAGCAACTCAGGTGCTGCGGCGTTTTGGAGGTGTGCCGTATTTCAACACAGGGGTACCCGACGCGGCATACCTTTCGCGGCTTCGCGGAAAGGTTCGGGTTTGGAAGTTCCACCGGTTCCCAAATAAGTTTCAAAGGTTCCACCGGTGCGCAAAGAGACAAAACCGTGGAAAACTCTGAGAAACAGCTGTGCGTGTCTATTCTCGCCGACCACGGCGTTCCTACCGACCAGTACCAGCTCGGCATAACCAAGGTGTTCATGAGGGCCGGGAGCGTGGGGCGGATGGAGGATCTGCGAACGCGGCGGGTTTTAGCGGCGACGACGTTCCAGAAGTGCCACAGGGCGAAAACGGCTCGCGAGGGCTTTTTACGGTTGAAAAACGCAACAAAATGGGCCCAGCTGTTTCGCAAAGGGAAACGGCAACGGGAGTGGTTTCTTGCGGTGCTGGTTAAGAGGGCGCACGCGGCGAGCAAAGTGCAAAGTTTCGTTCGCGGCGTCGCGGCGAGGCGGTTTGCGGTTCAGTTGAGGCTGGAAAAAGAAACCGCGGCGGCGTTGACGAGGTACGTAATGGGCCTTTCCCAAATCCCAACACTGTATGCCCATACAATACTGACACTTTTTTTTTACTTTACAAAGGAAAGCGGAGTTGGAAGCGAAGGAGCAAGCGGAGCTCACGGCGAAGACGCAAGCGGAGCGCGACGCGAAGGAGCACGCGGAAGCATTAGAGGCAGAGCGCGTCAGGGCTGAACAGCGGGAAGAGTCGGAGCGAATCGAAACGGAAAAGGCCACAGAGGCGGAAAGGATCGCTGCGGTTGAAAAAGCCGCAGAGGCGGAAAGGATCGCTGCGGATGAAAAAGCCGCAGAGGCGGAAAGGATCGCTGCGGATGAAAAAGCCGCCGAGGCGGCGAAGCAGGAGGCGCTTGCCGCCGCCAAAGCGCGCGCGGAACAGGCTTCGTCTGTTGAAGCTTTGGAGCGTAAAGTTTGTGCTGAGTCTTCCGCACGCGTCGCGGCTGAAACGGACGCGGAGGCGTGTCGCGTCGCCCTGGTCGAGGCGCGCGCGGCGCAGAAACGCGCCGAAACCGAGCTCGTTTGTTTCAAACAACACTCGGTGCTTCGCTCTGTGGCGGATACGGAAATCAACGCCGCGGTTGCGAACGCCGAGGCGCGGGTCGTGACTAATTGCCCGGTCACTGAAACGATCACGTCTGCCCCTGAAACGATCATGTCGTCACCTGATGAACTCCTTGTGACATCCCACAAAGACATCGCACGCCTTGAAGCTGAAAACGGAACTCTTCGCGCTTCCCTGGCGGACACCACGAACCGCGCGAGTTCGTATCAACACAAATTGTTCCAAGCCGAGTTGGAGTGGAGCGGAGAAATGGCGGCGCTTCAAGCAGCACTCGCGGCGGTGCGACAGGCGCTCGAATCGGGGGTACCCCCGGATTCGAAAATCGTCGATTCAAATACACTTGGCAACGAAAATAAGCTCACTCCTGGACGTCAACTGAATGGCTGTTCAATGGAAACGGAAAAGCTTTCGCCCGGGACGCCGTCCGAGGAACGCGAGCGGAGGCAAAGGAGCTTGCAAAAACAAAAACGAAAAGCAGAAGCGAACGCGGTTCAGTTAGCGAACGTCAACGCGTTGCACGATGAGTTCGACTCGACTCGTCGCGTTTTCGAAGACGACACCGAGTTCATCGTGGAGGTCCGAGAGGGGATCAGCGACGCGGCAATTGACCCGCACGTCGAGCTGAAACGTTTGGGGCAGCGGTTCCAGGAGTGGAAAGTCGACTTCAAGGAGAAAATACGGGAAACCAGAGCGGCGTTGAGACGAGCGGACGAGTTTGAATGCGACGCGCGCGCTGATTCCGCGGCGGCGGAGCTGGAAATTCGAAACGCGTTTAACGAAAAACAACACAGGTGGGGTGACGACGACAGTCGTCCGGACGACGATGACGGGTGGATCGACGCGGTGGAGGATTCGTTGGGGCGCGTTTCCGCGCCGGAAAAGGAAAAGAAAAGAAAAGGGTGGGGGTTGAAACGCGCGCTCGGGCTGAAACGATGAACGAACACTTTGAAAAAAACGTGGAAATTGTATTCAATGGTCTATTCAGCGCAGCCATTCGCTATGGCCCATTTTAACAGCCCGAGAAAACCCCCAGCTCTCGCCTTTACGAGCGTATGCCCAGTCCACGGGCATCCGTTCGCGCGCGCCCACTGCAGCACCGCGAGGTGTCCTCCCTCCGCCGCCCCCGAGCACGTGTCTTCGTCCCACGGTGCGCCGTTCGCGCGCGCCCAATGTAGCACCTCGAGATACCCGCCCTCCACCGCGAACGCGCACGTCCTCACGTCCCACGGGCAGCCGTTCGCACGCGCCCACTGCAGCATCTCGAGGTGACCGACCTTCGCCGCACCCTCGCACCTGTCTGTGTTCCACTGGCAGCCGTTCGCGCGCGACCACTGCAGTATATTGAGGTGTCCACCGTATGCCGCCCCTTAGCACGTGTCTGTGTTCCACGGGCAGCCGTTCGCGCGCGCCCACTGTAGCATCACGAGGCGTCCACGCTGAGACGAAAACAAGCACGTGTGCTCGTTCCACGGGCAGCCGTTCGCGCGCAACCACTGCAGCATCTCGAGATGTCCTCCCTCCGCCGCCGCCCCGCACGATTCTGCGTCCCACGGGCAGCCGTTCGCGCGCAACCACTGCAGCATCTCAAGATGTCCTCCTCCGCCGCCGCCCCGCACGATTCTGCGTCCCACGGGCAGCCGTTCGCGCGCAACCACTGCAGCACCTCGAGATGCCCGCCCTTCGCCGCCCACGTGCACGCCTGCTCGTCCCACGGGCAGCCGTTTGCGCGCGCCCACTGCAGTATATTGAGGTGTCCTCCCTCTGCCGCAAACGAGCACGTATCCTCAGTCCACGGTGCGCCGTTCGCGCGCGCCCACTGCAGCACCTCGAGATGCCCGCCCTGCGCTGCCTTCCCGCATGTGTAATCGTCCCACGGGCAGCCGTGCGCGTGCAACCACTGCAGCACCTCGAGGTGCCCACCCCTTGCCGCCCCCGAGCACGTTCTCTTATCCCACGGGCAGCTGCTCGCTCGCGACAACTTCAACTTCTCGAGCTGTCCGCTCCTCGCCGCTGCCTCACAAAGGAACTCTTGACGCGACAGGCGACCTGCCAGTTGCAGGCGCAGCAACGCGCTTAAACATCCGATATCCACAGCTGTATCCTCACCAAGCTCCACAAACCGAAGCCCCGTCGCCGCCACCGCGTCGCGCATCGCACGGCTCACCGCTGGCAGCCGTGCGAGATCGGCGGGGTCGCCGAAATACTCGGATCTCAGAACGTGCGTGACTACGATGTCGTTGAGAATGCCGGGGATCGCGTCTTGCGTGACGGCAGGGTTCGCGGGAGTATTGCTGGTCGCGGCATCACCGCTCGCGGTAGTCATGGCGGCGTGTGAAGCGTGGGAGAAAATGTGAAGGGTGGCGCGTGCGCGTCGTTGTGGCTCCAGGTTTTTTCTCGGCGACGGAGAGAGAAGAAGAAGAAGGACCGGAACGAAGTTTTCTCCCCAACAGTATAGGTTCGCGACGGACATCCACGCCCTGTTTCATAAACAAACTTAAAAGTGACTCTTATCGTATAAATAGACTAATAATAAGTGACTCTTTTCATTCGCACACTAACCACCGGGTAACTCATTCGCACACCACGGATGAGGACATGAAGGACGACTGCACGCGGGTGCAGTTTTTCACGTCAATCAGCTCTATGTCGAAAACCTCCCATTGCTTGGCGCTGAAGAACGTCGCGGGCCCTGTTGGGGGTCCTAACTCAGGAGGCACCACCACTCGCCGCTTACCCCCAGGACGCATGCTCTTTAACCCTTCCTCGAACCCGGGGATCATGCCGTTTATTCCGAGTCTTGTGGACGCGGGGACGCCTTTTCGGTACGTGCTATCAATAGTGCCCCCGTTTTCGTTATACGCGATGTACTCAAACGTCACTTCCTGGCCGTCGATTGGTTGGGCGCCTTTGCCCGTCACGAAGTCTTTATAAACTAAACCATTCGCTTGTGTCACGAACCCGTCCGCGGTGATGACTCTTACGTCATACCCCTCCCTCACGAAAGTGGGAAACTCATCCGGCGCGTTGTTGTACTGTTTGATTTTCTGGTTGTTTTCAATCGCCTTCGCGTCAGCGTCGCTTAAACCGCGCTTTTGCAGATCCGCGGCGAACAGCTTGCGGCCCTCGATATCCGGGGACTCGCCGACCGCCACGAAGTCGTACGGGATCTCCACGGGGTCTTCCAGGTCCGGGTCGGAGACGCGCGAATCGGGGGCATCGGGGGCTTCGGGTCCGGACGAAGAAGTAGTCTCCTCAGTAGTCCTGGAAGTAGTCTCCTGTGAAGCCGTCTCCTGTGAAACAGTCTCCTCCATCGTCTGCTGTGCAACAATCGCCACGGACGACGTCACCGTCGTCTCCCCCAGCTCCTCCGCGCGGAGCGTCCCGGGGGTGAGCGCGATGGCCAGCGCCGCGGTCGCAGCGACTACGCCTCGGGTAAAACGTGCGCCTTGGTCGTTCACCTCACCGAATCGCGTGTCTCTTCCGCTGCTAGCACACACGTCGAGGCGCGCCACGTTTCCGCGAGACGCGCGATCAGCCCGCCGACCGGCGCGACGCACCGATTTACACAAACCATCGGAGACAAGATGCCGCGCGCGTAGCTCTCGCGCGCCGACGCCGGCGCGCGCGACGGTCGGAGCGAGTGACCCTACGCACGGCGCCGACATGCTGGTTCGCGCGCCACGAAAACTTCCGGAGAGTGCGGAGGGCGTGCGTCGACAACTGCCCCCGGGCGGAGCGATCGGGAGACAATAACTGCCGCTGGAGCGAGGATCTCCATTGAGGATTTTTGAAGAGGAAATTGGTCGTTGTCAAAACCATTTCGTCCAAGCCGCTGGCGCCACTCGGTGCGCGCGCGGCGCACGCGAGCGCGACGAGACTCGCGATGGAGCGCGGTGTGGTGGTGTGCTCTGCGGCAGCGCCGGAGTCGCTCGGGGGGGTTGAACCTTCGCGGGTGTTTGTCGAGTCGCGCGATGGCGCGTTTGCGGAAACAACCACGATTTTACCCGCTGACGAGGCTGTGGGGACGAAGATTCCCACGGCTTCTGTTGTCGAGGAGGACTCGTCACCCGAGAAGCCCCCAACGCCTCCCACGCGACTCACCCTTGAGCAGCTTAGGGCGGAGATCGATGAAACGGTCGGGAGCCTGCCGGACGTGCTTCGCATGTGCACCGTGCGCTCGCTGGCGGAACGCGTCGCCCCGGTGTTTCACGAAGCGGACCATGTGAGGTACGACTTGACTGCGCGTTTGAGTTTGCGGTCTTCAAAACTCGTCACGTTCAAAAATACCAACCCCGACGACCGCTCACGCCTCTCGAATCCTTCCCTCGCCCGATTTTCGTTTCTCCCGCGCACAGATCCCCCGCCGTCGCCCCCGAGCTCCTGGTCCGTTCAAGAGCGCACCCGACGTGGGAAGCGCTGGAGGTTGCGCTTCGGAAACTGCGACGACCGTCCATCGACGGGGACCACGCCGCCGCGCATCAAAACAAAAATGGCCGCAACTCTGAATCCCTGGCAACCCTGTTTCGCGCTGCGGATCGTTTAGAGTGTTTCGTTCTCGCCGCGGACCGGCCCCTCCCCACTGACGAGGACGAGGCGTTTGGCGTGGCAACACCACTCGGGGTGGGGCTGGTGGCGTGCGGTGGGTGCGGGCGCGTCCTAGCGAGGGACGCGCTGCAACGACACGCACGACGAAACAAATGCGCGGAGCACGTCACGGGGCTGCTCGGCGCGAGCGGCAGCGGCGCGAGTGCTGATGATGTAATTGCTCAAGGTAAGCCTGTCGCGGTGAAAGGCGTTCACGGAGGTCTTAGGGTGGACGATGCGAAGCGTGAATGCACAAACAATGCGCTAAGCCAGGCCCCGGCGCAGAAACTGAAACCGAAACCGTCTCCGACGAAACGCGGGGACAAAAAAAAAGAAAAAGAAAAAGAAACAAGCGCCAAGGCGAAAGCGCCAACGGCAGCGACGGCGCCGTTGGCGCCAACGTCGACGGCGTCGCCGCACGTCCCGAAAGAGAAACGCAGTAAAAAGCCGAGGAAAGCGCGCGCTGAGTTGAGTTTGCCTGGGGGTTTCGTGAGCGACGACGACGACCATCGGGAGGCGAGGCGGGCGAAGGACTTGGCTTTCGCGAACTGGCGCGGAGGTTTGGGTTTGGGTACACACCAAGAGACGCCCGGAAACGACCCGCGTTTCGTCGCCTCGCCGCGCGTCGCGGGTGATTGGGCAGTCGTGACTCGCGACCTACTCGGTGAGTCCCACGACACGGTGCCGGTGCCGGTCGTAGCTTCCCAGTGCACTACGCCAGGCACCGGACACGGCCAGGACCTGCCGCAGTTGCTGCGCGCGCAACGGGACCGCGCTCCGTCTGCGTACCACCGCGGGTACTTTCAAAACGACTCGCCGCAAAACTCTGGCGCGCATTTGCAAAACAACAACCACGCGCCGCAGAACTACGCCGGCGCGATGCCGCAGCATGTGCCGCAGCATGTGCCGCAGCATGCGCCACATTACGGCCACTTCCCCTTACTGAACGGTGACGCGCGGTTCGCGGCGGAGCAGGCGCTGGGCGGTGCCGCGCGTCCACACGGTATGTCGCCGCATCAAGGGAGTGCGCCGAGCCTCCGCGCGCATTACCCACTCGGGATGTCTCCCAACGGGATGTTCCCTACCCCGGGGCCGTTTCCGCATTTGGGGATGTCCCCTACCATGTCGCACCCCAACGGGATGTCTCCCACCGCGCTCCACCCCGGTCAAACCTTCGCGCACATTTTCGAAACAGATTTCGACCCCCACGGGTTCGAAATCAGAAAGCGACGCCGCGGCGACGACGGGGGCGAAATTCAAATTCTTCACGCGCCGCCCTTCCAAGCGCACCAAGTCTCCGCGCACCAGATTCCGCACGCCACGCACATCCCGCACGCGCACCAAGTGCACCTGCAGATGCACCCGCATGCGCACCCGCAGATGCACCGCCAGATGTACCCGGTGACTGCGCACCACGTGCACGCGGCGCACGCGATGCGCGGGCAAACTCACAGCCCGGGAAGCCAAGCCGCGACGCCGACAAATAAAAACGCGTAGCGGGCGTATCCGTTGTATTAATGTACACTATCAATCGTATCTACGGGTCATCTGAAATCTATTTCAACCGTCTATTTCCTCGGCAGCGCGTCCACGAGTTCCTTGAACCGGACGTACCGCCGTTTAAACGCCTTTTGCGGTTTCTGTTCGTTGTCGTACGACTCGGCGTCGCCGCCGCAATTAGCGCACTGACACGATAAAAGCCGAAAGTGTCAGTCTCGTATGGGCAATCAGGAAGGTGGAATGTGGTGCTTGGGAAAGGCCCGTACCTCGGCGTCCCACGAGTCCCCCAGCCACCACGGCGAGCCGCACTCCAGGCAGGGCATTTTGGGCCAGAAGTGCCCTGTACCTTCGGGGAACTGCTTGCTTTCCGTGCCTCTCGGCGGCGCGGCGAACGCCTCGGCGCGGTGAACCCCAACCTTGCCGCCGAACTGTAACCCCGCGGTGCCGATGAGCTTCAGGGTCGCCACCCCGGTTGTCACGGATTCCACCGCGCTGTTCGCGTTGGAACCTCCCGTCCCTCCCCCCTCCCCGTCGCCGCTCCATGCGTGTAGCCTGGTTTGCGCCGCCATCGCGAGCGCGGCGCTCCCGCGTCCCCCCAAGCGCACGCCGAGGGACGCCAGGTGCGTGGTTTGTTCGGGCCAAGGAGAGAAACACAACCCGTGACCCGCGCTGGCGATGGTTTGCGTGTGTCTGTCCTTGTTTCGGGCATCGTCGTCGTCTTTCAACTCATCGTCATCGTCATTCAACGCATCGTCGTTCACGTAATCGATTTCATCGATTTCATCCTCCGAAAGAAGACACGCGTCCAGCGCCGCTCTCAGCGCGACGCGGTCCATCAAAGCCGTCCCCTCGAAAACAAGCTCGCTTCTCCGGTCGCCCACGAAAACGCACGCCCAGTGCGAGGAAGGCGGCAGCTGGAAGCGCGCTCCGCATTCTTCTTTGTTCCCAACGTCCCACCCGCCGCCGGCGCACGTAACCTCGACACTTCCCGGCCTCGCCGGGTCGGGCGTGATCCACGCGCCGCGCACGGAAGGCCGGTTCGCCAGCCACACCGCGCCGACTGAGCTCAAAACGCCGGTGAAGGCACCGCGAGGAGCACTGGGGGATGACGACCCAGACGTCGACGCGTCGTCCGAACCGACCAGACGAGCCAAAAGCGCCGCCGCCGCCGCCGCCGCGGACGCGGACGCCGCCGCGGACGCGGAAGACGCCACCGCGCACGCCGCTGCAGCCGCCGCCAAAGGGTCGACGTGTCCTCGCATCTCGGTTGTCAACAGCGTGGCCATCTTCGTCGCTTCCACGGCCGCCGCAGCCGCCGCGACCGCCGCGCTCTTCGTCGCCGCCGCCGCGGACGCGACCGAGTCTGTGTACCCGCCCCTCGTCGAAGCCGTCACGCTCGTCGTCGCGAACGTGGCGAAGTTTTCCAAAAGCGTTTTCGCGAGCCGCTTCGGGTGGAACGGGCGTTTCGCGACGTACACCATGGGGGTATCGTCCGGTGACTCGGCACCGGGCTCGACGATTTCGTTTGCGTCTTCACCTCCGTCTTCTTTGTCGGCAGTTGACGCAGTAGTGACTGCGGTTTCCTTTTCGGCGTCACCTCCGCTTCTGTCGCCGACGTCGACGGTTTCCGATTCGGTTTCAACTCCGCTTTCGCGGTCCAAAGGCTTTCTAAGGTCCGCGGTCATAGACGCAACCGCCGCAATTTCCGCTTTCCCCGCCTCAAACCCCGCCATCACCCTCTCCACCGCTTCTGTCACGTTCTCCACCACCTGCACGATTTGCTTCGAGTTCTTGTCCATCTCGAACGCGACTCTGCAGAAAAACACGGGCGAGTCGTCGCAGTCGAGCCACGCGGGGGGCGGCGGGACGCCGTCGCGCGTTTCCAACGCGAGCGCCGCCGCACATGTCGCGGAGGCGAAGTCGTCGTCCGTGTTGCCAGTTTCGTCGTGAAGGTCACCTTCGTCGGTCAAAAACTCCGCGTTGGGAAACGCGCGTTCCATCAAACTCTTGACGTCCGGGTCCGCGTCCGCGTCGCGCATTGACGTGTATATTTTTAAACGCTTTGCGAGCGCGCCGGCGACGCCGTCCGCCACGGCGGCTCTTGTGCCCGCGAGCACCTCAGCGGCCGTCGCGGTGTCCGGGCGGTGCATCACCACCGCATCCACCGACCCACCCACCGCACCGAGAATCTTCAAAAGCACCGCGCAGTCCGTTCCGCTCGCCGCAAGCGTCGCGTGTGTGACATTGAGTTTCTGGAGCAGCCTGGAGGTGGGCTTGGCGACGCGTCCGGGGTACGGGCTCGCGAGTTCGTTGGGCAGGTCCTTCACGAGTGGAAAGTAATCCAGCACGAACACGGCGTCACACGCGGTGTTTTTAAACAGCGCCGTTGCCGTGCACGCGGCGTGCGCCACCGAGGACATGGGATCAAACGAGTCATGGGATGGATCGCCGCCGCCCGTCACGACCACCACCGCGCGTTCCGCGGTAAATCTCGGCTTGTAAGGCCGTCCCCTTGTCACCACCCACAGGTTCGTCTCCACGAACAGCTCGGGGTTTACCCTCCGCGCGTGGGCTTGGCGACTCATGCTGACGACCCGCCGCCGCGGAGTCCACCGAGCGCGTCTCACAAGCGCGGCGTCACAGTGGCGCGTCCGAGACCAGAGGATGCATTTTGATGTTTCTGGTCCGAAACAATAAGTGCCGATTTTCGCGCCACCGCCGCCGCCGCCGCGCCGTCGGCCATTCCCCCGCGCGCTTCGAGGTCACACCGCGTCACACGTTCTTTCCCTCTGCCCTTCGGTGCTTGTTTCTCTCAGGTCTAGGGTTTAGGTTTAGGGTTTAGGGTTGCGCCATGGTGTGGTTCCAGTGCGAGGATTGCGGTGATACGCTTAAGAAGCCCAAGGTAAAAGGCCACGCCGGGCACTGCAGCGCATCCCGGTTTTCGTGCGTGGACTGCATGCAGGTGTTCGACCAGTGGTCCGTGCAGGCGCACACGTCCTGCGTCACGGAGCACGAGAAGTACGCGCTTTCCATCACGAAACCGGGGCAGGAGCACTTGATGAAGAATTCAGGGGCACACGGGGCGCATGGGGGCGGGGGCGGCCCTGTATCGGGCGCCTCTCAAATCGTGGGCGAGCGTTTCCTGAACAAAGGCCCGCCGTGGGACTGCGTTTGTTGCAACGTGAAGTGCACGTCCCAGGAGACCCTCACGGGGCACGCGCAGGGAAAGAAACACAAAAGCAAGTCGCGAACCGCGATGGCGGCGCTTGGTTTGGCGCTTGATGGCTCGCCGCTGCCGCCGGTTGAGGAGAAGGAGGAGGAGGTGAAAGAAGACACAAAACAGGAGGAAAAGAAAGATGAGGAAAAGAAACAGAAACGCGCGCGCGAGGGCGAGGACGAGGGGAGACGGAAAAAGGCCAAGAAGGAGAAGAAGGAGAAGAAAGAGAAGAAGGAGAAGAAGGAGAAGAAGTAGGCCGACGGTGGCTTGTCGTTTTTATTCCGGAATCTGTCTTGTTTGGGTTTCGTGAATCTCGAAAGCGAGTTGCCGGCAGCTGAGCGTCCCCGGCAGCCGCGAAAAAGTCAACAAATGTCTCCTTGGAAATGTAATCGTACCTCCCCCGGCCGGGGTGTCCCCACAACACCGCGCGCGCGCGGGAACGCCTTTCCCACCGGCTTGCGTCCGCACCGGCGTCGTGGTCAACACCCTTGGTGTTGTGACCGCCCGTCCGCCTTTCCCCTTTCTTTCCGACTGACTGCCGCCATGGACCTCAAATCCATGATTCACGACGCGAAAAGCCGCGAGATGGGCCTGTACGAGCGATTCCAGGAGTACGACACCGACGGCGACGGAAGCATCGGCCAGGTACGTCGTGGGGCGCCGAGAGCAATGATCCCTGACTATAAACACGGTATAGAGCTGTGATACGCGAAACCTGCCACAGCACTAAACCTTAACTAACTAAACCCTCGCGCACTCTCTCCTTCCCCCGAATCCCCGCTCACCTCAATTCCCACATTGCTCGGCACGTCACCAAATGCAGGATGAGCTCGTGAGCCTGCTCGTGAACTTGCGCATCATGGAGGACAGCGGCGATGACGCGGACTTCATTTCGCGGCAGTTCCAGCTCACGGACCAGAACGGGGACGGGGAAATCGACTTCGAGGAGTTCAAGGTACGTTTCCGGCTGGGTCCCTGCGGTTGCCCAATTCGAAATCGTCACGAATCATACGGGATGCCGCCGGCGTTTTCCACGCCTTATTCTTTTTTAACTCACTCCTGATCTGTTATCTACTTGCCCTCTCCACCAAAATCTAACACCTCACGTCGCCCCGACACACCTTTTCACACCTTTCCCAGGCCTTTTACAACGCGTGCATCGACTACCGCAAGCTCGGCCGCGGCTCCCGGGGTTCGCCTGGCGCGAACGCGGATGGGGTGCCTCGGATCAAAGGGAAGGACGTCAAGGCCCTGACCCCCGAAGTGGAACGAGCGCGGGCGGTCCTGCGCCGCGAACGTTTGACACAGAAAGCCGCCGCCGCCGCGTTGCTCGCGGAGGAGAACAAGGAAAGGCGCGCCCGTATCACGATGGCGAGGTCGGCGGGAAGGGACTCAAAGACCCTGACCACTGACCAAGAAAACGCGCGGCTTGAAATCAGAGAAAGGAAAGCGCAGGAGAAGTACGAGATGGAGCTACGAATGGCGGCTGAGAACCTGGAGATGCGCGCGCGCATCGAGGCGCACCAGAGTAGGGGGCGGGACACGAAGGAACTGACCCCGGAAATCGAAGAAGCGCGGACCAACGTTCGCAGGAAATCGCTGATGGACAAAGAAGCCATGGAAAGGCGTTTGAGGGAGGAGAACCTTGTGCAGAAACGGCGCATCGCCGCGGCGATGGCGCGCGGGCGGGACGCCAAGACCCTGACGCCGGATGAGGAAGCCGCGCGCGCGTCGATTCGGCGCAAATCAATCGCGGACAAGGCCGCGATGGAACACCGGTTGGCGGAGGAAAACGTGGAGATGCGTCGCAGAATAGAACTCGCGCAGAGTAGGGGGCGGGACGAGAAGAACCTTACCCCGGAGCAAGAACGCGGACGAGCGTTCGTGGCGCAGCGCAGCAGGGACGAAAAAGCGCAGGCGGCGGCGAGGTTGGTGGAGGAGAACGAGTTGATACGTCTGCGCATCGCAGAGGCCATGGCAAAGGGAAGGGATGCGAAGGCACTGGACGCGAACATCAACGCGGCGAGGCTGGAGGTGGCGGAACGGCGGCGGCGCGAAAAGGCGGAGGCGGAGAAAACGCTGCGCAAGGAAAACGCCGCGCTCGCCGCGCGGCTAGCGGGCACGGGGATGTTCCCGGATACCAGGTTCTGACACCCCGGGCGACGAGTGGCTGCATATCTTTGTACATACAAAGTGTATATAGTCAAAGAAACCAGATGTTTGTTTGTGTCTTTTCTGCGCGGGACGAAACTTTTCAAATCGAAGAGGGACATCTTCTCACTATTAGGGTGCGCCGTTCGCTATCGCCCACTCAAGTGTGTCCCCTTTCGCAACTTGGCGCAGGCGGACGTCCCACGGGCAGCCGTTCGCGCGCGCCCACTGCAGCACCTCGAGATGCCCGCCATCTGCCGCACACGAGCACGTATCCTCGTCCCACGGGCAGCCGTTCGCGTGCGCCCACTGCAGCACCTCGAGGTGCCCGCCCTCCGCCGCCCCCGAGCACGTGTCTGAGTACCACGGGCAGCTGTTCGCGCGCGCCCACTGCAGCACCTCGAGGTGCCCGCCATCTGCCGCACACGAGCACGTATCCTCGTCCCACGGGCAGCCGTTCGCGTGCGTCCACTGCAGCACCTCGAGGTGACCGCCCTCTGCCGCACACGAGCACGTATCCTCGTCCCACGGGCAGCCGTTCGTGCGCGCCCACTGCAGCACCTCGAAATGCCCGTTCTGCGCGGCTTCCGAGCACGTGCTGGAGCTCCACGGGCATCCGTTCGCGCGCGCCCACTGCAGCACCGCGAGATGCCCGCCGTACGCCGCGTACGAGCACGTATTCGTGTTCCACGGGCAGCCGTTCGCGCGCGCCCACTGCAGCACCTCGAACTGCCCGCCCTTCGCCGCCCCTGAGCACGTTTGTGTGTTCCACGGCCAGCCGTTCGCACGTGCCCACTGCAGCACCTCGAGGTGCCCGCCCAACGCAGCGTTTTTGCACACGTCTGGCTTGTCCAGACGACCTTTCTGGAGCTTGTGTTGAAGCGTATCTAAGCACCCGAGCCTCGCGGCTCGTTCAGTCGTCATCTCCTCCACCAAAAGTCCCGTCTCGTCAACCGCCTCGCACATCGAGCGACTCACCGCGCGGAGGCGTGCGAGAACGACGGGATCAGTGTCAGGCATCAGAATGTGCTGGATGACGACGTGGCTGGGAAGGCCAGGGAATGCCTCTTCCCCAGACCTCTGGTCAGTTTTCATCATTTCATCCTCAAGCACGGCCGTGGCGGACTTCAGGTGCGCCAAAAGTAAAACCTGCACTCCACGCGCGACGGCGGAACCCGCCGTCGCTTCGAGCTCAAGCACGGCCGTGACGGACTCGAGGAGCGCCAAAGCGAGCGGTACGTCATGCATCTCACGCGCGACGGCGGCCGCCGCCTTCACTTGGAGCTCGAGCACGGCAAAGAGAGGAGAACTGGACGACCCAGCATCTTGCGGGGTTGAGTCTGCTTTGGAGGAAACGCCGTGGTTGGGAAGGCCGGGGAAGGTCTCGCCCGCGTTGTCCTGCGGCGCGGGTGTCGCGGTAACACCTTCCGTGGGAGTGACGGTGGCATTTGTCGAATTGTAGGCACCCATCGCGGTCGGGGTAGGTTTTGTGGGTGTCGAGTGCGTGGGGGGCGCGCGGCGTTGTGGCTCGTTTCCTCGAGGCTTCCGAGAAAAGCGTTACGAAAGCAACGACGTCTATCTCGTCAGTGGAAAAAAAAAATGAAAAAAACCCGTTCAATAAACAATAAAAGGGTGTTACCCATCGACACGAGAGGCATCACTGCCACTGCGAGAGGCCGCTCGGGTGGCACGCGCGTCTTCTCAGGCGTGCAGCCACGCCGCACGTGCGTTTGTTCCCGACAGGGCGTGCGGGACGCGTGCTCGGGGTGTTTGGGTGACGCGGACGCGTGGTCGGTGGTGGAGGAAAAAGACGCCTGTGGTGCGTGCGTGAGAGAAGAAGAAGATGGGGGCGTCTTCGTCCAAGCCTTGGGAGGAGGATGTGGAGAGCGCCTCTCCCGGTGGGATGCTCACCCCGGAGGAGGAAATCAAGCGCGTGCTTCGTTTCCAGAACAACTACTACAAAGTCTTGAAAGTGGATCCTAAAACCTGCACCGCGTCCACGATCAAGAAGGCGTACTACAAGATCGCGAGGGTGATTCATCCTGATAAATGTCGAGACCCGAGGGCGACCCAGGCGATGGGAGTGGTGACCTCCGCGAACAGCACGTTGAGCAACACCACTTTGCGCACGGCGTATGATATGTACGCGTCGCAGGTGGAAGTAGACGCCATGGGCAGCGATACGTTTTCGGAGTGGGAAAGCAAGGGGGGGGCGCAGATGGCACACCTGCCGCCGTGGTTAGTAAAAGGCCTCGCGAATCCTTTCCTCGGGCCGATAATCCAGTTCTTCATGGTGATTTTCCTGTTGATCCTTCTGGTCGCCCTGACCGCCCTGTTTGCGGTGTACTTCATCATCCACATGGTGTTCTGGGTGCTGTGCTGCTGCGGGTGCGGGGGGAACTGCTGGCCGCGGTACGGCGAAGGCGCGCGAGTACACGCGGTGCGGCAGGAGCGGTTCGTTCGCATGTTGCGCGATTACGAAGCGGAAGCCGCGATGGCGCGCGCGAAGGGCGAGCCAACCCCCGACCCGAACGTGTTCTTCGCGAACTGGAATGTCGCGCACCCGGAGACAACGGATACCGACGGGATTCCCACGGCGAACCAGTACGGGTCCATGGCGTGAGCGTAGCGGGAGAATAGCCAAAAACACAAAAGGTGTGTTGTAAAATTCACGTAGACTAAACCTAAACTCCCGTGCGTGACAACCATCCGACGAGACTAAATACTAATACTCCTCAACATCAAACTCTATAAACTCGCGGAGATTTCCCCGTCCAAACCCAGTGCCTGGAGCGCATCGCGAAGCTCGGCGTGACTCAAAGCGAGCACGCCGGGAGGCATGTCGAGTACCTCGGTGTTTGTGCCACGCGAGAAACCGCGCGAATTCGATTGGGACTCGTTGCCGTCCCCCGAAGGCGTCTTTTGCGTATTTTTTGTCCCCCGCCACGCCCGCAGTTCCCGAAACGCGTCCCACGGCGTTGCGCGTGCCGGGCCCGAGGTGAAGTACGGATCAAGAAGTGCCTGTTCCGCGGACGGTCGTTTCTCCGGGTCCAGCTGGAACAAGCGCTTCCAAAGACTCGTGCCCAACCCCGGGTCGGCCCGCGGAAGCGCTTGAGCAATTGTCATTGGTTTTTTCGGCGCGAATTTGATTTTGTGAAAATCAGGCGTGTTTTCCGCATCCGGCCAGTTGGTCGCGCTGGGCGTACCAAGCATCCCAAGGGTACGCGCCAGCTGGTCAACGTCGCTGTCTCCTCGTAGAATAGGGCCGGCTCCCGAAAGAAGCTCGCCCAGAATGGCGCCCACGGACCACACGTCTATTTTTATGGAGTACGCTTTAGCGCCAAACAATACCTCGGGAGCGCGGTACCACCGAGTCTGCACCGCGCCCGTGAGCGTGTTTTCTTTTTCTTTTTCGGTTTCTTTGGACTCCGAAGACCTCCCGTCGTAAAGACGAGTTACATCCCCCGTGTTCGTCTCACACTCAGAAGATATCACTCCGGACATCGCGACACGCGCCAGCCCGAAGTCCGCGAGCTTCAAGGTTCCATCGCGGGAAACGAGCACGTTCCCCGGCTTCACGTCGCGGTGCATCACGTGTAACGCGTGGCACGCGCAGACCGCTTGTAAGATTTGGCCAACCACGCTTTTGACGCACGCCGTTGACAAACCTTTCGCGTCGTCTATGTCGTCTGTACCCAGCAGCTCACGCAAATCACCATACAAACACAGCTCAAGCACTAGCACTAACGCGTTGCCTTTGGTGTAGTGGTCCAGCAAGTCCAGCACGTGCTTCGAGCGCCCAGCGAGCCGCTGCATGGTTTTCAGCTCGCGAAGCAGGTTGTCGGGGATGCCTTTGTCCGGTACGCGAATGGGAATGCGCTTCAGGGCGACGGAAACGCCGTCGGTCAAACGGGTACCCAAAAGCACCTCCCCGAACGCGCCTCCGCCCAAGCGCGTTGCGGAGGATGCGTAGTGCGTGTGCGTTGGACCGCTGGGAGGGACCCAACCCGAACCGCCACGGGTCACCGCGGGGAAACACCACTCGTCATCCAAACCGGACGACGACGCGGACGGCTCGCCTGTGCGGTGCGAAGACGCGAGGGAATCGCGGTCGGGGACGTCCCCCGCCGAAACCACCGCCGCCGCGACTCCGGCCGCCATCTCCACAAACCCACAGCGACCCGCAGCGCGCGCCCCGCTCTGCTCTGGAAGGAGCTGAGACCACACAAAAGCAACAACGAGAAAAACATTTTCGGTGAAAAATCGACGTGTCTTCGTCAGATCGCAACGCGCGAGGTACGGCGAACGCGATGTCCGCGACCGCGCGTGCCCCGCGCATGGCTCGCGGTGTGGCGCGCGCCGCGTTGGCGCGCCACGCTGGAGTGCGCGGTTTCGCTTCCACAGTCGCGGACGATACCCCCGGTGGTATTTTCAAATCCAGCGTCGCGAACAAATCCGGTTTGGCGCACGCCTTGGATGCGGTGATGCGCGAGGGCAACCATGACATGCGCGCGTTCGGCAGGGGCACACTCGCGGCTCTTGGGTCCCGGGCCGCTTTTGCGAAGTTCACCGCGGCGCACTTCCACTTCTACTCGGAGTTAGAGCGGAGGCTCGACGACGCCGCGCGGGGTTCCACGCCAACCCCGAGTGGCTTTTTGTGGCGAAAATTTTCCCAGGACTTGAGGCGAGCGCCCGCCCTGGAGTCCGACCTTAAAAACCTCCTGGACACGACACCTGGTGACCACCCCCCGACCCCCGCGACGGCGGCGTACATGCGCGCGATCGTTGCGGCGGCGGAGCGCGAACAAAGCTCGTGTGCTGGAGGTGTAACGAACCAAGAATCGGTACCCGCGTTGACCGCGCATTTCTACACGCGGTACCTCGCAGATTTGTTCGGTGGGTCCATGCTGGGATGGCCCACGAAACGCGCGCTGGGTTTGAAAAACGTTCCGCAGTTCTACACGCACGAGTTGTTCGCGGACGCCGATAACGGGGTGGTCAGGGGTGGTAACGACAAAAAGGTAACACGGCGCGCGTACGTCGAGGCCGTGTACGCCGCGATCAACGAGAGTGGCGCCGGTTTGACTTCAAACGCAAAAGACGAAGTCGTACGAGAAGGTACGTACCGGTACTGCATTTCCCAAATAATCCCAAGACTGTTTGACCATACAGACCATACAACACTGACACTTTTCTGGCAAAACTCAAAGCGCGCTTGGCGTTTGGGAAAAACGCGGCGGTTTTCGCGGAGGGGAAAGGGGCGTCCTCTTTCGCCGCGGCTTGGGGAGGCACCAGGGTGATGGGCGGGTACGCGGTGGAACGGATATGGGGCGCGAAGGAACAAAGGGATCTTTTCGGAAGGCTCGTGAAAAGAAGGGACCCGGTGACCGGGGAGTTTTAGTTCATTTTAGTGGGATCGATTGGCAATAAAAAAGAAAAAAACGCATCTACAAATGTAAAACGTAATCTACCCCTACCAGTACTGACGATTTCCCCGAAGTACGAAGGGATCGCACTCGTGGCCTGCCTTGCGTCACGTCGCGGAGTCACACGACAGGGACTCTGGTTGGGTGCGTACCGCGAAAGGCGTGCGCGTGAAGGTTGAGCGAACACCGCGAGGTGGGTGAGTGATGAAAAAATCAACGAGTCGGGCTGGCGAATCGAACCGTCGACGCGTCTCTTTGAGCTGCGATCCAAAGCTGAACGGCATCCCTCGGTCAACTCGAGCTGGTTCAAACTCGGTCACAAATCGACCGGTCACTTTGATCGACTGAAACCGTCAAAAACATTGGAGACTGACTTAACCAAATTTTCTCAAGATGACATCACCCATGTGCTCGCCTCGCACGTCCCCACGAAGCCGCCTGAACTCCGATTGACCTGAAATTAGGCTCGTTGGATACAGTGGTGGACGTCGCCCTTTGCACAACCACGCAAAAAGTGCAAAAGATGCCACGTGAGGGGATCGAACCCTCGGCCACTAGGTTAAAAGCCTAGCGCTCTACCACTGAGCTAACGTAGCAATCAATCCGCGAAACGCAAAGACCAATTGATATGAGACCGAGATGTTTGAAGCTTCCTTTTCCGGAAGTCACAGTTTTTCTTGGCAGCTGCAGCGGTTCGTACAAATAATAATTCAAGTTGCACATATTTGCACCCAGTTTTTACCCTTACACCCTGCCCTTGCACAGAAGAAAAAACGCTCGGATGGACCGAGGAGGACGCGTTTTTCGAGGCACAACGACCACAACGACGCGCACACGACACGCACACACACCCTCCACCATGTCCTCCGATGCGACGCACGACCCCGATACTCCCTCGATCGATACGTACCGGGCTGCCGCGGGCGAGGCCATCCCCGACCTTCCCGACCACCTCGTCGTCGAGCACATCCTCAAATCTGAGTATTTCGACTCTCCCGCCGATCACGCACGGCTTCCAGCGGTGAACCGCGCGATGCGCGACGCGGTGGCGTCGACAGGGCTTCGGTTTCACGAGCTTGGTGAGGAGGAAGCCGTAGAGCTCGGACGTTTAAGCGTGTTGAAGCGCATGCAACGGCAAGGTCGCCTGTCGCGTAAAGCACGACTTTGTGAGGCAGCGGCGAGGGTTGGAAATCTACGGAGTTGAAGGTGCTGCGCGCGGACGGCTAGCCGTGGGACGCGTGGACGTGCAGATGGGCGGCACGCGGCGGGCACCTCGAGGTGCTGCAGTGGTTGCACGCGAACAACTGCCCGTGGGACCAGTATACATGCTCGCATGCGGCGGAGAACGGCCACCTCGAGGTGCTGCAGTGGGCGCGCGCGAACGGCTGCCCGTGGAGCGAGTGGACGTGCCGGGGGGGCAGCGAAGGGCGGGCACCTCGAGGTGCTGCAGTGGTTGCGCACGAACGGCTGCCCGTGGGACCAGCACACGTGCGTGGGGGCGGCGATAAGCGGACACCTCGAGGTGCTACAGTGGGCGCACGCAAACAGCTGTCAGTGGGACGAGGAGACGTGCGCGATGGCGGCGGACGGCGGGCACCTCGAGGTGCTGAAATGGTTGCGCGCAAACGGCTGCCCGTGGGACCGGGAAACGCACCAAGCTGCAAGAGGGCACATACTGGAATGGGCGGTGGCGAACGGCTTGCCCGAATTGTGAGAAGAAGTCCTGTGTGCGATTTGAAAAGTTGCTAGCCGATTTGATTCCAGGGGAATTTCACTAAAATACTAGGCTACGCGCCGCTCTAGACGCACTCCCATCACCTCACGCGCGTTCCTCAGCCATCGCGGCAACCGCCGCGGCGTCCCTCACCGCGGCCACGACTTCCCTCACGGCTACGCACATCCGCGTCTCGGGAACCGACCCGGCTTTGCCGAAGGTGACGGAAAAACGGTCCGCGCGTTCGTTTTCCTCGTCCCTCGCGAGCCGTTCCAGGGTTCGCAAACCCTCCATGGTGTTCGCTTCCAGGGTCTCGGAAACAACCGCCCACCCCCCCAAACGGGCCATCGCGGTGGTCTCACAGAGCACTTCCAACGTGGCACAGGCGGCGGCGAACGCGGCGTCCAGACGCGCGATGCGCGACGAAAACGAAAACGCCTCCGATTCCGACTTATTATTTTTCCCAATCCCAAACCCGTTTGTTTCGCCGAACGAAAAAGCCTCCGCCCTTGCCGCCGCCGCGACCGCGGCGTCGAGCTCGACGCGCGCCATCTCCAGGTCTTCCGTGAGTCTCCGCGAGTTCTCCAAAGCGCTTTGTGTTTCCCTCTCCGCGACCTCGACTCGGTGGTCCGAGGAGAGGCGCACGCGGTGCACGAGCGACCGCGCCGCGCGCTCGGCGGTTTCCACGCGCTTTTCGATTGAAAAAAGAAAGTGCGTCTCGTCATTTTCGTCGCCGGTACTCGCCGGTCCGGAAACGGAAGGCGTTGCGTTCATCCTGCGTTTCGTTTTCGAAAACGGGGGCGTGTGTGGCGTCTGTGGCGGCGGTTTCTTCCCCGACCGAGGCGAGCCTCGTGTTGGTGATTTGGCTTCCGAAACGTGCGACGGCGTTTCAACGGCGTTCTTTGTTTCTTTTTTCGCCGCAACAAAAGCGCGCTCCATTTTTTTCCCAAGCGCGCCGAGTTCCGCCTCCGCCGCGCTCTTCGCACACGCCCCCGACGCTTTCGCCGCGGCCAACTCAAGACGCACCGCGTCCAGCTCTGCTTTCACGGAAGCCGTGGCGACTTCCGCTAGCGCCACCGCGGCTTCGCGCGCGGCGGCGACTTCCGAATTGAAGTCATTGTTGGCGGGCGACGGGTTTTGCGTTTTTTGCCCGTTTTGCGGAAACGCCGCGAGTTTCCGTTCCAACAAGTTTTTCTCTTTTTCCAAAACCACGTACCGTTCCTTCTGCACCACCATAGCCCTGACGTACTCCCCGACGCTCCCGGCGACATGCCCGGTGAGCAACGCCCTTCGTTTCGCCTTTTCGAGCTCAGTCTGTATGGAATCTCGGTCGTTTTTGATTTCCTCGCACCGAGCGAGCGCGGCGCGGAGTTTTTCGGTTTCGGTTTCGTTTTCGGCTTGGTCACCACCCCGTTCGTCATATTTAAGCGCCTCCTCGTTTTTCAAAACCTGAGCCTCCTGAACGCGTTTCATCAGCGACTCGACTTGAAGCATCAAAGCCTCTCTGTCCTCGCCGGCCACGTCAAGCAAAGCCCGCTGGCCAAGAACCACCTCCTCTAGCTGCCTGGCGATGTCAGTCGCGGTGGTGGCCACCTCGCGGGTCTCACTGACTTCGCGCCGCGCGAGTTCGAGCGCCTCGAAAAGCGCCGCGACGCGCGCTTGTTCTTCTTCTTCCGTCGCGGCGCGGTCGGAAGTCGCGGTAGAAGCAGCCGCCTCGCGCGCATCAAGCGCGCCCTCGCGTCCCTCCAGGTCGCTTTGAATCAAATCCAGCGCCTCAGCGCGGTGTGTTCCCGCTTCAGCCACGGCGGTTTGACTCCTCTCCGCCGCCGCGTGTTCCTCCGCCAACTCGCGCTCCAAAGACGCCGTCGCCGTTTCGCACCGCGCCAGCGTTGCCGCGCGTGCGGTGAGGTCTGTGCTGAGCTCAGCGAGGTCCCTTGCGACGCCATCCACCTCCGCGGCTCGTTGCCGGCCGACCGCGTCCGCCGCCTCGGCGGCGGCGAGGCGGGCGTTGGCCTCCGCAAACAAGTCGTGCGCCGCGAGTTCGTCGTCCAAAAGCTTGGCTTCCCTCGCGACGCACGCCGCTTCCCGCGCGCGCGTCACGCCGGCGAGGTCAAGGAGGACGCGCTCGCGTGTTCCCAAGGTTGCTTCGCGTAAATCGCTCTCCCGTTGCCACGCGTCAACCGCGTCCAATCGCCGGCGCGCGTCATCCGCCATCATCGTCGCCGCCGCTTCGCGTCTCACCGCGACGCGTTCGCGCTCCGCGACCGCAACGGCGGTGGATGATTGTTCCCTCTCCGTTACCACGCGCTCGCGATGGCGCACCGCGGTTTCCCGGCGATCCAAATTAGCAGCCACGGCGATGTTCGACGCGCGTACGTCAACCGCGGCGCACGCGGTGGACTCCTCCTCTGTTTCCACGGCGACTGCCAAAACGGACGCGGCTCGTTCGTCCCTTGATGCGCGCCATGTCGACTCCGCGACAAACAGCGCGCTTTCCCTTTCCGCCGCGCGCGCTTCACGTGCGCTGGCTTCCGCTTCGCGCCTCGAGACGCGCGCCGCGGCTTCCACCACCTCCGCGGGCGTGCGCATTGACGTTGGAGGATTGGGACCGGGACCGCCTTGCACGAACATTGGACCTGTGGTGGGCACCGCGGGCACCGAAAGCGTTGCGTTTCCCGCCGAAGCCACGATCAGCGGGGGCGCATCCGAACTCGCCGACGCAGTCACGGGCGCGCCGAAAAGGTCGTCCATGCGCGGCCAGTGCGGCGACGGTCGGTGTGACACGCGGGAGTCGTGGTTGATTGAACCAATGTGAAATTGGCGGGCAGTCGTTGTTTTTGGAGACACGTTGCTATTTTTCGGGAAAATTGTGTCCCACCGCCTCGCCCCGTCCATTCACTTCGCGGGCGCGGACCCTGTATTGCCTCTGGCTCGCATGAGCAACAAACCCCGGTTCGGCCTTGAAGCGTTCAAGTTCGCGACCTACGTCTCCGTGCCCATTTTCATGACCGTGGTGTTCGCCGCGAATCCCGAGAACCTTGAAGCGATCATCAAACAGTTCAAGTACGTGGTGTACCCGCCCGAGGGCCCGAAACCGCCTTCCGCGAAGGAGATGCGCGTGATCGTCGAGGCGAACAGGAAGAAAAAACTCGACAGCACGGGCGAACGACCGCGCGGAACCTGGCTCGGGAGTGCGAAGTAGCCGCCAGCACACGTAGCACGCGTAGTCACCGGGAACAGGTGGTGCACGGGGAGGGAACCCTAACACGTCGCCCCGTTTACCGAATAGCAAAAAATTAGAAAATGAGCGCGATACGCGTCGCGCCGAGCGTATGCAGACGAACTGGCAACGAGTTCGTGGTTTCAAACAGGAAAACCTCGCAGCACAGGACAGGGCATTCATGGAACAACTCACGACTCCTTCCAGAATCGAACCGGCGCTGGGCGTCGCGAGCGCGCCGCGTTTCAGAAACGAAAACGCGCGCCGCCGAGACCGACGCAAAAGATTCTTTCGAGGAATTCCAAAAAGCATTGAGCGACGCCGCAGGTGAGGATACTTTTCAAAATGATTTCCAACAAGACGCGAACTACCCCGACGTGGACCTTTCGGATTTCGACCCACCGCCCCCCGTCAAGGGCGGCGGCGTTTTGCTACGAGTCGTTGCGTTTAGTTTAGCCGCGTGGTGCCACGCGCTGGCGCCGCTTGGCGGGAAATGGGGCGCCGGCGCCACTGCCAACGGCTTCACCGGCGTCTCCCTGTTCGCCACGCCCCTGCAGTGGTTCGGGGTGGCTTTTATCACTAGCGCGCTCGTGAGCGGCGTTTTCTGCCGTTTCATGAACCGAAAACGGCTGTTCCAGCCCATTCGCGAAGAAGGCCCTAGTTCGCACAAGGACTCGCGCACCAAAACCAAAACGCCCACGGCGGGCGGCGTCGCGTTCGTACCAGCCGGGTGTCTGGTCGCGCTTTTCTTCACGAAGTGCGGCGACCCTGCAGTCAACGCTGTGGTTGCGGTGACCCTGGCGTTCCTTGCAATAGGCGCTGTGGACGACTTTGGGAAGCTCAAAGCCGGGGCGAACGACTCGGGCTTGAAACCGAGGGTTAAGTTTACCGCTCAATGCGCAGCGGCGACTGCTTTTGTTTGCCTCCTTTATTTCCTATCAACCGCCGGTATTATTCGCGAAACCTCAACCACGGTTTCGTTCGGGTTCGGGTTCGTGATGGATTTCGTGGCGCAAATGGTTTTCGGCGCAACACGCGTAGGATCGCGTTCTGGCGTCGTACAAGACGTGTTTCTCCCGTTGGGCGGCTTTCTGTTTTACGCACTCTCCGCCTTCGCCATCGTCGCCGAAAGCAACGCCGTGAACGTCACCGACGGCGTGGACGGCCTCGCGTCCTCGCTTTGCGCGATCGCGTTCGTGGGTTTGGGGGTGGTGTGCCTGGCGGGCGGTGCCGCGTCCCTCGGGGCGTTCGCCATCGCGATGGCGGGCGCTTCGTGTGGGTTTCTGGTCATAAACAGACACCCGGCGGCCATGTTCATGGGCGACGCCGGTGCGTGTTTCCCACCGAACCCTTTCCGCCTTCGCGATTGCCCGTACTCGTCCTGCGTCCTGCGAAGGGAGCGTTACGACCAGAAGGGCGCATTCCCGGAGGACGGTACCACGACTGTTTACGTACTACCAATCCCGGATATACACGCGGTCCGAGAGGCTGACACTTTCTTTTTTTCAATCAGGGTCCCTCTCCCTGGGCGCGGCGCTCGGCGCCACCGCCGCCGCGTTTGGCGGCGGCGCGACGTTTCCGCTTTTCGTCAGTACCCTCGTGTTCGTCGCCGAGGTCGTTTCCGTGATACTTCAGGTGGGGTGGTTCAAGATAACTAAGAAAAGCACTGGCAAAGGCGAGCGACTTTTCCGAATGGCGCCGCTGCACCACCACCTGGAACTCGGGGGGTGGGGGGAGGTGCGGGTCGTCGCCACGATGTGCGCTTTCGGGGCGCTCGCGGCGGTGTTGGGGGTCGCCGTGGCGATCGGGTGAGTGTTTTGTTTAATCGGAACACTGTGGCGATCGAGTGAGGGACGATTTGTAATACAAGGTTCTAGTCTAATGGCTGTGGGCACCCGTTCGCGCGCAACCATTGCACCATTTCGAGGTGTTTGCCACTCGCCGCCACACGAAACGTTTCTGCGTCCCGCGGGCAACCGTTCGCGCGCAACCACTGCAGCACCTCGAGGTGCCCGCCCTCCGCCGCCGCCCAGCACGTCCCCTCGTCCCACGGGCAGCCGTTTGCGTGCCACCACTGCAACACCAGAAGGTGCCTGCGCTTCGCCGCCAACGAGCACGTATCTGCGTCCCAAGGGCAGCCGTTCTCACGCGCCCACTGTAGCACCTCGAGGTGCCCGCCCCTTGCCGCACCCGCGCACGTCTCGTAGTCCCACATGCAGCCGTTCGCGCGCGCCCACTGCAGAAGCTCAAGCTGCCCGCCGTTCGCCGCAAGCGAGCAAGTGTGTACATCCCACGGGCAGCCGTTCGCGCGCAACCACTGCAGCACCTCGAGGTGCCCGCCCTCCGCCGCCGCCCAGCACGTCCCCTCGTCCCACGGGCAGCCGTTTGCGTGCCACCACTGCAACACCAGAAGGTGCCTGCGCTTCGCCGCCAACGAGCACGTATCTGCGTCCCAAGGGCAGCCGTTCTCACGCGCCCACTGTAGCACCTCGAGGTGCCCGCCCCTTGCCGCACCCGCGCACGTCTCGTAGTCCCACATGCAGCCGTTCGCGCGCGCCCACTGCAGAAGCTCAAGCTGCCCGCCGTTCGCCGCAAGCGAGCAAGTGTGTACATCCCACGGGCAGCCGTTCGCGCGCAACCACTGAAGCATCTCGAGGTGCCCGCCCATCGCCGCCGCCCAGCACGTTTCCTCGTCCCACGGGCAGCCGTTCACGCGCGCCCACTGCAGCACCTCGGGGTGTCCGCCGTTCGCCGCGTACGCGCACGTGTTTGAGTCCCATGGGCAGCCGTTCGCGCGTGCCCACTGGATCACCTCGAGGTGCCCACCCTTCGCCGCACACGCGCTCGTATACTCGTTCCACGGGCAGCCGTTCTCGCGCAACTCCTGCAACTGCTGAAGATGTCCACCCCTCGCCGCTGCATGACAAAGGAGTTCTTGACGCGACAGAATACCTCCCCGGTGCAGGCGCTTCAACGCGCTTAAACATCCGAGCTTTAGGACTTCATGTTCAACAAGCTCTTCAAACCGAAGCCCCGCTCCTGACACCGTGTCGCGCATCGCACGACTCACCGCTGGCAGCCGTGCGAGGTCTGCGGGGTCGTCGAAATACGCAGATTTGAGAATGTGCGTGACTACGATGTCGTTGAGAAGGCGGGGGAAGGCCTCGCCCGCGTTCGCCGCGGTAGCATCGCGGCGCTCGCGCGTCCTCTTGCGCGCGCGACTTTCCGCACCGATCATCGCCCTGGAAGACAACGTGGAGGGTGGCATGTGCGCGTCGTTGTGCGGCGTCGAGGCATCCGAGATAGCGTCAATTATTTCGTCGAGCTGGTGCTTTGAGCTGAGTAGGCACAGTGGGAAAGATACGGAAAAAACAGGTCCGTCGAGGCGACGACGGCAAAGTGGAGGTCGCAAAGCGGTGCCGCGTGGTTTTTACCGCGGTTTCCAGCGTCGTGAGTTCGCGATGGGGGCTTGTTTTTCGGCGCCCGGCCGGCCGGCGGCGGACGACGCGTCTGTGTCGTCCGCGCGGACCTTCGGCGTGACCCCACTTTTGACGGTGCGATCGGACGATGACATTGCTATTTCGGGAGAGACGGTGGAACTGCCCCTGGACAGCCGCCCCTCTCCACGAACATCCGGCACCCACAACGGCTTCGGGTCGTTCCTGCGTGCCAAAATGCGGCCGGTGGGTCAGGCGGCGAGTCACGACGACGCGGCCGCGCGGCCGGTCGCGGATTTCCAAAAGAATTTGGCACAAAAGGATGGCGAAAACGCAACCCGGGTGATGGACCAACCCGCGGTGCGCGACGCGGGCGCCGCGGCGACCGCGAGTCTGGCCGGTAAAAAGACGGTGATTGACAAATCGATCAAAGACGTACCTGCTACGGCTTCAAATAAACCACTCGATACCGACGGCTGTGATCTCGCGACGCACGCGGACACGGCGTACGCAGACAAACACACCGCCGCGCGCGAAGAGGACGTCGGCCTGGCGCTGTCCGAAGACGGTTCACATATCGAGGACGGTTCACAAGGCGAGGACGATTCAGAAGTTTCGGGTGACGAGTCGCGCGATGACGCGTCGCACGATGTCTCGTACGTCTCGGATGTAGAGCTTCATGAAGCCCCCGTACAACCTTACGTGCTTTTGGACACGGTCACCCCGCAAACCGACCCGAACAACGCCGCGTCGCCCGTCCCGGCGCCCCCCGAAAGTCCGGCGCCGGAACCCGCGGCGCCGACCACGCCCTCCGCGGAAATCGCCGCGCCCGGGACTCCCGGCCGCGACCGCGACGGCGACGAGGACGACTCGCTGAGTATGATTGACATGGGCCCCGTCTCGGACTCGGAGGCTGACTCGGAGGCGGATGGTGGTGGCGACGACGACGATGGCGACGACGACGACGGCGACGAGTCCGCGCCTGTGGAACTCGAAGCGCCGCTGGACGACGCGCCCGCTGTGTCTGCGCCGGTTCAGCCTGAAGCCCCGTCCACGCCCGAGGCGAAGACGGGTCCTGAGTCGTCGTCATGCGACGACGCAGGCGCCGATGCATCCGACGCGACGCTGGAGCGCTCGTTCGACGACGCGGCGGAAGAGTCGACGGAAGAGTTGCCCACTGAAACCGAGGAGGCATCTTTGCAGAGCACCGAGGGTGCTGACGAAAACAAAGACGAAAACGAAAACAAAAACAAAGACGAAAGCAAAGACCAAGACGAAACACCAAACCACGACGACGAGCGCGCCGGGAGCAGCGATTACGAAAGCTCCGCGTACAGCGACGAGGACGACGTTTTCGACGCGGAGGACGTTTGCGGTCCGAAGGTTGCGTCCACGGTGGAGTCGTCCGGTACGACGGTGGACGCGACCGTTACGGAGGTGCTGGCGAGGTCGAAACACTCGCCGCCGCCGACACCTCGGGTCAGGGGCGCGGCGGATTGGGAAGGAGGCTCGTTTAGCTCACGGGACCCCACCCCGAGGAGCGGGTTGGGGTCCGCGCGAAGCAACGCGAGGTCGAGCGCGCGAAGCTACGACACGAACGACCCGGATTCATCAAACGCACGTGACCTCCTCGATTCCTCGCGAGCAGGGGAGGTGTCTTACCGATCCAACCCGGGAAGCGACAAGGACGGGTGGCAAAGCGTCGTGGTGCTGTACGTCACCTCGGTTGCGGCGGTTAAGAAAACGGTTGGGCAGTGCCAGCGTGTGCGACAGACTTTGGCGAACTTGGGGGTGGAGTTTCTGGAAAGGGACGTCTCCATGGCGACTTCGTACAAAGATGAGCTGAAGCGACGGATGACCAAGGGTGGGAAGGAGAAAAAGAAGGGGAGGGAAGATACTGAGAAGGAGCAAGGGAAGGACAAACGCGGTGATACAGATACCGATACCGCGGGAACTGGCGGCGCGAGTGACGGAAAAAACAAGCCGTCTTCGTCGAAAAAACCACCCGCTGCCGCGAACGACCCGTGTTTGGTGCCTTGTTTGTTCGTGGACGACGAGTGCGTCGGGTTGGGTGAGTCTCTTGACGAAGCCGCCGCGGACGGGTCGCTTGGTACGGTGCTTGAAGACAAAGTTAGGCTGGGCCGGGCGAAGTCACTAGCAGATAACGCGTGCGCCGCATGCGCCAGCCAGAAACTCGTGACTTGCGACAAGTGCGACGGCTCCATGTGCGTTTGTATTGCACTAAATCCCGCAGACTGTTTACCAATACAAGACTGACACTTTTCTTTTATAATCACAGGCGCTGGCGCATGGTGGACCCGAAAACGGGCGCCGCGGCGGAGCGGCGGTGTCCGTGGTGCAACGAAGTGGGCATGCAGGTTTGTTCTTTGTGTGCGTCGTCTGTCGCGAAGAGTGGGGAAAGTAGAAGGAAGAGATGAATCTCCCGTTGGGGTGATTCGTGGCTTGTTGTAATAGAGCAAGTACTCGTGCCTGTATAGTACCAAGGGAATATTACCTCTGTGAGCACTCGTGCCTGTGTAGTCCACTATTAATTTTGTACTCCCTCGCATTCTCAATACGCGTCGCTTTCCCCCGCTTCCTCTGCTTCCCCCCCACCCCGTTTGCTGTACTGCCCGGTGTAGTACCCCGCGTAGTACCAGCTCATTAGTAAATTAGCCAGCTCATCCACGTCCTCGTCCGGGTGATTGCCTTGGTAGTCGCCCGCGGCGCCGGAATCAAGCGCCGCCGCCGCCGCCATACGCGCCGACTGCCCAAGATCGCCGCCCAGCGGAGGCGCCGGCGGCATTGGACTCCGCCGGGGCGGGTGGTGGGGTGGGGGCGGCATTCCAGGATGACCTCCATACGGTCCAGGGGGACCATACGGAGGTCTGGGTGGCGCGTAAGGGCCGGGAGGGTACGCCTGAGGGCCGTACGGCGCGGGCGGCGCACCGTGAAATCCAGGAAAATGCGAATGCGTTTCGGGACGGCGGTGCCCACCGCCGCGACGCGGGTCGTGCGGATGCGGATGCGGATGCGCCTGGTGCGGTGCGTCGTAGCCGTAGTAAGGATCGTAATACTCCTGTTGTGTCGGCGATGCTTGCGTGTGCGTCGCGTGGTGCGCGTAGTACGCGTCCCAAGACCCAGACTCGTCGCCCTGGTGGCTGGGAGATGCACGGGGATCGGGCGCAGACGCCGCCTGCGGGTTTCCGGGAAGCGGCGACCTTCTTCGTGGCGGCGCCGGGGAGAGCGTTTGCGGATACGACGATCGCGGGGTTCCAGACGCGACACTGCCGCGAGACGGTGACGGTGACGCGCCCGGATGCGGTCGCGACCCTCCCACGGAAGGCGACAGCGCGACACGCCCCGCCCCGCTTTTCGCCGATCCCGCGCCCAACCCGTGATTCACCTTGTACCGCTCAACAGCGTTGTTGTACGCGTCCATCAAAGCGCTGTCATCCCACGCGTCCGTCCCGGCCAAACCATCGTCCCTCGGGGGGACGTACGCGTACCCGTCGCGGTCCAAACCGCGACGCGAAGCGCTCATCGCGTCACTGGGCCGTTGTGTCTCGGACAATGCAGACGATGCTTCGACGTGAACCACGACGTTTCGGGAGGAGCGAAAAAGAAAGAACGAAATCGAAACGAAATTTTCAGGAAACGCTTTCGGTTTTTCCACCTGCATGCAGGGATCGAACCCTCGGCCACTAGGTGAAAAATCGATGCGACGCTCAAGCACCGCGGCTGCAGCTTCTAAAAAGCCTGGATTGAGCGCCCCCGGGCACTGCGAGTGGGAGAGTCGAGCAGTTCTCGGTTGTGAAATCATGTCTGTCTTTTTTATGAAAACGTTTGTCTCTCCCCGATGTTATTCTTCCGGGCGCGTTTGTCTATCCTCATTCGTCGCGTAACCTCGTGTGGTGTCATAGTTTTTCAGAAGACCTCGCCGATGCTGCAGCGTGCTTCCTTTTTAATTTCTCTATGATATTTCAGCAGCATGTTGCTCCAAACGCCTTGTTACGTTAACTGCGTCGCGCATTGCCGGACTCACTTCTCGAAGCCGTTTAAGGTCAGCAAAGTCTGGTATGTGATCCGATTTGAGGACGTGTTCGATGACGATCTCGTTGAAAATCCCTGGGATGGCCTGATGTCTCCGTTTAAGCTCCTCGTTGTACAACTCCTGCACCTCGCGATGCCCGTTCCCAACAGCCCATGACATGGTCCACTCGCCCCAAGGGCAGCCGTTCGCACGAGCATACTTTAGCACTTCGATGTGCCCGCCCTCTGCCGCGTTCTTGCACGTCCTTTCATCCCACGGGCAGCCGTTTTCGTGCGCCCACCTCAGTGCTTCTAGGTGCCCGCCCGCAGCCGCTGCCGCGCAAGTCTCTTCGTCCCATGCCGCATCGTTTTCGTGCGCAAACCTCAGCACCTCGACGTTCCCGACCTTTGCTGCCTTCACGCACGTCAACTCGATACTCGCGGTCGATGGTACCAATACATCGGCCGTAATCACCACTTCGTTGTTGCGTGACACCAATGCTTTCGTCGGGTCGATCATGTCAGCCAGAGGCACGAACTGCGGATGACCCCAAGATAAGTCGCTCGCGTTGAACGTAATCTTGTCGAATGAATGTCGCACGGATCGATCGTTTATAGTGGCTTCGTTCTCGTCATCGCTCTTCGCGGCGCCGTGCACTGTAAGCGTGTAACTCACAGTCTGCTCCCAGCCGTCGGGTAAGACGTCAACATCTGCCGCGCTAAGGAACACCCCAACGTGCTCACGAGGATCACTGTACCCGTGGGGCCAAAGCTCAATTCGCCACGTGACCCCTCCGATGACGAACTTCGGGAGTAAAGTTCCGCTTCCGTCACCTTACTCCAATTCGGTATCACCCATCGGTGCGTGCCTTTCATCGCGTCGGGGTAAGCGGGCTCGCTGTCGGTCAAGGCGTGGAGGTCGAGAAATCGTGTAACAGACCGTCGCACGCGCGATCGCGGGTTCCACCTCACGCCTCAACACAAGACGTGCGCGTGTCGTTGTGTGGCCGTCGTGGCCTGTCGAGCAGTTTCTCTCGGAACGTTTTCTGGGAAGCTGTTCGGTTTCGTTTTGGACTCGTCCCAGGTGAAGAGACAGACTGAAAGAAGGCGCAATCGGTAGAGTTTCGTTTTTTCAAGTTTGACTCTACAGGGCTTCTTCTATCTTGCTATCTTGACATTCTACGCGAACCCGAACCCCTCCACGCCGTGCCGCAGCGCCGTGGCTATCCTGTGATGCAGCACCTGCTCCGTGGGGTACTCCGGTAACCGCAGCTGGTTGAAACAAGTCGCTGACGTGGGCAGGGGGTACCGCGAAAGTTTCACCGGCTTATTTATTTTCGCGGAAAATCCAACGCGTTTCGCCCTCGCCGCCCGCCCCACCCGCGCGTCGCCGTCATTGTCGGAGTCGTCATTTGCCGACCCGAGGCCAATGTCACTTAGCGGCACGCTCACGACCGTGAGCGGGTACTCCAGCGCGTCGAAACCCCCGGGCGGCAGACGCGAGGACCCGGTGACGAACTTGAGAAACAAAGCTCGTTCATCGGTGGACGCTCTTTCCAGAAAACGAAACAGCCAAGCCGGTTGCGGCGGGGTTTCGTGAGTTGTGCAGTACCCTTCCAGTTTACACGACGCGCGCATTTCCGTAACGGAAACGTCGTGGCACCCACCCAACATCAAAGCACACTCCGCGGTGCTGAACACGGCGAGTTGGTGGGTAGGTATTACCGTTGTGAAGCCTCTTCGCGTGGCGCGCGTCGCGGACGACGTCTCGACGCGCGCGACTTGGCGTGCCGCGCGCAGGTAAACGTACTCGTTTCGGTTTTTCGCGGTGACGCGTTCCGAGACGAGGTGGTCTCCCAGCGTTGTTTCCGCGGTCGTCTGCGGTGTCACCTCCGTTTCCTCCAAAGTTTCTTCCAAGGAAAACGGTAAACACGCCGCCTCCACCTCCTCGCCAGGCGCATCCAAAATCCACGCCAACGATTTCGCTTCCAGCGGGTCCATCTCCGCGAGTTCCTCGAGGTGGCGTTTTTTTTGTCTTGTCTCGGTTTCGGTTTCGGTTCCGCGAACAGAAAAATCGCCCGTTTCGCGGCCCAGCACGCCCCTCACGAAACTCGTTGCGAGGGCTACTGGAAGGGGAGACTTGTGCGCGATGGCGTACCCCAGCAGCTGGCCGAATATCACAAATGCGGTCTCGACTCGCACGGGAAGAACCTCGGGGAGGTGGAACGGGCGGTACACCGGCGATTTGCACTCCGCACGCGTCAGTAACGGCGCGAAGGGTGCCCCTTTTTCGGTGTCGTTTTCGTTTTCGTTTTCGTTTTCGTTTTCGTTCCCGTTTGCGTTTTCTGCTCTCAAACTTTCCCCTCTCAACCCTTCATGGACCCCATCCCCAGAGAGTTCCTTCGCAAGGCTTTCCATCAAGTCGCGCTCCGGTCCAGGCCCGCTCGCGATGTGAGTGGTGCTCCGCATGTGGTGGTGCAGGGGAGAGTTTCGCCACCCGCCTGGTCCGTTGAGACGCGCCCATTTGAACAAATCTGCCCACGGCGCTTGCGAATCGGTCAGTGTGAGACGCGAACCGTTTGCGCTGGAGTTGTATTCCTGGAAAGAACTCGAAAGCGCAAAATTCGACTCACTCCGAAGCGTGCGCGCGAGCCACTCCCTGCGGTTGGGGAAGTCAACCACCGTGGTGCGGGTTGGTGCCATGCCGTGCGCCGTGTCCGCCGCGGCCGTGTCCGCCGCGGACGTGTCCGCCGCGGACGTGTCCGCCGGCTTGCCGAATGAAAGCGACAGCAGAAACTCAAGCGGCGCGCCTGGGTCCAACAAGCGCGGGTCGCTCCTCAGGAACGCGTTCAGGGCTTCGTAGCACGCCGGGTTCTCCGCCAGCGACGTCACCACGCGCTTGACGCAGGGAATGGACATCGCATCCTCAGACAGCACCCGGAGCGAGCGCAGCTGCGCAAGCAGGTCTCCCTGCATCAGCACCAGCGCGGCGGACCGGCCGGACCAACCGCCGTTCCCGCGCTCGCTGTGGAAGTCGCTCGCAAAGTCGGCGTACATCAGCGGGATCCACCCTCTCGCGTCCGTCGCAACCCTCGACCCTCCGAGCTCATCCACCAGCACGCGAACGCACTCGGCGTGCCCGTACGCGGCGGCGATGTGCGTCGGCGTGGCGCCTTCGGCATCCAAGGCGCGGACGCTTCCGGGATGCGCCGCGCGTAGCAAACGCAGCGACGCGACCGCGCCCGCCCGCGCGGCGTAGTGCGCAGCGCTCGACCCAGTTTCCTGGTCCCGAATAATCGCGGTAGTCCCAGCGCCTTTGAAGATTTGCGTGTCGGCCACGCCGTACGCGCTTTGCAGTTTCTTTTCCTGGTACGCGCTGTCGGTCGGGTCGAACAAGGTCACGCCGACGGCGCCGTGCGTTTTCGTGAACCTGATTGTAAAAAAATAAATGTCAGTATTGTATGGGCAATCAGTCTGCGGAATGTGGAAATACTTACCTGTTGTCCGCCGCGAACGCCGCCGCCGACCGCAAAAGCGCGGCGACGCACCCCTCCCACCCGGGCCCGCCGTCCGCCGCCAGCATCAGCGGCGTGACGCTTTGGTCGTCCCGGGCAGCGGCGAGCGGGCGGTCGCCAATGGGCGCGTACCGGGATGCGCGGCCACCGAGCGCCGCGTCTGGTGCACCCGACGAACAGGCGTGTCGCAGCGGGTGCGCCGCGACCGAATCCAACGAAACGTTTGCCAACGCACCACTCGTCACGTCGCCGGCGGCTCGCGCGGCCATCAAAGGGCAAGCGGCGTGGTCGAACCCGCCGCCAAATTCATCACGAGGCGCTTCGCCTTCCGCTTCCAGCGCTAACCACACGCACCGCGGATCCGCCGCCGCGTTGTCCGCCGCGGAGTGCTGAGATGAAAGAAAGAAAGAAAGAAAGTGTCAGTCTTGTATTGGCAAACAGACGTTGGATTTGGGAAATGCAATACGTACCACCAGGGTGCGCCGGCCGGCCGCCCACGCCCACCGGCGTTCGGGTCCGCTGTTTGGAGGATGGGAAAAGCAGCCCCCCAGCACTGTACGAATCGTCTCCACCGCCCCGACGTCGCCGCGGTGCAGGGCTACGTGCAGGGTCGCTGCGACAGCGTCGGTTGACGCTCGGGGGAGTGCAAAAGTTTTGCGCACGGCGTCGTCGACAAATCTGTCGCGCGCGTCGTTTGTCCACGGACCGCCGAGAAGCACAGACAGACACTTCAACGCACCAGCCATGCTGGCGCGAGTCAGTAACGCGCGACGCGAAGGGCGTCGTGGGGGGGCGGTTTCGTCGCGCTTAGTGATTGTCGCGACCAACGACTTTTCGTCGTCCGCCACGAAACTTGTCCGCAAACGCGACGCCCAATTGCCGTTTGCACCCACACCGGGTCGCTTGCCAGGCGGAGTCGGCGCGCGTCGTCCTCCTGCGATAGCACAACATGCGCAGAAGAAGGCTCCTGATTTTCCACGGTGCCACGAATCGGAATCCACGTCAACGCACGCGACGTGTTGCCACGCGCGACACTTTTTGTTGCAACAACGGAGCATCTCCGAGTCGTCGTTTTCGCAAACGCCGCACTCGCAGTACACCCACTCTTTCTCGACGTGAGGTTCGAGGTGGAGGTCGGTTTCGTCGTCATCGTCGCTCGCATCGCCGCACTGTTCGTCACTGTCATCGGATAAGTACCGTACCCAGCCGTTGTTGCCTATCGGTGCCTTTGTTTTTGCGTCGCCGCGCTTTTCTCGCGTCTGCGTCTCGTCCTCGCCGGAACCCGCCTCGTACCCGTCCCCGTCCTCCCCGTCCTCCGCCACGAACCCCGCAAGGTCGTCCACGTCCGCGAACGGGTCCTCCAGCCTCCCGAGGTCCTCGTGCTCGGCGTCTTCAATCTCACGCAACGTGCGCCGCATTCCTTTTTCGAGTTCTTTCTGTTGCCGGCTACACTCGGCGGATTTATTTTCCCGGCGTGATGACAACCGGGCAGATTTCTTGACAGGGGTTTCGTTGTCGTTTTTAAGTGACTCCTGATCTGTTTTCGCGCCGGCGTCTGCGAGGTCACTGAAGCCAGAGGCGGACGCTGGGGCCGGGGCGGACACGTCATCGTCATCCTGAAGGACGTTTGGGTTCCGTTTCAAGCGACTCCTGGCGCGTCCAGGGGAAGGTAAATCGTCGGAGTCCGATACTGGCGACGGGTGGACGTTTGACTTTCGGCGCAAGCGGGGCTTTTTCGTAAGGGAAGGTTTCGGAGCGTCTTTTTTGCGTCCGCGTTTTTCGCTGCCATCACTGTCGTCACTCCCGAGAACTATGGCTTTACCCTTGCGCGAAACTCTTCCTCGGCGTGGTATCCGGCCGAATCTGTCTTCGTCTTCGTCTTCGTCTTCGTCCGTGTCTTTCTTTGCATCGTTGTCTTCTTCTTTGTCTTTGTCTTTGTCTTTGTCTTCGTCTTCTTCTTCGTCAGAATCAGAATCAGAATCAGCGAGGAAGTCGCTCATGTCCGACCCCGGTCCCGAGTCGTCAGACACCTTCTCGGTGTTGACTAATTTGTTCTTCGGCCGCCGGTCATAAAAAGCAGGCCGATTGGTCATCGTGCCGTACTCCCACTCGTCTTCGTCCACGAAGTGGTCAGGATGGACTTTCGTGGTCCATTTGCAGTGTCGCCGTTCGGCGCTTCCGGGCGTCGTCTCTGTCTGTCGCGTCGTATTTTTCCGAGCTGTGCCTCGTTGCCCGCCGCTGCTGCGTACGGTCACGTCAAGCCCGTAGTCACTCGAAGACGGCGACGGGTCGCGAATCCCGCGTCGCAGAGCCAGTGGCACGGCGGGTTTCCCTCTGCTCGCGCGCACAGCACGAACAGGTCGTGACCCACTCGCGGTGTTTGGATCTGCTAAAAGTTTCCGTTTCGGGGCGGGTGGTTTTTCCAAAGTGTCGTCAGAGTCGGTCTCATCGATGCGGACCGCTCTCGGTCTTTTCGCAGATCTTTTCGGCTCTTGCACCTCCACGACCTCTTCATCCTTGGAAGTGGTCACTTCGGGGTCGTAGTCATCGTCCGAATCAGAATTACCCGTGCCCCCGCGGCTAGGGCGACGCGGCATCGCGCCGCGACGACTGTCGATTCGTGCTTTCGAGACTGCAAACAACGATTTTTCGTTCCTCGATTTTCGACAACTGTTTTAGGACACGTGTCGATCGTCCAATTCAACAACAACGACACGCGCTCCTCGTGTTCGACGTTATACACCCCCCCCCTCACCGGAACACACGGACTCGTGCTGTCCCTGTGCAACCTTTCCGTGCTCTCCCAAGATGCCGTGCGAAGAAGCCGTGGAGCTCGCGACGCTCGCCGTTGAGGCGGACATCGCGGGCGACGTCGCGACCGCGATACAATTCTACAATCGAGCCGCGGATGCGTTGGACCTCGCGGCGAAGGCCACGCCTAGTGAGGCTGGCGAAATGCGCGGCAAGTCCGCGGAGTACCGCGCAAGGGCGGCTGTGCTGCACACGAAGCTGGGTCAAAGCCAGATGGAACAAATGGCGCAGTCCGCTGCGATGGCGCAGAAGGGTGCACACGTCGCGGGCCAAGCAAACGCCGCGGTGAAAACCGCGGGTGGGTACTCAACCGTGGCCGGCGCGGCGGCGATCGGGGTGGTGGCTGGTGCCGTGGTGTTGGGGCCGGTCACCGCGGTGGCTCTCGGTGCTGGCGCGGCGTACGCCACGACAAGGAAGGACGGAGGTACGTAGTGCGCGTTTCCCAAATCCTGACACACTGTTTGCCGTTGCAAGACTGACACTTTTCTTTTACAAACTCAGTAGGGGACGTGGCAAGGCAAACCGGCAACGCCGCGGCGACAGCGGCGACGGCGGCGAAAAAGTTTAACCAAGACCACAACATAACTGGCAAGCTTTACGACGCCACGAGCGCGGCGGCGAGCAAGGCGAAGGAAGTTAACGTTAAATACGGAATCACCACGAAGGTTTCGCAAGGCTTGTCCTCCGGGTACGCCAAAGCAACGGAGTTCGATAAAAAGAACGACGTGCGCGGTAAGGTCGGGGCGGGAATTTCCAGCGGGCTCACCGCGTTCACCAATGCGATGGGCGGGACGGGGAAGAAAAGCAAAGACTTGCCCGCGGTGCCGAGGTAACGGTAAACGTTGCTAGACGCGGGTAATACTCGAGGTGCGCGGAGTGCGGTACCGTCACCGGAAGTGATCAAGACGCAGCGCTGTGTATTTTTTACGGTACGTCGAGGGTTGTGACTCACAGCACTTAACGACTCGCATACTCAAAAAGCTTCCCTGGTCCGGCTCCGCTTTCCGTACGTTTCCAAAGTACGGTTCCACAGTACGGTTCCAAAACGGCGCTCGAAAGCACCAAATCACGCGCCTCGCGCGCGCCCCCTTCCCCTGCCCCGTCCCCTGCCCCCCCGCCCCGCCGCCCCGCCCCTGCCCGCGCCTGCCGCGCCGCCAACCTTTCCCGGCTTGATCCTCGGCGTGTCGTCCACCAGCAGCGTGTCCAGGTTCAGGGAGTCGGGCAGGATGTAGTACCGGATGTTGTTCCCGCGAAGGCTTAAGTGATCCATGTGCGTCGGGTTCTTTCCTTTCAACGTGAGCTTTACGTTTTTCAAGTGCGTGTTCATGGAGACGTCGACGCCTGGACAGAGGTAGGGGGTACGTCGAGGTAACGTGATGGTCAGCGGAAGAAGTTTTGCGGGTTCGATCGCTCAGCGCCGGACGTCTGCGTGGAAAGGATTCCACAGAAATTGTGCTGCAGGGGTTGGATTGCGCGCGATGCGAAAAAAGCGCCGTGCGTGTGTGCCGTGCACTCGCGTTCGCGGTGAAGCGCGACGCGCATGGACGCCTCGCTCGATCATAAACATTTTCCCTCGCACGTACCCATCACGGTTCCGTGCACCACCGTGCCGTTCTTCAGCTCGATAGTGCACGTCTCGTGGCTCAGCTTCTGCAAAAACCGAACGAGCTTCATCTTGATGTGTGTTTTGACGCCCGCCGCGCCGTTTCCCGAACTAAGTACAACCGGTGTCTGTCCCGATCACTCGAAGCGACCTACGAGGCCGGTCGAAGGTTAAACGAACGCGTCCTAACACGATCGAGGCGCAGTCGTTCGCGAGTCACTGTCCGCGTATCCGACCGGGATACCGCGCGTCGCGAAGTGTGCGGCGGAGGCGGAAAGGGCGAATCGATTCAGCGATCGCGCGCGAAGAAAATGTTTGACTTGCTTCGTTCTGTTGCTTGTTCTGACTTGACGGAAGAAATGAAGGGACTTCTCCCCGCGCCCCACGTGCGGTGCGCTTTCGGGGATGGCGGCGTGGTCCTCGGGCGCGGCGTTCGGGGGCCACGCCGCCGCCGCCGCGCGTGCGTCTCCCGAGATGTCCACGTGCCTTCCGCGCCGTGGCCCCCCGCGGTGGATGGCGTTGTCGCCGATGAAAAAATCCCAGACACGGGACACACAAAGAGGCCCCCTCTCGCCGCACGCGACCCCGGCGTCCCCTGCCTCGGGCGGCATACAGTCAGAGTCCGGCCCGTCCAGTGTCTACAGCCCAACTTGGGACGGCGGGTACGACATTTCGAGGCAAGGGATGTGGGACACACTTGGAATTCAAGGCCCTTCGTGTTTTCTGTTGCCTCCCCTGGACGTCGCGACGACCGCGGATTTGGAACGAACGTACGCGCAGGCCAAAAACACGTACTTCTCCGGTCAGCCCGTTATTTCGGACGTGATGTTCGACGAAATCGAACTACGGCTGCGGCAGCGAGGCAGCGACTTCACGAAAAAGTACCCAAGGTGTAGCCGGCGGGACATGAAAATCTACGGCGACCTGGAGAGCGACGACGCGCAGATGGCGAACTTACAAACCATCTGGCTGTTTTTTTTTTTAATAGGCGGATCGTTCGTGGTTTGGGACCTAGTCGAGCTCGGGAAGCTCATTGACGTGACACACACCGCGGGGTCAGCAATAAGACCTCCACTTTTCGGCGCCCTCGGGTTCGTTTTAGCGCAAGCCAGCTTTGGCAAAATATCCGCCCTTCGCGACGGTAAGTATTTCCAATCACCACATTCCGCCTCCCTGATTGCCCATACTCGTACCAGAAGGGACTATTCCCTCTGCCCTGACTGTTTGTCCATACATTGCGATATACAAGACTGACATTTATTTTTTAACAATCAGGCGCCGTCGTGGCAGTCGCGGGGGATTGCCCAAACTGCGGCGAGCGCGTGTTTTCGTTCCTCCCCGGAAACGAGGGAAACAAAGTCACAAGAGCGGGCGAGTGCCACGTGTGCGACCGAGGGGTAAGCTTCCGGGCGGACATCCAAACCTCACGGGAATCGAACTGGGGACGCACCGCGACCGGGCGGGTGTACCTAGCCACCCGTAAGGAGGACTTTTTCGGAAACGAAAGCGCCGCGCCGCCGGCGCCGCGAAACGACGAAACGAGTTGGCCGCCGAAAAAAAACAACCCGTGAAGGTATCTAGATATTCTTAGTAGTACTCAAGTACTTACGAGTATGTCTCATCGATGTTAGTTAATCACTTCAGGTTTGATTGATCTCATGTACAGTACACAACCATCAATTCTTACTCTTACCGCCAACCTTGAAGTACGCCACGAGGGTTATGGCGAACACGAGCATGGCTATGATTCCGTACATGAGCATTTTGTTCTGCGTGATCCGCCGTCCCATTTGCGCCAGGATTTTCCGCGACTTCGAAATCGTGTCATCCGCGCCGTGAATCGTGTCCCGCGCGTTCGTGATCGTGTCCCTCTGCCGGTGCAAGTCCTGCAAAATCGAAACCCCCAGCTCCTCCGTGTCCAACAGCGACCGCTTGCCTTCCCGGATCCGGTCACCCGTTTGATCGAGCCGGCTCGTGGCGTGTAGCATCCGCTCGCGTTGCGTCGACGACGTCGGTGCGTTGCCGTCATCAAGCTCGGCGCCTTGTAGCAGTTGTTGGCGGTCACGCTGGCCGGTGGATACCGATTTCGCAGAAAGCGCTGCTTCTCGTTTCAACCGATTCAGCTCGGCTTTGTACTCCCGGAGCTTGGCGCTCATCGGATCCTTCACACTCGGGTTCTGCATGGACCGCGCCTCAAGGTCCATCCGGCGAACAAGCGCCTCGGCTTCCGCGACATCGGAGTCGATAAGGGAAACGCGCTGGGTTTTGGAGTCTGATGAGAAAGAGGTAAAACACAGGAAGAAGGAGTAGTGCGACGTCGTCAGATTGATGGGGAGAGACTTGTGTTTTTTTTGGCAGCCCTTCCCTTCTGCTGTCTTGTCAGAGATTCGTTGGCGTCATGAGACGCGCGTGTGGGTGGTTCGTTCTACCGGTCACGGTTCTGGCCTCAGGTAACGTACCTCCGTCCAGGTTTCCCAGCGTTGCCGTGTTCCTCGCGATGGAAGCGGTGAACTCCAGGAGCTCCTTTTCGTACCCGTCGAAGATCTGCGGGAGAGAGGGAGAGACGGGGTGAGCGTCTTCGAAACGGGGAAAGGCACCACGTGGAGATTAAAAATGCGCCAAGTGACACGAGCGTGTGGGGTGCGCGCGTACGGCGTATGCGGGAGGTAACGCACGTGACTCATGGCGTCGTTCCCGTCTGTTTCGCCTCGTTAAAGGAGGCTGGTACGCCTGCGTCGCACAAGTGCCAGTGCGAAGGGGACTGTGAGGACATACGCAAGCCTCCCTCATGAGTATTTTCGCGGGAAGGGAAGAAGCAAAATGAACGTCGAACGAAAAGTCATCACACGCTCCCTCGGACTCTCCTCTTGGAGCTGCAAGTGTCCTTCCTGTCAGGTCTCCCGCGCGCGCGTCACGCGCGGCGGCGGGTAGCGCGATGCGGAGCTTGAAGAAGACCATTGGCAAGGCCATGGCGGGTGTTGGTATCGCATCCGGGGTCGCCGCGGCGCCTTCCGGGGTCGCGGCGTGGGAAGACTTTTCCGACTTTTCCAACGCGGTCCCGATCTCGGGTGCGAAAACCATCAGTTCCCGGGCCATGGGAAGTGGGGACACGTCCGGGTTCGCCAGCGATGACGAGCCGCACCCGCTCACGAAGGACTGGGCTACGCGGATCAAGAACCCCAAGGTTCGCGCCGCGTTCGTGAAACAGTCAATCGAAACCTACACACGTACGCACGACCTCGGCGTGTGGTGCGGCACCTGGAACACAAATGGCAAGGCGCCACCGCAAACTCTGGACATTTCGCAATGGCTGGACGTGTCCTCGAAACCGGACGTCGTGGTGGTGGGGTTCCAGGAAATCGTCCCGTTGACCCCGGGGAAGGTCTTGATGCAGGAAGACACCGTCGCGACGGGGGAGTGGGAGGCGATCATCGAGAGGTGCTTGAACGGGCGGGCGGGGGGCGCGACGCATCGACCGAACGCGTCAAGCGCGCCAACCACCGCGTGGGCGACGTTCGGAAACGACGCGGCGCCGGGCGGTGCTTCTTCGGTTGAACCCAGTACCCACGAGACGAACGAACACACACACAAACCTACGTACGTCAGGGTCGCGTGTAAACAGCTCGTGGGTGTTTACATCACTGTGTGGGTGACTGGTGAGGTAAAAGCGCAAACGCGGGACGTGCGCGCGGCGCACGTCGCCACCGGCGTCAACCTGGGCGTCACCATGCTCGGCAACAAAGGCGGCGTCGGGGTTATGCTGACGATATACAACACGCCGATGTGTTTCGTGTGCGCGCACCTCAGCGCTGGGGCGAAGGAGAACGACGCGCAGAAAAGGTCCGAGGATTACCACGAGATTAACGGCAAGTTAACGTTCCCGGCGCCGCCCGCCGCGTCGTCGGACGGAACGTTTGAGAAACCCGCGTTCGTGGGCGACGCCTTCGCGGCGGTTTTTTTAGGTGACCTGAACTACAGGCTCAACATCGGCGATGACGTCGTCAGGCAAGCGCTTGCTGGTGACGCGCCTACGCCGGAAGAGTCACAAAAAAACTCGCAAATCGGATCAACCGCGTCCGAGCTGAGGAATAAAAAGTACGCCTCGCTGCTCGGGTCGGACCAGCTTTTGTTGGAGCGCGCCGCGGGGCGGGCGTTTTCGGGGTGGAGGGAAGGTACGCACCAGATTTCCCAAATCCGGCACACACTGTTTTACCTCTAACGCCGGTGACTGTTTGTCCATACATCGCGATACACAAGACTGACACTTTCTTTTACTCATCGTAAGCGCCCGTTTCCTTCCCGCCCACGTACAAGTACCGGCCCGGGACGCATACGTACAGTGGCGTTCTCGATGTGGACGACGAAGCTGACAAAAACGACCCCGACAAAACCGTCAAGGTAAGCGCCAAGGAGGAGAAGAAAAAGCGAACCCCGGCGTGGTGCGATCGCGTTTTGTGGAAAGGGGTGGACATTGTGCAGATTTCGTACGGAAGAAGCGAACTGACGCAGAGCGACCACAAGCCGGTTTTCTCGAGGTTCACCGTAACCGCAAGGGAGCTGCTGCCGACTGAGCTGCAGGGCGTGTTGCAGGAAACAAGACGTGAACTCGACGCCGCGGAGATGGCTTCCCAACCCCGGTGCACGGTGACGAACCCGCGGGCGACGTTTTGCGAACCGCTGCGATTCGCGCAACCCACGCAAACGTCGTGGAGGCTAATCAACACCGGCGACGTGCCGGCTTCGTGGAACTTCGTGGCCGCGGTTCCTGGGGAAACCGCGGTGGCGCCGCCGTGGCTTACCGTGCGCCCAACACAAGGCAAGCTGCTACCAGGTGAAGAAACTGTGATCACGGCGACGGCGACGGTGGTGGGGGGGGGGTAGGTATTTCCCACTCACCACATTCCGCCGACTGATTGCCCATACAAGACTGACATTTCTTTTTACAATCTCAGGGGGGCGGGACCGGCGGCGTTGTTCGCGGCGGCGGGCGCGGGCGGCTACGAGTACGATGGCGCCAACACAAGTTCCGCAAACTCCTCGCGAACCAGCGTGGGTTCGTCCGTTGAAACGCAAAACACAAAGCCCGTCCCTGTCGCGGGGTCCATCGCGGAAGCCGCGAGAATGGCGCAGGCCAGAGCAGTAAGCGCGGGAATCGCGAAGGTCGAAGCGGGGGGGGGCGTGTCCATCAACTCGCCTGATTCGCGAAGTTCGCTCGCCGCCGCGAAGGCGTTGGAGCACCGTGGCGGCGTGAACCTGATTGACCAGCGACCCGGGTCAACTGACTTGATTGACCAGCGACCCGGGTCAACCCCGCAAGGGTCACCTTTCAGCAGCACTTTAAACTTGACAGGGCTTGTGACGGAAAACTCACCCGAAATCCCGGTGGACGCCATTTTGGTGCTGCACCTCCAAAAGGGCAGGGACTTTTTCCTCACCGTGTCCGGCGGTTTACGACGCACCGTTTTCGGGGAACCGCTTTGGCGGGTACCGACCGCGTCGTTCCCGCCCAACGTACCGCAACCGGTGGCACAACTAGTGGACTATCTGTTCAGCACGCAGTGCGGCGTGGAGGTGTTCAACGTGCCTTCGCTTGGTACGTTGGGTGGGCTGGCGTCGGTGGCGGCCGCGCTGGATTCAAACGCTGACGTCGACACGGTACCCGGGATGAATCCCCACCACGCGGCGTTCGCGCTTCTCGCGCTTTTCGCCAGTCTGCCGCGGCCGTTGTGTGCGGCCACGCCGCAGTTGCTAGCAGGGATAGACACGCAAATGCAACCGTGGGCCAACGCTGCGGCGCAACAAGCGCTCGCCGCCGCCGCGACCGGGGCGCCGTGGACGCTCGCGACGGAGGTTTTAACAAGCCACCTGCCGAGCGTGACGGTCGGCGAGACGTTGTTGTCCAAACACTTGCGCCACTCCGAGCGCGCGGCGTACGCGCACACGGTTTCGTGGGTGCGACAAGTGTTGAGGAGCGGAGGCGGTGTACAAGGCGGAGGCGGTATACAAGAAGGTGTCGCCGCGAAAGTCGTGTCGCAGCTCGCGGAGGTGTGGTTTCCGAAACCGGCGCCCGGCGCGACGAACGCCGCGGCGGTGCGAATGGGACGACTCGCGTTCGTCTGCGTTTTGTGCGGCGTCGCGCCAAACGCCCTGGACGGGTTCAACCCGATGGAGACGCTTTACGACGTTACGCTCGGGGTGGGGCTGGGGGGTGGGCCGGCGGGGACGCTACCGGTTGGGACGGCGGGGACGGTACCGAGCGGGACGCCGGCGGGGACGGGGGTCGGGTTAGCGGGGATGATGGGCATCGGCATCGGCGGCGGCGGGTTGGGGACGGGGAATCTGATTGATTTTTAACGAGCACCGAAACCGATTCGGGGTACTTTTATTCCAACGAATGCACTCCTATTCAAGGCAGCCGTTGGCTATCGCCCAGTTTAACAACTCCAGATGTCTGTTACGTCTCGCACATATTACCGTATCCTCGTCCCACGGGCAGCCGTTCGCGCGCGCCCACTGCAGCACCTCGAGATGCCCGCCACTCGCCGCCAAACGAGCAGTACTCGAGCCCCATGGGCAGCCGTTCGCGCGCAACCACTGCAGCACCTCGAGATGCCCGCCATTCGCCGCCGCCGCGCACGTATACTGGTCCCACCGGCACCCGTTCGCGAGCGCCCACTGCAGCACCTCGAGGTGCCCGCCCTCTGCCGCGCTCGTACACGTCTCTTCGTCCCACGGGCAGCCGTCCGCGCGCAACACCTGCAACTTCTCGAGATGTCCACCCCTCGCCGCTGTCTCGCAAAGGTATTCTTGACGCGACAGACGACCTCCCCGGTGCAGGCGCTTCAACGCGCTTAAACATCCGAGCATCCTGGCGTCATATTCACCAAGCTCTTCAAACCGAAGCCCTGTCGCTGCCACCGCGTCGCGCATCACGCGGCTCACCGCTAGCAGCCGCGCGAGGTCGGCGGGATCGTCGAAATACTCAGATTTGAGAACGTGCGTGACTACGATGTCGTTGAGAAGGCCGGGGATGGCCTCGCCCGCGTTAGCATCGCGGCATTCGCGCTTCCTCTTGCGCGAGCGGGTTACCACACCGAGTGTCGTGTTGGAAGACATAGCGATGCGTGTGCGCGTCGTTGTGCGTCGAGGCTTCCCAGATTGCGTTACATTTTCGGAGGTACAAATTTTGAGATAATAACAACGTGCTTCTCTACCCCTTCCTCTTGGACAGCCGCCAGGCGTTGGGCTCGTTGAACCTGTCATAAAGCGGCTCCAGGCGCTCCATGCGCTTGCGCTTGGTCATCTTGGTCGGGTCCCCCACCTTGAAAAACCGCGGCGCGAGTTCCGCGAGCCACTTCGGCTCGATCACGGTACACTCGCGCATGTATTCTTTCGACGTCAACACTAACTCGTGGTAAATCACCCAATCCGGTTGCCGCTGGAACAGCGCAGAGGCGGGGTGGATGTACGTAGGGGTGTTTTCCACCAGGGTTTTATACCCCTCCTGCGGGTCTTTCTTCGCGCTGTGGAAGAAAAACCCAGAGCAAATAGCTTTACGGATTTTGTTAAAGTTACGACCGGCGGAGACAACGTCCAGCTTGTACCGATCCATGATCGTCAAAAGTTGTTTCCGCACATCCTGCGCCCGCCGCAGACTCCTCGCTTGCAGGAAGTTCTCAAAGCACCAAGGCGAGCTGAACTTTTGGGCTTTCCAGGACTCGTACACGGTTAGCAGGCTCAGGTGGTCACCCTCGGGCTGGAAAAACTTCGCCTTCTTTTGATCCGCCGCGGCTTGTTTCTCCCGCGGGCGGTACCAGATGTTCTGCGCCGACAGGCACGCCACGATTGTGAGGATTTCGTCGCTGCGATTGGGAACGAAAAGTGGTTAACGTCGTGTATTGGGCGATGTATGGACAAACAGTAACCAGCTTCGGTAAACCAGTGTGTGGCGGATTTGGGAAAGGCCCGAGACGTACCTGCACCCCAGGTCGCACGCCGCGATGAGCATCTTCGACATGGGCGGCTCTAACGGGAACTCCGCCATTTTTCTGCCAAGGCGCGTCAACAGCCCCTCCTCGTCAAGCGCACCAAGGTTGTACAGCTCCTCCAGCGCGCCTATCAGCGTCGGCGGCGGCGGCGGGTCCATGAAATCGAAATGAAGCAAATCGTTGATGCCCATGGCTTTCAGCGTAAGCGTGGTGGTACCCAGGTTGCTTCGCTGAATCTCGGGAACGCTGCTCGGTAGCATTTCGTTTTTAAATGCGGACTCGGTGTACAGTCGGAAACACTTCCCCGGGCCGGTACGCCCGGCCCTGCCGGACCGCTGCCTCGCGCTGGCTTGGGAAATAGGCGCCACCACTAACGAGTCCATCCCGATTTTCGGGTTGAACACCTTCTGCTTTGCGAAACCCGGGTCCACGACGTAGTAAATGCCGTCGATCGTGAGACTCGCCTCCGCGATGTTCGTCGCGACGATCACTTTCCGCGAACCGGGAGGCGCGGGGTCGAAAATGCGCGTCTGCATTTCGCTTGGTAGGCTGGAGTACACTGGTAGGACGTGTAAATCGGGCACGGAAGGTCCCAAGCCTTTCATGCGCTCGAACAGGGTTTGACACGCCGCGTCGATCTCTTCCTGTCCGGTTAGGAAAAGCAAAATGTCCCCCTCCGGTTCCGTTAAGTGAATCTGCATCACCGTGATCAACGAAGCGTCCATGTAGTCGCTCTCCGGGGCTTTCGTGTACATCACCTCGACTGGAAACGTCCTGCCCGGGATGGTGAAAATCGGGCAGTTCATGAAATACGAAGAGAACTTCTCCGCGTCCAGGGTGGCGCTCGTGACGATGATTTTCAAGTCGGGGCGTTTGACGCAGCACTTTTTCAGCAACCCGAAAAGCACGTCCGTGTGAATCGTCCGCTCGTGCGCCTCGTCCAGCATGATTATCGTGTAGTTAGACAGCAAATCGTCCAGAAGCGCTTCGCGAAGCAGCATGCCGTCCGTCATGTACTTGATCACGGTTTCAGGAGACGTCATGTCCTCGAACCGGATCGCGTACCCGACCTCCTCGCCGAGCCGGCACCCGAACTCCTCCGCCACGCGCTTCGCGACGCTCATCGCGGCGACTCTGCGCGGTTGCGTACACCCTATTTTACCCCGGCTCGTGTACCCAGCCTCCGCGAGGTACTGGGTCATCTGCGTGGTTTTGCCACTCCCGGTTTCGCCAATCACGACCAACACTTGGTTATCGTTGACTGCTTTGATGAGCTCGTCTCGCAGCTTGAAAATGGGTAACGATTCCCGTTGTTGTTGCATCGGCAACGAGCTTTTTTGCCCAAAAGTAGGCGCCTTCCCAAACGCCTCCATCTTCCACTTGGGCATTTCCTTGTCCGCGGCGAGACCGGTACCCCTAAGCTCCTGCGCCAGCTGCCTTTCGCCTTCTTGCGCCATCGGGTCCTCCCACGGCCGGTTCAAATCTTGCGGCACGGAATCCAAATCCGCGCGCTGTTGCGTTTGCATCAGCTCGCGGCGCTCCTTCGCGAGCGCCTGCTGCGTCATTGCCGCGCGCTGCATGCTCCCGTCCGGGTTCTTGACGATCTTAATAGGTGACACGTCGCCTTGTGATGTCTGGCCTTCCAAAAAAGGAGCCTCCTTGTCGTTGATTTCAATCTCCACTTCCTGTTCCGCTTCCTCTTCAAACCCAAGCACGCCGTCGCCGTCGGCGTCGAAGGTGGGGTACTCCTCCACGCGCAAAGCGCCGCTCGCGATGAGCTGCTTGGCTTCGAATCGCTCCGGCGAGGACATGCGCTTCACCGCTCGTCGTCGACCGCCACCGTCGCCGAGCCTGTCCTCTTCCGTGAGCTGGATCCCGGAAAGACCTCTAAGGGAGTTGGAACCTCCCGGGGGGGGGGGCGGCGGCGGTCGGTTGTGCGACGCCGCGGAAGCGCCGGCGTAGCTGGACGCGGGTCCCGCTCGCGACAAGTCTCCCCGGCCACCGATCAAGTCCTCCCCCGTTCTTTGATCCACGTCACGCATGGAAAGCGCCATCCGCGCGCTCGTCCGCGTGGTCACCTTGACCCAAACAGGCTGGTCCTTCCTCACCTGCTCCTTCGCGCCGACGCCCTTGAGCGACGATAACATCGACGCGTGCACCAGGCCCTCGAATTTTCTTGTGAACTCGGTGAGCTCCACGAACGCCCCAAAGTCCATCACGTTACTCACCCGGCCGCGGTAAATGATCCCGACCAAAGGGTCGCCTGTTTGTTTAGGAGCGGCAGCAGAGGAGGACGCGCCCGCTGCGCGGTCGCGAGATCGGCCGCGGTCGTCGCGGTCGTCGCGCCGGTCACGGTCATCGCGGCGATCCCTGTCCCCGTCGTCGCGCCTGTCCCTGCCCCTGTCGTCGCGCCGATCCCTGCCCCTGTCGTCACCACGGCTCATGTGCCTCGGGTCGTCCGCCATGTTCGCCGTCACCAGGTTGTCGCCGTAAATCTCTTTTGTCAGCGCCTTGGCGCGCGCCTCGTCGTCCTGGACGGCTAAACCGGGCAGGGGGTTTGCGGCGGTGGGCTTGGTTCTTGATCGATCGCCGCCCCCCCCCCCGCCGCCGTCCGCCCCACCGCCGGTTTTGGGCCGCATCCTTTGGATCATCTCCAGAAGGTTCCGCACCAGGTCGAAGGAAAGCTCCGCCCCGACTTCATCCAGGGCTTTCTGGAACGACCGCGCATCCGCGTGTTTCTCCGCCAGGTCGATCACGAACTCCGACAAAGTCTTGTCCGCGATGCCGATGTGGTTCTCCAGCTCCGATGTGACCTTGTTCACCAGGGACAGGTGCGCGAGCTTGTTCAGGGCCATCGCGAATTTTCACGCGCCACCACTCGTCGTCGCGAAAAAAACGCCGGGGCCGTGTTTGTACGACCCGCGCGCGTCGTCGTGGTCTGAGATCGGGGGAGACCGCAGCCTGGCTTTCCCGAACCGCCGCGAACGGGCGGAAACCAGACGAGTCCGAGAAAAACGAGAGGTTTTGCTCGCAATCGGATTCTACATCAATTCGGGGACCCCCACCCTCAGTTATAGGCACGACTGGGCGCGGCATCGACGGCGGGATCGGCACGATGTCGACCGCCACCGGTGCGTGGCTCACGGCGACGTTGTCCACCCTGGCTGGGCCGTGCGGGTGCCCGACGGGGTGCGACAATTGCGCATTCCGATCGCCAAGTACGTTTAACGGAACGACCGCAAATTACGTCACCCTGCTTGACACCACCCCCGTGTTTGACGTGCAGCTCGGAGTGAACACCACCGTTCTGGTCACCGACGGCGTCACCGACCTGACCGCATGCCCGTCGCTCGGCGAGCTGGAGTGTTTGCAGTGCGCGGACGGGTACTTTCCCGCGTACTACGCGGGCAGGTCTTTGGTCGCGGAAAGCGTCCGGCCGCAGCATTTGCACAGCACCGGGTTCCAGTGCATCACAATGGACGCGGAGGCGTGCGACCCCCTCACGGACGCCGCGTGTTCGCACAACTTCACGTTCCAGAACTTCGGCACCACGATCGGGTACCTGCTTCTGTTTTTCCTGATGATGCTCGGTATCTTCCAGACGCTACGCGCGATTCCGCTGTTCAGGTACACGTGCGACCCCAACTTTTACATGGCGCCGGGTAACCCGCGGTACCCCCCGAACGAGCTCCCGAGCGCGTTGCCCCCTGGGCATCTGGAGTGGATCAAGAAAGCGTGGAGGGCGAGCGACACGGACATTTTGAAACACGCCACTCCGGATGAGCTGATGATGCTGCGTTGGTTCAGGACGAACTACCACTTTTTTTTCGGCGCCTCGCTGTTTTGCACGCCCGTGTTGATGGCGCTTTACTGGATCGAATCCGAGCACGCCAGCGGTGGCCACGGGGGCATGAAACGGTTCACCATAGAAGCCGCGAAGCACCCGAACGTGTTCTGGGTGGTGATTCTCGAGATGTGGCTCGTTTCGTTCTGGGCGATGTACCTGTTGTCGCGAGAAACCAAAGCGTACGCGCGGTTGATTTGGAAGCTAGGGCCTACCCGTTTGGGAATCAAAAGCCACGCCGTGGTGGTGAACGACATCCCCATGCTCACCACGGCGCCGATTCCCAACTCGTTGCGGAAACAGAAGGACGACATCGGTATTTTGAGCGCCATAAACTCCGCGCTTACTAAAACCGGCGCGAAGAACAAGTCACCCGTCTTGACGCCCCTCGACGAGGCGGGGGACGGGCCCCCGGTAAACGGTTTCAACCGAACCCCCTCGTCGCGAGCCGTGATTCGGGCGCTACAGAAAGGCGAAACCAGATCCGTGGACGGCCTCGGTGGGCTGTCCGGGTTCCAGGAAAAAGGCGATGCGGAGCACCACAGCACCCGAGCGTTGCAAAGGGCGAACGGGTGGATGACGAGGAACGCCAGCGCGGTGAGGTCGTTCATGCACGACCTTGAGTCGCACGAAATAGACAACCTGCGCGCGTGTATCAAAACTGAGATGGTGCAAAACACGAAGATGAAACTAGAAACGGTGCTCGGGGAGGGGTGCGTGGTGACTTGTTTACCCGCGCGGGACGTGCGGCACCTGGACAAGGAATCGGAAAACTGGCACGCCGCGAACGAAAGACACCTGCAGGCGTTGATCCGGGAAAGCAACGCGGGGGATGACTTGATCGAAGCCGAGGCGGAGTTCGTGCGATCCGTGGGGGGGCTGGGACGGCTGCCCACCATGAAGTTCAGCGCGATGGACGACGACGTTGGGGGTGATCCTTTTGGTGACGGTGATATGTCGAGCGACCCTTTCGGGGAGCGCGACGAATCGTCCGTCTTTTCGTTCCCAGGTACTTCCGGTACCACGGATGACGCGGAGCTCGGGGGGATCCCCGGGATCCCGGGGCGTGACCACAACAACTCGGCTTGGGTTGAAAAAGACTGGACCGATAAAAAAGAGCCTTCCGCACAAAAGAAACTGGAGGACCCAAAAGTCACTCGGCTCCGGGCGAAGCGGGACTGGGCGGTCCGGGAACGCGAAATCGCGCGGAACGCCCTGGCGTCCGCTTTGAAACGATTCGACACCGCAAGGCACGAGTACCTGAACGACGAAACCCCGTCTCCGAGCATGCTTGTTGTTTTCTCGCGGCAAATGGACGCGGTTATCGCGAGCCAGGTACAAGTGGACCGCAACTACGGAGCCTGGCGCACCGTGAGCGCGCCGGGCCCGAACGACCTGGTGTGGCACAACATCGCCCTAACTTCGGAGCAACGGAATCGCAAGAACATCCGCGCGAAACTCATGGCGTTCGTGATGGTTTTCTTCTTCCTAGTTCCGGTTAACTTACTGGGCGCCGCGATCACGGACGCGATGGCGGTTGACGGCACATCGTTTGTGTCGCAAGTAAGCGTGGCGCTGATTTTAATTATCTTTTTGGTGGCCGGGCACATTTTGTCCCTGGTGCTCAGCCGGCAGTACGGCCACATCGCCGTGTCCAAGATGGACGTCACCGGCGCGTCCATTTACTTCTGGCTGTTGATTCTGAACTTGTTCGTGTCGAACCTGTCCTCCACGCCGGTGTGGGTGGACGTGATCGGGTACGTGCGGAACCCGAAGCTCATCGTGGACGAGCTCATCACGAAGATAATAGACACGTCGAGTTTCTTCCTGCAGTTCTGCATGCTGCGATGCGCGCAGAGCGCGCCGTTGGAGCTGATACACCCCCCGGCGCACATCGGTTTGGCGGTGAAGACCCTGGTGCACTTGATCCGGGCGGGGGAGATGCCCACCAGGAAGATGATCCAGAACTGGACGGCTCCCGAAAACACGCCCCTGCACCGCGTGCCGGCGCAAACCATGCTCGTGGTTTTCCTCGGGATGATGTACTGCGTCGTCGCCCCCGTTTTCATGCCCATTTGCGGAATAATGTTCTCCCTGTTCTACCTGTTCTGGAAGCACAACCTTTGCTACCACTACACGCAGCCGTACGCCGCGGGCCAGACCCTGTGGCCGTGGTTGGTGCGGCACACGTACGTGTGCTTACTGATTTCGCAAGTCATCCTGGCGCTCGGTTTGCCCACGCTGGTGTCGCCGCAGTTCCGCACGTACGAAAGCGTGAAGTACATGCGTTTGGCGCTGTGCCCCATTCCCATCATCACCGTGCTTGAAATGCGCCGAACGGAAAGGACGCTTCAGGAGTCGTACAAGGTACCAGTGCACAAGCAGATAATCGACGAGGTCGTGGCGGAGCGGGAAGCGGAGCACGAGCAGCGCGCTCCCGCTTCCGCTCCCTCGGAAAACGTGTTCGACGAACGCGGCGTGGTCGGGGACGTGGGGAAGTACATCTCGGGGAAGTTCGCATCGGGCGCCGGTTCGATTCTGGGGAGTGGCGGGAAGGGCGTGGGCGGAGGAGGGGGGGGTGGGTGGGGACAGTACGGCGGGGGCGGCGGTTTAGGCAGCCCGTTCCGGGACAACGGCAACGGCAGACAGGGCGTCGGCGGGTTTCTTTCGGGCGGACGGCGCGGAAGGAAACCAAACGAAACGCAAAGCCCTTCCGCGCGGAAAAGCGGCGACGGGGGTAGCGACTCGCCAAAACACGTGGAGTCGAAATCGTCCTTCGACGGAAGGGGTAACGGTAACTCGTCAAACGCGGGTACCGCGCGCCGGCTAAACCTCACCGCGGAGGAAGCCCGGTCAGAAGTACAGCGCCTCATTGATATGGGTGTGTGGCGCAACTACCAGCCAATTTCCATTTGGCCGCAGGTCAACGAACGCGCCGCCGCGTCGCTTATCATCCGGCGGTGGCGGGAAAAGAAAAGCGTAAAGTTACGATTGGCGCGGCGCAAAGCCGACGCGGCGTTCGGGGTTGGGCCCCCCGTTGGGACCCCGGAACACGGGTCAGAACACGACGTGAACAGGACAGGGCCGTTCACCGCCGCCGGGCCGGCCACGAGGGACGGGCACAAAAGGGAACTTTCCTTTTGAAGAGGGGTAGGTTTTATGATACAGTACGTAGTCTAAGTTATGTTTTTCGAAAGTCCGTACCACCGGAAGTATCTGTCATGAAACCTCTGATACCACGAGTAGAAGTTCGTACCTTCATTTCGTAAACGTCGTTCACGCCTTCGTGGTGGTTACCGGTTTACACTGCTATTCAGGGCAGCCGTTCGCCATCGCCCAGGTTAACAACTCGAGTTGACCCTCAGCTCTCGCATATGCGAGCGTATCCCTGTCCCACGGGCAGCCGTTCGCGCGCAACCACTGCAGCACCTCGAGGTGCCCGCCATCCGCCGCGCACGCGCACGTTTGCTCGTCCCACGGGCACCCGTTCGTGCGTGCCCACTGTAGCACCTCGAGTTGACCGCCCTTCGCCGCGAACGCGCACGTATACTGGTCCCACCGGCACCCGTTCGCGCGCGCCCACTGCAGCACCTCGAGGTGTCCACACTCCGCCACACCCGAGCACGTGCCTGAGTCCCACGGGCAGCCGTTCGAGCGCAACGCCTGCAACTTCTCGAGATGTCCACCCCTCGCCGCTGCCTCACAAAGGCGTTCTCGACGCGACAGGCGACCTTACCGTTGCAGGCGCTGCACCGCACTCAAACATCCGAGCTCCACGGCACCAATTTCACAAAGCTCCTCAAACCGCAGCCCCGTCGCCGTCACCGCGTCGCGCATCACGCGGCTCACCGCTGGGAGCCGTGCGAGATCGGCGGGGTCGTCGAAATACTCAGATCTAAGAATGTGCGTGACGACGATGTCGTTGAGAAGGCCGGGGATGGCCTCGCCCGCGTTAGCATCGCGGCGCTTGCGCCCCCGAGTTTCCACACCGAACGTCGCGTCGAGGGACATCGCGAAAGGTGTCGTGCGCGCGTCGTTGTGCGCGTCGTTGTACGTCGGGGCTTCCGAGAGCGTAATTTTCGAGCTGAAAGAATTATTTTTACAAATGGACATGTGGACAACCCTAAACCCCCTCTCTGCGCCTCAGCGTTTCTTCTCCGCCCCCAAGCCCACTTTCCTCGCCCTCATCACCGCCGTGATGGGTTCTGCGATTCCCTGTTCCGCCTTCCCCACCCCCGACCCCTCGCCCCTGAATCCCATCTTGGCGAGCATGCGGCTTCCGAACCCGCTGGTGTGTTTTTCAAAGTCCCCGAATTTTTCACCCGCGCCGACGACTTTCTTCCCCGCTAAGTCTCCGCCGCCCGCCGGGACGTGGAAGCCCAGTTTCTTTCGCCGCGACTCCAACAATTTCGCCTCGCGCTCCGCGGCAATCGCGGCGCGCCTTAGGCCGCGATTGGTTTTTGACGTTGCAATCGCGACCGCATCGCGGTCTTGCTCGGTCTCGTCGAGCGCCTCGACGCCGGCGGAACGTGCAAGCGCGGCGCGCACGTCGGGGGTCTCGAAAATTCCGAGACCGCCGGTTGGTGCGCCTGACCCTAAACCCTGGAATTCAGACCTGAGCTCCACCTCCGACGCATCCATCGCGGTGGACAAAGAAGCAACGTCAATTTGTAAATTTGCGGTGTCCATCAGCGGCACCGTTTCGGTGGTTTCGGTTGCATCGAGTTCAGTTTCGAAATCATCAGACGAGTTTTCGGTTTCGGTTTCGGTTTCGGTTTCGGTTTCGTTCGTTTCGTCGTCGCCGCCGTCGCGCATCACCCCGGCGCTTCTAAAATTGGACGCCAAAGTTTTTTCAAAGTCACGCCCGCCCCTGCCACGTTCACGACGAGCGTGTCCTTGTCCTTTCCCAGCAGCCGTGTCGTACCCTTCCCAGTTCCCGCCAGGCGTGTAGCCGTCGCCGCCCGCCTGCGCTACCGCCCTTTGGACTCTTTCGTCATCCGCCTTTGGTACGAACGCCCGCGGGGTCCACCTGACCACCGGGTGCTTCCGCTTGCCCCCCCCCGTAAGCTCCACCGCCAAACCGAACGCGTCCGCGATCTTGGCCAAGCTTTGGAGGGCCTCGTGTGACTTGACCGGCTGGAAACCGACATAAGACCCTCCCGAAAGAATCATCATGCGAAGCGTCTCCGCGACGGCGCCCGGTCGCGGAAGGAGTGTTTGTTTGCACCGCGTTGGGGACTCGCCTCGTTTCGCCGACGCTTTCGCCGCCTTTTTCGCGGCTCGCTTTCCGCTCGGCCCGGTCACGCGCTCCGGACCTCGCGTCACAACGTCCCCGCGGCTCCACGTGTATTTACCGTAGTTGCCGCCTTTCAACAATTCGTTTTCGTCTTCCGATTGCGAATCCAACGAAAAATCGTCCCCGCTCAATGGCGGCGACGGAACCTCGCCGCGCGACAAGTTCATGTCCCGCATCGAGCGAAGATACGCGTCTTCTCGCGCCTGTTTCTTTAGTTTCTTTTCCGTTTTGGCAACATCATCAACACCCTCACTACCTGATGACTCGCTGCCTTCCATGCAGTTCCGCATGTAGTCGCGGATCGCGTCGTCGTCAAGGCTCAGCTCGCTGCCCCACTCTTCGGAGTCGTCGTCCGAATCGAAAAAGTCTGGGTCCCCGTCATCATCATCTTCCCCATCTTCCGCCTCGTCGCGGTCGGGGAGGGGGACAACCCTGCGTACTGCTCGCCGGCTTTTATCGCCCCGGTCGTCCAAACGGATCTCTATGCCACCCACGCGCATCACCCTCGCGGTGTTGACGTTAGGGTCGTCGTCGAGTGACTCGTCTTCAGATCCGGAAGGCAGGTTTTCTTCGTCGATATCGGAGTCAACCTCGGAGTCATCAGAGTCGTCGTCGTCGTCGTCGTCGTCGGGTTTGCGGACGTGGCCACCGGTGGGCGTGCCGCACGCGCCAAACATCTGGAGATGCTTGCGCTTCGGGACTCCCCCGCCGCGCAGGGCCACGAACTCGGCGTCGCCGTCGTCGGGACCGTACAACCCAGTCCTCCCGCCAGACCTACCGCCAGTCCTACCGCCGCCGACGTGGCGAGGCATTGAGCCATCGCGACCTCCGCCGCGACCTGAACCGCGTCCGCCGGCGCCGCGACCTCGACCTGCACCCCTCCCACCGCGTCCCGCGGCTTTGCGTCCCGCCATGCTCGCGCACGTCAGACTGGGGGCGCGTCGTGGTCGACGCGTCGCTTGCGATGGAATTTAAACAAAAATGATCACGGTCCTCGGTAGGTAGTTCAGCTTTTCTGGGAAGCCTCGACGCACAACGACGCGCACACGCCACCCTTCCCTATGTCTTCCAACACGACACTCGGTGTGGAAACTCGTTCGCGAAAGAGGAAGCGCGAGTGCCGCGATGCTACCGCGGCTAACGCGGGAGAGGCCATCCCCGGCCTTCTCAACGACATCGTAGTCACGCACGTTCTCAGATCTGAGAATTTCGACGACCCCGCAGATCTCGCCCGGCTGCCAGCGGTGAGCCGCGTGATGCGCGACGCGGTGGCGGCGACGGGGCTTCAGTTTGAGGAGCTTGACGAGTTTGACGCCGCGGAGGTCGGATGTTTAAGCGCGTTGGAGCGCCTGCAATGGGGAGGCCGCCTGTCACGTCAAGAATACCTTTGTCAGGCAGCGGCGAGGAGCGGACTGCTCGAAGAGTTGAAGGTTTTGCTCTCGAACGGCTGCCCGTGGGACAGGTCGACGTGTTCTGGGGCGGCAAGGGGCGGGCACCTCGAGGTGCTGCAGTGGTTGCGCTCGAAAGGCTGCCCTTGGGACGAGTGGACGTGCTCGAGGGCGGCAAGGGGCGGGCACCTCGAGGTTCTGCAGTGGGCACACGCGAACGGCTGCCCGTGGGACGTAAACACTTGCACGTTTGCGGCTTTGGACGGGCACCTCGAGGTGCTGCAGTGGTTGCGTACGAATGACTGCCCGTGGGACGAGGAGACGTGCGCGTATGCGGCGCAGGAAGGGCACCTCGAGGTGCTGCAGTGGGCGCGCGCAAACGGCTGCCCGTGGGACACAACCACGTGCACGTACGCGGCTTTGGACGGGAAGCTCGAGGTGCTGCAGTGGGCGCACGCGAACGGCTGCCCGTGGGACGAGGAGACGTGCACGTTCGCGGCGCAGGGCGGACACCTCGAGGTGCTGCAGTGGGCGCGCGCAAACGGCTGCCCGTGAGACGCAGATACGTGCGTGGCGGCGGTAGATGAACAAAGCCACGACGTGTTCCTCTGGGCGCGCGAGAACGACTGCCCTATGAACGATGATACACGGCTTTTGGCGATTGAATTCGGGTGGCTCGGCGATGATGACGATTTGTGAAGGACTTCACCGGTGGAACAACAAGGTACTACCTACGCCTCATCATCCGCTTCTCCCGCCTCTGTCTTCGGCCGCACCGTGCGACGCACTCGTTTGTTCCAGTCGTCCCGCCGTTTCTGCATATCCTCGAATTGTTCCTTGGTTTGCTTGGGCGGCGTGAGGTAGTACTCGCCAGACGGCTTCTTCTTCGCCGCCGCCGCCGCGCGCGCCGCGTTGGGGTTCTCGCCGGCGCCGCCGCCCAGCATCGCCAGCACCGGGTCGACTTCGCGTTTTGCTTTTTGCGCCGGCGGGGGAGGCGCGTCGATCCGTATGGGCGCCACAGGATCGTCCTTCAGTAAGCTCCGCAAACCGGCGAACCAGCCTCCGTTTTTCGGTTCCTCCGTCAACGCCGGCGTCGGCGTCGGCGCGGGGTCCTGCGCTTCCGAGGCGAACCCCATGTCCTTCATCAACGAAGCGGGGTCCCAGTCAACCTTACCGCCGCGCATCGTAGGAGCGGGAGCGGCGGTTTTCGGCGGCGGAGGTGCCGCCACGGGTTCGCGAGGTGTCGCCGCAGGCACAGGCTCCGCGCGTGCTGCATACGCGCGCGCCGCCGGTGCTCCAGCCGACCCAGACGACCCTGTTTGTTTTCGTTCCGCCACGTTCCGCGCCGCCTCCGCGGCCATGGAGTTTGTGAAGACGGTTTTCACCGGCGCCCCGCGGCTCCCGGCGGACTCGAGCTTACCGCCGCCCGCCGCCGCCCGTTCCCGCGCCTTTTGCGTGTTCCACTCGCTCCCCACCGCGCTCAAACTCTCTCCCCCCAAGCCCATCAGCGTCTCGATGGGCAAATCGACCCTCGCGCGCTTGGGCGGCGTCCTCGCCGCGAACGGTTCGTATTCCGCGACGTCCTCGTACGACCCGCTTTGGTAATACCCGTTGCTGTCGTCCCAGGACCCGCTGGGGTTGACGTAGGTTTCAGTTTGGAAAGACGCGGCACTTCTTCCAGGTGTCGTACTGGTCGTACTAGTCGTACTGGTGTTTCGGCGCGGCGGCGTTGAGGGGTTGGGTTGCGCGACTTGCGCGAACGAAACCGGTTGCGCTTGTTGCTGTTGCTCTACCCGGTAAGAGTACACGCGCTGGTACTCCTCGTACCGCATTTCGTTCTGCCGCGCCTGTTGCATTTGCGAGTTCCGGTAGTTCGTCTCCTGTTCGCTCTGCGCCCGGGCCGCGGCGAGCAGCCCGGGGTGGGTTTGGTATGTCTCGGTGTCATTACGTGTAATCGGCGAGTTTATCGGCGAAACACCGCCGTCGCCGAACAAAGCGCTCCGCAGCGCCCGCCCCACCAGCGCCGTCAGTAGATACGCCCCCAAGCACGCCGACACGCCCACCACCGCGCACAAAACAAACGCAAACACGTTCACGGCGTTGACCATTGACGGAATCATTAACGCGAATACCCCCCCTAAAGACGCACCAGCCGCGACCCAGCAAGCGAGCCCGCCCGTGACGGGGAGTAGAAACTTCAACCACCCGATCATCTTCGTTAAAAACAGGTAACCGCGCCTCAACCGAAACAACTCGGGATCCATCCCCCGCGGTTGCGTTCCGTACGGAGCATCGAGAGTTACCAACGCGGTGGTGTTACCACTACTGTTCGGTTGTGTCACGACCTGGTCCGACGAATTGCCCGAATTCCGAGAAGAATTGTCCCCCCCATTGTATGCGTAATTAGTCGTGGGTCCCGTAACAGGTTGCGCGTCCCGGCCGCGCGCCCCACGCACCGCCGCGATTTCCGCCGCAAGCTTTGACGTGTTCCGAGTCTGCATCCGAGAAACGTTTCCGTAACTCGAGTCGTGGCCGTTATCGTATCTCTCACCCGCCCCAACCGGAGGAGGCGCAAGCACGGAGGAGGAGTTAGGTTCCTCCAGAAGCTTGCTTCGCGGACGAGGGGAGGGGGGTGGTGTTCCCTGTGTTCCCTCGCCGCGGCGCCCGCCGCCGCGCGCGCCCGCCGGAGACGACGCCGGCTTGGGGGGCGTGTAGTACTCGCCGAACCCGGGAACGGGCGCGTACCCGCGATGCGATTGTCCTTGCGTGTCCTCTGCGTTATCCCAGAAAGCGTCGTCGGAGGACGCGGCGGCGACGCGCGCGAGGCGCACGCGAGCTGCGAAACGAGCGCTTTTTGGTGTGTTGGAGCGACTCGACTCTGGATTGCCAAATGCGTGCACAACGCGCAAGCCGAATAAACGCGGCTTGGGGCACGACCCTGCGGTGCTTCGCGGACGCGCGAACTTGTGCGCGGGGCGCAAAAGCGCGACCGGCGTGGACCACGCCATCGCCAGAGGCGCGTCGCCTTACGTCAGTGAAAAGAAAGGAGGAAAGCAGGTGGGGAAGGGGTTGGTGAGCGCGAGGCTGGAGAATGCGTGGAAGGCACGATTACACGGACGGCACTCAAAATTCGACGCAATTCGGAGCGCGAGGCGACACCTCGCAATCAGCGCATCGAGAGCACCAGAGATCACGACGCTGACGCAGATTACGATCGCGTCAGTGGTGTGCGTACCTGCGAGCCTTCTCTGAGGAGAGTTCTCTACGGGGCGGGTGTCCTGGACTGTGACTGCCACCGACGAGATTTTCGTCTTGTTTACTGACTTTGAAGGGCCGAAAACGCGCAGACACGATCTTCCCGGTCAACCCGGTCAAAAATCACGTTCTCGATCGGTACAAGACAAAGAACCTTTTCGACTCCACCGGTCGAATTCGTTTCTTGCGGTCAAGAGGGGAAGTTTTCGCTTCCATCTTGTTTTCCTTTCTGCAGAACTGTCACCGTTGCAGACCGTCACTCGGCGGGGCGGAGACACGGGGCGGAGAGAGCGTTGGCGCGACTGCAACGCACGGTCTCCTCTGCTGCAGAGTGACGCAGGCAGGAGTGCGGAGTGCGGAGTGCTGCAGGCGGAGTGGGTCGTGGAGACCTCCCTTCATCTTTGGCGTAAAGTTATATTCGTTGACCGCTCCGAGGACCGCATCTGGCCATGGGTCGCTTCCTCCTGGCGGACCCCACCGCTGGTGTCCTGAAGCTCCCCCAGCCTTTCCGAATGATTGATAAGATTCTTTCGGGAATCGTGGACGACGCCTCTGACCGCGGGATGGCGCGCGACCTGCGCCGGCTCGCGCGACTCGGCATTTTGGAAGGCACCTTCTTGTACGACCCTGTTGTGACAACGGCGGAGCTCGACGCGGCCGCGAAGTGCGTGTGCGTGGCGAGCGTGAGCGGTCGGGACAGCGACGAGGACGAGGACATCGACGAACGTGTGGATGTTTTAAAGGCTCACGCGGACGGCGACGACGACGACCAAGAGACGTCTTCAGTGAAAACTAGTTCCGTCAAAAAGGTTGTCTTCGCCGGCGACGAAAACGGCGGGGTACTCGCGGTGGACGCCGCCACGGGCGTTGTTCTCGGCGCAGTCTCGGCATTTCAGGGACAAGCAGTCACCGCGATCGCCACCGTGACCGTGGCGCCGCCGTGCCCCGAGGATGACAAGTTCTGGAGAGGCGAAATCGCCGCCGCCGCGAAGGATGACGCGGGCGGCGACGGCGAAGGCGAGACAGCCGAGGGCGACGGTGACGGCGAGGCCACGGCAGATGACGCCCCTGCTGCTGATGGCGACGCCAAGAATGCTGATGATCAACCTGCCATGCCTTTGTTTGACATCGCAGCCGCGGCGGGCGGGCCTTCGCCTAGGGACACGCGGCCTGTGATGCTCGTGGTCGCGGCGTGCGCGACTTCCTGGAGAGCGTACGTGTTTGACCCGTCAGCGTCGTCGAAAAAAATGTGGTCGCCCCTGTGCGCCGGCGTCACGCCTTACGGGTCGACCCCGACGCAACTGCGGCTGAGTATGGACGGCCGCCATCTCGCGCTCGGGGGGGGCGGCGGCGCGGTCGCGGCGTTCGAAATGCCGCCGCCGAAGAGGAGCGCGTTTCTGCCGAGCGAGGAGGAGAAGGACGCGACTGATGCCGACGAAAAAGTCGCCGCGTCAGTCAACGGCGATGAAGCCAAGGATGGCGAGACACCTGAGGAAGAAACACCTGGGGATGGCGATGTCGCGGAGACAAGTACAACAACAAGTGAAACGCACGACTGCTCTTTGTTCCCTCCGGCGACGGTCTTGGTCTGGGTCACCGCCGCGAACGCGGCGATTGCGTTTGGAGTCGAGCCCCTCGCGGTTGATAATGAAATTTCGAGTGGCCCGCCATTGGAAGGAAAGGGAGCTGATGAAGGCGCTTCTCCGATTCTCCAGGACGCACTCGATGCAGCGAAAACAGGAGAAGACGTTGCGAAAGAAAAAGAAGGTACCGACGCGCGGAATGCAGAAGGCGACGATGGCGCCGCGTTAACGCGCGGCGCTCCCGATTTGCATTTCCGCTTTACCGCAAAAAAAGAAAAAGCGGACGCGCTTCTGGTGGCGTGGCGCGGGTGTAACCGCGCCGTGATGTTCGCGCTTGGTGGCGGTCTCGACGTTCTGGACGCTACACAGCATAGACACGACTCAGCGCCGCAGCTTAGGGGCGAGGGCGATAGGAAAAAAACGACACGAACCGAGGACGGCGACGACGACAAAACGGATGACAAAAAAGAAGAGGACGCCGCGACGCCTTCGCCTTCCGTTGCTCCTATTTCGGCCAAGTACTCCACCCCTGCGTGCGACTGGACCACGCCCTTCCCAATCACGTCGTCCGCGTCATCGGCATCGGGTGCGTATTTCGCACTAGGGCTGGTGGACGGCACCGTGCTACTGTTCGACACTCGTCTCGCGACGACGCGCGCGCGGCTGGACCGGCTCGGCGCGGTGAAAGCGAGAGCCAGTTTTCGCTCTCCGGCGCTGATTGACGACGACGTTTCCGTCCGTGACGAAAACATCACAAAAGACGCGCCGTATGTACCGGTCACGTCGCTAACATCCTGCGCTGCCCTGGCGTTCCGTGAGGAGGCCGGTAAGACGTACCTCGTGGCGGCGTCCGATGAGGGGTGGAGCGTTACTTTTGATTTGGACGCCGAAATCAAAAATCAAAATCAAAAAGCAAAGCGACCGATAAAAACGCTGCAGCCGCGCGGCGACCCGCACGTCGCGCGCTCCATTTCCTGCCAGAGGGATGGCGTGTTCGCCTTGGTGGAGGGGGACGCGCCTGACACGCGGAGGCGAGCGTCAGGTGCGGAAGAGTGGGACGATGATGATGATGATGATCAGAACGCGGGCGATTCGAACCGCAACAAATCAAACTCATCAACCACCAAAAAGACGTTCGTGCGGTTACTGGACATGACCGGCGTTCACGATCTGTACGGCGTGTTGTCTCTCCCTGTGTCGTGCGAGTTCGCGGTCGGGACGGGCGGGCGGACCGCGGTTGGGTTCGACGGCGCAGGGACGGTGGTGATTGTGGCGACCGAGCGGAGAACGGTGGCGGTTGAGACGGCGGAGACACCGCTCGTGGCCGAAAAGGGGCAAACAAACCAGGACGACGCGGATGGTGAAACAGAGTCTAACGGCGAAAAGGAAAGTGAACCAACACCTGCACCACCTGCAGTGACACACACGACACACGCGAAGCTGTGCGTGTACCGCGTGCCGAACAAAATCGGAGAAATCGGAGGACAGTTATTTAACGAAAAGAACCGTCCCGAAACGCCGAACGCCGCGTTTCCGGAAACGGGGCGTTTCTTTTCCGAGACGACGGCTTCCGAAAAACCGGCGCCCGCTGCTTTGACACACGAGCTTGATTTGTCCCAACCCGCGCGCGTCTCGAATCGTTTGGCGCGCATTCTCAACACTCGCGGAGGCCCGGACGCGCGCGCGGAGCGGTTCCAAAAACGAATCGTGGAGCTGGAACGCAAATTCGAACGACAAGCATTGGCGGAGGGCGGGCAACCGGCGGCGGCGCTGGTAGTTTTGATAGGGTGACTTTTCAAATCGCTGTGGGACTTCTTCTCACTATTCATACGGTAAGCCGTTCGCCACCACCCACTCCAGTATGTGCCCGCTCGCGATTTGGCGCGTTTGCCGGTCCCACGGGCAGCCGTTCGCGCGCGCCCACTGCACCACCTCGAGGTGGCCGCCGTACGCCGCCCAGTAGCACGTAAGCTCGTCCCACGGGCAGCCGTTCGCGTGCGCCCACTGCAGCACCTCGAGGTGCCCACCCTGTGCCGCAAACCTACACGTATCCTCATCCCACGGGCAGCCGTTCACGCGCGCCCACTGCAGCACCTCGAGATGCCCGCCCTCCGCCGCCCCCGAGCACGTGTTCCGGCCCCATGGACAGCCGTTCGCGCGCAACCACTGCAGCATCACGAGATGCCCGCGCTCCGCTGCTCTCGCGCACGTCAACTTGTCCCACGGGCAGCCGTTCGCGCGTGCCCACTGTAAAACCCAAAGGTGCCCGCCCTCCGCCGCCTCCTCGCACGTACTCCCGCCCCATGGACAGCCGTTCGCGCACAACCACTGCAACACCTCGAGGTGCCCGCCCCTTGCTGCGTACATGCACGTGTTTGCGCCCAACGGGCAGCCGTTCGCGTGCAACCACTGCAGCACCTCTAGGTGCCCGCCCCTCGCCGCTCCCTGACAAGGGTATGCTGCTGCTGCCCAACCAAGGTGTTCTTGATAGTACAGGCGACCTCCCCGGTGCAGGCGCTGCAACGCGCTTAAACATCCGAGCGCTGCGGCTTCATATTCAGGAAACTCTCGAAATCGCAGCCCCATCGCCGCCACCGCGTCGCGCATCGCACGGCTCACCGCTGGGAGCCGTGCGAGATCTGCGGGGTCGTCGAAATTCTCAGATCTGAGAACGTGCGTGACGACGATGTCGTTGAGAAGGCCGGGGATGGCCTCTCCCGCGTTAGCCGCGGTAGCATCGCGGCACTCGCGCTTCCTCTTTCGCGAACGAGTTTCCACACCGAGTGTCGTGTTGGAAGACATAGGGAAGGGTGGCGTGTGCGCGTCGTTGTGCGTCGAGGCTTCCCAGAAAAGCGTTTTTTTATACTCAAATTGGTTCTACTGCTAACTATTTCGTGTTCCATCTACTGCGTAGCGTTCGGGGTTGTTTCATCGACGCCATGTTGGAGGTCAACGGATCCACCACCACCAGTTTCGGTGGCTCCACCAGTTCCGTCCTTCCCCCGCGCTTCCGCGGCCCTTCGCGCGGCGACGAGCGCGTCCACTTTCGCCGCCGCCGCCGCCGCCGCTGGCGTCACGATTCGCGCCTCCGCCCGCGCATCCGCGCGTCGTTCCCGGTTCCGCAGTTTCCGTTCGATTTCAGTCTTGGCGAACTTCTCCAGCCACAAATCGTTGAGCTCGAATCGCTCGGACGTGTCGTCCGTCTCGTCTTCCTCCCACGACGTGTCCTGGTAATACCCACCCGAGTCGTCGAAAACAACGTCGTCATCTTCATGGCGTTCATCTTCGCCTTCGTTCGGGACGCGGTCGTCGCGGTCGCGGTGCCACAGCGCGTCCGGGTCGGGACAACCAACCGGGGGCCAATGCACCAGGTTGCCCCAGGTAAGCAGGTGAGGGGGGACGCGCGTGTCGGGGGCCGGCATTTTGGGGGGGGGGGCGCCAAAAGGCGGGCGCGGCAACAGCCACGGCGGGGGAAATCGGAAATCGGGGGGCGGCAGTGGTGGTTGCCCATGTTGTACCTCAACCCACGGCCGGTCCCCGCGCGCCTCCTTCCCGTCGTACGCTCGCCGGGAATGGAACCCCGCGCGCATGACGGACACGCGCGCGACGCGAAGTGGCCGGTAAACCACGGTCGTGCAGCCAAGACCTCCACTGATGACCAAGTTTCGTTTCGTGCGCGTGGTTGCCGATTTTCGCGCCGGCGGTGGCTCAATTTGCTTCCGAAAGGCGGCGGCGAGGCACTTCCGGCTGCTCTCCCGGGCCGGTCACACGCGTGCGCTCCGTGTTGTTTGGAGTCATGTCCGTCACTCGCGATGGCGGCCGGGCGGCGGAGCAGATGCGGCACGTGTTTGTCAAGACCGGCGTGATCAGCCAAGCCAGCGGTTCCGCGTACGTGGAGTTTGACAAAACCAAAGTGATGTGCGGGGTGTACGGCCCGAGACAGGGGGGCAAAACCGGCAGCGCCACGAACGACAAAGGCAAACTGGACGTGGACGTGAAGCTGGCGACGTTCGCGACACCGGGGGCGCGGGGAAAAATCGGCCAAGGCGACGCGGAACGCGAGTTCGCCGCCCTGCTTCACCGCGCGTTGGAAGGCGCGGTGCTTCTTGAAACCTTCCCGAAAACCTCCGTGGATGTGTACGTCACGGTGTTGGAAGCGGCGGGGGCGGAGCTTCCCGCGGCGGTCGCCGCGGCGACCGCGGCGCTGGCCAACGCGGGCGTCGCGATGAGGGACTTGGTATCCGCGTGCTCGGTGGCGCGGCGGCCGAGCGGGGGTGGGGAGGGAAAAAATCAAAAGCAGCCGCACGGCGTGCTTTTGCTGGATCCCACCACGTCCGAGGAGCGAAACGCGGACGGTGCGGTGACGGTGGCGCACATGTCCACCGTTGGCGAGGCCACGCAGGTGGTGGCGACGGGGTCGTGGGACGCGGATGGACTTGACGAGGCGATCCAGCTCGCGGTGAGTGGGTGCGCGCGGGTGGACCAGGCGTTGCGTTTGGTGTTGCGGCGGGGCGGGGAAGAAACGGCGAGGTAGTGATGGCCCCGGCGGGTGAAGACGCAGAAAAGAAGCTGCCATAAATAAATACAGTATGAATTCACGCGTTCCGATCCACCAGCAGATCCGCCCACGCCGCGAAGAAGGACTTGCCCTGTGTTATTTTCCCGCCGTTGTCCGGCCGGCCGTCGCTTATCTTCTTACCGCTTCCCCGTCGTCGTAGCTGCGCTTACCACATGATTGCGAACGTGAGGAGCGGGAAAAACGGTGCGGCCATGGTGCCAAACGGCGCCAACGGACATCCCACGCGCTCGTCCAAACCCATCCCGTACCCAACCGCCAGAAGCACGATACCCACGTGCGCGAGTGGGTAGTGGAAGCTGTAAAGCGTGATGTTGTTCTTCAGATGAGAAACGAGGAAGTCGTCAGGCACGCCTTCCATATCCGTCGCCAGAATCACGGTCACCACGATGACTAAAAGAAAACACGCCATGGACATGGAGCACCACTCTATTATTAAAACCCGTTGCACGCCTTTCACCCCGGCGCACTTCGGGTCCAGGGCGGGTGACACGTACACTGCGTTCGCGAGCGCGCACAGAAACACGGAAAAAATGCCCGTGTTGACCAGGGAATTTGATAACGTGCTTCGCAGCTGTTGCACCGACGCGTCTTCTTTTTCGAGGCTTGACCGAATGCGATAACTCGACCTTCCCGATAACCCGGACCGGGGACCGACGATCCGTTCATCGCCGTGCTCGTCACGCGACTCAGGGTGGACACCACGACCGGCCTCGTTCGCCCTGACCCTGGACAAACCAATCGGTTCCATCGCGAGCATCGTGGGGAAGGCTGTGCGAAACCAACGCGCGTCCCAAAGTGTCGTACATGTGGATAACGAGAGATTTCGTGGTGAATAGACCTCAAAAAACCGCGCGAGATATTTCGATTGCCGTTTGCTTCACGCCTCTTGGAGCGGCCACACGCTCACCGCACGCGCTGCGACGTTCTTCGAACCGTCCGGTTTCGTGGTTGATACACTTCGTGTTGTGAAGCACACTGCACGACCGAGTTTGTCGTCGTACGCACTCTGGAGCCATGGCGCCGGCCGCGATGCGCATCGCGGTCGCCACCGGGAAGTTTTCCGCGCCGAGTAACTACCAAGCGCGCCCGGCTTCGGCGGGTCTCGGTGGCGGGCGACGCAACTCGCTCCGCGCTTCGCTAAAAAACCGAAGCACCATCTCCACGCGACTCGCCAGACAAAGCGTGATGCCCGTTCAAGCCAAGCACGCCGCCGTACCGGAGGCGCAGGTGCGTTCGCCGACACAAGCGATTGCAATTTCTTTTTCGCAACTAACAACGACAATCTTCTCGAACGTCCCGAGAACTGGGGATACCGAGTGGAACCGCTCGCAAACCGCTCTCACCGACACGGGTTTCTTGGGGAAAGTGAAACCCGCGCATACATAACCAACGCCCAGCCGAACCGAGCTGACAAATCTCTCCCCCTGCCTCTCGTGTCTGTCTCGGGCACGCACTTCCCACACGCCATGACATTTGGGGATGTTCCAATCGTGGTTTCCATTCGCTCGAACGATTTTGCCAACTCGTTTTTTTCGTTCGGAAAATCTTTCCCAAATCGCAGGGTCTTTTCAACCCCGCCAACGACCGCGACGCGTGCGGCGTTGGTTTCGTGGGCGAGCTTTCCAAGATCCAGACTCGCCAGAACGTCACGCAGGCGCTCGAGATGCTGACGCGCATGACGCACAGGGGAGCCTGCGGGTGCGAGGAGAACACCGGGGACGGCGCCGGGATTTTGTGTTCGATTCCGCGTGACTTTTTCGCAGCTGTTGCGCCGACGCTGAACTTACCAAGTCACGGCGAGTACGGCGTTGGGATGTTCTACCTGCCCAAGGACGACACCCCAGCAAAGACAGGGTGCGTCGCCGCGGTGAACGCGGCGTGCGCTGAGCTCGGGATGGAGGTGCTGGGATGGCGGGACGTCCCCACGGACGCGCTCGGCGCGAACCTGGGCGACTCGGCGAAGGCCACGGAACCCGACGTGGCGCAGTTGTTCGTCAAGCCTCTCTGCGCTGAAGACAAAGAACCTCTTCTGGACAGCGACATTGACAACACTGAAGTTGACTTTGAAACAAAGCTGTACGTCCTGCGCCGACTCGCGGAGGTCAGGGTCAAGGAAGCCAGGGGCGCCTCCCCTACGGACCCGATGGATGATTTCTTTTGCAACTCGTTATCCAGCCGAACCGTGGTGTACAAAGGCCAGCTCAAGCCCGCGCAGCTCCTGGCGTACTTCCCCGACCTGCAGAACGACCTGTTCACCGCGTACCTCTCACTAGTGCACAGCAGGTTCAGCACGAACACGTTTCCGAGCTGGGCACGGGCGCAGCCGATGCGCATGTTAGGGCACAACGGCGAGATCAACACGCTGAAGGGTAACGCAAACTGGATGAAGGCGCGCGAAGGGCTGGTGGACATGACCACCGCTCTTGGAATTTCATTGGAAACGCAACGCGCGTTGGGCTTGACAATCGAAGGGGGCTTGTCGGATTCAGGCGCGTTCGACGCGGTGCTCGAGCTTTTGGTGCGGGGCGGGAAAAAATCACTCGCGGAAGCGGTGATGACGATGATTCCCGAGGCGTGGCAAAACAACCCGGACATGGACAAGGATCGCCGGGCGTTTTACGAATTCCACAGCGCAAAGATGGAGCCCTGGGACGGCCCCGCGCTCGTGACGTTCACGGACGGTACGCAGGTGGGCGCGACGTTGGACCGGAACGGCTTGCGGCCGGGGCGGTTTTACCTCACCAAGAGCGGGCGAATCATCATGGCGAGCGAAGTCGGCGTGGTGGATATCGACCCTTCCGATATTTTGCAAAAAGGACGGCTCAGGCCTGGGAACATCCTTCTCGTGGATTTCGAAAAAGGTACCGTGGTGCAGGACGGCGACGTGAAGGCTGTGATCGCGGGGAAACGGCCGTACGCCGAGTGGATAACGAACCAGGTCATCGAGCTCGACGAGGTTGTCAAGGCGGTCGCGGCGACGGGACCAACGGCGCGGCCGAAAATCAACGGCGTTTCGGCGGACCAAGGCGTGGTCGGCGCGCTGGCGCCGTTGCGCGCGAGCGGTTTCACCCGGGAAGCGATTGATATGATTCTGTTACCCATGGTCGGCACCGGAGATGAGCCCCTCGGGAGCATGGGCAACGACACCCCCTTGGCGGTGATGTCCGAGATCCCCAAACTCACGTTCGAGTACTTCAAGCAGGTACGTATCCCACCCAAATCCCGCCGCTGTTTCCTGCACTGTATGGAGTACAGTCGGAAAGTACTACCTACTCCGTGTACTCTTTCCAATGCCTCATACACGCGGTCCGAAACACTGACCCTTTCTTTTTTTATCGTAAGATGTTCGCGCAGGTCACGAACCCGCCCATCGACCCGATTAGGGAAGCGATCGTGACGTCCCTGGAGTGCATGGTCGGGCCGGAGGGGGATTTAGTGACCACGAGCGAGACGGATGCGCACCGGTTACGGCTAAAATCCCCCTTGCTCACCGTGGAGCAGATGGAGAGCCTCAAAAGCATGGATCACCGAGGGTGGACGAGTCGCGTGCTGGACGCGACGTACGCCGTGGAGGAAGGTACGTATCGAACCAAATCCCGCCGACCGATTGCGTATACAAGACTGACAAGACTGACACTTTTTCTCATCATCACCCGTCTCACAAAGGCGCGGCCGGGCTTGAAAAGGCGCTTGACCGTGTTGCGAAGGAAGCCTCTTTGGCGGTGGCGGACGGTGTGGCGTGCTTGGTGCTTTCCGATCGCGCCGCGGACACCAACAGAGTAGCGGTTTCCTCACTCCTCTGCGTGGGCGCGGTGCACCACCACTTGGTGAGTACCATGGAGCGCACGCGCGTCGCGGTCCTTGTGGAGTCAGCCGAGGCGCGGGACGTGCACCACGTCTGCGCGTTGACGGGATTCGGTGCCGACGGCGTGTGCCCGTACCTCGCCGTCGACGCCATTGCGCGTTTGAAACACGACGGCCTCGTGCCGGGTCACGAGCTCGTTTCCCTGGACGACTTAATACAGAACTACTTCCACGCCCTGGAGCACGGGATGCTGAAGGTTTTCGCGAAGGTACGTAGACTATTGTATTTCCCAAATCCATCCCGTCGACTGTTTGCCGTTACAAGACTGACACTTTCTTTCATTTATCTCAGATGGGAATCTCCACTTTGGCGTCATACAAGGGCGCGCAGATTTTCGAAGCCCTGGGTTTGAACAAACACGTCGTCGCGAAGTGCTTCAAGGGCACCGCCTCGCGCGTCGAGGGCGTGGGTTTTCACCAGCTCGCGCTTGACGCCATGGCGCTGCACGAAATGGGCTTCCCCAGGCGCGACATGACGGGGTCCCAAACAAAGGGAAGAGCCGAACACTCGACGCTTCGCAACACGGGCGAGTACCACTGGCGGGACACGAAGGACGGCGTGCCGAGCGAGAGGCACCTGAACGACCCGGTCGCGATCGCGCACCTGCGGGCCGCGGCGCGAACCAACAGCCCGGAGGAGTACGCAAAGTATGCGAGTATCACTGACACACTGAACGAAGGGTGTAACCTCCGGGGGATGCTCGCGTTCAAAAGCGACAAGCCGAGCGTGGATTTGTCAAAAGTGGAACCCGCGTCGCAAATCGTACGTATTGCGCGTTTCCCAAATACCACGATGACTGTTTGCCCATACAAGACTGACACTTCTTTTTACAATCACAGGTCAAGCGGTTCTGCACCGGCGCCATGTCGTACGGCAGCATCTCACTGGAAGCGCACGCCACGCTGGCGCGGGCGATGAACCGGATCGGGGGCAAGTCCAACACCGGCGAGGGGGGCGAGAACGTCGCGCGGCTGGTGCCCAATCCGGACGGCAGCCCTAATGCCGAGCGGTCGGCGATCAAGCAAGTCGCGTCCGGGCGCTTCGGCGTCACCGCGCACTACTTGACCAACGCGGACGAGATCCAGATAAAAATGGCGCAAGGCGCGAAACCAGGGGAGGGCGGCGAGCTCCCTGGATCGAAAGTATTTGGCGACATCGCGGTGACGCGGATGTCCACCCCTGGGGTGGGTTTAATTTCCCCCCCGCCGCACCACGACGTTTATAGCATCGAGGATCTGGCGCAGCTCATTCACGACTGCAAAAATGCAAACCCAGCCGCGCGGGTTAGTGTTAAATTGGTCTCAGAAAACGGCGTCGGCACGATCGCGGCAGGGGTGGTGAAGGGCAAGGCGGATCACGTTTTGATCTCAGGACACGACGGCGGGACCGGCGCATCGCGGTGGACCGGCATAAAATCCGCGGGGCTTCCCTGGGAACTAGGACTGGCGGAGACGCAGGTACGCATTGGGGCTTTCCCGATTCCAAACACTGTTTGATGCCCTGTATGGAGTGCAGTCAGCAAGTCTTACCACTACAATAAAATGCACCAGAGGACAAGACTGTTGCCCAGTGTATAAATCGCCCAATACAAGATGCAAGACTGACACTTTTCTTTTACCTACTTTTCTTTTACGCTCGCAGCAAACCTTGGTGGCGAACGATTTGCGCGGGCGAACCGTGCTTCAAACGGACGGTGCGCTCAAAACCGGCCGGGACCTTCTCGTCGCCACGCTGCTGGGCGCGGAGGAGTGGGGCCTGAGCACCGCTCCGCTGATGACCATGGGGTGCGTCATGATGCGCAAGTGCCACAAGAACACCTGCCCCGTGGGCATCGCGACGCAGGACCCGGAGTTGCGGGCAAAGTTTAACGGCCACGAGAACGACGTGGTTAACTTTTTCTTTCTGCTCGCGGAGGACCTGCGCGGTCACATGGCGGGCCTGGGGTACACCACTGTTGATGCGCTTATTGGACGGAGCGACCTGTTAGTTCCCGACGCTAACGTGCTGGGCTCAAGAAACAAGCTGCGCGGCATCGACCTCACCAAGATCCTCACGCCGAGCGCCGCGATCCGCCCGGGCGCCGCGGTGCGGAACGTGACCGTGCAGGACCACGGTTTGCGGGACGCGCTTGACGTGACGTTGATAACGCACGCGCGCCCCGCTATTCTGAATGGTACCCCAGTGACGTACCAAGGCGTCATCTCAAACGGCAACCGCACCGTCGGGACCATGCTTTCGCACGAGATCACCAAAGGTACGTATTGTGTTTCACCGAATCCCGGCCCCCCTGTTTGCTTATACTCGTACCAGAAGGGCGCATTACCTCTGCCCGATTACTCTGACTGTTTACTCACTCACGTTACGAAACACTGACACTTTTCGTTCGCAAAACTCCAAAGCGTACGGCGCCTGCGGGTTACCCGCGGAGACGGTGACGGTGAAACTGGCCGGGTCCGCGGGGCAATCCCTCGGCGCGTTTTTGTGCGCCGGGGTTACCTTGGAGATTTCGGGCGACGCGAACGACTACGTGGGCAAGGGTCTGAGCGGGGGAACAATCGTGGTGGCGCCGCCGCCGAGCGCGACATTCGCGGCGGAACACGCGGTCTTGATTGGAAACGTCGCGCTGTACGGCGCCACGGCGGGGAAGGTACGTATTGGATGCCCTATATGAAGTGCAGTGACGCAAGTGTTACCAACACAACAAGTGCACCAGAGGACATGACTGTGGAGGCCCGATTACGATGACTGTTTACTCTGGCCAAGTTACGGTCCCGACTGACCTTTTTCTTTCCCAACCACAAAGGCTTTCTTCCGCGGTCTCGCGGCGGAGCGCTTCGCGGTGCGCAACTCGGGCGCCGCCGCGGTGGTGGAGGGGATTGGCGATCACGGGTGCGAGTACATGACCGGCGGTGTTGTGGTCGTGCTAGGCCCCACGGGGCGGAACTTCGCCGCCGGGATGTCGGGGGGCGTGGCGTTTGTGTTCGACCCTCTTTTGGAGTTTCCAGGGAAGTGCAACTTGGAGCTGGTGGACTTGTACCCCATCGAAGACGAGGAGGATAAGGATTTGCTGCACTCGCTGATTGCGGAGCACGGCGAGCGAACCGGGTCGACGGTAGCGAAAGCGCTCCTGCAAGACTGGTTCACCACCAAGAAACAGTTCGTAAAGGTGTTTCCTCGGGATTACAAACGAGTGTTAGAGTCGCAAAAAACGGCGTCGGCGAACGAAATCGAGGAGGAAGTGTTGGGCGAGACGGACGCTTTTGAAAAGCTGAAGGCTATTTCGAGTTTGGCGACACCTGTAACACCCGCGAACAACGCGTTACCAGAAAACGTAACCAAAGACCTTCCCATAAAAAAAGTAAGACCCACGCGAAGTGCCGCCCCCACGAAACTGAAAGGTTTCGTCGCTTACGAACGCGAAACCCTCGGGTACCGGGACGCGAGTGAGCGTTTGCTTGATTGGAAGGAAGTGCATTTTCCGTACAACGACGCGGCCGCCACGGAAACGCTGCTCGCCACGCAAAGCGCGCGGTGCATGGATTGCGGCACGCCGTTCTGTCACAACACGAACACCGGGTGTCCTTTGGGGAACAAAATTCCCGAGTGGAACGACCTGGTAAACCAAAACAGGTGGCGAGACGCTTTGGACCGTTTGCACGAAACAAACAACTTCCCCGAGTTCACGGGGCGGGTTTGTCCGGCGCCGTGCGAGGGAAGCTGTGTCTTGGGCATCATCGAGAACCCGGTCGCGATCAAGGTGCGTATTGCGCGGTTCCCAAATCCTGACACACTGTTCGGCCCGATTACTACGACTGTTTACTCGTACACACTACGAAAGACTGACACTTTTGTTTTTACAAAAAGAGCATCGAGTGCGCCATCGTGGACCGGGGGTTCGCGGAGGGCTGGATCGTCCCGACCCCGCCCACGCACCGGACGGGCAAGAAGGTCGCGGTGATCGGCAGCGGCCCGGCCGGGCTGGCGTGCGCGGACCAGCTGAACAAGGCGGGACACTCCGTTACCGTTTACGAACGCGCCGACCGGGTGGGCGGGCTGATGATGTACGGCGTGCCGAACATGAAGGCGGACAAAATAGAGATCGTCACGCGCAGGGTCGATTTGCTTGCCGCCGAGGGTATCGAATTCGTGGTCAACGCGCACATCGGCAAGGATGGCCATCCCTCAATCGCCGAGCTACGAAAAAACTCAGACGCGGTGGTTTTAGCGTGCGGCGCGACAAAACCTCGCGACCTGCCAATTCCTGGCCGGGACCTAACAGGCGTGCACTTCGCCATGGAGTTCCTAACCGCCAACACCAAGAGTTTGTTAGATTCGAACCGCACCGACGGCGCCTTTATCAGCGCCAAGGGCAAGGTACGTGTTGGGCCTTTCCCAAGTCCCGCCTCCCTGTTTGCCCATACTCGTACCAGAAGGGACGTCTTACCTCTGCCCTGACTGTTTGTCCATACATCGCGATATACAAGACTGACACTTTCTTTTACCTATCTCAAGCGCGTGATCGTGATCGGCGGCGGCGACACCGGGACGGACTGCGTCGGGACGTCGTTGCGGCACGGGTGCGCTTCGGTGGTGAATTTCGAGCTCGCGACACGCCCCCCCGAAACGCGCGCCTCCGGTAACGAGTGGCCGCAGTGGCCGCGGATCTTCAGAGTGGACTACGGCCACGAAGAAGCCGTGGTGAAGCTCGGTAAGGACCCGCGGACGTACGAAGTGCTTACCAAGGAGTTCGTCGCGTGCAAGGACGGGAGCGGGAAATTGGCGGGCGTAACGACCGTGCACGTGGAGTGGGTTAAAGACAAAAGAACCGGGTTCGTTTCATTTCAAGAAGTGCCAGGCACGGAAAAGACGTGGCAGGCGGATCTGGTGTTGCTGGCGATGGGTTTTTTGGGGCCGGAACAGGGTTTGGCGAAAAAACTGAACCTCGCGACGGAGACAAACTCAAACTTCAAAGCCGAGTTTGGCGAGTTTGAAACCTCGTGCCCCGGCGTGTTCGCGGCCGGGGATTGCCGGCGCGGGCAATCGCTCGTGGTGTGGGCCATCTCCGAAGGTCGGGGCGCGGCGGCAAAGGTGGATTCGTTCCTCATGGGCGGCGACGACGACGCGGTTGTAGGCGAAAACGCAACGGGTGCGGGTGCGAAACCGGTCCCCGCGGAAACGCCGGTCAGCCATTGATTGCGCGCGTCGCGTGAGTTGATCGAAACGAAAGACTGCTGCTGCGCAGCTGCACATATTTCGTACACGTTGTGATGAAAGTATTCGGAAGTTACGCGAGATAAAGTACGTGATTACACACAATCGGCTGTGACTTCTCCTGGTCTTCTCCTGTGCCCAACCCTAACCCTACATAGGGTGTATAACTTACCCACCCTAACAACCTAACCCTATTCCACTTCCACTCTCCGTACGTTGGTAACGTCGCTCGTGTCAAACAGCAGCGCGTGCGGGTTTCGCTCTTTGAAGTCGTTGCCCACGGAACACACCAGGGTATTTTTACTCGGGTCCGATTTCCCTTGAATTAGCTCCTTAAACACCCCGTCGTGCATGTTGACGCTTTCATGGATGTGGCCGTGCAGGGTCATGGCCGGCGAATAGCTTTCAATCGCCCGCCGAACCGCCAAGCTCCCCACGCTGTCGCCCGACAAAACCATGTCGCCCACCGAGTTCGCGGGCGGAGCGTGCGTGACCCAGATTCGCACCGGGCTTTCAACCTTTTCGGTTTCTTTTCCCTGAATGCGTTCAATGAGCTGCTCCAGGTGTGTTTCTATCGAGTTTTCGACCGCGCCTTGGTCGGAGACAGCCACGGCGCCTCGCACGGCGCCCCCGCCGTCGGGCGAGGAGAAGAAACCAGACGCCGAGACGTCGCCCGTCCGCGAAACCGTTTCGCGTAAAATCTTTGTATCGCACCGCTCCCAGTCCTTCTTCCTGTGCCCCGAAATCGGCACCAAGGACAGGGCCAGGATGTCGCACGTGCCAAAAGGAACGTTCTCACCGTCCACGGCTAACGTGCGCACGGTGAAACAATCCCCGTCGCCCTGCGTGAAACGAACGTGCGCGCCGACGCCGTTTGCGTGGCGGTCGTTTTCGTGGTCGTTTCGCAAGCCTCGAGCTTCTCGCCCTTTTCTCGCCCCTCGCGCCACGGGCAGCAAACCTGCCCAGTCGCTGTTGCCGAACAGACACACGCTGGGTACTCGGCATTTGTCGAGCATCGGCACGAGTATCGTTGTAAACCACTCCCGCTGCGACTCGTACCCCTCGCGCATGTACACAAGCGCCTCGTCCGTGTCCCAGTCGATCTTCCCGGATGCGAGCTTGGGTAGGTGCTCCAGGGCCGATGCATTTACTGACGGACCATTTACACCGTCCAAACCCGCATCACGCCCGTACCCCGCCCCTCTTGGGCCCAAGTCCCCGCCGAGAATAACGACATCACACCCCTCGTGTTCCGCGCGGCGAAGCAGCCGTGCCAGGTGATCGTCGTTTCCGTGCAAATCGCTGCTGAACAGCACGCGCACGCCCATCACGACGAGGGCCCTGGGTTGCACGCCGCGCACCCGCGTCTCAGCTCGCCGTGGGGCAAGGCTTGCACACAGCGCACGTGCCTCTCACCTTGCCGCGAGGGCACCTGGGGTGCACTGCGCGCGCTGAAGTGAAAGGTCGGCACCCAAATCCTGACCGAAAAATAACCTCGGAAAACCCGAACGCGTTCTGCAAAAAGCGCGTCGACCAAACCCTCACTTCACCGCGCCAGCACCTCGCTCCCGCCTCCTCGCGAAGCGCGTCTTTCCCCGTAGTCGTCCCGTCGATCAGTCTCCTGCGATGCCGCAGGAGCTGATCGTCCTGGCGCTGAGCTGCGGGATGGTTTCCGCGGACCTGTCCGCTGCTCTTGAAAAGCTGAAGGATTCGAGCAAGTCCATCGGTTCCCACCAGAAGCGCCAAGTGTTTTGGGACGCGTACAGCAAGATGAGCTCAAAAGCGGGTACCATGCGGGATGGGGAATACGCATTTCTGAAGTACGTCGTTGATACCGCGCCTGGCGCCACCGCCTCGGAAGGCGTGGTGGAAGTGCTTGAGTTGACGAAACGACAAAAAGGATTGGTGGGATGTGTGCTCGGTCCAAAGTTCAAACCGCCGGAAGACCCGTCGTCCAACAACCACGTGTTCATCTGGAGCGGCGAAAACAAAGAGGCGCAGGTTGCGTGGCACGACCTGAACCACGGCGAGCCTTGTGTGTACATAACCTCAAGCGAGGTATTCGTCGCGACGAAACACAAACGCGCGAGTTGCAAAACGCTGTCGTCGCCGGTGAAAACGGTAAAGGACGTGGAGCGGTTAGTTTCCGAGTTGAAACCTGATTCGCCGTTGCGAAGCGTTTCGTGGCAAGGGAACGAGCCAGTCACGATCAACACGTACAACGTGATGCTAGCAGGGAACTGGAAACTGGATACCGACTTGCCTGACAAAATCGGGTGCGTCAACACCACTTCGTGTGACGAGATATACGACTACTTCGAACAGCGAAAAGCGACGCAGCACCTGAAAGACGCGGACAAGTTGGTGAAACAAATGCTCGTGGATGTCCAGAAAAACCTCGTGCCGTTAATAGCCGCGTCCTCCACAAAGGAAGCCGCGGTGGCGTACAAACTGGCGCTGATGAAGAAAGTGTACGTGGACGAAAGCAAGTACGGGAAGTTCGTGGCGAAAGTGCGGGAAGAGGGCGCCGTGGAGTTGATCGCGGTGACGCCAACAAACACGGGCAAGGACTCCGCCGAACACGGCTCGCTGTTCCGAGACCACGGGGGGTTGGTGTTCGAGATGTTCTACAGGGTAGACCTTACCACGATGGGGGCGTAGATGTTGCACGGACGAACGCAAACTACTTGTACTACAAAAAACAAACTATTGGGGACGGGGATATCTCTACGGGACTAAAAAAATCAACGCTCACTTCATTTTGACCTGTTCCTCCCTCGGCGGGTACCACGCGTGCTTTTTCAACGCCTCTCCGTCTAGTTTCAGGTTTGTGGGGTACGGCTTGTACTCGCCGAAATCGAGATCGTGCGTGTAGGACAGACACTCCTGATTGTAAAAAAGGAAATGTCAGTCTCGTACGGGCAATCGCAGAGGCGGAATGTGGTGAATGGGAAATACTCACCAGACTGGGCGGCTCAAGTTCGGGCGGCACGTCCCGCCACTTGTACGCCTCGGACGCGCGGTACGTCGAGCTGTGATTCCACAGAATCAGGTTCAGCCGTTCGCCTGTTTGTAAATCGTCAGCGCCGTGCCTGTGCGCGCCCAGGTGCACGACGCACCGGCCTTTCTGGTGTTGGTACGCGCAGGTCTTTCTTCTGTGCGGCGCGGCGCCCTTTTCGACGTCGGCGCCGAGCACGCCGCAGAACGTCAACCCCGCGCCCGCGAATTCCTTGCCCAGACACACGTTGAAGGTGACGTCCGAGTCGTCGGTGTGCAAATCAAGCCCGACGTCAAGGCCTTCTTTGTACTGCACCACGAACGAGTGGTGGCTGTTCAAGCACCCGCCGCCCTGTTCTGGGTAAAGCGCTTCGGCTATTTTCGCCAACACCGTGCGTTGAAGCGCATCGACCGCCCTCTCCATGCCCATTTCGTTCACCACCACGCCGTGGTTGTTCATGGAGTTGGGGCGCCGGATAGGAAGGTTCACCGCTTCGGACGAAAAGTGCTCGATCTCGGTGATCAAGATACCACACGCCTCAGGCGTGAGCATGGGGAAACTGTAAATCCCGGGGGCTTCTTCGCGGAGGATGGAAAGAACTTTGAGTTTAGTCGCCGGCGACATCGGCTCGGACTCCATTTGTGTTTCGTCTTTTTCAATCGCATCAAGCACCTCACGTAACTCGGGGTGGAAGAATTGTGCTGGCCAGCCGGTTTTCTGGAACAACCGTCTGTCCTTCGGCCCCCCTCCCGCGTTGCCCACGAGGTACGCGTCGATGACTGACACGATACAAAAGAAAGTGTCAGTCTCATATGGGCAATCAGGGAGGCGGAATGTGGTGAATGGAAATACGTACCTTCGTCGCGCTTTTCGTTCATGGAAGCGGCGTTGCGCCAAACCTCGTCCAAGCCTTTTTGCTGGTGCCCAATGTCGTTTGGAATGCGAAGCGGTTTCGACATAAACGCGTGTGCTGCGACGAGTATGCCTTGTAAGTCGTACTCCACGAACTCGACTTTATCGGGGGTTGACGGGGACACGTCGGCGTCGGTGGCGCTTTTTTCGTTGGCTAAATCTTCTTTCGCCGACCCGGCTCGCTTCGGCGGCAGGTTCGCCGGGTGGTAGAAAAGCGAACTCACTTCTTTGTCATCATCAATCAGGGCGTGGTGGCACACACTTAGGACGTGTACATCCGGCGGTTCTCTCGGATATAACGAGGAAAAAGAGAACCGGAAATGCGTCGGCGCTTTGTGGTACCCCGAACCTCGTTCGCCCAATATCCAGGAATGCACGTGGAAAGGCCCCGTCCCTCGGTCCGGGTTCGGGACAACCCCAGCGTTGGCTTCGTGTTTTGTTCCTCCTGGAACAGTGACGTACCGTGCGGGAACGGGGTCAGTGACCATCTGCACTCCGCAAGGGAAGCCCACGCGGCGTAACGCCGTGATCTCGTTGTTCAGAACCTCCATCGCCGACATCGCGGCCGCGTCAGATCCAGCTTCCGCAACGTGTGACGTTTCTTTCCGAAAAACGTAGTCCCCTCCTCGACCTCGGCGAAGGCGCTCAATGGAGCGTCGCAGCTTTTCCTTCACCGCTTCCTCGACACGAGGGGGCAATTTATGAGCTGGGGCACGTGTCGATAATGTCCTCCTCGCGATCCTGAACGCGCGGCGCGGCATGTAGGAAGTGACAAAGCCTCACCAGATCTCGACCTTTGTTAACTTTTTCTTGGAAGACATCGAAACTGCCGCAATCGTGTTTCCCACACATCGCAGGCGCCGCGAGAGGAGGCATGGTCGATGTGATAGAGATCCTGGAGAGCCCGTCCCCGCCCGCGTCCCCCGCCGCTAAGCGCACACGTGTACCCACGGCGGCCGCCGAGGCCGGAGGGGCAGGTCCTGTCGCCGCGCCGCGCACCTACCTCGCCGGTCTACAGGCGATCGCCGCATGCATCGACGACGCGTCCTCGACGCGCAGCGCGTTCCCGCGCGCGCTCGACGTCGTCCGCGCGCGCGTCGACGAGGGGAGCGTCCTCACCGCCGCGACGGGCGAGGTGGATTTCTTCACCTCCTTCGGCAATTTTGACAAGAAATGGGGCTGTGGCTACCGCAACGTGCAGATGCTGCTCAGCGCGCTGCTCCATGCGGAGCCGGCGCTTGTGCTTTTCGGCGGCGCTGCGCGCGTCGACGACGGCGGCACCGTGTGCGTGCCGAGCATAAAAACGCTGCAGCAGTGGCTGGAGTTCGCGTGGGGCGGAGGGTTCGACGTGGCTGGCGCGGCGCAGGTGGGCGCGGTGGTGGGGACCGATGAATGGGTTGGCGCGACCGAGGCGGTCGCGCTGCTGCGCCACCAAGGGCTGAAGGCGCGGGTGGTGGATTTCGAGTGGAAAGGCGGACCGCGGCGGCAGAGGCAGATGGGAGACGCGCTTGTTGAATTCGCGAAGCGACACTTCGGTGAGGTGCCGGTCTCTCCAGAAACAAGGCAAACAGCGCTGCCGCTGCTCCTGCAGTGGGAAGGGCACAGCGTTTCCGTGGTCGGCGTGGCGCGGTCGCGCGGCGGGGACGAGTCTCTGCTCGTGCTGGACCCTGCGTTGGCTGGGGCGTATCTCACTTCACGCATGAAACGGCCGAGCACCTCGTTTACGGCGGCGGCGTACCAGTTCGCGTACCTCGACGTCGCCGGCGGGGTTCTCGTTGGCGACGCGGAGCGGGAGGAGGGGAAGGTGGTGAGCAGCGAGCTTGTTTTGGTGTGGAGGGATAGAGTGGAGGGTAGAGGTGGGATATAGTAGTCGGGTAGTCGCGGCGGGTAGTCTCAAGACAAACGCAACACAAACGCAATGACGAAGCAATGAAGGTAACGAAACCCTGCATACGTCTCGCCTCTGCTTTGTTGTTAACTTTTCTCTCAACTCCTTTCACGGCCAAAGAAACTGCGCCCCTTAAATTCGCCGGGACGCTCGTGTTTGGTGCCACACCGCGCCTCACATGGCGGACCACGCGACGACGGAAGGCCCGGATACCGCCGGGACGAGCACAGCGGCCCCGGTTAAAGGCCGCCTCGGGAACTGCGTCGTGTGCGACGCCGGCGTCGTGGCGAAGTACAAGTGCCCCGGGTGCGGGATCGCGACGTGCTCGCTTGTTTGTGTCAAGAAACACAAGCAAACCGGTGACGGGTGCTCGGGGAAGCGCAAGGTTGGGGAGTTCAAGGACATCCGTGAGTTCACCGACGCGGACTTGGTGAGTGATTACCGGTTTCTGGAAGACGCGTTGCTTGAAAAAGACCGCGCGAAACGCTGGCGGCCTACGTTCAAGGTGGGAACCGAGACGGCGGCGCGTGCGGATCGATCACCTGCTAACTCGAAAACCGTGGATTTGCTCACGCGCGCCGCGAGCGACCGCGGGACACAACTGTTCTGCATGCCCGATGGCATGCAGAGGCGCGTGGCGAACACCACGTTTTACGACCGGAAAAGGAACCTAATGCAGTGGAGAGTCGAGTGGCTGTTCCACAACTCGAGGGGGGAGGCGAATGAGACGGAAACGGAGTCGGACTTGACGAGTGAAAAGGATGCTTCTAAAAAAAGCAAACAACCCGCCTCGGCGGCGCGGGCGGAGGACGCCAAGGTTGACGAGACGCGAATTTTGGAAACTGCCATGCGGAATCATTTAGTGTCTGGCCCCGGAAACGCGGTGCGCATGCACGAACTGCGAAGGTTAGTGTTGATTGATAGGGAGACGGAACGGAAGAAAGCGGCGGGGGGGCGCGACGCGGAGTCCGAAAAACAAAGCGGTGCAGAAAAATCCATCGGCGTTTTTCTCCCCGCCGAAGGCCACCCCGCGAACGACAAGAGATACCACAAACTGGACCCTTCGTCGACACTACGGGAGTGCTTGAAAGGCAAGAGGGTTTTGGAATTTCCAACCTTACACGTCGCGGTGTTGCCCGACGACTCCGAGTTCTTCCCGCTGGTTGAAGACGGGGAATAGCGACGAAGACAAAAGATCGCGCGCGCTTGTAAAGAAAAAAATTAGATTTTGCGTACCAATGTTTTATTACTTACCTTCCTCCAAAGTTCATTACACAACGTTTCTTGAATTTCCTCTTACTCTGCCGGGATCGGCGCACTGGATGCATCTCACCGCTCCTTTGATTTCCTGGATACCCGAATATAGCGCTACAGGTAAAACTGTAAACTTGTAGCGCTATATTCGGGTACGCCGTTCACCACCGCCCACTCCAGTATTTCATCAGTCGTGTAATATCGCGTTAAATCGTCCCACGGGCAGCCGTTCGCGCGCGCCCATTGCAGCACCTCGAGGTGCCCGCCCCCCGCCGCCCCCGAGCAGGTCCCATTGTTCCATGGGCAGCCGTTCTCATGAAACCACTGCAGCACCTCGAGGTGCCCGCCCCCCGCCGCAAACGAGCACGTATCCTCGTCCCACGGGCAGCCGTCCGCGCGCGCCCACTGGAGCACCTCGAGGTGCCCGCCCCCCGCCGCCCTCGAGCACGTTGTCTCGTCCCACGGGCAGCCGTTCGCGCGCGCCCACTGGAGCACCACGAGGTGCCCGCCCTTCGCCACTTTCGCGCACGTGTCCTCGTCCCACGGGCAGCCGTTCGCGTGTGCCCACTGCAGCATCTCGAGGTGCCCGCCCTTCGCCGCTTTCGCGCACGTGTGCTCGTCCCACGGGCAGCCGTTCGCGTGTGCCCACCGCAGCATCTCGAGGTGCCCGCCCCCCGCCGCCCTCGAGCACGTTGTCTCGTCCCACGGGCAGCCGTTCGCGCGCACCCACTGCAACATCTCGAGGTGCCCGCCCTTCGCCGCTTTCGCGCACGTGTGCTCGTCCCACGGGCAGCCGTTCGCGTGTGCCCACCGCAGCATCTCGAGGTGCCCGCTCGCCGCCGCCCTCGAGCACGTTGTCTCGTCCCACGGGCAGCCGTTCGCGCGCGCCCACTGCAACATCTCGAGGTGCCCGCCCTTCGCCACTTTCGCGCACGTGTCCTCGTCCCACGGTCAGCCGTTCGCGTGTGCCCACTGCAACATCTCGAGGTGCCCGCCCTTCGCCGCTTTCGCGCACGTGTGCTCGTCCCACGGGCAGCCGTTCGCGTGTGCCCACCGCAGCATCTCGAGGTGCCCGCTCGCCGCAGCCAACGAGCACGTGTACGTGTCCCACGGGCAGCCGTTTTCGCGCAACCACTGAAGCACCACGAGGTTCCCGCCCTCAGCCGCGCGCCAGCACGTCCGCCCGCCCCACGGGCAGCCATTCGCACGCGCCCACTGCAGCACTTCGAGGTGCCCTTCAGACGCCGCGTATGAGCACGTTTCCTCGTCCCACGGGCAGCCGTTCGCGCGCGCCCACTGCAGCACCTCGAGGTGTCCATGCACCGCCGCCGCCTCGCACGTCCTCTCGTTCCACGGACAGCCGTTCGCGCGCGCCCACTGCAGCAACTCGAGGTGTCCGCCCTTTGCCGCATACGTGCACGTGTCCTTGTCCCACGGGCAGCCGTTCGCGCGCAGCACCTTCAACTCCTCGAGCTGTCCGCTCCTCGCCGCTGCCTTACAAAGGTATTCTCGACGCGACAGGCGACCTCACCGTTCCAGGCGCTCCAACGCGCTTAAACATCCAAGCTCCACGGCGTCATCCTCATCAATCTCTTCAAACCGAAGCCCCGTCGCCGCCACCGTATCACGCATCGTGCGGCTCACCGCTGGCAGCCGGGCGAGATCGGCGGGGTCGTCGAAATATTCAGGTCTCAGAATGTGCGTGACGACGAGGTGGTCGGGAAGGCGGGGGATAGCTTCTTGGGCGCCGGCAAGGCTCGCGGGAGTAGTGCTGGTCGCGACATCATCGCTCGCGGCAGTCATGGCGGTATGCGCTGCGTCGGAGCACATCTGAAGGGTGGCGTGTGCGCGTCGTTGTGCGCGGCTTCCCAGAAAGCGCCTCGATTTCATTTCAACACGTGTTTTTTATTATTTCATCTGCACGTATTTTAGATCCCTTTTTGTCTGGCCTCACACGTCTGATACCAACTCCTCTTCTCACTTTCTAACCTCTCAGAAGAAGTGGCCCGTCGCGAGGAACACGGCCGCGGCGGTCACCGCGAGCGCGGCGAGTGCCATTTCCGCGTTGTCCACGAGCGCGACGCCCGTGCTCGCCGGTTCAATCTGCGTTATTTCCCGCACCCCCCCTCTGCCGAACGCAAACGCGGCGTACAGAAGCGTGAGCAGAAGCACCAAACACCTCAACACAGCGTGCATCACCGGGGCGTGTTTCTCGCGGAACCCGTGCGGGTCGTTCGCCAGAATCGTGTCGCACTGTTTGTTGACGTTCGCGATTTGTTTCCTTGTCACCTTCGCGTTGGGGTCAGCATCCACAATCTTTCCCTCCAGCTGTTTCGCGTACGTCTTGAACATGCGCGCGGCGTCAAAGATGTCCAAGCACTCCAGCATGATCCGCGCGCTGAGCCCCCTTCTTATCTTCACCACGCCTTCGAAAATCTTGCCGTTTTCGTAGCACTCCGCTAACGTGGCGATGGCCATGACCTGCGGAATCGCGCAGAACCGGAACACGTCGATGTTTTTCAGCTCGCCCAGGTACGTAAGGCTATCGCCGGCGTGCGCCAGCGCGTTCGTCACGAGGTGGTTCGCGCAGTGCACCGCTTTGTGTCTGTTTTCGGGGTACTGCAGCTGGTCTAGTTTTTTCGCGTACTTTTGCCACACCACTTTCGGCCAGAACATCCGCGGCGCGGGGAGCTCCACGATATCCTCCAGGTAGTCCCGGATGATGTTTGTTTTCTGCAGAAAAAGCCCCATAGAGTTTGACAGATCCTCCATCTCGGCGAACCGAGTATCTTCCAGCATGGACGACGCCCACAGATTACTCAGCCCGATACCAACCAGCCCCGCGACGTAGTGGCAATACTCGTCCCAGTCGTCAAGGGTCACGACTTCGCGTTTGATGAAGTTCGACATCCCCAAACCCATGCGCCGCGTGATATCGGCGATGACGTCTTGGTACTCGGTTTTTAAACCCAAGAAAACCGTAGTGACCTTCGGGTACTCGTCCATCAAAACTTTGTAGTGCTTCTCCCCGCACGGGTATTTGTACTTTTTGTCGTAGATTTTCTTCCAGAAGATCTCCAGCTCGGGGCACTTCAGCTCGTCCGGGATGCTCATGTCGTCCTCCACCGTGTCGAGCGCGCGCAGGACTAGGTAAAAAATACACACCGCATCTTGTAACTCATGGGGAAGCTGCTGAATCACGATCGCGAACGACCGGCTCACTTTGTTCAGCATGTCGTAGCAAAACGCCAGGTTCTGTTCCTTCGGCAGCTTCTTCGCCTTGTCCGCCATGCGCTTCACTTTCAACAGAGGCACCAGGTCCCCGGGGTGCTTCAGGAGCAGAGAAAGGACGCCCATCTTGATGCGAAGTACCTCGGTGGGACAGATTCAAAGTCGCCGACTTTGAAACTGGCGCGATCGGGTTCAATCGACGAGCGCGGTGCGTAAGGGAACGACGACCTACGGCTTGGTCTCACGTACTCACGTAAACGTCCAAACTCCGCAACGAGAAAGACGCGCGTCAGAGTGAACGACGGGGCGCGTGCCTCGACGTGTGAGCGGGCGGGGTGGGAGAGCGCGACTTGATTGCAGAAATAGGCGGCAGATAACAGAAAAACAAGTGGATCGAACGAAGCTGCAGAGCTTGAAACTACTTTTCCGGTTGCAGGTTTCAATTCCACCGGGTATAGTCACGTTTGATCGCAAGCTGTGATGAACCTCGCGGTTAAAGTTTCAATTTTTTGCAAACTTTGACGCCAAATTCTTAGGGGGCCACGTGTTTCACGTCCTCCTTTCCGCCTCGAATTAGCAAATGGGAGGAGAGCGTAAGCGGAGGAAAGTGTCTGGAAACAAAGAAAGACGAATCTCCAGATCGACCGCGAGTCGGGAAATTTCAAGGCACAGGCAAACAGTGAGGGAAACGTGCGAGATCTCGACTCGAGGAGATATTTGCGTACAACTGGACAGGAACAGAGCGGAGACGACGTCCCCGCTCGTCGCAACGATCATACTTGCTCGCGCACGCGTCGCATAACCGCACACTACAACATGGCCTCGGCCTCAGCCCTCGCGGGCGCTTTCACCTCCCTTGGTGTTTCCGCTAACCGCGCTGCGGCTGGAAAGACCAACGTCGTCGCGAAGAAGGTACGTTGTGCTGCTTTGGTGATGACGCTCACTCGGGGCACGAACATGAATGAAACACACGCTCGCAATCGACGTCACCGTTCCCGGTTCCAGGAGGGTCGATGTGGTCGAATGTTCATGACGCGATCGCGAACGCGACACCGCGGTTCGACACTTCCGTCGATCACACATCGGTTCCCAGTTTGACATCCACCGAACGCGTTGGTTGCACGGGGCCGAGCGTTCGATCTTGCCGACAACGGCGCAGGATTGATTTGATTGGTCCTCGCACCATCCTAGTGAAGAATTCTGCACCGCCTCCCCACCCCACCCCTCGCCGTCCCCAAAACCTGACCGTCCGCCCCCCCCCACCTCAATCTCCAGGCTTTCTCCGCGCGCTCCGCGGTCCGCTCCGTCAAAAGGGATCTCACGGTACGTGCCCAACAAACGCCACGCCAAGAGAAGGAACCCCTCGCTCGATATTATCTCCATTCCGTCTCACTGAAGGCGACCGGAAACACGTGCGACGGAACAATCGACGCGCCGCCGCGTGCGGCGCCGCGGTCGCCGCGCAAACCCAAAGCGCGACGTCCCAAAGTCGAACCGCACGCGCATTCGCGGTTTCGCAACGCCCGTGCCCTGAGCGACGCGCGGGGCGCATCCCACCCGCGCCAGGGGCGCGGTCTTCCCCCGCCGATGGGTCCGACGACAAGGCAATATCCAGACTAGGATCTGTACAGATCGCGTCTGGCGGGTTTACTGCCTCCCATTCCCGTGACGTGGCGGAAAATGCTTGGTACACGTCTGCTTTTCGCAAAGACAAGACAAGACGTCTCCGTTCCCTTCGGCTCACCTTTTCCCCACCCCCCCAACCCCTAACCCTAGATCTCCAATGTCGCGACCGGCCCCAAGGGCCCCATCTCCAAGGGCGAGTCCATGTCCGAGGAGGACAAGATCGTGGCTGACCAGGGCGGCGGCAAGGGGTACACCTCGGTGGATCCCAACACGCGCCGCATCATCCCGGATGCCAAGGGCAGGGTGGTGGTCAAGGTAACCTACGTTGTTTTGGAACCGCAGTACCAATCCGCGCTGTCCGCGGCGGTGAACCAGCTCAACACGAACAACGACAAGGTTTGCTTCGAAGTCTCGGGGTACCTCCTGGAAGAGCTGCGGGACGTGAAGAACCTCGCGATGTTGAAGAAAGACGTGGAGGAATCCAACATCTTCATCGGGTCGCTGATTTTCATCGAAGAGCTCGCGGAGAAGGTCGTGGAGATCGTCACCCCGCTCCGGGACAACCTTGACGCGTGCCTCATCTTCCCCTCCATGCCCGCGGTGATGCGCCTGAACAAACTAGGCACGTTCTCCATGGCGCAGCTCGGACAAAGCAAATCCGCCATTGCGTCCTTCATGAAGAAGAAGAAGGAATCCGGCGGGTTCGAAGAAGGCATGCTCAAGCTCGTAAGGACGCTCCCCAAAGTGCTGAAGTACCTGCCTTCCGACAAAGCCGCGGACGCCCGGAACTTCATGAACTCCCTGCAGTACTGGCTCGGAGGCAGCACGGACAACCTTGAGAACTTCCTCCTGATGATCTCCAAGGCGTATGTCCCAGCGCTGAAGGACATGGACATGGTCATCGCGGAACCCGAGCTGTTCCCCGACACTGGCATCTGGCACCCCACCGCGCCCGCGATGTACGAGGACTTGAAGGAGTACCTGAACTGGTACGACACCAGGAAGGACATCACATTCGCCAAAAACGCACCCGTTGTGGGCCTCGTCCTGCAGCGCTCGCACCTCGTCACCGGCGACGAAGGGCACTACTCCGGCATGGTCATGGAACTCGAAGCCAGGGGCGCTAAGGTTGTGCCGATTTTCGCGGGCGGCTTGGATTTCTCCATGCCCGTCGAGCGCTTCTTCTTCGACCCCATCACCAAAGGGCCGTACGTCGACACCGTGCTGTCCTTGACCGGTTTCGCCCTGGTCGGCGGCCCCGCGCGCCAGGACCACCCCAAGGCGATTGACTCCCTGAAGAAGCTCAACGTGCCGTACATGTGCACCGTGCCCCTTTCTTTCCAGACCACCGAGGAGTGGACTGACTCCTCCCTGGGGCTGCACCCCGTGCAGGTTGCGCTGCAAGTCGCGCTCCCCGAGCTGGACGGGGCCCTGGAGCCCGTCATCTTCTCCGGCCGAGACTCCAAAACCGGCAAGTCGCACACCCTGGAAGGCCGGGCGTCGCAAATCGCGAGCCGCGCGCTGAAGTGGGCGAACCTTCGCAAGAAGAAGAACGTGGACAAGAAGCTCGCGATCACGGTTTTCTCCTTCCCCCCTGACAAGGGCAACGTCGGTACCGCCGCGTACCTCAACGTGTTCGGGAGCATCTTCCGCGTGCTGCAAGGCTTGAAGAAGGAAGGGTACAACGTCGGGGACATGCCCGAAGACGAAGGCGAGCTCATCAACTCTGTGCTCAACGACAAGGAAGCCAAGTTCGCCTCCCCCGACTTGAACATCGAGCACAAGATGTCAGTCAAGGAGTACGAAAAGCTGTGCCTGTACCAAGAGGACCTGCACGAGAACTGGGGGCCTCCCCCCGGCAACCTCAATTCGGACGGCGCCAACCTGCTGATTTACGGCAAGAAGTTCGGCAACGTCTTCATCGGCGTCCAGCCCACATTCGGGTACGAAGGTGACCCCATGCGCCTTCTTTTCTCCAAGTCCGCGTCTCCCCACCACGGCTTCGCCGCGTACTACACGTACATCGAGCACGTGTTCGGCGCGGATGCGGTGCTTCACTTCGGCACGCACGGCTCCCTGGAGTTCATGCCCGGGAAACAGGTCGGCATGTCCGACAACTGCTTCCCCGACCACCTCATCGGCAGCACCCCGAACATCTACTACTACGCCGCGAACAACCCTTCGGAGGCGACGATTGCCAAGCGCAGGTCGTACGCGAACACCATCTCGTACCTCACCCCCCCCGCCGAGAACGCCGGTCTGTACAAGGGTTTGAAGGAACTCAAGGAGCTCATCGCGTCGTACCAGGGCTTGAAGGATTCCGGCCGAGGCGCGTCCATCGTCAACTCCATCGTGACCACCGCGATCACGTGCAACCTGGACAAGGACATCCCCATCGTCTCCACGAACGCCGAGGTGGACGCCAAGAACATGGACAACGACACCAGGGACTTGATCGTGGGCAAGGTGTACGGGAAGCTCATGGAAATCGAGTCAAGGCTGCTTCCCTGCGGCCTGCACGTCGTGGGCTGCCCTCCCAGCGCGGAGGAAGCGGTCGCCACGCTCGTGAACATCGCGGGCATCGACCGCGAGGATGAGGGAATCATCGCGCTTCCCCAAATCCTCGCCGCCGCGATCGGCAAGGACATCGAAACCATCTACCGCGCCAACGACGCGGGTGAGCTCAAACAGGTGCAGCTCCTGCAGGACATCACCGTGGCGTCCCGCTTGATGGTGAACGAGTTCGTGAGCAAGGCTTCGGACCCGTCCGGGCGCCTCGCCGCGGGCGCTCTCGGCGCCCTCGGCGGCATGTTCGGCAACGCCTCCGTGGCGCTCCCCTGGGGCGACGCCCTTCAGGGCACCATGTTCGAAAACAAGGTTGACGTCGTCGCGTCACGGAAGCTGTTCGAGTACCTCAGGTTCTGCTTGGAGCAGATTGTCAAGGACAACGAGCTCGGCGCGCTGACCGAAGCGCTCAACGGCGAGTACGTGCTTCCCGGGCCCGGCGGTGACCCCATCCGCAACCCCAAGGTTTTGCCCACGGGCAAGAACATCCACGCCCTGGATCCCCAGGCCATTCCCACGTCAGCTGCGATCGCGTCCGCGAAGGTTGTCGTGGACCGCCTGATCGAGCGCCAGCGCTCGGAGAACGACGGGAAGTACCCCGAATCCATCGCGCTGGTGCTTTGGGGCACGGACAACATCAAGACCTACGGCGAGTCCCTGGCGCAGGTGATGCTGATGGTGGGCGTGGTGCCCGAACCCGACGCGCTGGGAAGGGTGAACAAGCTGCGTTTGATTGACTTGGAAGAACTCGGCCGGCCGCGAATCGACGTCGTCGTGAACTGCTCCGGGGTGTTCCGCGATTTGTTCGTGAACCAGATGAACCTGCTTGACCGGGCGGTGAAGCTCGCGGCGGAGCAGGACGAGCCGTACGAAATGAACTACGTGCGCAAGCACGCCGTGGAGCAGGCGGAGGAGCTGGGGTTGAGCATCCGGGAAGCCGCGACGCGGATTTTCTCCAACGCCTCCGGGTCGTACTCGTCAAACGTCAACCTGGCCGTGGAGAACTCGTCCTGGAACGACGAATCGCAGTTACAAGACATGTACTTGAACCGCAAGTCCTTCGCGTTCAACTCGGATTCGCCCGGGTCTGGGATGGAAACCAAGACTGCAATTTTCAAGAGCGCGCTTTCAAAGGTTGACGTGACGTTCCAGAACCTGGATTCGTCTGAGATCTCGCTGACGGACGTGTCGCACTACTTCGACAGCGACCCCACGAAGCTGGTGGCGAGCCAACGCAAGGACGGGAAGATGCCGGCGTCGTTCATCGCGGACACCACAACCGCGAACGCGCAGGTGCGGTCGCTTTCGGAAACCGTGCGCCTGGATTCGCGAACCAAGCTGTTGAACCCGAAGTGGTACGAAGGCATGCTCGCGTCCGGGTACGAAGGCACTCGGGAGATCCAAAAGCGGCTGAACAACACCCTAGGGTGGTCCGCCACCTCAGGGCAGGTGGACAACTGGGTGTACGAAGACGCCAACGACGTGTACATGAAGGACCCCGAGATGCAAAAGCGCCTCATGGAAACCAACCCGAACTCGTTCCGCAAAATGGTGGCGAACTTCCTGGAAGCCAACGGCCGCGGGTACTGGGAAACGTCCGACGAGAACATCGAGCGCCTCAGGAACCTGTACATGGAGGTGGAGGACAAGATCGAAGGCGTGGAGAAATAATTTCCTTTTTCTTTTCGTTCGTCGTCGGAGTTGACGTTGGTCACATCACATCGACTCTTCGTCGACGCCCTCAAAGCAACCCTCGCTTTTTGGGTGCGTCGTCCGATTTTGGGTCGTCGCACCCACAACTCAAAACCATTCATTTTGCCTCTGCCGCTTAGCCAACAGAGCACTACCTGCATTTTCAATACAAAAAAACATTAAAAACCATCAGCTCTGATGTTCGTCTCGTGCTCTTCTTCCCGTCTCGTTCCCGTCTCGTTCTTCTTCTTCTTCTTCCCGTCTCGTTCCTGGTTCCGTCACCACGCTAACCCCTATTCAGGGCAGCCGTTCGCGGCCGCCCAGTTTGCCAACTCGAGATGGCCCGCGCGTCTCGCCATTAAGAGCGTTCGTTTGGTCCACGGGCAGCCGTTCGCGCGCGCCCACTGCAGCACCTCGAGGTGGCCGCGGTACGCCGCGTCCGAGCACGTAAACTCGTCCCACGGACAGCCGTTCGCCCGCGCCCACTGCAGCATCTCGAGGTGCCCGCAGTACGCCGCCGACGAGCACGTCCACGCGACCCACGGGCAGCCTTTCGCACGCGCCCACTGCATCGCCTCGAGGTGCCCGCCCCTCGCCGCCGCCGCGCACGTCCACTCGTCCCACGGGCAGCCGTCCTCGCGCAACACCTTCAACTCTTCGAGCTGTCCGCTCCTCGCCGCTGCCTCACAAAGGTATTCTTGACTCGACAGGTGACCTCCTCGTTGCAGGCGCTGCAACGCGCTTAAACATCCGAGCATACTGGCATCATATTCATCAAGCTCCTCAAACTGAAGCCCCGTCGCCGCAACCGCATCCCGCATCGCGCGGCTCACCGCTGGCAGCCGCGCGAGGTCGGCGGGGTCGTCGAAATTCTCAGATCTGAGAACGTGCGTGACTACGATGTCGTTGAGAAGGCCGGGGATGGCCTCGCCCGCGTTAGCCGCGGTAGCGTCGCGGCGCTCGCGCTTTTTTTTGCGCGCGCGAGTTTCCACACCGAGCGTCGCGTCGGAAGACATAGGGGAGGGTGGCGTGTGCGAGTCGTTGTGCGTCGAGGCATCCGAGAGAGCGTTTACGATTTTCCGAAAATGTTTCCGGATTTTGGAGCACAGCACCTTTTCGTTCCCCTGATGAAGAACCCCGACACATCACGACACATCACGACGCCCCTGGAGATGAGGCGCAGCGCGCTTAGGGATCGCAACGAAGAGTCCGGCACCGAAGCGATCGCACGCATTAAGGCCATCGCCGCGGGTAAGACCTCGCGCAGCGCGTTTCTAGACGACTCGGACGTCGAGTCTTCCCCCTTGTCATCCGTTACCGGGCGTGCCGAGAACAAAGAAAACGACGACGAGATGAGCAGCGACGATGAGTCCCCTGTTCAACCCGTGCGACGCACGAAAAACCGACTGGTGCGCAAGTCTCAGCTCGAGGAGGAGCAGGAAACGACAGAATCCCCATCCCCGTCGTCGCTTCCCAAACCGCGCGGGCGTCAGCGCGCGGTGTTCATTTCAGATTCATCAGACGAGGAATCTTCCGACGTGGCGCCCACGGAAGATGATGACGAAGATTACGCGGGCGACGCGAACTCCGCGCTGGTCAGCGCGATGACCGGCTTGGGGGTGGCCGGGGGTCACGCGATGACGACAGCGACAGTGGCTCCGACGCAACCTGCTAAGAAGGTACCACTCAAAACGCAAAAAGCAGCGCCCTTCGCGCCGCGCCTGCCATCCACCCCGCCGGCGCCGACTGCGACGGCGCAAGACTGCAGACCGCGGAGTGTGCCGGCGCCGACGCCGACGCCCACGCCGCCGCGGCCGAGACCTGCGCATGTATCGAAGCCGCCCAGCGCATGCAGACCGGCCGCCCGTATGCCTGTGCGCACCACCCCGACTCGCACAGCCCCATCCCCGATGGACGCGCTTTCCGCGTCCTTCGCGTCCCCCGCGGGCGCGCCAAAGCCCATGCGCCTGAAAGGACTCGCTTCGGGCGGCCCGCGGTTCGAGCTCGCGGGCGAGCTCGCCGCTCGTCTGTACGACCACCAGCGCGACGGCGTGCGCTGGATGTGGAACTTGCATTTACAAGGCCGCGGTGGGATTTTAGCAGACGACATGGGTCTGGGGAAGACGCTTCAAGTCGCCGCGTTCGCGGCTGGGTTGCTTCGCAGTCGCGCGGCGAAGCGAGTTTTGTGCCTGGCCCCCACAACCCTGCTCCCGCACTGGGGCAAAGAGTTCGTCGTCGCAGGGTTGAAGGAGGGGGTTAATTTGTTCAAGTACGTCGGCACGATGTCCAAGGGGGAGAAAGAAAAAGCCCTGCGACTCGTGATGGACCGAGGAGGCGTTTTACTCACCACGTACGGCATGGTCACGCACAACGACGCGGCGTTGGGCGCACCTGAAAACGAAGACGACGCAAACAAGGTGGTCGCCGCTGGCGGCAGAGGCGCCGTCGTAGGCGCGCAAGACATGCCACCCTGTGTTTCCCACACCAACGGCCTGGTGTGGGACTGGATCGTGTGCGACGAGGGCCACAAGCTGAAAAACCCGAACGCGCAGGTACGTATTGGGCCTTTCCCAAATCCTGACACACTGTTTGCCCATACAAGACTGACACTTTTCTTTTACAATCACAGTTACCCATCAAGGTTCGAACGCTGCCGGCGTACCACCGGCTGGTCATCACGGGAACCCCGATTCAAAACGAGCTCAACGAACTGTGGGCGCTTTACGATTTGTGCTGCCCCGGGTTGCTCGGGTGCGAGACCGAGTTCCGCAAAGAGTTCAGTAAAAATATTGCACAAGGCCAAAGCAGGGACGCCACCGAGCGCCAGCGCTCACAAGGCGCGCGGGCGAGCGACGAGTTGCGACGGCTGTGCAGGCCGTTTATGCTGCGTCGGGAAAAAAACGCGGTGCTCGCGAAAGCGTCCGCGGAACAAGAAACGGCCGGCGGGGGCAGCCCAGTTTCGGACGGGAAAACACGCGAGGCGAGCGCGACGCCTCAAAAAGTACCCCCCTCTCCCTCTTCTGGCCCTGCGACCTCCATCGAGGCCTCCACCACCGGGTGGGCTGGTGTGAAACACGCGCCGTCGCAACTGGGTACGAAGAACGATTTAGTGGTTTGGATTCCCCTGGCGCCGGCGCAACGGCGTTTGTACCGCGCGTTTCTCGAGTCCAGTACCGTGCGAGCGGTGCTTAACAAAACAGGCAGTGCGCTCGCGGCGATTAACGTTTTGAAGAAAATATGCGACCACCCGAGTCTGTGCGTCGCCGTTGCCGAGGACGGAAACAAGGCGGTATCCGCGGAGACGGAGGTTGACGAGACGCCGCAGGGTGAGACTCCGCGAACGGACAAACACGAGTCCGAGGTAATGGACGACACAGAACACACCGAAAGTAAACGCGAAGCCGTGCTTTCCGCCATCGCGAGCGCGGGGTTGAGTAAACGTGACCTGGAGGGTGACGCCGCCGCGAGCGGAAAGGCGCAGTTCCTGCGTTCCCTGTTGCGTGAGCTCACTAAAAACGGCCACCGCACTTTAGTTTTTTCGCAGTCGCGAAAGATGCTCGACGTGATCGAGAAGTTTGCTAACCAAGACGGCCACGCCCTGGTGCGAATAGACGGCAACGTCCCTGCTGAAGAAAGGCACAACCGAGTGGAGCGGTTTCAAAACGTGGCGAACGACATACCCCTGGCGCTGTTGACCACGCAGGTTGGAGGGTTGGGACTCACGCTCACCGCCGCGGACCGGGTTGTGATTTACGACCCATCCTGGAACCCGGCGGCGGATTCCCAATCCGTGGACCGGGCGTACCGAATAGGACAGACGAGGGACGTGGTGGTGTACCGGTGCGTATTTCCCGACCCCAATCCAGGTGACTGTTTGCGCATACAAGACTGACGCGTTTCTCTTTTCCAAACAGCTTGATTTCGTGCGGCACCGTTGAGGAGAAGGTGTACCGCAGGCAGGTGTTTAAAGGAGGGCTACAGAGAGCGGGAACGCAAGACGGGAACCACTTCCGGTACTTCTCCTCGGAGGACACCGCCGGTTTGTTTGAGGTTTCGGAGAAATACGGGTTCGACAAATCCGAAACCATGATCGACTTGGCGGCGCTGCACGGCCACGACCGGGCGTGGACCAAGGAGTTGACGGAAACCGAGGCGCCTTTAGTGGAACAGCTAGGCGCCTGTGGCCTGTCCGACCACGACCTGCTGTTCTCGAAGGAAGACACCACGAAGGCGGGGTCCGGCGCGACGAGCCTGAAGAGCGGGTTCGGGGTTGGGGGCGCCGGGAAAACTGGCGGCGGGGGTGCCGGCGGCGGCGGTTCGGGAAAAACAGGCGCCGGCGCCGGGAAGAGCGGGGGCAAGAGTGGTGGCTGGAAAGGTGTGGACTCGGGATGGGGAGGTGATGCGCAGCTTGGGATTTTGGCCGCAGCCGCGGGGTCCGCATTAGCGGCGACACCTGCGTCGTTCGCGGCGGCGGGGAAGGAGACGTCGGTGAAACGCGTGGTTGATAAACGCGGGAGCCTTTCTCCCGGGAAGCCAGCCGCCGCCCCGTCCACGAATCCCACACAAACCAAGCTCCAGGAAAAGCTTTTCCTTTTGAAAGCGCAAAAGGAAAAACAAGAATCTCTTCTTGGCATGCCTGGTGTCTTAAAGAAACTGCCTGACAAGGGAAAGAGCATCGTGGAGCGAATCGATGCGCTCACCGACGAGATTGAAACGGCGGAGGCGGCGATTGCGGGAAAACACGAAGGCAAGACGAAAAAAAATCCGGAAACGACGACTCCGGTCACGGCCGTGAAACCGGTCACCGTGCCGACCCCAGCCACGGTGTTGTCTCCGTCGCCTTCCTCTCCGTCTCCGTTTGCATCCACGGTTTCGAGGGAAGTTTCTTCAACCCCCGAGGTCGAAATCGTGGCCGAAACGGACGCGACGCGCGGCGAATCGATGGAGGATTCCTTCGTGAGCGCAGCGAACGACCACGACGAAACGGTCGAGATTGAATTGGACGATGAAACTTTGGAGGTTCCGTTGGTGGAACCTGTCGTTGAGTTACTGGACACGACCGCAGAGGAGGAGGTGGTTGATCTGGCAAACATGATGGGCACAATGGGGGTGGGAGATGTAGTGGCATAGGCGACGCCCTTGAATGAAAGAGGTGTACAACAGAAACGATTCGGAAAAACGCTCCTCTCCGAAACGCCAAAAACGAATCTGCCGATCTCCTCCCCTATTGGCTGTCTTGCTAAAGTGCCTTGTTCTCTTATGTCTCTCCTCCCTGTCGCCCAGGCACAGAGCCCAACCGCGCCGACCGGGACCGGTCGTAGAGCCAAGACGCGCGCGCGCATCACGCGTCGTCTGCGGAGACGCGTTTGACCCGAGTAACAGGCGAGACACGCGGGACTAGCCGCGGTGTTGGCGGATAGAAAATGTCGATGATGTCGGCCTGGGCGACGGTGCCTTCTGTCGCGCTCCACGCACGAGTGCGACACTTACCGGGACGCGCCGTTAAGGCCCCATCGCGCGCGTTGCCACAAAAACCTCACCCCGCACGGTGCGTCGGCGTGACGCGCGCGTCGTCCTCCAGTGACGGCGAAGTCTCGCTCCCGAAAGGAGCCCGGGCGAAGCGCGGACGGGGACGTCGTGATGGGCGACCGAAACCGTGTCGATCGAGTCGCGAAGATTCGCCATCGCAAAACGCGGCGGTCACTTCACAGCAGACGGCTACGTCGTCTAATGAAAGCGAATCCGCGTCTGCGTCAGACGCAGTTATATCCGTTCGCAACACAAGCGCTGGCGCTGAGGCGTCCATGGTCCAGGATGCTCCGAGTTCTGATTGGTCGTCGCGCGAAATCGGCACCGTCGCGTGTTTCGCCGCGCTCGCCGCGGGTACTGTGGCCAACGCGGGCGGCCCGACCACGTTCGCGAACGAGCTTGAGCGCGCTTTTGAATCATTAATCGCCAACCACCTGCCCGGGGTGGGCGGCGTGATCGAGGACTCATTTTTGGGTTTGCTAACGGTCTGCACGGTGTACTCGCTGTGGCGGTCGTCGCTGGTCCCGAAACCCATCGGCAACCCGATCACGCGGAAAAGCAAAACACTCGCGTCGTGGGCGCACGTCATCTCGGGCGGCGGCGCGCTTTTGACTGGGTTGTACGGAATCGGTTTAGAGAGGATTTACCGTGAGACTCCTGGGTGGGGGTGGATGTGGGTATCGTCCGCGCTTTTCTTGACGAACGCGCTGACGTACACGCCTTTGATGGCCATTTTCAAAGCCTCGAAGGAGGGCAAGTACGCCATGAAACTAGGGTATAGTTTCGTCGCGTCGTTCCAAGGAGTGGTGTTCATCGCGTGGAGCGCCCGTTCTGATGCCCCGGACTGGATGTACTACGCCGTGATGCCGTTCTGGTTTTTCTCCATCGGGAAGCTGTGGGAAAGCACCGAGTTTGTGCTTGCGCTGGCGCCGGATAGCGAGACCAAGAAAACGGCGCCGTCGCTTCTGGACAAAATCTCCGCTGGGTCGAAAAAACGGCTCGGAAAAATGACCCCCGACGCGGCGACGTTAACGTACGTCTCCCTGAACGCCTTCGCCGCGGTGTTCGACAACTGCTACATGGCCCTGTACACCGTTTTAGGCCCTGAGCAGTTCTGGCACACCTCCCAGACCTTCAACGACGCGGACTTTCACCTGCGCATGGTCAAAGGCACCACCGGGTCGCTCACCGTGGCGCTGTTGATTTTCATGTAAGTATTTCCCAATCACCACGTTCCGCCGACTGATCGGCCCGATTACCGATTACCCTAACTGTTTATTCATGCACATTACGAGAGACTGACACTTTCTTTTTTATCGTACAGCTCCACGTTAGGATGGCGGAAACAGATGCCCATGTCGCTCGCGATTTGGCTCAACGTCATTCTCGGGTCAGTAGGACCGTGGATCGTGCTTTTCTGGCACAAACTGCAAGACCCGTCCGAAAACTGGTTTCCCCAGTTCGTGTTTGACCCCGCGTACGACTACCACCCGCTGTGGGACTCGGCGGCGGCGTTAGGGGCGGGGAACTGATGCGTTTGTAATTTTTGCCAAAATATTCCTTGCCAAAAATCTCTCCCTATATCTCTTTCGTATCTTCCGAGACCGGCGCACGGGACGACTCTTCGGATCGTTCGGCCACACACGCGCGCACACGCCGTGCTGCGCACGTATATGCACGTCACGACGCCTGCTCCGCCCCGTCCTCGTCCGCGCGTCCTCGCGTTCGTCACCGCGCTCGCTCGCGCTCGTGCGTGCTCCGTTTCGCCGCCATGAGCGACACGGAGGAAGAATGTTCCTCGACCACTAGTTTGGTCGATATCCTCTCCTCCGCGCACGGCCGGCAGCGACGCAGCGAGCGTTTGATTTCCAAGCGTGACCTGCAGGCTGCAGTGAGATATGGCAAGAAGGAAGTCGCGTCGAAATCCAAAGGCGTGGTGCGTCGTTGGTAGTACACGTTCGCGGGTGTTGTTTTCATCACGGACGACACCAGCTCGAGGGAGATAACATCGTGGCCGGAACCCGGGTTCAGGTTCGACGTTCCGCTGGTTGAGATCACGAAAACGATGGAGCGAGAGCACCGAGCCGCGAAACGCGCGTTGTTTGACACCAGTGTTTGGACGTCGCACACCGTGGTGGTGGTGGACCAGAGCGGGTCCATGCGAACCACGGACGTGGATGGCGGCGCCACGCGCTCGGATGCGGTGTGGCTTTCACTGGCGCTCTCCTGGGTGCAGGACGAAATCAAGAGCGGGACAAGAACTGCCACGGATGTGTGCTCGGTTGTGGTCATGCGCGACGAAAGTGCGGTGGTGGTGAACGCCGAGCCGGTGGACTGGGTTTTGTTCAACACCCTGATTGGGTTTTTTCGGAACTCGAAACCGTCCGAAGGTGGCGTGTACGCGGAAGCCATCGATCTCGCCGAAGCGTGTTTAATGCGGAACACGCTGGGGAGCTGCGCGCTGGGGTTGCTGTTTTTTTCCGACGGCAAACCCAGTGATGACTACGACAGCTTTCCCGCCATCTCAAAAGAGGAACGGGCCGGGTACGATAAGAGCGAAAAGCGACTTATGTGGAAAAAACGAGTAGCGTACTTTGCCCAACGCGACGTCGTGCTTACAAATCGCATCGGCGCGCTCGCTTCGTGTTTCGGCCGGCGACTCACCGTGGGTAACATTGGCTTCGCTAATTCATCGGAAGAGTTCTCCACGCTTCAAGCCATGACCGAGGCGTGCGCGGCCTATCAGTGCCAAGCGAGTTTACACAAGCCGACGCTAACCGCGCAGTCGCTGCACAGTATCTTGTCCAACCTGTCTTCCACGCTGACGAATACGAAAACCGAGCTCACCGCGTTGGGCGGGACGAAACAGTGAACGGTTCGCGACGTTCGGCGAGAGTCTCAGCTCAAGGTGACCGAGGAGACCGTCGCAAATGAACAGGATTGGTGGATGTTCTCTCACGGACTCAATCAACGCGTCGCGTGGAGCGATCAGCGAGACACACGCGAACGCGGCACGACTACATTCAGAAACCGAGGACGGCGCACCGGCGGTAGCTCCAGATGGAATAACCTGCAAAAGTTCGTCCACCCGAGCGCGGTGGGCGTCGCGATGCGGAACCAGATCTTCAGTGAGGGCGCGGAGCGTATGGTGAGCAAGTTCCGCGAGTTTGACGAGAACTACAATTTCGTGGGACCGTGGATGGTCGCGAAGCAAAGCAGGTTCATCGAGGACGAGAACGACGCGGACCAACGAAGGTTCCACCAGTTCTTCTGCTCGACGCAACAAACCGCGGAACGCATCGCGCAAAAGTTCAACGAGCGCCTCGCGACGATTCCGGGCGTGACCGCCGCGACGCCGAGGGTTAAGTTCCTGGACTGCGGCGTCTACGTGCTGGACGACGCGTTGCTGGGCGTTACCGGGGTTTTGGTGGAGAAGATGCTCGACACGACAAAACTGACGTGGAAGAAGTGGAACAGCAACAACGGGTACGTGGACGGCATGAAGCACAGCCCCGGGGCTGTTCGTGATACCCCCGACGCTCGGGTCGAGCCAGACGTCGTCGACCCGATGGCGTTAGGTCTCGGCGCGCTCAGCTTGAACCAAAACCTTAAACTTCAGCCGAGCTGGCTCCAGCCGGCTCCCCTCACGACTCCCGGCTTGGGCGCCATCGCGGAGGATGACGAGGAAGAGGAAGAGGAAGAGGAAGAGGAAGAGGAGAGCGAAAGCGCCGAGGAAGCCCTGGGTGAGGATTCTCGCGACTTGGCGCGCGCCACGGCGAGCGATCGTCGCGTCGGGGTCGAGTTCACGATTGCCGATATGCCCCAGGCGTTTTCGTGCTTTTCGCACAAATACTCCAGCCGCAGGTAACTGGTGTGCGACCTGCAAGGCGTTTTGGATCTGTCAAGCGAAACCCCGTGTTTCGAGCTCACCGACCCGGTGATTCACTACCGCAGCATGAGCGGGCGAAAAAACGTGTTCGGCCGGACGGACCGCGGCGCGAAAGGGATCGACTCGTTTTACAAAACGCACAAGTGCAGTGACCTGTGTAAGGCGTTGGAAAAGACGTGGATCGAAACCAAGGCGGAAACGCGCGAACAGAACAATCTCAGAAATCGCTATGACGTATTTTAGGTACCTTAAATTGAACGGACGGGCGCTTGAAAGTATACCGGTACCTCGTTCGGGAGCAGTTTTATTTTTCATAAATTTTACAGATTGTCGCTTCGATCCGCCTCTCTTGGCTTCCGATGCCCATCGTCAGCGCACACCGCGCGTGCGTCGGTGTGCCATGAAGCAGTCGTCAGCACCGGTGGTGTTGGCGGCTGTTTCTGGGGGAGAGCGCGCGGGGAGTGGTGCGAAGTGGCTGAGAAGGTCGTTGTGGGTGCTCGGCGCGTCTGGGTTGATCGCGGTGTTGGTGTTCCAGTACACCAACGAGCTCGCCAGACTCAACGCGTACGGGCGGAAGTACTTCACCGGCGTGAAGACGCACGGACCGGTTAGTTTGTTTGAAAACACCCCGCACGATGTGGTGGTCAAGCCAGCAGAACGCGTGAAACCGCCGATGGCGCCTCAGACACACCCGAAGCCACCGCCTCCGCCGGTGTCCGCGGTGCCGTCCGGGGACGAAACCGAAACGAAAACCGCTGCTTCGGGAAAACCGCCTTCGCCGTCGCTGCAGGAGTTTGGGTGGGTGGCGTGGCCGCCTCCGAACCCGCCGCCGTTGCGCGGATCGGATTCAGAGACTGGTGACCCTACACTATCGGCGACCACGACACGGTCGCCGCCGCCGCCGCCGCTAGGGCCGAAACCCACCGCCGAGGCGTCCCCGGATTCGGAATCGACGAAAACCGATGAACTCCCGGGATACCAAGGCTGGGACGCGCGAGTCGGGTGGCCGCCGCCGGGGGAGAGGAGCGATGATACGTCAGGGAATAGTCAGGAAAAGGAATCGCCAGGTAGGGAAAAGGAAGCGACGAGTGTCGGTCAGGAAGAGGTATCATCAGAGAGCCAAAATAGCCAAGACACAGAGAGTCAAAGTAGTCAAGACACAACGCGTCAAGCGGAACCGTCGCCGGCGGAACCGGACACGTGGCAAGCGCCGCCCGAGTGGAACGGCTGGGTCGCCTGGCCGCCCCCGAACCCGCCGCCGAGTCAATAGTCATGGAGAATAGGATAGGGTAAATAAGTGTTACCTACCCTGATAGGATGTAGCTTCAACGTACTCACACGGAGTATGCATGGAAATTTAAAAAATGAACAGTGGTGCACCGTTAGTGTCCCCTGTGTCCTTTCCTGGCGCCTCCGTGTCGCCCGTGTTTGTTGCCGCCGCCGTTTTGGTGCGCGCCGTCTCCGTTTCCGAACCCTCGCGCGCTATTGGCCGCGGCTTGCGCGGCCGCTCCAATAGCGTGATCCCTCGGCCGCATTCCTAACACGTTCATCCCCCCCCCCACAAAAACACCGTACCGCGTCACGTTCCTCTGGTTGGCTTCTTGTACGGCATGCGCGCCTAGCGCGAACGCGGAGACCGCCCTCTGCACCGCGACGCAAATCAAAAGCAAAAAGGCGCACGCCCCCGCCACGCCTCCGCTCGGTAACCACCGAGTGCGCATTTCGCGTTTGATTTTCAGTAAGTGCGTGCGCGCCGCGGCGAAGTCGGGCTGGATTCGCAGCGTCGCTTCGAACGACCGCGCGGCTTCCTCTGACCGGCCTTGAGAGGCAAACGCGTTGCCGATGGAGTACTGCAGCAACGGGTGCCTCGGGTTCATCGTTAGCCCCAGCGTGAAAAGCCGAATCGCCTCATCCGGCTCGCCCATCACGAAACGCACGCCCCCAAGATTCACTGCGTTTGGCAAAGAAAAGAAAAAGGTCAGTCGGGACCGTGACTTGGGTGAGTAAACAGTCGGCGGGATTCGAGCGGAACAGTGCGTTTGTGCTGTATTTGCAAGAGTTACCATCGTAACAGGTGCAAGTACTGGTAAATGTTACGGCCGTAGTGCACTACATACATCACACGTAGTGTACACTACTACATACATCACAAGTAGTGTTCACTACTACATACATCACGAGTAGTGCGTTCGAACAGTCAAAGAGGGCCATCAAACCGTGTCTTGGATTTGGGAAAGCCCCAACACGCACGGTAAAAGTCGGGGTGCTGTTGTTGCGCCAGCGCGCGTTCGAAACACCACACCGCTAGGTCGGACTCGCCTTTCACCCTGTACGCGTTCCCCAGGTCACTCCACATCACCGGGTCACTCGGGTTCTCCCGCGTCGCCCTGTGAAGCACCTCGAACGCGTTATCAACGCCGCCGTACCGGTCGAACAAAACCGCGAGCGCCGGTTCCGGGCGCAGCCGGGTTTTCGTTTTTTGGTTTCCCCCCGTGTTTCCATTTCCATTTCCATTCCCCGGCGCGTCGCCGGCTCCTAAATTCGGCCCGTGTGGAGACCTCATCGATTCATCCCTCCCCAGAGAGAAAGCATCGTCCAAGCCGTAGCTCGGAACCTCGCGTGCGAAGTCGGCGGTCCCGTTACCCGCGTTTCTGTCCTGGAAAACCCCAAGCGAAGTCCACGCGTTCAGAACGCGTTGCCACTTTTCCTTCGGCGTCTGCTTGGCGTGCTTGGGATCGTCCACGCTTGGTTTACGCGCGCCAGGGTGCTGCACTGGCATGTGGAACTTCACCACGTCCTCTGGAATATCAGCCAGCGGGAGGTGCGTGATGACGCCTCCGTTTAGCGTGTCCACGCGCAGGTGCGTCGCCGCGCGGACCTCCGTGGGGAGCGATGACAGCGCCAGGCTCGCGACCAGCGCGATGGAGGCCGCCGTGGGATGAAAAGGAAAACGCGGCCGTCCATGCATGCTCGAACTGTGGCTTTCGCATCGCGCGAACCCACCGCCCGCGGGCGTGGCCAGCGCGACGCACAACACAAGCACCGCCGAGGCGAGGCCACTGGCGCGTATGGCGACCATTTGCCTTCGTTGCGCGCCACCCAGTGGGAGTGCCGAGGGAGGAAGTCGAAGTTTTCTCCGCTAAAAGGTGCCGGCCGACCAAGCAGCCGAGCAGTTTGCTTGGCAACTCGTCAAGCAGACGCAAGACGACAATCTCGCTGCCGATCGCTCTGGGGTTTGCGTTTGTTCCCGCCATTGCGCAGCCGCGCGTGTCCCCGATCAGGAGGCAAGCGCGCGATGGCGATGGACACGGGCGCGTACGTCGCGGGCGAGTCCATTTACATCCCCATCTCTGGCACGGACGAGGCCGTGGCGTTGAACGTGGACGACCTTCCCGAGAATGTGGACGACGTGCTCGGGCTTCTGCAGGCCGAGTTGAGCCCGCTCGGGCTGTGGCTGGACCTGGCGAAGGCGTACCTGCAGCGAGGCAAGGAGGAACAGTTCCGCGCGATTTTGGAAACAGGATGCAGTCCAGGTGCGTTTTGGCGCGATGCGGGACGAGTTCAAGGACCACCGATCCACACGACGCGGACGCTTCTTTGCGAAATCTGGTGAACAATCGCGCGCGCGAATCTCGATCAGCGTCTCCCCGATCGGTCGATCGGGACCGGGGGCCGCCCCCGACCCTACGAAGACACGTCGAATTGTGATCCCGAGTCGCGTCACCCCTTCACTCCCCTTCCCAAATCTGACCTCCTTCCCATCCCACCTCACAGAGATCGAGGAGTACTACCCCGACGCCAAGTACGAGCGCGTGTCGTTGATGTGCGCGTTCGCGTCGTATTACGTGCACCTTGGTAAGGCGGAGGGCGACGCGATTAACCGGGACGAGCACTTCCACAGGGCGGAGTCGCTTCTCACGCAGGCTTCGTTGATTCGCAGAAAGGAAAACGGGGACCAGGAAGAGCAGCTCCCGGTGCTTGGTATGGCGCACCTTACGGGCGCGAGGGGCGATCCGGTGGAGGCGGAGAAGCTGTTGGACAAATCGAGGAACTTGAAAGACGACGGACACGAAAACGTCGCGCCCATGTTGTGGAAAGCGCTGGCACTGTACCAACGGAACGCTTTCACGGACGCGCTGCAGTGGTACCGCAGAGCGCTACGCGCGCACCCGGGGGCGCCCGCGAGTGTCCGGCTGGGCATCGGCGCGTGTCAGCTCCGCCTAGGGCAGTTCGCGCAAGCCCTGAAGGCGTTTGAGCGAACGCTCGTGTTGGAAACAGAAAATCCAGACGCGCTTCTCGGCGCGGCGCTTGCGGAGCTGCACGGCGCGTCTCCGGCCACGCTTTCCGGTGACAATGACGAAATCGACGAGGTGTACGTCGAATCAGTTCGACGCGGGCTGGAGTACTTAGAGAGGGCGTTCAACGTGGACCCGCACAACCCGGCGACGCGCGTGGCGCTGGCGAAGCACTTTCTCGTGACAAACGACTCGGAGGCGGTCAAGGCGCTTACTGAGACGCTTGTTTCCAGCGCGGCCGGCGGCGTGGTTACTGCGACCGCGAGGCTGCGCGCGGAAGCGGCGTTTGTACGAGCCAGGGCAGCGCACGCGTCTGGCGACCTGCAGAGCGCCAGGGCGTCGTACCAAGCCGCGGCGCAGCTGGACGGCACGTTCGCCGCGCCAGCGTTTGGGCTAGCGCAAGTCGCGCTCGCCCGGGGCGACAGGAAAGCCGCGTCCGTGTTTGTGGAGAAAGCCCGGAGCGCGTTCCCGGAGAGCCACCCCGTGACGCGGGTGTACGGCCACCTACGCCGATGCGAGGACGAGGCGAAGTCAGTCGCCATGGGGGGCGGGGTGGTGTCCGTCGGGCGAGCCGGCGCCGGCGCCGGGCGGGACGCCGAGACGGCGAGCGCGTTGCGGCGCGCGACGGACGCCGACCCTCTTGACCTGGAATCAAGGCTTGAGCTCGGGGACGCGCTTCTCGGCGCCGGGGACTACGCGGGTGCGCTTTTGTCGTACGAAACCGCTACAAAGCTTTCCCCGGCACCCAGCGCGGCGCTTTTGAACAACTGCGGCGTCCTACAGGCGATGACCGGGAAGGGCGCGCACGAAGGTCGGTTTGAAAAAGCGAGGGCCTGGTTCCTGCAAGCCCTTCGCGCGGTGCAGGTTGAATCCGGCGCCGCCGCGGTGGACAGCGCTGACCTTGACACCAGTGATGAGCGCAAGAAAACCGCCGACGCCGCGCTTCCCGTGGCGTTCAACCTGGCGCGCCTGGTGGAGGACCGCGGTTTCGTCGCCGAGGCGGAACAACGGTACCGGGACTTGCTCATCGCGTCGCCCACGATGAGCGAGTGTTTGCTACGCCTCGCGAGCATGCGGTGCGATCGCAAAAACTTCCCGGAAGCCACGGCCTTGGCGCAACAAGCCCTCGCGCTTGATGACCAAAACACCGACGCCATGGCGTTTCTAGGGCACCTCCTGATGAAGCAAAACAAGTGGGCGGAGGCGCAGGCGCAGTTCAAAACGCTGCGGGGGACGCACAAGCCGCTCAGGTACGTGTCGGGGCTTTCCCAAATCCAGACACACTGTTTACTGCCCCGTTCGTGACGTCCACTAGTTTCATGCAAAGGAAGTACGGGAACACTAGTAACGTACTTACCACCTGTAACGTTTACCAGTACTGTTTTTTTTTGACACAGTACTGGTAAATTGACACGGTACTTTGACACAGTCCTACTACGGTACCTGTTACGAACCCACACTCAAGACTTGGGACTGACCCTTTTCGTTAACACTCGCAGCGCGCAAGCCGCGACGCTCGCTGCGGCTGCCGGGAAGGACCCGAAAACCGCGACGCACGCGAACGACGAGTACGCGATGGTCGCCATCGCGAACGCGGCGTATTACCAGGCGATTAAGCTGCAGAGCTTGGGCAACCGGAACCGCAGTGTTACTAGTGACGAGAAATCGTCAAAGGCGGAAAAGGAACACCTGGAACACGCGGCGACGATGTACACCAAGGCGCTTCAGAAGAGCGAGTCTAATTTGTTCGCGGCGAACGGGCTGGGGATTTTGCTCGCGGAGAGAGGTAAAATCGAAGAAGCAAAGGTCACGTTTCAAATGGTCGCGGAAGGCATGAGCGCCGCTGAGGTGGCTGGCGGCGAGGAAACCGCCAACGGCGCCGCGGAGGACCGCGCCGCTACGTTTCCCGACATCTGGATCAACCAAGGCCACATCCAAAGCGCCAAGAAAAACCACGACGCGGCGGCGCGGCACTACCAGCAAGCACAGACGAAGTTTTTCCACAACCTGGATCACACGGTGATGCTTTACCAAGCGAGGAACTGGTACGAAGCGAATGACTTGCGCGCCGCAACGGCGGTTTTGCGCCGGGCGTTGCGCGTCGCGCCCTGGAACCACCGCCTGCGGTTCAACCTCGCGTACGTGTTGCAGGAAAGCGCGTGTCGGTCGGTGCAGCAGACGCTGCGCGCGGGACAGAAAATCGCAGGCGGCGCCGCGGCGGAGGACGGCGGCACGAAAGCCGCGCAGGTAAGAGTGGCGCTCGAGAACCTCACCCTGGCTCTGACCTTGTTCGAGCAGCTCATGGTGGCGGCTACCGCGGTGGAAGCGACGAGCGGGGGCGGGGACGAGGTGGAAAAGCGCAAGGTGGCCGCGGTGGCGTCCGCGAACCTAGGGTTTGACAAAAAGCGAGTCCGGCAGCACGTGCAGTTTTGCCAAAAACAGCTCAAGGAAAATGCGCCGCACCTGGAACGCGCCGCGGCGGAGGACGCCGCGTTCCACGCAAAGCGCGAGTCGCTCATGGCGGAGAGGCACGCGGAGATGACGAAACTCGCGATGGGCAAGGCGAAGGTCAAGGCTGATTTTGAGCTGAAACGGAAAGCAGAGGAAGCCGCGGCGGCGGCGGCGAGGGACAAGTTCAAACGGAACAACCAGGAGTACATGGCGCGAAGCGCGGGGGAGCGTATGTTGGAAGAGGACAGTAGTCTTCCCGGAGGCGGCGGCGACGGAAACAAAAAGGGAAAGAAAAACGCAAACGCAAACGAGTACGTCGATTCTGACGACGACGACGTGTTGGCGCCGTTGTTGATGGAAACCGGTACCCCAGGGCCGAAAACCGCGCAAGAGAAAGCCGCGCTGAAAGCCACGGGGTTGTTTTCGGATTCGGAGGACGAGGAGGAGGAGGCGGCGGACACGGACGGGGAGAAGGACGCCGCCGAGGCGGAGGCTGAGGAGAAGGATGACGACGCGAAATCCGACGACGCGAAGTCCGACGACGAAAAGTCCGAAGAAGCTGCGGCTATGGAGGAAGACACGGCGCCCACTACGGGCGGGCGGCGCGCTCGGAGCGCGCCTGCCTCCAAAACGGACAAGGAACAGAAGGCGAAACGAGCCATGGACGCGCTCGCGGCGAAGAGCCGGAAGAAACGCGGTTTGGAACCGGCGGAACCGGCGGATGAGGCGCCTGCGACGGAAGAAGCGCCCGTCGACGAAGCGCCTCGCAAGCGAAGGAAAGCGCTCGTGGACGATGACGACGACGAATAACGGTTGACTATGTATTGTCCAAAACGATTTACTCAAACCCTACTCTTCTATCTATTCTTTAATGTCCTTAATGTCCTCCACCACCTTTGCCCAGTCCAGCCAGAAAAGCGACTCGGCGTTTGCGTCGTCGCACCGCTGTAACGCGTCCACTTTGAACTGTGTTTTGTCCCGAAACTCCGTGACTCTTCCCTGGCACCGCACCAAGGCGCCGAGAGTCAGGCCTTGCACGTCAATACAGAAGTCCCCACTGGCTTGTTGGCCGCCGCCAGCCGTAAGCGACGCGCCGCCGTCGTCGCCCGCGCTGTTCAGCCAAACCACGCACTCGAGGCACCCAGTGCCGTCGTCGACTTTGGAAATGAAGGGGGAGGTCGTCAGTCAGTGGTGTTGTAATACACGGAAACACGCGGTCGGCTTGTGTTGTGGGTAGCTAATGCGAGGAACGCGGTGCGTCTTGTGTTCCTTACCGTAGAAGATGGTCTTGTTGTCCCGCACGGTAAGGCTCACGACGTGTCCCATGACTTCGTATCGTCTGGTCGGCCTTCCGTGGAAGAAATGCACGCTGCGGTTGGTGCCCTCCGCGGGCACCAAACCTGGGGGGTCACCCACCACCTCCCAAACAGTCACCTTGACGTTCGCCCAGAACAGCGGGTCCAGCCCCCACGTTTCGGGTGGGGGCGGGGGCGGCGCCATGCCGAGGCGCGGGGAGAGTGTGCCCACTTTCTCGGGAATTTGCAAAACAGTTTCATTGCTGGAAACAACAATTCTGGGACCTGCCGATTCACTCTCGACTCGCGCGACGGGATGTCGGGCGAGGGCAAGGCCAAGGGCGATGGCTCCGGCTGGGGCTGGGGCACCAGCTCGGACTGGGGCATGGGGGACCTGGACATCACGGCCACCATGAACTCGCTGGCGGAGCAGGCTTCGTTGGCCGCGGCTAGCGCCGCGGAGCAGGCGAATGCCTTTGACGTCTCTGCCGCGGCGTCCTACGCCGCGCAGCAAGCTTCGCTGGCCGCGGAGCAAGCTGCGACACAAGCGTCGCAGATGGCGTGGGACATTGAGTCGTCCGTGAACGCCATGGACACGGAGTCCACCGCGGAGACCGCGTCCCTCGGGCTGGATTGGATGTCCGGCCCGCCGACGGTCTCGACGACTTCCACTTCCCCTGTTCAGAAAACCGAGGCGCCGGACAGGTGGAACGAGGACACCACCGCTGCGACCGAGGAACTCGAGGTGTCTTTCCCGCCGTCCGAGGAGCCTGAGCCAAAGGCGGAACAAGCCGTGGTGGAGCAAACACTGGAGACGGAAAGTCCGGCGTCGCCGCCGCCTTTGTCGGTGACGCGGAACGGGGACGTCGACGCGACCGCGGAGCAGGGTCCAGATAGGGTAACTAAGAATACGGTTATATGCCCTAGTTCAGTTGCAGAGGAGGATGATACGCCCGGACCAACGAACGTGCCCACGACGGAAGAAGACGCGCGCGCCACAGAACTCCGCACGCTTCGTGCAACTCTCGCAGCTCGCGAGGCGCAGCTTCTTTCGGCGGCGTCCTCCGCGGCGGCGGCGCGCGAAGCCGAGACGTCGGAGCTTCGCCGTGAGATTGCTTCGCTTCGTGCGGAGGCGGCGCGAGACGACGGCGGTGGCGACCTCGTCGCAGAGCTCGAGGCGAAGACGCGTGAGATTCGCGAGTGGACCGAGGAAGGCGAGGCGTTGTCCAAGCGCCAGGCGGAGCTGGAGGGGGCGATCAAGGCGAAAAACGGAAAGATCCGCGAGCTGGAACGCGCGCGAGCGGATGTCGAAACCAGGCTCGAGGACGAGATCGCGAAGCGCGGCGCGGCTGAAGCACAGCGCACCGCGTTTGTTTCGGAGGTAACCGAGGCGCGACGCGCGACTACGGCGGCGGAGGCGAAAGCGGACGGCGAGGCGCGGGGGAAATTGGAAGCCGCGCTGCGGGACGCGCGCGAGACGGAGCGCGCGCTGCGCGAAGAAACGGTTGGTCTGAGGGAAGCCGCGGGGCGCGCTTTGGAGACGGCGGGTCGTCGCGAGGAAAGAACCGCAGAAGAAATAAAAGAGCTCGAACTGCGGTGGCGGGAAAGCCAAGCCAGGCACGAAGAACTCGCCTCGAGGCTTCCCGAAAGCACCAGGCCTTTGCTGCGGCAAATCGAGTCGATGCGTTTGGGCGAGGCGTCCGCGGCGGAAGCGAGGGCTGTTTCGGAAAAGGCGTCGCGGAGTCGAACAGCACTCGCGGAGCGAGCAACGCAACAGATGGAGGCGCGCGCACAGAGCGCACAGGAGGAGGCGGAGCAGGCCCGCGCGGACGCGCGAAACGCGCGTGTGGAAACCGACGAGGCGCGAACGGAGCGCGCTTCGATTTCGAAAACGCTCGCCGCCGAACGCGCCGCCGTTGTTGCGATTGAATCACGCGCGGCAAAGGCGGCGGAGTCCGCGGCGCAACGCGAGAGTGCGTCACGGGCTGTCGATGCAAAGACAAAAACACGAGACGCGCGTCTGCGCCAAGAGCTTGCGGCGGCGCGCGCGCACGCCGAGGCGGCGGCTTCGCGACGCGACGCGGAGCGCGAAGAAAGCGTCGCGCGAGAAAAAACGTTGGAAGGTTTGGTTCGCGCGCTGCGAGCCGAGATCGCGGTTTCGTCCGTCCAGGAACGCGATCGAATTACGGCCACGACGTCTGGACCGATGCACGCCAACAAAACATCGCTGGCTTTACACGACGCGACGCGCTTCGCCACCCCAGGGAACGAGGGCGGCGTGGAGCTGGCGGTTGCCCGCGCGACTGATTCGTTGCGGCGGCTGGTAACCGCGCGCGAAGGCGAACTTGGAACGGCGGAGGCTCGGATTTTAGATTTAGAAAACACACAGAAGCAGTTGGCGAACGAGCTGCTTGCCGTGCAAAGCGCGATCGACACGGTGGGCGATCCAAGGCGATTATCCCGCGCGCTTCACGAGCTCGAGGAGCGACACGTCGCGGCGCTCGAGCTGATGGGGGAGACGAGCGAAGAAAACGAAACTTTGGCGGAACAATTAGAAGCGCTCAAGGCGACGATCAAGGTGATGGGTGGGAATTAAGGTTTAGGGCTAGGGTTATACATGTAACATAACACGTGCTAGCTAGTAACCATGTGATACGTATCACGTCCCGAATAAGTCCCTATTGCGTCATGATCAACTTCTCCGGTACGTCCGCGAAGTGCGCCTCCACGAGTTTTTCCACGTCGCTCAAAACTTGGCGCTCAAAGTCGTCGTTCGTCCCATTCCCCTCGCCGCGTCTTTTCGCCGCGCCGTCGCTTTCGTGGTGAAGCACATCCCGAAGGAAGGAAACGAGCGCGCCTGTTGATAGATACCGGTCCTGTTTCGGCATTTTTTTTATGGTGGAGAAATCCACGGCGAAAACGTTCGTTGGTTTCGGAAACGTCCGCGTCCCCACGAGCTCGTCGACTAAATCCCAAACCCGGTAAACGCCGAGCTCCCAAAGAGTCGTGCAGGTCAGGTCGAGGGGCAAATCCGTGCTTTCGCCGCCTTCTTCGTTACCGGAGCCACCTTCTTCACTACCTGCACCACCTTTGCCTTTGCCAGTACCGGCTGCCAAACCGAATTCAGAAGTGTAACTCCCCCGCAACCACGCGTACGGCCGGTCGTACTTGGCGTACGCGCCCACCAGGAACGTGGAGGCGGTTTTAGTAATTTTCTTGCTGAAACTTTTCGCCAAAACGGTTTCGTCACGACACGAATCGAGCGGGCTGTTCGCTAATGCCCTGTCTGTTTGCCCATACAAGACTGACACGTAATTCGAGCGCCTCGCACTCCGCGCCCTCGGGGAGGAATCGTCGTCGTCATCACTGTGCTGCGAGTGGTGAGAGACGACGCTGTCGGTTTTGGTGCGCGCGGCGGCGGGGAAGCTGCGGGTGCGGCGGTGAGTGGAGGAATGTGTTTTTTAACAAAAAAGTGTTGAGATGGAAAAGGGAAAAGATGAGGGAGGGAGATGGAGTTGCCCCACGTTTCGCGTTCCAGCCGCCCGGACGCTCGGTGTCGGGTAGTTTGTTCGCGTGTCTTCGCATCAGGAACCAGCCGTGAGGCGGCCTCAGAGCCCTTGCGCAAGAGTTGAACGCGTGTCGTCATCCACCGAGGCACGGAGAAACGGGAAATTGGGGAAACTCAGCGGAAAAGAACGCGTGCGTGTGCGTGGGATGGGTCGAACCTTGGATCTGCCACGTCGCTGGTCAGCGAACTGTCGCGGTGATGCACCGTCACCAAAAGCTCCTCGCGCCCGCGAAGGTGCAGCGAGAAGTGCTTGAAACCCTGTGCATGCACGAGGGTCGAGTGTGGGAGGGACGGAAGAGGTGAGCGTGGTCGCTCACAATGCGAGCTTTACGAGTGAGCACCCACTTCGCGTGTTAGGGAGCCGCGTCTGTCGAGATGCCGTCCGTCGCGTCGCGCGCACCTTCAAGCACCCGAACCGAAGCGAGTCCTTGTAGAATTCCTCCATCCGAGCCCGGGCAGGACGCCACCGGCCCGTGCGCGCCCCAGTCTGCTCCTTGCGACGGAGAACACAAAGCAACGCCAGTTTTGACAAGAAACTGCGAAACCTCGGGCGCGCCAGACGCTCACTGCTAAAGCGAGTACTCGTATGAAAAGCACATCGCGACCCGCCACCGTCCCTCTTACGCGCGCGCCTGTCGTTGCTGCACGTTCTTCGACATCACCATGTCCACCACTAACATCTCCAAGAAAAGAAAGGTGTGTACATGCGACGAAAACGAACGGGAGACGGTCGCGGGTCGTCATGCGCGGGCATCTCCGTGGCCCGCGAAGCACACGCCATCGCAGGTTTTCGGGACCGCGCGTTCGGCACCGATCGACGGGCCGCGACGCGACACGCAATCGCGCTAGCGCCCGTGTGTTGAATACGTGTTTTGCGTGCGACGCGTGTGACCCAGCGATCGCGCGTTTAATCGCCGGGGCGTCTCGCTCGCCGCCGCGTCGCCGCGTCCCGGGGACGCGCGCGTCGTCCCCATTCGGCTTTTAGGGTTTGCGCGACCCAGGCGCAAACGCAACGCCCCGGCTGTTCACCCACCCTGTCGTTCCTGTCCCTGACCTGTCCCCCCCGTCCCTTCACAATCACAGTTCGTCGCCGATGGCGTGTTCTTCGCCGAGCTGAACGAAATGCTCGTCCGCGAGCTCGCGGAGGATGGGTACTCCGGCGTGGAGGTCAGGGTCACCCCCATGCGTACCGAGATCATCATCCGCGCCACGCGCACGCAATCCGTGCTCGGCGAGAAGGGCAGGCGCATTCGCGAGCTCACGTCTCTTGTGCAGAAGCGCTTCGGGTTCGCGGAAGGCTCCGTGGAGCTGTACGCGGAGAAGGTTGCGAACCGCGGTCTGTGCGCCATCGCGCAAGCCGAGTCCCTGAAGTACAAGCTCATCGGCGGCCTCGCCGTGCGCCGCGCGTGCTACGGCGTGCTCCGCTTCATCATGGAGAACGGCGCCAAGGGGTGCGAAGTCGTCGTGTCAGGCAAGCTGCGCGGCCAGCGTGGCAAGGCGATGAAGTTCAAGGATGGGTACATGATCTCGTCCGGTAACCCCGTCCGCGAATACATTGACTCGTCCGTCAGGCACGTTTTGCTCAGGCAAGGGTGCGTCGGCATCAAGGTGAAAATCATGCTTGACTGGGACCCCAAGGGCCGCACCGGGCCCAAGAACCCCATCCCCGACATGGTCACCATCCACACCCCCAAGGATGAGGACGAATCCGGCGTCGCGAAGCCCTTCGTGGGCAAGGAAATGGAGATGTAAGACTGGAATACACACAAAGCAATTTAAGCACAAAACTCGGCGTTCCTCACGCCGCATCGGTGTTCTACCTCTCACGTGTCGTCGCCGATGTCGTCGCTGTCGCAAAGGTTGTTGCGATGGCCCTTCCTCTGCGCGTGGCGTGGACCCTCCTTGGTCCTGACACGCTCCGACGCGCGGTTTTTTTCCTTCTCCTCGCGTTGCGTCTTCGCGGCTTCCGCCGCCCTCTTCGCCGCGGCGGTTGCGCATTGGGTTTTTTTTTTCACCGTCGCAGTCGCCGCGTCCGCCTCGTGCAACGTGTGCGCCCACGCCGCCTCGCCTCGCTCGGTGTCGTGCGTGATCGGAATGGTTTGCGGCGGAACCTTCTTTCGTTTGCCGCGTCACCGAAATTGTTCGTCGAGTATTTGCCGCCGCTCCCCCCCGGTTTGCTCCGCCCAACTTTTGTCCGCGACCGGTCGCCCTGCGTGTCCCGTTCATACCAGGCATTCCCCAGCCCCCCTGCAGCGCCGCGAGCGCTGCGGCCGTTACGGGAACGGGCCCAACGTGCACAACTCCAGCACTTACGGCAAAGTTCCCAGCGTGCGTGCTTTCGGACGCCCCGGCGCGTTTCGTGAACGTCACGGCGAACACGGGGCACTGAAACGCGACGTTTTTCACGACCACGCCGCCGCCGTTGTCGGTCGTGCCCGGGTTATGCATCAGCACGGCCACGACCAGCATGCTATTGCCACCCTTGCAGTACTCAATCAAGATCAACGGGTCCTTCGCGAAGTACTCGTCAGGTCCAAGCGCCTGGCCGCTTCTTCGCTTGGGGTCCAAGCCGTCTCGCAAAATAGCCTTCACGTTTCCAACAGCCGTGCCGTGAAAAACGAGCTCAGTCACGGGCCCCGGCGGTGCCGCCGGCGTCCCAGCCTGGGCCGCTCCCTGGCTTGTTTTGCCGGTTTTCGTTCCACGGTTTAGTTTGTCGTGCGCTTCCTTAAACCTCTCGTATACCGTACCCCCCGGCAAACCACTGTGACCCTCAACGCAGCTCAAATGGTAGTTGGAACCGAATCGTTTCGAGAGCATTTGCTTCATCTCAGCGCGATGTTTAGCTAGAATATCCGGAGTGGCGCGTGCTGGTGGTGGTAACGCATCAACGCAGTCTGCGGTCAGATCCACGACGTCAATAGTGTCGTCCTCGAGGTCGAGCAGGCTGATGACCTCCTTCCAGCGCGGGGGGTTGTTCTTCATCACTTCTGTACTTGTCGTCGTTTCCGAGAAGACTTTCAAATATGACTCGCCACTCGAAGCGAGCGCGTGATTGACGAGAAAGCGTACGTATGCGGACGACGCGTTCGCGTGCGTGCGAACACGAAACTCAACTCACGATGTGACTCCACGCGCGGGGCGGAACACGAAGTGTGCTCCTCCCAAGCCGCGCTCCAAAGGGTGCCAACAATGCCAACAATGACCTCCAACAAGTGGCAACCGATTTATGGGAACGTCGGAAAATTTTGCAAGTGATGACAATTCGCCCAATTCGGTATCCCATCCCGCACCGCGCGACGGCGTTTGACCGGTTCCGACGCGGCGACCGGAGACGTGTTGTTTGGTGTCGCGGACGGCGCGCGCGTGACCGTGGGGATCGTTTCGGGCGGTGACCCACGTTTGGAAGGATGCCTCCCGCCATCGAGCTTCAGATTTTGCGCGCGGGGGACGGGCAGTACTACCCGAAGAAGGGCGAAACGGTGGCGGTGCACTACACCATGTCGCTTGCCAGTGGCAAGGAGGTGGATAACACGTACAAACGCGGGGTTCCGTTTCGGTTCAAGGTGAGCAGCGGCCAAGTCGTGAAGGGATGGGACGAAGCAGTGAAGCAACTCAGCGTCGGGGAAAAAGCCTCATGCGTGTTTCCATCGACCTACGCGTACTCGTCGAAAGGATTTCCCGGCCTCATCCCGAAAAGCGCCGACCTGCACGTCACGCTGGAGCTGGTGAGCATCACGAAGGAAGACTGAGTTGCCAGTTGCCAATCACGGCTTAAGACTGCTAAGCCGAGGAGGATCCAATTAGCTTTAGCACTGAAGACCAAAGTCGCTTGGTTGTATTAAAACAGGGTCACCCGGATACCCTTCGCACCGCGCGCTCGCGTAGTACTTGTCGCTCTCATCGCGGCACCGCGCGAAGCTTGACGCTCTTCGCCGCCTTGACACCCTGCGCCAGCGAGTCGCTTTTCCCCAGCACCTCGTCCCAGTCCTGGCTCGCCTGGAGCATGCCGAACAGGCTTTGCGAGCCGGACCCGGCGCCGAGCCGGGAGCCTTTCGGCTTGGACGCGGGGGCGGCCATCTTCTCCCGGGGCGCCCATCCAAAGTCGCTCCGCGCGTTTTCGTCCCCGCCCAGTTCGCGCAACACCGTGGCCGGCTTGTCCGACGACCCCGTCGCCCGCTCCTCCGCGTCTTTGTCCCACATGCTCTGCGAGTCCCCAGAGGCGCCGAACACGAAGGACCGGCTGGCGCCACCGCCGCCAATCGAAGCGGTGCGCACCAAGCCGGCGCCGGTGCTTGTTGCCATGGCGGACTTGGAGCCGTTGCCGCGGCCCAGGAACGACGTCGAGGCCTGGCGTTCAAGGTGGAGGCTCGCGGTTGAGTTGGCGCGGTGAGGCGCGGCACCCGTTAGACTAGTGGGAAACCTTCCACCCGGAACCGACCCGGTGGCGTGTTGCTCCATAGCCAGAGCGGCGGCATCCACGCCGACGCGCGTACGCTGGCGGCGTCGCTGTTTCCCCGCGTCGATCATGGACCTGAAATCTTGCGAGTCGAACCCCACGTCCCGCGCGCTTGCCAACGTTTGCGAGTCGTCGTCGTTGGCGGGTTGCGAGTCCGCGGCCGCGACCGCCGCCTTGCGCCTCGCCGCGCGCTCGGCCCACTCGCCGTCGTCGTCCGACGACAGCTCCACGTGTTCCCAGGCTCGGTCAGGGATGTCGATGCCGAGGTCCTCTTCGTCGGACTCGTCCTCGCCGCTGTTGGCGCGGCGGCGGCGTTGCCATCCGTCTGGCCCGCCGTCCAGCGCGCCCGCGTTTGTCTCTTTGCGCCTGAACCCGTTCTCAAGCGCCTGCTTCATCTTGCGGATCTCCTCGTCGTCCCTTTCCGTTTCGAACTTGGCGTGCGCGGCGGCTCGTTTCGCGACCCGCCGCTCGTCGTCGTCCTCCCCGTTTTCGAAGTCGATGTAATCAACCATCTCCTCCAGCTCTTCGCGATCAAGCAACCCGTCCGCGCGCTTCGCGACCCGGCGCTTAATCACACGCCCGTCCGCCCCCGCCTCTTCCTCAATCTCAACCTCTTCCTCGTCCGAGGTGTGCCCGCCGTCTTCGGACATCTCGGCTTCGTCCTCGAACGCACCGCCCGCTTTGTGTTTCTTGCGAGCCACAGCGTCGGCTTTGAAAAACGCCTTGGCGCGTTTCAGCTGCCGCAAACGTTCCGAACGCGTCATCTCGCGCGTCTCTTCTTCGCTGAGGTCGTCCTCGTCGTCGGGTTCTCCGACCGGCGCGTCGTCTTCCGCCTCGAGCGCAACTTGCGCCGCGCGCTCCTTCGCAGCAGCTTCCGCGGAGATATCGAGCGTCCCAGCCGCTTGTTTCGCCTTGACCGCGGCGACGATGCCGGCGACGCCGTCCAGGTCGGCCAGGTCGTCGTCCAGGTCGTCGGCGTCCAGGTCGAGGTCGTCGTCCAAAGCGAGCTCCACGGTTTTGGCGGCTGCTTTTTTGTCGGATGTCTTTTTCGGCGCGTCGTCAAACTCGTAGTCCTCCTCCTCGTCCGACAGCTCGTCGCCGCTGACACCGTCGTCCATGTCATCGTCGTCATCGCATTCCACCTCGTCCTCGAAGACCTGCTCCACGGGCGGCTCGGGCAGTTGAAGCGCGGCGACGCGCGCGGCGACGGTCGCGAAAATCTTGCGGTACGCGAACGGGTCGCGGTCGGGCGCGACGTGGTACCCCGAAAGACGCGCGCGCTTCGACGCTTCGCGCATGATTTCCTGTTGCATCGCGGCTGTTTCCTTTTTGTCCCGTGCCATCCTGGTCTCCTTCTGCGCGTCTGTTTCGTTCTCGGGAATGGGTTCTGGGGCGGCTTGCTTTTTCGCATTTTTCGACGCCTTCGCGCGCCGCGCGTCGTCCCGGGCGAAAGTCGCGTCGAGGTCATCGTCCTCATCCGAGTCTTCCATTTCCGATTCCTCCGATTCCGAGCCCTCATCAGCACCCGCCGCCCCGTCTTCCGCTTCATCACCAGACAGCGTGCCGGTTTCCCGCATGCGCGCCTCAAGCGCAGCTTCTTCGTCGTCTTCGTCGTACCCGTAAAAACCGTCGTCATCAAGCTCCTCGTCCTCCTCAAGCTCGGAGTCGCCGTCTGTTTTCCGCGCTGCGCCAGTCGCGGCCGCAGCCTCCGCGGCGCCTTTCGTGCGCAGCTTGAGCTTTTTCTTACCAGGAAGCCCCGTGTCGGTCGCGTCGTGGTCACCGGCTTCGTCGTCGGAAGACTGGTTCGGGGGGCTGTCCGCCTGGCTCGCGTCGATTGGACCGCGGGGCGATGTGTCATCCTCGGCGTCGTCGCCAGATTTCGCCCCCGCCGCGGGTCGCACGCGCTTGCCGCGAGCCTTGAACACCAACACTTCTTCCTCGTCTTCCTCGTCATCCACGGGGACGTCTACGGGGTCCGCGGCGGGCGCGTCCGCGACAACCACAGGCGCGGTCTGCACCGGTGCCATCACCTCAGCGCCGCTCATTGCGTTGGACGTGGAGAAAGTTTAGAACCTGACGAGAGGTTTTTGAAATTTATGCCAAGCCGAAGGAAGCACCCAACCTGCCAAGGGTACGCCTCCGGGTGCCGGTCACGATGAAGTCCGCGTGCGTCCGCTCGAGGCGAGATACCGTCACCACACCCCGCGAGTGCCTGTGCGCTCCGCGTTCTGGCCGAGTCGGGGGTGCCTGGTTCGAATAAGAGGAACGGCCAAAGATTGATGTATTTTTTTGAACGAACGCAGCCCATAGGCTGTCGGCTCGTCCCATGCCAAAAAGCAACGACACCCCAAAAAACTCTGCAGTACCTCGGCGCGCGCCCTGTGTCCCGCCTCCTCGGTATGTCCTCAACAACACCCTCCACGTCTTCAGCGCCCTCCAAGCTCCTGCGCGTCCTGGTGTGCGGCGGTGGAAACGCCGCGCACGTTTTGGTTGGCCAACTCTCCGCGAGAGGCCACTGCGTGACTATGCTCTCGACTTTCCCAAAGGAAGCGCAGGGTATTCGCAAGGGGTGCGACGCGAACGGCGGAGTCGAGGTCCGGGGCTGGGGTGTGAAAGGCGCGGAGACTATTAAGGGAAGACCTGTTGCCATCGTCAGCACGTTCGCCGACGCGTTTGCGTCGCTCAGGTCACGACAAGGTGTCCGGTTCGACTTGGTCATACTCGCGGTGCCAGCGCCGCACCACGAGCACTACCTGCAAGGCCTGGCGCCGTATTTGCGAAAAAGCGCAGCGACGGACGCGCGCGAAACCCCGAAACACTGGAACTCCAGCGCCGACAGCCCCGATGTCATACCCACCATTCTCTGTGCCGCCGTGGCGCAAGGAGGGTTCGACATGGCCGCCAGACAAGCGCTTTCCGACACCGGGATGGAGAAAAGTTTCAACTTCGGCGAAGTCATCGTCGCGGGTTTGGAAACTCTGCCGTGGGCGTGCCGCGTGGCTCGTCAAGGCGCGGTGTGTGAGATTCTCGGCACCAAGGATTCCGTAGACGCCGCCGTTGCGGTGTTCCCGTTCCCTGAAAACCTGATTAACTACGCCAAAAGTGCGCTGCAGACTCTGCAAATCGCGGTCGGCCCGACGCCCAAACTAAAGCTCGCGTCGGGATTCCTGGGCGTCGCGCTCTCCAACGTCAACGCGTTCTGGCACCCGACGCTGATGTGGCACAAGTGGTGTGATTGGGACGGGGGACGATTTCCGGCCCGGCGCCGCTGCTTTACGAAAACGCACCCGATGACCTAGCCTGCGACGCTATGTCCGCCGAAGTTGATGACGTGGTCGCGGCGATCAAAGCGCGGTACCCGGCGACTGCGGGTGAAAATAAAGAAAGAAAACTCATCGACGACTTGTCCAGCGCCAGGGGCGTCCACCAATGGTTCCTGGGCGCGTACGGGGACGAGCCCGGGCTGGACACGACATCCACGGCGACGATGATGCGCACCAACCCGGCGTACCGCGGGTTGACGCACCCCATGCGTCCTGGTACCGGCGGCGATGAATCTTCCGTGCCCGACTTCCATCACCGGTACATCACGGAGGATGTTGGGTTTGGGTTGGTTGTGATTCGCGGAATCGCCGAGCTTTGCGGGGTCGCGACGCCTACCATCGACACCGTAATCGTCTGGGCGCAAAGCGCGGGGGGTCTTAGTTTCTTGACGGAGCGCGGCGGCGACGACGTCGCCGAGCTGAGCCACCCTGTTGGTGAGGATCCGGGAGAAGCGCGCGACGCGATCAAACCCGCGAACTCGGAGCCGCGACGGCTGACGTGCTCCGGTGCCGACCTCACGAAAACGCGGTGCCCGCAGCGGTTCGGGTGGTTCGACCTGGAGTTGTTCATGCAGATCAACGGGTATGCGTTTGCGGAAACGGAAACGGAGACGGAGACGGGGACGGAAACGGGGACGAAAACGGAAACGAAAACCGCGGAGGAAGACGCTAAAGATACGCCGGCTACCGGTGAAACCGAGAGGCAGTCCTCTGCGAACGCGGCGTGATGTGAGAAATAAACAGAAGCGCAAACGAAAGACACGATCTCGCGCCACGGCGCGTTCGTGATCTTCCAGTGATGCTAGCGGATCCGCCTCGCCCTATGTGTTGTTTTTCTCTATGTTTTCCTCTGGACTTGGGTGTGGGGGCGATTTTTGCCCCTCACGCAAAGCTACAGGATAACATTAAGGACAACACCAAAGGCGAAGAAATTCACCAGTATCGCCAGAAGAACACGAACGCGGCGTGGCGCGAGAAAAACAAAACAAGAAGAGGCGCGAATGAGGCGTTTCTCGCGCCGCACGCGTGTTGTTGTGGCGTTTGGCGTTCCGAGAAAACATTCGCCAAAAACGTTGTCTTTGGAGTCACGGATCTGCTTTTCTTTTGTGCTTTTTCTTTTTCTTGACTGTGGCATTGGGTGTGGGGAGATTCTTTTCTTCGCCAGATGGAAGCCGAAGAACAGTCGAGAAGAAGAGAAAAATCCCCCCACACCCAAGTCCACAGGAAAACAGATTAAACAGCACCAAAGGCAAGCAGACCCACCCTCTTAAAACATCGATTTTGACCGAGTGTTTTTTTGGAACCTCTACCGCCACAACAACACCGCACACGCACCTGTGCAATTTTGTCCATGAGCTCGTTTTTGACGAACTAAGTTTGGCACCTCAAATCCTTTGGGGACCTTATTGCCTTTTGAGATGTTCGACTATCTGCCAGGCCATTGAAAGTTCGTGTAGAACATCTCAAAAAGTAACAAGGTTCACGAAGGGTTTGAGTTCCAAACTTGGTTCGACAAAACGAGCGCATGGATACAATTGCACGTGCGGCGCGTCGCGAGAAAAACAAGGGAAGCGTCAAGAAAACCCAGTTGACAGACAGACTGTAATGACCAGAGTTATGTCAATTACAAAGCTCGTGTGTCTAAGCAAGCTGATTCTTTGCTAGGTGCTAAAGCTATGTCAGAGTGACTCCGCCGCGCCGCACACAACCGGTCTCGCGAGACCGGGGTTCAGGCGCGGGGTCATCTCTTTTTTCTTTTTCTGTTCAGTTAGTCGGACGAGTCCAGCGCGGAGCTTCCGCTTGATCCGGCCGCGGGGTCGCTATCGCTGTCGTCGGCGGTGTCCTGCAGTGTCGCGTCACGCGACACTACGCTCGGGTTGACGCCCGGTGTCGTGTTCACGCCTGTCATCGGCGACGTGGGGAAGCTATCTTCGCTGCTGTCTTCGAAGTCGTCGTCCGATTCCACGTCGAAATCGACGTCGACGTTCTCCGCGCCTACGCCGCCTCCGCCTTCCTCCTCCGCGACGCGCCGCGTGTTTGAAAGCCACCACTTCACGAGACTCTGCGCTACTTCAGACACCACCACGGGCTGGCTAAACCTGCCCCCGCCGCCGGCCCAATCGTCGCTGCTGTCCCCGCTGCTGCTCGTGGTGGAGTCCGCGAGCAGCGCGCGGTCGCTTCCCTGCTCCGCGAGCCGCGCGCGCGCCGCGCCGAGCCAGGTGAGCAGCGCCCCGGTGGATGCGGAACGCAGCGCGACTAAAGACGGATACCCGTCCTCGCTTGAAGCGTCGCTGTCGCTGTACAGCGCGTTTTGAGGTGGTTTCCTGGTACGTACGCGCGCTGCGCGGAGCCACTCCTCGGCGAGCAGCATGGTGGGCTCGCTCAAAATGGGCGTGCCCCAGCGCGCGCCACCGGCCGTCTCGCCGTCCGTGTCCGTGCTGGAAAGCTCGGCGACGTTTTCCTCGCCGCGCGCAAAACGCACGGCGCGCGACGCGGCGAGCCACCCCTTGAGCAGCGCGGTGGCTTCCGGGGAGAGGAAGGCTGGGGGGAACCTCGGTGCGGCTCCGACAGCGTCGCTGTCGGAGGTGTCGGACAGCCCTGTTGCGGTTGAAAACCGCCCCCCGCGCATGCGCTTCAGCGCTTCGTGGCGCCACAAAAGCATGACCCGCCGCGCGCCGTCCGACAGCCGCGCTTTGTCCACGAAAACGTCCCGGTCGCCCCCGTCGCTGTCGCTTTCGCTCATCGCGCCGCTGATGCGCATGTTCCCGCCGGCGGCGCGGAACCGCTTCGCGGTGCGCGGCGTGAGCATCCCCGAGATGTGGTCCATGAGCCACAAACGGTTGTGTTCCAGGAACTTCCTTCGGAACACTTCCGTTGAGAGGTCCGCGATCGTAAAGTCACCCCGTTTCGTTCTCTCGCCGCCTTTCGCCACTGGTTCAAACTCGGGCACGTCTTCTTCCCGTATCGTGTTTTCGTCCATGCGCTGCTGGCTGATTTTCCAAAGCCCGATGGCTTCCGCGAGGAACATAAACACCTTCTTCGCCACGACGCACAGCCCCAGCGTAAGCGCCACCATCACCCCGAAGAGAATATCAGCGAACATGTTGTACCGCGCTCGCAGCATCATGCTCATGGAAAGCGCGAAGAGGAACGACCCGCTTCCGCCGATGGCCAGGATGAAATAAAACTGCGACGAGAAACACATCTGGTCCACGGACCGCAGGGAGTAGTCGATGGATTCGTCGTACGACCGCTCCAAACCTTTCCACCGCGCCGTCCGGTTGTCGAACCGGTACCGCGCGTATTTCATGTACTCGTACACTTTCCACCCGTGGAACAGCTCCTGGGTGTTGAAGATGAAGATGTCCATCACGATTTGGAAGGGGATGATGACCAGGGCGAATAAAAGGTAAATCAGCAGATCCTTCTTCCTGAACCCAAACAGAAACGAAAGCTGCAGGTAGTCGTTGAACGACCAGTAGAAGTAGATGAAGAACGGGGTCATGTACAGCCCGGCGGTTGTGCAGCCGTAGGAGGTCATGAACCCCATCAAGTCCTCCACGACGGAGTCTTCTTGGTTGATGTCGTCGTCCGCTTCAACCCGCAAATCGCCGCCTTTGGATTTTCGCCGCAAACGCAACCGGAGCGAGATGTACTGTTTCAGCTGCGGCACCGCGTTCGCGCACGACGCGATGAAGGCGTCGAGGTACACGAACTCAATAAGGCCGATTATTAAATCCAGGTAATACCCCAGGGTGAAATCCGTGAAGTCATCCGCCGCGATTGTTACGAGGCCCGTGGTTAGGGACAAACCGACTGATATCGGAGTGAGCAACATGACCTCCCCGAGGAACTGTTCGGTTTGCATTTCTAGCAGTAAGTGGAAAACCTTCATCAAAAGAAACACGACGAAGAAATACATCCCGTACGTATCCGTAAACGAAAACTCCATCAGCGCGATGTTGGTGATGTTGCACACGATGTTGGCGATTATGTAGTGCGACCGCTTCCAGCTTTCGGGCTGCATCAGAATCGTGTCATCCACCTCGCGCATGCGACTCATTTCCGGAATCTGCGGAATCAAAATGTGCGACGCCATGGCCATGAGGTAGCACGACAGCGTGAGAAACGCGAGCGCCATGCGGCCGGCGGTGGCCATGGCGACGACGTTTTCGTCCACGTCTCGGCCGAGGTCGTCGATGTTCAAGGGAAACGCGGTGAGGAAGGTGAAGTTTTGAAACAGAAACGTAATGGCGAACTGGCCGGTCATGAACGGGAGCATGCCCAGGAAAATCCCGCGGCTCGGCGCCGCGGAGACTAAACCCAAGTACTGCCGGAACCGGAACCGCGGCGGGTGTTTCAGCGTGGTACTGACCCTCGTGACGGCCCAGAACGCGATCACGACGAGCACCGAGATCAGCCCTAACAGGTGAAAAAGCACCACGTACGCCACCTCTTCGAACGCGAACGCGTTTAGGAGTTCGAACCACCCCAGGGCGGTTGTCGTGACCGTCAAAAGATACGTCCCGTCGTGTTTCCGCGCGTTTACGAACTCGTCGAAAGTACCGGTGGCGCTGAGATAAAATGAAATAATCTGTCAGTCTTGTATTGGCAAACAGTCGGCGGGATTTGGGAAATGCAATACGTACCTGATCATCCGCTTATCCCGCGGCGTGAACTGGAAGTACGCCATGTCGATTGAGATTTCGGTGGGGATGATGCCTCGCGACATCTCCACGCCTTCCGCGGGGGAAAAGATAAACGGAATCGCTTCTTGCGCAAGCACGGCGGCTTCGTAACTCCCGACGTTGAACTCCGGGACGCTGATGTCGTTCGCCAAAACGGACGCTTCAAACAACTTTTCCCGGCTCTCCGCTTCTTGGGTGACGTAAAACAACGTCCCGCCTTCCACTTCGTACCACCGCGTGCTCGCGGCGGCTTCCGCGAACGTCTCTTCGTAGAAACACTCCACCTCGATTTCGCACGAATCCGCGATCGCGATTTGGATTTGCGGGGACCACTGGTCGATGAAAACGGTTTCGTTCACCGGAACCAGGTCGCAGTTGCCGTAACTCACGAAGTCCTCGATGCTAGTCCACGCGGTTTCGAAAAGCTGGTACAAATACACGTGCGAATCAAACCCTCTGCATCCGGAGAAAAACGGCAGGTAGTCGATGGCGAGCAACGGCCGGCCTTCGCTCCAGTAATCCTCGATGAAGATGTTCTGTTGTTTCTCGGTAACGTCGGGGACGTGCATGTCGCCGTTCGCGTCGATGATCACGTCGTCCACCATCACATCGTCGTCCGCCGTCGCGACGCCCAAGATTTCCAAACCAGCCAGCGCCGCGAGCTCCTGGCGCTTCAAGTACTGTTTCCACTCGCTCGCCAAAGTGCTGTTGTAATCAAGCGTGAGGGAGGGGTACACCCAGCGACACGACGGTTCCATTCTCTTTTCCGTGCAAAGGAAGTAATCCAGCTCGATCGAGCGCTGGAACGGCTCCCGGAACGGAACGTTCAGGGGGATCTGCAGCTCGTCGTCGTTCATCAAGATGACGTGGAAACTGGATTTGTCAACCGCGCCGCCGCGTTCGGGAAACGTGGTATCAACGCACATGGTGTCCAAAAACCCGCGCCTGGTGGAGTTCTGGTACAGACCGTGCAGCATTCTTATTTCGAACCGGAAAGATACTTCGTCGAGCCCCCCGATGTTCAGCTCGTGCAGACCCCGTTTCCACACGTAAGTGCCCATCGCCGGCGCGTCAACGTTGTGCTCCGCCGCGCCGTGCAAACCGTTCCTTGCGAACCAAAAAGGCAACTCAAGCGCCTCCGTGGATTTCGGGCACTTCACTTCCATCCCGGCGTCCGGCACCAAACCCATGGTTTTCTTGTTGATTCCGTCGCCGTTGTCCCACGGGGGACAAGGCACCACTTCGTAATCATCCTCGTCGCACATCATGTCATCCACGCGGTCGTCGATGAACACGGCGACTTCGTACTGCGCGCCGTGCCGAATGAAGTCGTCGATGAACCTGAAGTCGAGTTTTATTTTCGCGGTGTGTCCTCGCGGGAGGGTGAACTTCACCATGGGCGTGCCTTGGATATCCGTCGCGGGCGTGCCGTCCGCGTTGGCGATGAACTTCGGGTTCAGCAAACCAAAGTTCAAGCCGCGGCAATGGCCGAAGTAGGAGGTGTCGAACTCGGACGACGCGGTGCTGTTATTCACGCCGGTGTCCGTTGCGTTGTCACCGGCGGAAGAGTCTTGTGAGATATCGCCGTCCGAGGTTTGAAGCAAAACGCGACGTCTTTGCGTTTCCGCCTGGAAGTCGAAATCGTTTGGCATTTCGCGCATCAAGTCGCCAAGCATCGCCAGGCCTTTCGGTGACAGGTTGGTCACCGCGGAGGGGGGTGGTGCGTTTTCATCTTCCAATACATCAGAAGGCGGGTTTGTCATGAACGCCCCACCGACCCGTGCGGTTTCCGGACCGACACCGAGCTCCAGCAACGACCGCGAGCGTCGTCGATCCGCGTTTTCTTCCTTGGTCGCCGCTAACAAAATCGCATACGCCTCGTCGACGAGCGTGCGCTTCAGCGGCTGTACGCGCCAGAACGTAATGCGGTCGGCCAAGCACTCGTCAATGGACTCGGCGTTGGCATCGGATTTCGTGCCTTCTGGGCACCGTGGGAGAATAACCCCGGTACCGGGGGGGCAGTAGTGGCACGCGGCACACGGGAACTGGAACCGCCCGGACGCGGCGGTGCCTTGCGGACAGAAGTACCCCATCGGGCACTTTTGGAGTTTTAAAGAAAAGTGTCAGTATTTCGTATTGCGTATGGTGATTACTCTGGACAATCGGAAAACAGGGAGGCGGGATTTGGGAAATGCAATACGTACCTTGTTGAAAAACTGCGTTTCGGGGGTGGTGCCGTACCCGCAAAAGTAACCATCCGGGCACTTCACCGCAGCGACCGCGGTGCGCGCGTCGCAGACGTACCCTTCAGGGCACAGCACCGCCTGCCCAAGTGGTTGCAGCTCCACGGTTTCACAGCTACTCAATCCGAGCTCGCAATCCACGATGAACTGGTTCGTGATTTGCGACACGCTGTCCCCAAACGGCTTGTTGTTCTCCGCGCCTTCCGTGGAACAGACGAGACCGGGGTTACACGGCACGCACAGGGATTCGTCCGTGGTGCCTCGGAACGGCGACCACGTACCCATCGGGCAGTTTCTACACGTGATGCTGTCTCGCAACGAACGCACGGTGCCGCTACGGCAAACAGTGGGCTTGTACGTCCCGTCCACCGCGCACTCGTACCCGGCGGGGCAGGCTAAGCAGGTTTGGAACCCCTTGCGATGGGTAAAACAAAGTGTCAGTATTTCGTAACGCGAGTATTCCGTAATTACGGGCGGACAATCGGCAAAACAGGGAGGCTCGATTTGGGAAACGCAACGCGTACCTCGTAGGGGGTGTACAAGCCGGGCAGGCACATCGTGGCGGCGCTGTTTCCTTCGCCAGGCGCGAAGTACCCTCGCGGAACGGGAATCGGGATGTACGTGCCTTTGGGGCAGTAGTTACCGGGAGGACACGGCAGCATCGGGGAGGAAACGTCCCCCGCGATGACGATCGTGTTGTCGCTGGTGCCCCATTCGCAGTACGAACCCTCCGATTGTAAAAGAAATGTCAGTCTTGTATGGGCAAACAGTCTTGGGATTTGGGAAAGGCCCAATACGCACCTCCTTGCACGGCTGCGGCTGCGAAAAAACCCCAGCGTTAGTCACGTTGTTCTCCACCCCCTCCATGCAGTACGTCGCGGGCAAACACGGCAACGGTCGGAACTGCGTTTCAGAAATGGCAACGGGGGACGCGCGTAACAGCGCGTCGGTGTCAAGCGCGGAGAGCGGATCGGGCGTCAGCGTGTTTCGCAAACAGTAGTGCCCGGCGGGGCACCGCTTAGCAGGAATCGGCAGTCCTTCCGCGTCGCACACGTAACCCGGGGGACACGGTTCGGGGAGCTCCCGCGCGAACCCCGGACAAATCGTCCCGAGAGGACACTTCTTGCACGACGCCTGGCCTGGTTCTTGCTGGTACAGGCCTGGAATGCACGGCTTCGGCTCGGTGTTCGCCACGCCAGGACAGTACGTCCGCGACGGACAAGGAATCAGTTCCCCGGGAGGGCAGTAGTGTCCGGATGGACACGGACCGCTGCCCTGCGGCGTCGCGCTTCCGGGTTCGCACATGTACCCCGCGAAACACGTCTGCGGTGTGGTGAAGTTGTTCGCGATGGTTCTGTTGGTGGTCACCCCAGGGCCGCAGTAGGTGCCGAACGGACACGGCAGCGGCCGTTCCGGGGTACCGAAATCCGTAAAGTTCGACGTCCGCGTGCCTTCCAAGCAGTAATGCCCGGGAGGGCACGCTTTTGAGGTGCCTGTTAACCCGGTGGTGTCGCACACGGCGCCCCTGGGGCACACGCTGGGCTGGCTCGTCCCTACGTCCGGGGCGACGAATCCTATCGGTGCGGGAAGACACGACGACTGGCTGGTTCTGGGTTGGAACGTTCCAACCGGACAGAGCGTGAAGTTCGCCGCGCCGCCGCTGCCACCTCCGCAGAACGCGCCCCGGGGGCACGGCAGGGGTTCGCCTTCCGGGCAGTAGTACCCGGCGGGGCACGGCGCGAAGTGGAAAAGCGTGCGTTGCGACGTCCAGTCCTTCGCGTTGTTCGAGACTTCGATGAACACCGTCCCAGCACCGGTGGGCTGCTCCGGGGCGACGCACAGCAGGGTGAACGGGGAGAGGTAGGTGGCGGGGACTATTTCCCGGCCTGATACGATTAACAAGAAAGTGTCAGTCTCTCGGCCATGTGCATGAGGGATTGGTATTACGTAAACAGTCAGGGTAACAGTCCGAGGGAATGCGCCCTTCTAGTCGTAATAGTCCTTTCTGGTACGAGTATGGGCAATCGCAGAGGCGGAATGTGATGATTGGGAAAGGCCCTTACCCAGTCTGCATGAAAGCGACGTTGCGTTGACGAACCCGGCGCCGGTGATGAACACGGGGGTTCGGCCGCCCGTGACCCCTGACCGGGGCGTAACCCCGGTGACTTTGACCGACTCCTGGTACGTAAAAGCCGCCCGCGAGCCGAACAAACCCCCGCCCGGGGTGTAGTCCCTGCCGTTTCCGGTGACGCCCACTGGAACCGTCGTGCCCGCGCTGCCCGCGGGCGTGACGCAGGTGACGAGGTCGCCTCCTAAGAACCGGCCGGCGACCGGGTAAATCGCGCCGAACCGGCACCCCAGCCTGGTTTCGTCTTGGAACCCCGCGCCCCGCACGGAAACCACTGAACCGCCACGCTCGGGGCCGAAAAAAGGGGACCCGTTCGTGACCCGAGGGGTCGGCGCGAACCTGTGCGTAACCTGTGCTCCCGTGTTTCCTTTCGCGGACTGTTTGCCTGTAACGCGGCTTGTGACGAACCCGATACTTGAAACGCCGCCGCTGTCGCCAAAGACGTTCACGGCGAGCGAAACCACGCCAACAAACCGCTCGGGGGTTTCGCACAAAAGCAGCGCCGACGACACGGCGGTGGCCGGGGATGTTTCGCCTTCCATCTCGCCGAACCGGCAGGACGGGTTTTGGCTAAAGCCGTCGCCTGGTTTGAAATGATTCCCCAACACGAACACCAGCCCGCCGCCCGCGGAGGGCGAGTGTTCCGGGAACCCGTGGTTCACTTTGGGCGGGACGTGAAACGCGAAGGTTGTTGAGGCAAACGAGAAGACGCCGCCGCCCGCTGCGGACGGCGCGCCCTCGCCGGCGCGGCCAAAGCCGAGCACGACGAACCCGGGCGCGTGCACCGGCGACGCGCAGGCGCTCGTTGTCCACCCGAGACATTGTGCGCCTATACAAACTTGTTTCCCGAGGCCCCACGAACCTGGATTTTCAGTAACAGACTCGACGGCGACGTCGCCGAAGAAACAGACCGGGGAATCGTCCCGGGCGCCGCCGCCGCCGAACACGACGACCTCGGCGCCGCCTGTGACGTGCGCGGCGTCCCGGGAAACGCCGTCCGCGAATCGCGCTTGGTGGTACGAAAAATACGCCGACCCATCGTCTGTCCAGGCGTTTGACCCAAACAAATCACCCGCACAAGTCTCCACAGGCACCACTCTTCCCGCGACGCTCGCGGGGGCGATCGTTTCTATTCGGTCGAAACCGGCGAGACGCGCAGCGACGGGCGCGAGCGACCCGAACCTCGCGCGCGCGCCTTCCCTGAATCCAGACCCGACGATTTCAACCGTCGCGCCGCCGTGTTCGGCGCCCGACCGGGGGGACGCGCCGAGCGCGCGCGGCTGCGGAACCGTTTCGAAACGCACGCCGCCGCCGTTTCCCATCCCGGCCGCGAGCGCGACGATGGCGACGCCTTCGCTCGCCGCAGGTGACTCGCAAATCGCCAAAGACGACGAAACCACGCGCGGGGTCGAGGGAGGGGCGTCCCCGAACACGCAAAGCGCTCGGAAAACGCCCTCGACGAGCGCCGCGTCGTGCACCGGGAAGTGCGCGCCGACAAGGAACACCAGGGTGCCTCCGTTGGCGGACCCTTGTGCGGGAGACGCGGTGTACGTCACGGGGGGCGTTTCGAACGCGATCGCGTGGAACGACCCGTGCATCGCGATCGCGTCGAACCCGGGAGCGGAGGCCAAGCCGAGCCTGAATCGAACGAACCCCGGGGCGATTGGAGGCGAGGCGCATCGCACGGATGCTGTTCCGGGTCGCGACGTGGTTGTATCGAAACTCGCGGGGGTTGAGTGTTCGCCAAACAAACACGCCAAGCCTTCGAAGTCGTCGTTGCGAAGAACGCCGAACACGTCGCCGCACGCCAGCGAAACGCCGCCGTGTCGCGAAGGGCACGCCACCTCCGCGACGACGGCGGCGCCGCCAATCGAGCTCGCGGTTTCCACCGTCGTCGCGAGAACCTCGAGGTCGGGGCGGTACTCAAAGTCTACGCCGCCTGAGGCGCCTGTGATCTCGGGGATGCGGTCTTCGCCGTTCAGGGACAGGGCGACTGGTTTCGTGGCAAGTACCGACGGGTCCACCGCGGGGACGACGCATTCGAAACCGGAACTCACGCGACGCGCGGCGACGCGGATAGTGCCGACGTGACACGCCGCCGAAAACGTCGCGCGTCCCGGTTCAATCGCCGGGTGCGTCGTCACCGTCACCGCCGCGCCGCCGCGTGTGGATCCCCTACGCGGTGTCGCGGAAAGGGATGCGACGTCGTCTCCGTACGCGAAGTTCGCGGCTACGTCGGTTACGCTGGGTGGCGCGTCAGAAACGACCGCGCTAACGGCGATTGCGACGACCATCGGCTCGTGCGCCGGCGTCTCGCACGTCGCGAGCGCGGACGACACCACGCGCGCGTCCACGCTTCCACTGAAACCGGCCCCGACCCAACACGTGTCTTCGTTGATACGCATGTGCGCGCCCGTCATCTTCAGAAGCGACCCACCGTACGAAGGGCCTTCCCCGGGCATCACCAAATACACCACGGGGGGTGTTCGAATCTCAAACGCGGGCGGTCCTGCGCCGCCGAACGCGGCGATGGACGCGGGCGTCGCGCCGCGCGCCGCGACGGTCACCGTGGTCCACCCAGGCGCCGCTTGAGACGGCGCGACGCACCGCACGGTGGCGAACCCGACGCACTTCCCGCTTCCGCGCATCTCGGATGACGCTGGTGTTGTGCCAATAAGGCGCGTCCCCGTAACACAAACGTCCCACGTATTGACGAGCACAGCGGATGAGACGTCCATACCGAAACGGCACACGTCCGGAACGTACGCGTCGTCGTACACGCCTCTTTTCTGGAACGTCACCTCCACGACCGCGCCGTCGCCCGCGGTGGCGACGTCGGGTGACGCGGCGATTGCTTCGGGGGACGCAGCGTGCGTGACGAATGTGAGCGCCAAGGCGTTGGCAAATGTGGAGGACGCGTCCGTGCTGAAGGAAACGGGAGACACCCCGGGCGCGCGAGCGGGCGTCAGGAACTCCACCGTGCCTCGGCTCGACACGCGAAGCGCGAGCGGCCAGACCGTGCCGAACTGCGCGGACGCGCCGCCGGGTGAAGACCCGGGGGCGTACGCGTCGGCGCCCGCGGTGGTCGCCTCGACCACCGCGCCGCCTTCCGTGGGCCCTGCTGTGGGAAACAGCGCCGCCGGGAAAGGCGTTTTCGCAAACTCGAACACCGCGCTGTTGAACCCGGAGACGGGTCCGCTCGCGCTCAGTTCGAGCGCCACGGCGCCTTCGCGGTGCGCTCCTGACTCGCACGTCGCGAGGGCGGAGGAAAGCACCCGCGCCGTGCTCGGCGCATCGCCGCCGAAGTGACAAAGCAACCCCCCCGGCTCCAGGGAGATGAGCTCGTTTCCGATCACCCTCACGAGCGCGCCGCCGCCCACGTCGCCCACGGGCGGGTGCGCCGCCAACGTCACAGCGGGGGCTTGGTAATGGAACCACGCGCCTTGGTGCTCCTTGCCGGCGACGTTGCCGTCCTCGGCGCCGTCGGCAACGCCGACTTTGACGAACCCAGGGGGCGCGGGCGGCGACACGCACGCCATGACGTTTGGTGACACCGTGTCCGTCGCCACGAGCTGCGCGCCCACGCGGCAGTACGCCTGTTCGCCTTGCTCCAGGTACGACCCCACCACCGTGATCCGGGCGCCGCCCCGCGTGACGCCTTGTTCCGGGAACACGCTCTCCACCACGGGTGGGGTTCGGAAGTGGAAACGGATTGGGAGTTGGGACAGGTCCTTCCCGTTGAGCGTGGCGAACAGGGGCACGGCTTGCGGGACGTGCGAAGGCGTGACGCACACGGCTTCGCCGGAATCGAGCATCACCGCCGGGACCGGCCCGATCGTGCCGAACCGGCATCCCAGAAACGTGCCTTCCCGAAACGGGCCGCCCGACACGGTGACCGCCGTACCGCCCGCGGCGGGCGCGCGGTACGGCGCGGCGAACGCAAACCCCGGATCGTTCCGCACGCGATAAAGCCTTTTACTGTTTGTTAAATCCAAGCGGTTCAGGGTGACTTCCAGCGCCAGGTCGGCCTCCTCCACGTGATTTGTGGTTTCGCACTTCACCAGCGCGCTTGATACGAAAAAGCCGGGCTCCACGGAAGTGGTGCCTAGCGCGCAGAACGTCCCCACGCGGTCCGGCGTTTCGCCAATCTCGGCGGACCGTAGGAAGTTCTTGCCGTTCACAAACACGACCTCGCCGCCCCGCGTGGAACCAACATCAGGCTCCAGAAGCGTCACAAACGCCCTGGCGTGGAAGTGGAACTGGAACCCAAACGTAGTGATTGTCGCGCCGGTGATGATTTCGTAGGCCGCGAAGCCCGCCTGGTGGGGGGGGGTGATGCACATCAAACGGAACTTGTTCACGATGATCCCGGGCGACTGCGTGGTTTGAAACCGACACGTGGTTTGCGGTTCGTAAAAGTTCGCGCCTTCAATTGTGGAAACGGTGCCCCCCGTGACCGGCCCGGTGGGTACCCGGACGTCCAGAACGTACGTGTACCCGTCCACCAACCCTAGGGCTTCTTCGATGGTCATGTTTTTTTCGAAATCGGCCGCGTCCGGGCCTTCGTTGAAGTACGACACGGTCGTGAGGTTCAAGTCGGAGTAGTCCACGGCGTTCAGGGAAACCTCCAGCGGGTACGAGCCGATTTGCGGGTCGCCGCGCGGCGAAGGCCGTCGCGCGGGCATGACGCACGTGATGGAGTTCTCGTCGAGAAACTTCGCCAAAATAGGACCGATCGTCCCGACCTTGCACGCCAGCGTATCCACGTCCATGAATCCAGTGCCGTGCACGGTGATTCGCGCGCCACCCTGCGAGCCGGCGGAGTCGGGATCCAGGGACACGGGGTAGGGCTGCGTGTAGTACGTGTGCGTCGCCGAGTTTGTCACCGCGCCGCGAAACGCCGCCGTGGCTCCCACAGGGCCATCGCCCAGCCGCAGCGTCATCGACGTCTCGCCGTGGAAGCCGCGGGACGGCGCTTCGCACCGCGCCACGCCGCTAGACACCACGTCCACCTGCGAAAGCGTCCCAGCGCCAAACGCGCACGCGTGCGACGTCCCGGCGCCGTAAATTTCTCCAGCCCCCGCGAAGTGATCGCCAATCAGCATCAACACGGTGCCGCCCACCGTGGGACTCGATCTCGGCAAATGCGCGCGCAGCGTGGGCGGCGCCACGAAGTGCATCTCGGTGACGAAATCTTCGCGAACGCGTCCGACGCCTACTCCCCTCGGACCGACGCCGTACGCGAAGGACGCGGACACGAGGGAAATTTCGGCAACGCCCGGGGCGCGCGCCGGCAAAACACAAGACACTCCCGCCGCCGACGCGCGCGCGGGGACGATCGCGTCATCCACGTGGCACGCCAGCTCTTCCGCGTTTGTTGCGTCGGCGTCGCCGCCGAGAGCGTCGAGGTAAAAAACAACCTCCGTGCCGTCGCCCACCGTCGACGCCACCGCTGGTGCGGCGGCCACGATGCTCGGCCCACGACGAAACGTGAACGTCGGAGCGCCAGCGGCGATGTCGACGAGCCCTTGCACGACGCCCACGGGCCGGACTCCGGCTGACGCGGCCGGCGCGACGCAGAGCACTGTGTCGGGACCGGCGGCGCGCGCGGCGACGGGCGCGATTGCACCGAATTGGCACGCGAACGGCGGGAAAGCAGCCTCGGCGGCTGCGGCGCCGTCGCCGATGACGGCGACGGCGACGGCGATGCCTCCGACTTCCCATCCGACGGCAGGGGAAACTTCCACGGCGCGCGTAGAGGGAACCACCGCCAGCGTCGCCCCATCGTCTCCCGTCCACGACTCGCCGCCTTCGGTGACGAGCCGCAGCTGAAACGCGCCGCCGCCGCGAACAGACGCGCCTGGTGACTCGCACACCACCAGCGCCGAAGAGACGAACACGGCGGGTGACGCGATCTCGACGTCCCCGAAGGCGCACAACACCGCGCCCGTCTCGCCGCCGCCGCCGTCTTCGGGTAAGTGGACGCCAACCACGCGAACCACGGCGCGCGCGTCGTCCGTTACCGTCGCGGGCTGCATCGCGCGCACCGCCGCCGTCGGCGCAAACGCGAACGTGATTCCCTCGCGACCCATCCCAGACTCGGTGAGATCCGAGGCGCGCGCGTGAACGCCGATGAAGCTGGGAGGCGTCGGCGGCACGAAACACGCCCAAACGTTCGGCGCGCCGACAAAGAACGCAGTCGTCGTCGCGTTGAGGGCGCCGTACCCGGCGTTTCCAAAAGAACTCGCAGGGGCGAGACGCTCGCCAAACGCGCACGCCGCGTCGACGACGCCGCCGGCGTCGTCCGTCTCGACGTCGCCATCCACGATCACGACGAGGCGCGTGCCGCCGACGGCGGGGCCCCGCGTGGGATACGCCGCGGCGAGTTTCGGTGGGACGACGATCGTGACGGCGGCGCCGCCGTCGGCGACGAGCCGGTTGTCTTCGCGATTCACCACCGACACGAATCTCGCGCCGCCCGCCGCTGATGGGGAGACGCACTCCACGCGCTCGTGGCTCACGGCGCGCCCCAAAACGGGCGATACCGCTCCAAACACGCACGCGTCCGCATCGGCGGCGCCGACGAACCTCGCGCCGTGAACGACAAGCGTCGCGCCGCCGGATTCGCCGACGCGACGCGGGAACACGTCGTACACGAGGTGTTTTTCCACGCGCGTGACCGTCGCGGCGGTTTCCGACCATGACGCAGACGAAACGTCGCGTGTCTCGTGCAGGCTGAGTCGAATCGTCGTTTCCACTGAGTCGTCATCACCAAACCGCGCCGGTGCCTCGCAAAACGCGAGAGCGGAGCTCACCGCGACGACTTGCACGCGGGCGTTTGTATTGTCGCCGAAAGCACATAATCTAGCGGAGTCACGCGAGATGTGCGCGCCGGGAACGCGCACAATCGTGCCGCCGCCTATCGCCATCGCGCGCGGCGTCACGGAAAACACGACGGCAGGGACGTTGAACGCGAAGTCGACGAGCTCGCGACGCGTCGGGGACGTGAGGCTCGTCGGCTGGCCATCCAGCGGGTCCATGAGACCGACACCGATTGTGACGAACCCGGGGGCGGAACGCGGCGCGACACACACAACCGACGCGGCGTTACCGTCGCGCGTCGCGGGGACCACGACGAGGCCGAAACGACACTCCACCACGACGCCGGCGGCGAGGTTACCAACCTCGACGGTGACGAGCGCGCCGCCGCCAGAGGAGACGGCGACTGGCATGACCGCCTCTGTCTCGGGCTCTGGCAGGTACGAGAACGCATATGGCGACTCGAGAACGCCGGCGCCTAGGAACGTCGCCCCGACGGGGATGACCGCGTCGGCGTCAACCGCGGTGGATGACGATGAGACGCACGACAGGGCGTACCTCTCCGCTCTGCCGATAACCGGGAATACAACACCGAACGAGCACGCGATGTGACGGGATGGCACATCCGAGAGCGCAAGGGTGACGAGAGTGCCACCGCTTCCAGGGCCACGTGCAGGGATTAAACCGACTGGCAACCAACCAACCTCGTACGAATACAGCACGGCGTTGTTCGAGAAGGCGCCGGCGACGCTAATCTCAACAGCAACCTCGCCTGGCGCGTGAGCTGGAGCCTCGCACTTCACCATCGCCGACGACACCACGTGCGCAGACACGGGCTCGGACGATCCGAAGCCACACAGCGCATCTCCAAGCAGGTGCTGGCCAACGACAGTTACCACCCCCACGCCCGATGTTGGGCCCGAGGCTGGATGTACCGAAAATATGACTGCCGCTGGCTGGTACGCAAACGCCACTTTGCTCGTGCTGAACCCGCCCTCTGACGCGCTCACCTCCAGCGTAACCACACCGGCGGCTTGTGGGGGGGCGATGCATATCACCTCCACCCATCCCATACACCGATACACGGTCAACATAGACCCAGGAGCGGACTCATCGGGGTCTTGGCCGACGCAGAGCTCGTCGCCACCGACGTAGGCGCCGGTGACGATCTCCATGCCGAAGCGGCACTTGACCAAACCTGCTCGCAAGCCTGTTCCCATGACGTGCACAGCGGTTCCACCACCCACAGTACCAGTCTCCGGAGTCAAGGCGAACACCGAGGCGGATGACGTGTATTCAAACGCAACATCGGAATCAAACCAAATTTTGCCGTTGCCGCTCACAGACACGATCACCGGTCCGCCCTCGCGAGCCGGCGACGCGCACTCTACTCCGTATCCGGCGGCTCTGCTTGTAAGTGGCCCGATTGTGCCAAAACGGCAAGCTGACACAACACTGGTGTCAACCGTGCTGAGAGCGATCCTGACCATGGTACCACCGTCCTGAGGACCTTCATGAGGTTCAATGCCAACCACTCGAGCTTCATCAGCGTACTCGTAAACAAGTCCGCTGCTGCTGAACTGCTGGCCACCATCACCAATGCTCAACTCAAACGAAACGAGACTCGCAAAGTGGGCTGGAGCCTCGCACTTCACCATCGCCGATGACACCACGTGCGCAGACACGGGCTCGGACGATCCGAAGCCACACAGCGCATCTCCAAGCAAGTGCTTGCCAGCAATATCTACCACCCCGACGCCTGCTGTGGGGCCGGAGGTCGGTTGCATCGAGACAACGACTGCCGCTGGCTGGTATGCAAACGCCACTTGGCTCGTGCTGAACCCGCCCTCTGACGCGCTCACCTCCAGCGTAACCACACCAGCTGCGTGTAGGGGGGCAATGCACATCACCTCCACCCATCCCATGCACCGATCCACGGTCATCAGAGACCCGGACGTGGAGTCATCGGGGTCTTGGCCAACGCAGAGCTCATCGCCGCCGACATAGGCGCCGGAGACGACCTCCATGCCGAAGCGGCAAAAAATATTCTCGCGTGGGACTCCCGCACCAAACACGCGCACAGCGGTTCCACCGACTGTCGATGCAGACGCAGGAGCAACTGCAAGTACAGTGGAAGAAGCCATGTACACGAATCCGAGCTCGGATACGTCCCACACTTCGCCGTTGCCGCTCACAGACACGATCACCGGTCCGCCCTCGCGAGCCGGCGACGCGCACTCTACTCCGTATCCGGCGGCTCTGCTTGTAAGTGGCCCGATTGTGCCAAAACGGCAAGCTGACACAACACTGGTGTCAACCGTGCTGAGAGCGATCCTGACGATAGTACCACCGCTCTGGGGGCCTTGTCGGGGCGTGATTCCGACCATTCGGGCTTCGTCAACGTACTCGTAACCAAGTCCGCTGCTGCTGAACTGCTGCCCCTCGTCGCCCGTGCCGATCTCGAACCCAGCGACGCCTGGCGCGTGAGCCGGAGCCTCGCACTTCACCAGCACCGACGACACCACGTGCGCAGACACGGGCTCGGACGATCCGAAGCCACACAGCGCATCTCCAAGTAGATCATCGCCGACGATCTTCACAACCCCAACGCCCGCCGTGGGACCTGAGGCTGGATGCACCGAAAATATGACTGCCGCTGGCTGGTATGCAAATGCCACTTCGCTCGTGCTGAACGCGCTTCCTGACGCGCTCACCTCCAGCGTAACAACACCGGCTGCGTGTGGGGGGGCAATGCATATCACCTCCACCCATCCCATGCACACTGTGACCGTGGACCCAAGATCAATGTCGCTATGGTCGACGCAGAGCTCGTCCCCGCCGACGTAGGCGCCGGAGACGATCTCCATGCCAAAGCGGCACTTGATGGATTCGCCTTCGAACCCGTTACCCATGACGCGCACAGCGGTTCCACCGACTGTCGATGCAGACGCAGGAGCAACTGCAAGTACAGTGGAAGAAGCCATGTACACGAATCCGAGCTCGGATACGTCCCACACTTCGCCGTTGCCGCTCACAGACACGATCACCGGTCCGCCCTCGCGAGCCGGCGACGCGCACTCTACTCCGTATCCGGCGGCTCTGCTTGTAAGTGGCCCGATTGTGCCAAAACGGCAAGCTGACACAACACTGGTGTCAACCGTGCTGAGAGCGATCCTGACGATAGTACCACCGCTCTGGGGGCCTTGTCGGGGCGTGATTCCGACCATTCGGGCTTCGTCAACGTACTCGTAAGCAAGTCCACTGCTGCTGAACTGCTGCCCCTCGTCGCCCGTGCCGATCTCGACCCCAGCAACGCCTGGCACGTGAGCCGGAGCCTCGCACTTCACCATCGCCGATGACACCACGTGCGCAGACACGGGCTCGGACGATCCGAAGCCACACAGTGCATCTCCAAGCAGGTGCTTGCCAACAATATCAACCACCCCGACGCCTGCTGTGGGGCCCGAGGTCGGTTGCATCGAGGCAACAACTGCCGCTGGCTGGAACGCAAACGCCACTTCGCTCGTGCTGAACGCGCTTCCTGACGCGCTCACCTCCAGCGTAACCACGCCGGCGGCTTGCGGGGGGGCGATGCACATCACCTCCACCCATCCCATACATCGCGTGCCAGTTTGCATCATCGACACGGTCACGGACGCGTTGGCAATGGGTGGCAAGTAGGGCTTGGTGACGCACAGCTCGTCCCCGCCGACGTAGGCGCCGGCAACGATTTCCTCGCCGAAGCGGCACTTGATTGCTTCGCCTTCGAACCCGGTACCTCTGACGATGACGACGCCCCCGCCGGCGACGGACCCGGACGCGGGCGCGACGGCGTACACCTTGGCTGACGGTGCGTATCCAAAATGCAACTCGGAAGAGAGTGTCCACGTTTCGTCGTCGACACTGGCGGCGACCGCTGTCAATCCGCTGGAGTGCGCCGGCGACGCGCACTCCACGCCGCTCCCCGGCGCTCCCCGGCTCACGAGCGGCCCGACCGTGCCAAAGCGGCACGTCATCGCCACCGCCGCGTCCGTGGACGCGCTTAACGTGATTTTGACGATGGTGCCTCCGGTTTGAGGCCCGTGCGTGGGAAACAACCCCGTGATGGCAGTTTCCACGACGTATTCAAACACCGGCCCCCCGTTATCGCGGGCGAACTGCGACGCGTGTTCCGTGGCGCTCACCTCGAGCACCACTAACCCGGGTTCGTGCGCGGGGGCTTCGCACTTCACAAGCGCCGAGCTCACCGGGTGCGCCGCGACGACGCCGCCGTGGCCGAGGCGGCAAAACAAGTCGTCGCCGCTAAGATGCCGCCCTGTTACTTTAACAACAGAAACCCCATGCGCGATGCCTACGCGTGGGGCGAGATCGGTCACCACGGGGGGTACCGCGTACTCGACGACCAAAACCGTGTTTGAAACGGAAACAACCTCGGCGTCCGCCGTGGCCAGCGCCAGCGCCGCAAACCCCGGCGCGCGAGGAGGGGTTAGGCAAAGGAACGTCCCGGTGCTGACCCGTACCGCGGGAACGGGGTTTTCGTCTATCACGCAAGTAAGCTCAGAGAGGGTGTCTCGTCCTGGCGAAAAGGACAGCGAAACGAGCCCTCCGCCGGACGCAAGCACGCGTTTTGGGGTCGGCCCGAAAACCTCGTAGCCCTGTTCGTAGTCGTACCGCAACTCGCCGTCCGTGTACTCGGCGCCGTTCAGGCTAACGTCCACCGCTACCGGCCCTGGCACGTGCGAGGGCATTTGACACGCAATAGTCGTGGGAGTGACGAGCGAAGCTTGGATGCCGACAATCGTCCCGACCCGGCACGACACGTCGTCCGAGTCGTAACTCGCGAACGACCCGTACACGGTCACCACGCCGCCGCCCGCTTCGGCGCCCGCGTTTGGGTACGCCCCCGACACAGTGGGCTGGGTGACGTACCGGAACGTGATCAGGTCTTTAGTGGTGTCATACTCGTTTATGGAGAGCTCTAAATGTGCGGTACCGGTCTCGAAAGAAGCAGCAGGGGTTTCGCACCGCATCAACCGAGAAGACACCACGTTACTCGTGTCTTGGCCAATCGTGCGGTTGGCGAAGACACAGCTCGTAGCGCGGTCGTCGCCGGCGAACGCGTCGCGTTGGAAGTGGCCGCCGTTGACCGCGACGACGCTCCCGCCGCCGCCGGCGCCGGTTTTCGGGAACACCGCGTACGCACTCGGGGGCGCGACGTACTTGAACTGCACGCTGTTCAGGGTGAAGTCGAGACGGTTTATGGAGATTTCCACGTCGCGCCATCCCGCGCTTTGCGAAGGCGCCGCGCACACGATCGTCGTCGCGGTGCGTCGCAGCGCGTTCACCGGCGTAGCGCCGAACTTGCACGTCGCGCGTCCCGTGGTGGGGAAGTCACTACCCGTAACCGTCACCTGTGTGCCTCCGGAAACCGACCCCGCCACCGGAAACACCGCCGTGATGTTCGGCACCGGCGCGTACGTGAAATCCACGTCCATTTCCGTTTCCGTACGATCCCCGAAGTGCGACGCAAGGCCCACCGGCGCGGCGCCCGCCGCGTGCGCGGGGACGAGGCACGCGCTCGCCGATTGCGAGATCCACCGCGCTGCGATGAACGAGATCGTGCCGACGCGACACGCAAGGGATTCCGTGTTCGGCATCAAAGACCCGCTTATACGAAGCAAGCTGCCGCCGTCCACCGACCCGCGTCTCGGCGCGACGTAATCCACCCGCGCGCGTAGCTCGTATTGAAACACCTTCCCCCCGCCGGTCCAGTCCACGCCGTTGTTCGACACCTCCACGGCCACGCCCCCGCCCGCGGCGTTGGCAGGCGCCACGCACACAATCTGCGTGGACGACACGAAGGACGCGGGCGTGGGGTCGTGGCTGCCGAACCGGCACATCGAGTGCGGGGTGAAATTCTCTCCCCGAACGACAACCGCGGTGCCTCCCTGGTTTGGACCGGACGACGGGCCGACTTTGTCCACGGAGACGCGCGCGTCGTCCACCGCGCCAAGACCGCCCTCGCCGTCCACGCCAAGCAGGTTGTTCCCGTCGTCGTCGAGAATGAACACCCCCGCCGGGTCGATGTCTCCCAACCCGTGTTCCGTGACTTCGCACGAAATCGTGTTGCTGTCCACCACGGTGCCGGGGACAAAACCCAGCGCAGGGCCGAGGGAGCAGTACACCTTGTCCCCCGGGGTGAACCCAGTGCCGATGATTGTCACGGTGCCGTCGGCGTTGCCCGTGACCGTCGTGAGCTCGGGTGTTGTTGTGTACTGGTACGTGGTCGGCGGCGCGAGGGGCGTCCGGGGCGCGAAATCGCCCTTGATCCCGACGTCCAGGATAACAAAACCAGGCGCCCTCGCCGGGGCGACGCACCGGTACTCGTCGTCCGCTATCCACGCCCCCGCGACGTACCCCACGGTTCCGAAACGGCAGTGCATGTCGTGCATTTCACTGAAAAAGTACCCCGCCACGACCACGACGTTGCCGCCTTGACTGAACCCGCCAGTGGGGTTCGCGCCGGTCACGATTGGCAGGTCGTGGAACACGAAGTTCGGGCGCACCAGCGGTTCCGTCGCCGTCGCCGCCGGCGCCGCGAGCTCAAGCGCGGCGGTGACCGGTTCGTGTGTTGGGGTTTCGCACAGCACAAGGGCGGATGAGACGAAAACGTAGGGGCCGTGTCTGAACCCGAACCTGCACAACACGCCGTCGAACAGCAAGTTTTGCCCGGTCACAAACAAAACGCTTCCCCCGCCTTTGTATCCAACCTCGGGAAACACCGCGCGAATCTCCATCGCTTCCTTCGTCTGCACCACCACCGCGTTACCGGGGGACTGGCCGTAAGGCAGGTGCTCGAAATCCTCGCCGTTGCGCGACACGTGCACCGCCACGAAACCAGCGGCGAGGGACGGGGCGACGCAGGAAAAAAGCGCGCCCCCGGGTTCCAGCGAACCGTCCGTGACGTGTTTCCCAAACCGGCACCTCGGCGCCTCCGACGGGTGCGCCACCGGAAGGTGTACCACGACTTTCGCCCCGCCCACCGCGGGCAGTGTCAATGGAAACACCGCGTCCACGCCTGACGGTGCGTGATACGTAAACTTCTGGTTTCCGGTGGTGAAATCCTTGCCGTTCGTGGACACTGTGACGAGATGGCCGGTCTGCGCGTCCTCCGCGACGCGTCGCGACGCGGGCGCGACACACGTCACCGAGGTGGCGCTTCGCCACACCCCGCTCGTGGTGATCGTGCCTATTCTGCACCGCAACAGGTTGGTGTTTGCGAAGTTCCACCCTTCCACGCGCACGACGGTACCGCCCGCGGTGCTTCCCGAGCGCGGCGATACGTGCCGCGTCGCTGGTACCGGCGCGTACGTAAACTCAACCGCGCTTTTCGCGCGCGCCAAGCTTTCGCGCTCCCCGTTGGACACGTCCACCGCGACGGCGCCTTCTCGTGTTCCGTGGAACGGGGCTTCGCATTTTATTAACACGGATGAGACGAAGTGGGTGGTGGATGATGCGTACCCGCTCGGTTGCTCTGCGTCGTTGTTTGTCCCAGCCCTGTCCTGTCCGCCTTCAAACCAACAAACGCTCCACGGCTTGAAGTGTTGGCCGAAAACGTCCAGCGCCGACCCGGTTTGGCCGTACCTCGGGGTCAACCCGGTGACGCTGCCGTAGGTTACGTATTGAAACCCAGTCCCCGCGGTCGCGAGAGCAGTACTGGTCTCTTTGTTCACCGCGAACTGCACGTGTACGAAACCCGGCCGTTTGTGGGGAGGCGCGATGCACGTCACCGTGTCATCGCCGACGAACGTCGCCGGCGTCAGCGTCCCGTCCACGGCGCACTCCACGGTCGCGCCGCCGATTGACCGTACCTCCGCAAGGTTCGCCCCTCCCTTCAGCGTCAACAAGTCGCCGCCGCCGGTCACGCCCATTGAAGGGAACATCCACTCTACTTCAGGGACCTCGTACCCGACTGAAAGTGCGGTGTGATTGGGAAGGGATGGGGGAAGCGCGGGTCAGTGATTTGATTGAGCATCTCCTTGTTGGTTTTTTAAAGAAAAGTAAAAACGAACGATGTGGGCACCGGACGCGTCGGCCACGGCGGGGTCCGGGATCCTCGCTCGACGCGAACGTACCCGCTGGAACCAAAAGCAACAGCGACGTCATCACCAGAACGCGAAATGACATCCCGCGGGGACGACGCGTGGAGAACCGCGCAGTGTCCCCGAGCGCCCTCGCGAACGCCGGGACGTTTCTCAGTGTGCGACCCATCAGGCAGGGCCGTTCCCGCTGAGCCTCGGTCAGCGGGCACGAGCTCGGTTCGATGAAACTCCGCGCACTCGAGACTCGAGATGCCTCGCCACTCGGCGTTTTCAAAAGGGGGCTTTTTCTTGAGAAAGCCAACCCTGGAGCGACGACACCCACTGCAAGATTCACCAGCACCTCCCGAGCGACAACCCGAATGTGCTGCAAAATCTGTTGTTCACGCGCCTGCCGCACGGCGTGTCGGGACACGGCTCTCTAAAAACGAGCCGAGCTACGTGTCCTCCCACTCCGGCGCCACACCTAACCCGCGAGCTGCGCCTGGGCTATTCCCTGGGCGAGCTACGTCGGTAATGAGCCGCGCTGGCGGGTTCAGCCTGGGAAGAACCCGCCTTGGAAAAGCCACGCCACTCTCAAAACTCAAAAATCGTTGTTGCCTTCGACTCGGCTCGGTCGACGATTTAACTCAAGAAACTTAACTCGTCGATTTTGCCTCTTGTCCACCGAGATGGAACGCCGATAAAAACCACCCATGCATCCACCGGCTCGGTCTCTTAAAACTGCGCAGGGCACGGTCTAGCACCTAGGTACGTGCTGCTACATCTTTCGGAGTCGACTCCGACTCCGTATCCGTCGTCGTCGAGGCGCGAGTACCGGTCGTCACGCGTGCCGCCGTCCATCCCGTGGCTGGTCGCGGCGATTTCATCTCTTAGGGCTTTGTCATCGCGCGTTTCCCGACGCGACCGGATTGGCACGCGCTGCACAGTCCACGACCGCGCCAGCGCGTCCCCAACGCGACCAAACGCTCACCACGCACACTCGTAACTCATTCCCACAGGTGGTTGCTGCATCAGGAGCCATGGTGACCCCCCTCGTCAAGCACAAGATCATAAAGAAGCGCACTTTGCCCTTCAAGCGCTACCAGAGCGACCGCAAGGTCACTGTTAAGGTTCGTCATCGCATCTGGCCCGTGATACTCGTAGCCTTTCCGAGACGCAAAGCGTGACGATTAGAATACACCAAGGGTGTTGTGGACGAACCAGCGAGCGTATGCGTTTCAAGTGCCGCGCGTCGCGTATTCGTCAGGCGCGCGCGCGGCGGAAGCAGCACGTTCGGGTTCCGAACCCCTAGGGTTCCGTGCTTGGGTTCGTTCATTGATCATCGATCATCACGCGCGCGCCTTACTCGCGCCGACGCACCAAGACCACACCGACGTACAACCTGTCACCCGACCTGTCCCCTGACCTTCGTTTCCTTCCCCCTAAACTCCACAGGAGTCCTGGAGAAAGCCCCGCGGTATCGACGGTCGCCACCGGCGTAAGTTCAAAGGCCTTCCCCCCCACCCCAACGTGGGATACGGCTCGAACAAGAAGACCAGGCACCTTCTCCCCAACGGATTCTTGAAGTTCGTGGTGCACAACATCGCGGATCTTGATCTGCTGATGATGCACAACCGCAGGTACTGCGCGGAAATCGCGCACAACGTGTCCACGCAGAACCGCAAGGCCATCGTGGAGCGCGCGGCGCAGCTCAACGTGAACGTCATCAACAAGGACGCTCGCGTCATGTCAGAGGAGGCGGAGTAAGCGGCGAAACGTGGGTGCGCGCGACCGCGGTGGGTATCGCGGGAGCGCGGAATTAGCGCGTGTTGTTGTTGAAATGAACACAAACAACGCGTGTGCTTTAAATTTTAGTTTCCTAAAACTTTCGTGACTGCGGTCATCAGGGCGCCGATAGCGAGAGCGCGCGGGACTGGGTTTCTCAACGCTTTGTTCCAGGTGCCTGCGCTTTTTCTCATAATCAAAACTCGTCTCGTGCTTTACGCCACCTCGCGCCGTCCCGACGCTACACTCTTTCGCGCATCGCCGGTCGCGAACGCTCGTGTCGCCCCGACCGTCGGCCGTACACCGTGTAGAGGGACACAGGCGAGATGGCGGAGATTACGCAAGAGCAAATCGAGGACTTCGTCGTGGTACGCACGCGCGCCGATTCGATTCGACCCAACACCACCGCCGCCACCGTCTCCGCGTCGCGCTCTCCCACGGGTCAGACCCTTCGTGTTTGCCAGGTCGAATCGCGTTCATCCCGCTAACCCGACCGCTTCCCCTTTCACTCCACTTTCTCACGGGCCACAGGCGGCTCGGTACGGCGACCTTACGGACGTCCAGTCGTGGCTCAGCCAGGGCGTGTCCGCGGATGCGGTTGATGGGGAGGGGCGCACCGCGTTGTTCTTCGCGAGCGCGAACGGCCATTTGGAGGTAGTGTCTTATTTGCTTGGGAAAGACGCGGACCCGAACATGGCGAACGAACAGGGGGGCACGGCGATGCACTGGGCGTGTGTCAACGGCCACGGGGATGTGGTGACTGCTCTTTTGGAAGCGGGCGCGAAAACCACGCTCGTCAACGCGGGCGGACGCACGGCGATGGACGAAGCGATGCACAACGACCGCGTGGAGTGCGTTGATGCGATTATGAAGCACTCCGGAGCAGAAGACGAGGACGAGGAGGACGATATCGAAATAGAAGGAGAGGAGGTTGAGGATATGGGACCGGAAACGGAAGCGGACCGGTGACGGGGTTGCAGCGCGAGGACATTAATAGGAATGAATACAGTTATATGCGACATCGCATTCACAAATCCATTGACACCTGCTCTCGCTGTCCTTATATCTTTCTTTTTTAATCAAACAATGCGCCACAACCTTCTCTACAAAACCCTTCCCTCATACTTCACCGAGGCCAAGTTTCCAGCCACGTGCTTCCAGTTTACGATTTCCCAGAACTTACTTTTGCTTTCGTATCAAGCACAAACAGGACCTCCTCACTTCGCGTCCTTCAAGTTCCCCGCGACGTCCTTCCAGTTGACTATTTCCCAGATCGCGCTGACGTAGTCGGGCCGCACGTTCTTATACTGCAGGTAATACGCGTGCTCCCAAACGTCCACGCCGAGAAGCGGCGTGAGGCCGGTGGTGACGCACGGGTCCTGGTTCGCGGTCGTCGCGACTGCGAGCTTGCCAGTAGCTTTGTCCAGCCCGAGCCAGCCCCAGCCGCTGCCTTGCACCGCGACGGTTTGCGCTGCGAATTTCGTCTTCAGCGCGTCAAGGGACCCGAAGTCCCGGTTGATCATGGAAAGCAGCTCGCCCTCGGGAGGGGCGCATTCCTTGGGCGGGGCGAGGTTCCGCCAGAACATGGAGTGGTTCACGTGCCCGCCGCCGTTGAACTTAATCGCGCCCTGCAGCGAAATCATCGTCCCGATGTCGCCCTTCAGCTCAGCCTCGTGGTACTTCTCCATCGCCACGTTGAAGTTGTTGACGTACGTGTTGTGGTGCTTCGCGTGATGCAGCGCCATGATCTCGCCGCTGATCACGGGCTCCAGGGCGCCGTAGTCGTAAGCGAGGTCGGGGAGCTTCGCGGCGACGAAGCCTCGCGTGGCGACCCGGGTGGCGCCGGTCGCGACGCCCATCAAGCGAGACGCACTCGTGCGGAGCATCGTGGGGGGACTTGGGGGGAGCCTTGGGTGCGGTGAGGGCTGTGCGGCCGAAAGTGACAGATGTTAACTTTCGTTGGAAACTGCTGTGGTTTTCCGAGAGATCCCCAACACTCTCGTGCGCACCGCCACGATGCGACGCGCCACTTTGGTGACGTGCCTTTTGGCGCTGATCAGCGTCTCCGTAGTCGTCGCGGAGGGGGAATTCGCACGCGCGGAGTTCCGCTCGTGCAGCGGATGACGGCTGAACCGGATGCCCGCGTTGAAGATGTTCTTCAAGGAACGCGTAGAGGCGAAACACTTTGACCGGGTAAACATGGCGTGGAAGCCGGGGCATGACCCGACGCTGGTGCTTTTCGACACCGCGGGGGAGGAAGCGAGCGTGGTGAACGTGGAGAAACACACCGCGGAGCAGCTGCGGGACTTGCTGGTGGGGTACGGGTTCACCGAACGCGTGCCCCTCGAGACGGCGAACGCGGATTTGTAGCCTCGGAGCTCCGAGGAAACACATAGCGGAAGTTCCAATAGAAAATGTGCGGATGGCATCGAACGCCGGCGCCTCGCGCGTTCCGATTGTGACGTCGCCGCCAGTAAGCGCTTTAAAAGCGAATGGCGCGCGATTGAAGCGCGGAACGACGCGAGAGCGTGACACGTTTTTCTATGAACCTATAATAGACTTTACAAGCGGGTCTATTTGTGTCCGCTTTTGAACCCCCTGAGTTCGGAAAACACGGATTGCGTGCCCGAGACGGTTTCGTTTGATTTCGGGCGTTGCACCGGGTTCACGAGCTCGATACCTTGTACCGGCGTGAACGCCAAACTGGAAGCCATGCCGTTCACGGAAAGCGCGCCTCCGGATCCCCCCTTGTGCGCCCACTTGTCCTGCTTGTGTTTCGGGACCTTCATCTTGGTTTGTTTCGCGGTGATCCGGAGTTTCCCGCTCGCCGCCGCCATCCCCGCCGACGTGCCCAGCGTCCCCAGCCCGTCCCCGTCCAAACCGTACTCCGTCTCGGCTTGGTTGAAGTTCACCCTGTTCGCGGCTTTCGCGAGGTCACTCGCGCCGTAACGCTCCTTCATCGCCCTCGCGCGTTTGCCCCCCCTGCGTTTCTTGGTTTCGCCCCCCGGAATCGGAAGCGGCTTCGCGGTGCGCGCGGGCGGCGCTTCTTGCCACTGTTCGATTTTCTTCTCAATCTCAACACGCATGGCTTTGCCCGCGTTCGCGGCCGGGTCCTGGCCGAACGCGTCCATGCGCGCCATTAGGGCGCACTTCCCCGCGACCAGTCGCGTGGCACGCATGCGCATTGAAGGCGGGGTTTTCCGCTGGATTATGTCGCACTGGAAAATATGACCGACGTGCAAATCACCCGCCTTGACCGCCGCGGCGTTTGAAAAACCGCCCGCGTGTTTTCGTTTCTGCCCCAACACTTGCACGTTGTTCGCGGGCATCTTGGAAAGGGACGTGAGGCCGCCTGCGACGCCCATGAGCCTGGCCGCGACTTCTGGGCCAAGCACCGCGCTCAGGTTAGGCGCGGTTTTGTCCATTCGCGACTGCACCAGCTCAATCAAAAGCCGTCGGTCCCCGTCCATCCGCATCTGCCGTTCACAGGCGTCCATGACTTGTTTCAGCTGTTCATCGCCGAGCGGCACACCGGCCGTGGTGGCGGCGGTGACGGACACCACCATCACCGTGGCGCTGGGCAGCACCTTGTCAAGGTCGACGTTAACGACGTCCATCTCGTTGCCGATCAAATGCACAACCCTGGCGTAGTCGATAGGGTGCGTCACGAGCGTCTCGAGCTCGGGGAGTTTCGGGCGGTACTTGTCACGCACGAACGAATGCACGACTTGGATTTCGTCATCGATGTCCGCGCTCAGGGCGTTGCAGTCCACGATCAGCCGGTACGCGCCCTCGTCCACGACCCCTAAATTTGAGTTCAGGGAACCCACGGTGCCGTCGCTAGCACAGGCGGCCGCCTTCGCATCAGCCGCGAGCGCGTCCCTGACCTGCGCAACAACCCGCGCGTACCGCTCCGAGGTGGGCAGCTTGGACACGGAGTTCAAGGTGTCGCCCTCTTTACCCCCGGCGCCCGAACCGCCGCCGATCGCGGAGAGGGGGACAGAAGCGTCCGCCCCAGCCACCTCATCGGGAACATCGTCGTCGCTCAGGTCATCGAGGTCAGCCAGAAACGAGTCCGCCAGGGTCGTCATCGTGGCCGAGCCGTGCGCCGCACAAACTGCAATCTGAAAGCACGCTTTCTCCACTTAGAGAAAATTGCCGTTTGCCGAAGGGGAAGTATCACCAAAATTCCCCATCTCGGCGAGCGGGCAAGCTTTCCAGAGGCACTACCGGGACGCGACCTTCAGTTGTGACGTCGCTCAGGACGTCCTAGGTGTACTGTCTGAAGTTCAGACCGGTTACTACCTGGCTTGCGACCTCGCGTGCGCTCCGCAGGCCGCGTTTCCGGCGCGACATCCGAATTCGGCAAAAGCTGGAATCTGCTCGCGTCCAAAAGCAGCAGCCACGATGCATTCCTCACGGAGGCCCGCGGACTACCGCATCCAGAAGATGCGTGCGGCCGAGGAGTCATCGAGGCAGATGAACGCCTACGTCAAGGTACGAACATGTTTAGGGCGACATCTTCGTGCCGTGAGAATCGGGACCGGTGGTGTCAACGCAACCTCCCCACGCCAAGCGAATGCTGACAATCGAGTGCCCTCTTCATAATTACCCCCGAACCGTGACTCCCCTTCCCGCAGTCGATTAATGTCCGCGACCTGAACGCGCAGTGGGAGAACAACACGGACAAAATGATCGCTAAGAACCAATTCAAGAAGAGGTGCGTGTGTGACCCGTACCGGCGCCTCGTGCCACCGCTTGGAACACCGCTTGGAACACCGCTTGTCCCGAATTCGAACACCGGTTGTTGACTTTTTCTCTCTTTTCATCTCCCCACGCAGATTCGAAGCCCTCAAGGCGCGCGCCGACGCGACCCTTGACGTGCGCCGGGAAAAACTCGCTGGGATGTTGTTCGAAGAGGAACAAACGCTTCAACATGAACTCGTGGCGAACCAAGTCACGCCTGAGGAGCGCCACGCCGCGCTCGTGGAGCGCGCGCGCGCGCTTGTTGCGAAGCGCGAGACGGAGCGCGCGCGTTTCGCGGAGCAGCAGCTTTATCGCCAGTGGCGGGCGGGGTGCGACGGCGTGAGGCAGGGTGATTCGTTTGCGATGCAGGAAAAGGCGCTCGCGGGACGTGGAGCGCAGGTGGAGCGCAAGGTTGAGGAGAGAGAAGCGGCGCTCCGGGAAAAGATTGAACACGACGCGGCGTACGAACGCGAGCGGTTGAAGAAAGAAGCGCGGTACGCCGGGGATTTGTTGGCGCGGAAACACCGGGACGAAGAGGGTGTTCGATTGTTAAATGAACAGCTCGTGGAGCGCCGCGGGAGACGCGACGAGTTGGCGGATGAGGCGAAACAGGACGTGGTGCAGCTCAAGGCGAAGTGGGCGGCGGATGAGGCTAAAGCGGCGGCGCAGGCGCAGGCGAAGGCGTACAAGTCAAAGCAAATCGCGGAAGAGCTGCACGTGTTCAACGTGCGGCGAAAAGCAGAGCTCGCGGCGGCCAAGGCGGAGGAGGAGGATTTCAAGAAGAAACTCCTGGACGACGCGATGGCGCAGATCGCGGTGGAAGAACAAAGGGAAGCGGAACTCAAGGAGAGGAAGAAGGGACAGGACCTGGCGTACCGCGAACACCTGGCTAAGCTCGTGGTGAAAGGACACCTCGACGAAACCGAGCGCGACAAGCTCATCGCGGAGGAACAGGCGAAGTACGACGCGAAGCGGCAGGAAGAAAAAGACCGAGAAGAACGCGCGCGCGCGAACCTCATGGCGGAGGTTTTTGCGGACCGCGAGCGCCAGCTCGCGGCGAAAGCGGCGCGGCGCGAGCTCGCGGCTGAGGACAAAGCCGAGGAGCGCCGGCGCATGGAAGTCGAGATGGCGGAGATGGCCGTGGCGGAGAGTGATCACGCCGCGGCGTTGAACGCGGTGCAGGTTAGGAACCGCCTGGATATCGAGGCGCAGATTCAGTACCGGGATTCCATGGCTGCGAAACAGAAGGAGGAGGAGCGACGACAATGGGAGAGCTCGATGCGGGCGGAGGCTGATTACAAGCGCGCGATTGAAAACGATCAGCGCCAAAGCAAACCGGCGACGCCCAACTACGCGCGAAAGAGCACGGCGTGGTATGATTAACTTTTACCTAGACTCATTAGATTATTACGATTCCCCGTCGTTTCCTGTGCTGGTTTGCGGTGCCCGGTTCCAAGCCGTGCATCCCGGGGGATATCCGGTTGTCCCTTTGAAGGATACCCTCGCGCGCGCCGGTTCTTTTTGCGCGTGCGCCGTGAACAAACTGATCGCCGGGAAGTACGTCCCGCTCATCAGGTTTTCCATCCGCCCCTGGGTCACGCCGTTGACGTAGAACTCCACGAAGGACCCGGCAACGGGCACGGGCTCGTGGGCCGGTGTTTCCTGAGCCCAATAACTTTTCTTTCCCCAGACGACTGGTTCGCGCGTGCGTTCGCGCGGCGAGTTTGTGCTTGGCAAATACAACGCCACGCCGACCACGTCGCCGTTCGTGAAAGCCCTTCCCATCCGCGATTTTTGCGAGTTTGAAACCGCGTCCCCGTTCACACTACACACCCCGTACCCGTGTGTGTCGATGCCGACCGGGCCGTGCAAATCCGCCCACTGCGTTTGCACGCCCACGCGAATGGCGCCCGTCTCGCCGAGACTAACGACTTTGGCTTCGTAGTAAAAATAGCCAAACGCGATCCCGCGCGACGCACGCACGGTCTGTTTGGAAAAATAAAAGGTGAGACGTCTTACAAGGGCAAACAGTCACCTGGATTTGGAGTCGAGAAACACTTACCCGGTACCCGAGCCTGCTCCACGCCGCGAGCCTGTCGTCGCTCAGGGTGATTCCCGAAGCGCAGTCCACCGCGGAGAGCGCGCAAGGGCCGTGCTTCTCGTCTTCAACGCGCTGGACTTCAGACGCGTCGATGATTGGGATGAGCCGCACAAACTCAGATGGCGGTCGCTTCGACTCCATGCAGAGACGTGCCGTGTGCCGTCCTCACGTCGACACGCCGCGAACAAGGCGGTCGCAGTCACGCGAGTACACGGAGTATGGCGAGAAAACTCGATTCGCGGTCCCGAACGCGTCGCGGTGCGACAGCACGTGAGGGTGAAGCGAGCAGAAGCACGGGACGCGACGACGTTTCGTCTTCGAAAACTGAAAGGAGAAGCGACGAAAGAGACAATTTTTTTATCAAATAACAGTATCACAAGGCCTCAGTCCCTCCCCTCAAATAGCATCTAGCATTATTTCGGCGCTCCCGCCCCGAGGACCGTGTCCGCAACTTCCTCGAACGTCGTGTCCAGCACCGCGGCGCACTGCGCGAGCGCTTCCAGAAACGCGACAAACTTTATGGTGCGCATTCCTTTTTCCTTCGCCTTGGTGAAGATCAAATCCGCGCTCGTCACGTCGAGTTTCCCTCGCAGCAACCCGGCGTTGCGCAGGCACTTCACAAACCCGGCGCTGTCCAGGGTATCAACTTTTTTGTTCCCCTTGCCAAAAGAGGCGTGCTCGGTGTACAGCGCCTTGAACGCGCTGTTTTTTCGGTACTCCAGGGGAACCTTAGGGGCGTTGGAGCCTGCCGACTCAGACGTGCGCCTCTCACCAGTCAGGGTTTTGTACCAGTTTGAAAACTCCCGGTAATCCACGTTGCCCTCGCCTTTGATGTCGCACGCGAGGTAGTGCTTATCAATCGCCGCGCCTGCGTCGGCGGTGGTCATGTTCCGCGTGAGCTGAAGCTCCACCACGATCTTGCCGAACTCCACACGGTCCAACACCCCGTCCGCGCCGGGGTCGAACAAATCGAACATCTCGCGAATCGTCAAAGACTTGCCGCTCTTTGATTTGATCGGCACGGGCTGGATATCGGCGGTTCCCACGACTTTCTTCACCCGAGCTTCGCCGAGTTTGGGCGCGCCCGCCGCGCTTAGGCGCCCAGCGGGTTTTGGCACGAAATCAGTGGGCATACCGGGGTACGACGTTTTCCTTAGGTGCATGTCGCCCTTCGGCATCTCGCTGCGCTTGGGCGCCCCACTGTCCATCACGATCTTCACGAGCTGGTCGTACTCGAACCCTTTGTGCGACGCGACTTGCGCCAGGGCATCCAGGAAGTTGGAGTACGTCAGCTTGCGCTTGCCTTTGAACTTTGACTTCGTGAACACCAAGTCCACGGTGATGTTGGTGAGTTTCGAGTCAAGCAAACCGGCGGCGGCGACGAGCTTCGCGAACGCCGCGCCGTCCATCTCGTCCAGGGTCTGCTTCCCCTTCCCGTACGACGCGTGTTGCGTGAACAGCATCTTCAGCCCGGAGTCTTTCCGGTACTTCGGGTTGACCTTCGCTTTCGCTTTCGGAGCACCGCCTTTCTTGGTTTCCTTGATGTCCATGTAGAAAATCGCAAACTCGTCAAACGAAATCATGCCGTCGCCGTTTGTGTCCATGGCGAAGAAATACTCCTCGACGATCGTTTCAATCTCCGAATCCTCCAACCCTTTGAACAACTCCAGCGCCAGTAACAGCTTCTGGCACTCCTCGAGCACCAGCTCTTTCTTACCCGGGGTGCAACAGCTGTTGAAGAACTCGCGAATGTTGAGCTTGTTTCCCGTCGCTTCCACCATGCTCTTGGGCACGGGGGTCTGCCCGATCGCGTCAATCGCGTCTTTCAACTCCCAGCTCTTCATGTCGTTCTTCTTCGTGGCTTTCTCCATCAAAGCCGACTTCGTGTCCTTGGCTTTTTCCGAGAGGTGCGCATCCGACGCAGGCACGACAGCCGGGGCGGCGGCTTCGGGGTCGTCGTCGTCATCCTCCAGACCGCCGTCAACCTCCGAGGGTGCTTCATCCTCCGCCGCGACGGCTTCGCGTGTCTCCGCCTCCGCGGGTTCCTCGGGTTCCTCCATCTCTTCCTCGGCGTCCTCGTCCACCTCGGGTGCGGGTGTTTCCTCCTCTTCCGACTGCTCTGCCACGGACTCCTCCGCAATCGAGGCTTGGTACTTCGGCGCTTTCTCAGCGTTCGCAGGCGCGGCCGCGGCCGGTCGGGTGTTCTTTGGAACGGTGATGTTGGTGACCGGGCGCAAAATAGCCTTGTTGCTGAACTGATTGGCGGCTTGCTCGAAGGACAAGTCCCTCGCCGTCGCAACGTACGCGAGCGCGCGGAGAAACTCGGGGTACGCCATGCGCTTCGCCATGGGCTTGCGCGCCTTGGCGAACAGAATCGCGGTGGTGCTTGGGTTGGTTTTGACGTCAACAAACCCCGCTTTGCGCATGGCGCGGATGAACTGCGCGCTCCCCATTTCTTGCGGGTACCGCTTCGAGCAGTGCTGCAGGTAAATCTGCCACACAATCTCATCCTTCCCGTTTTTGCGGAACGAGTCGGGGATGTTCTGCGGCAAACTCGGCTTGGGCTTGAGGTGAGCGAACTTGTCCATGAACTTGCGGAACTCGTTGTACCCGATGCCTCCGTCGCCGGTGACGTCTGCGTTGACGAACGCCTGGTCCAACACCTCGGAGGCTTCCTCCGGCGCGAGGCCGTCCAAGATGCTGAGGTCGGACAAAACGCAAATCAACTCGCCTTTGTTGATCGTGCCGCTGTTGTCCTGGTCGTAATGCGTGAAGAGATCCATCACGGAATTCGCACCCTTCCCACCTGCTTTGAGCTTCTTTCCAGTACCTTTCCCGTCAGGAGAGTCGGCAGAGATCTGCTTGTTCCACTCGGAAAAGTCTTCTTCGTCGATCTCGTCCAAGTGCTTCTGGTGCATCTTGATTTCCCGGTCAAGCCGGTCCAGGGACATGTTGAACACCTTCGCTTGCTTGCTCAGGTTAACGTTCGTGCTGGCTTGCTTGAGCTGCATTTCCTTCAGGAGCTGAATGGACTGAGACACCAGGGCTTCACCTTCCGTGGGATCCGTGCGTAACAGATCCGCGAGCGCGCCGGGCGGCGCCGGCGGGAGGGGCGGTTCGCTTTCCACGTCGTCGTTCGGACGCCGCGCAAAGTTAAACGCGAAATCCATGGAGTGCGCGATTTGCGCGTCGTTCTCCGCCTTCCTGGCATCCTTTTCCGCGTCGCTCTCGTCTTCCATCTCAAACTTCGCCAGAGGTTTGTGGTTCGCGAATCTCTCAGGCGCCGCCGCGCGGTTCGCGCGCTGGTTCGGCAACGGATCGGTGCGCTTGGCGTTTTCGTCGTACTTGAGCTCTTCCCTCATGTACGGCATCGTCAGCCGGCGGTGCATGAACTTGTACTCCCGCGCGTCGTTCTCCTTCGCTTCTTTTAAAAGCGTGCTGGTGTTGTCCATGTTGGCTTTCAGGTGGTAATGCGCCTCTTGCGTCAACTCCAGGGTCTTCAAAATGCGGTTCAAACGCCCGTCGATGGCTTTCATGTCCTGCTTGCGCTGCTCCACGTCGCCTTGCGCCGAGAGAAGCATCTTGGTCTCGTCGTGGATCAGCCCTTTCAAGACTTCGGAGTCGCGTTGCGTTACCTTACCGGCGCCTTCCACGTGTTCGGATAAACGCGCGACTTGCAAACCGAGGTCGCGAAGCTCTTCTTCCATCGCGTTTTGCGCTTCCAAGCGTTCTCGCTGGATCACGCGCGACTGCTGGTTGGACTCGACGTCGAAGCTGCTTAGTTCCAGCGACTGCTCGTGCGCCACCGCGAGGGTCTTTTCCAGCTCCGAGGTCAAAACAGGCACGCGATCCTTGAGCTTGGAAACAATAGCGTCCATCTTGCGCACTTCATCCTCCGTGCGCGCCAGCGTCGACGCTTGCTCTTCAACCTTCAATCGCGAATTCGTCGCGTCGTTCAACCGACGCGTCGTTTCGTCGTAATTCTCCTCCGCTTCCTTGCGGGCCATCTTCTCGTCCCTGAACATGCGCTCGGCTTCCAAAAGCCTCGCCTCGAGGTACTGCCGCTTCTCGACTTTCTCTTCGAGTTTCTCGAACTGGCGCCGGGAGCGCGCTTCAAGCGCTTGCGATTCGAGCTCGGACATGCGCAACGTGCGAGCAGCGTCGAGCGGGTCAACAAGCTTGCTGCTGGGATTCACGCCGTACGTGGCCATGTCGTCGTATTCGCTCATGGTGTTGCCGCGGTCACTCACCTGCGAAATCGGGAAACAGCAGGAGAACGAAGAGAAAGACAGGGAGGTTAGTCTCAAGGTCGGGGTGTTTGGAAGGGGTGCACGAGGTTGGATCGAGCAATTCGACAATTATCCCTTTTACCCGTGACGGGGAGAATTGAAGTCAAGACGCTGGTGTGCGCGGGCGCACGCGTGGAGAGTTTGGAACTTGAAGCGCGCCAGGCGCGAGGGATGGATCGCGGTCGTTACATCAAACGTGTTTCGCGTGGAACTCGTGCGGTGTTGAGGACGTACCCGTGCGTTTCGTGCCGCAACCATCTTGCGCGCGAAAACGAGATTTCGGTCAATCCGCGCCCCCGCGAACCGCGATTCGTTCGGGGACCCTCCGTGCGGTTCCGCCCGTCGCGTGCGCCGCAAATGCAAGTCGAGCCGCGACCGTCACTGACGCCCTCGCTCGTGGTTCCGAAAAACACGTGCGTGGAGACGCGCGCCTTGGAATGCCCTCCCGCGCGCCCAATCACCCGCGAATCGTCGATACATCCATTGGGAGACGAGAGTCCTAAAAGAGGCACGCATTTTTTTTGGAAACCCCTTTTTCCCGCATCCGAGCCTCAAAATGCAAAGCCAAGAGGAGTTGTTTTCTGTTTGCCTTCGCCGCGGTCACACGGGCGTGCGCTGGGTTCTTGAGGTTCGGCGCCCGATGAAGCACGCGCGAAACTAGCCTGTTCGTTGCCAACGAGAAGCATGAGCGCCCCCGACCCCCCCAGCGTTTCCGATCCTCTGTCCTTCGCCAACGAAAGCGAAAAGTTTGTGGATGAAGATGCGGCAACCACGACGGCGGCTTCCGAGTTTGCCACGGAAGGCTTGACCGAGCTGGAGCTCTGTGCGCAGTACTGCCGCGGGTGCGTGGTATCGGTACAGCGTCATTTCCACGTGCGGAGTCTTGGTGAGGTTTGCCGGCGAGCCATGCGGGCGGGCGAAGAGACGTTCCCCCTGGACCTGGTCGAGGACCTGGCGCAGGATGACGACGGCGACGTGCGGCAGATGGTCGCCGAGCAGCTCGGGGTTTTAGCGCAGGCGCTGAGTGAAACGCACACGCGACAGGAAGACGACGTGTACACCGGCTTGCTGTGCGTGGCTTTTTTGTTAGTAGAGGACGACGTGGACGGGGTGGTGTCCGCGGCGGAAACCGCGGTCGCGACCGTCGCGGCGCTCCTGACCGGCGACGACGCGCGCGAAACGCTGCTCGCCCAAATCGCAAACCTGGCGCAGTGCGAGGAGGAGGAGATCCGTGTTTCCGGGGCGAACATAATAGGCTCGCTCGCGTGCACGTTGGGGCCGGACGTGTCCCTAACTGCTTTGGCGCCCTTGTTAATCACCCTGTCTTTGGATGACCAGTTCCAGATTCGAGTCGCCGCGGCGCGCGCGCTCGCCATCGTGGGCGCCGCGATGCGAAACGAAGACGTCGAAGCCTCGCTGGTGCCCGTGTTTCGACAGCTCGCGCGAGACGACGTGTGGTCCGTGCGTGTCGCGGTGGCGAACACGCTCACGTCCATGGCGACGTGCCTCACCCACGGCGCGTTCCACGAACTCGTCGAAAACGTTTTCGAACCCCTCGCCAACGACGTGAGCTACCAGGTGCGTTTCGCGGCGCTTGAAAACCTCGGGCCGCTGATATCGGCGCTGGGGGGCGAGCGAACGAGCGCGGCACTCGTGGACCACTTCGTCAGCGCGGCGAGGGCGGAGAGCGGTAAGGGCGCTGGAGGGTCGGGAGACGGGCTTCAGCTTTCGTGCGCGTTCAACCTACCCGGCGTGGCCCTTGCTCTAGGCAGAGAACGGTGGGGGGAGATCCGGGAGGCGCACGCCACGCTCGCCGATAGCGTGCAGTGGCGCGTGCGGCGAACCGTATCGTGCTCGTTGCACGAAGTCGCGAAGATCTTAGGCCCGGAGTTGACCGAGGCTGATTTGTGCTCCATTTTCGACGACACGCTTAGGGACACGGACGAAGTGCGCGAAGGCGCGGTGAGTCATCTTTCGGATTTTTTTACCGAGTTACCGCGCCACGCGATTGTCGCGCGTTTGCCTTTGATCACGCAAATCGGCGACCCGGACGACGGCGGGCCCCCCAAACACGGCGTGGTTGGGAACTGGCGGCTTCGGCAAACCTTGGCCGCGCAACTCGCCGCCGTTTCCCGGATTTGCGGGAAACGCGCGAACGAAGATTTTGTGTTGCCGCTGGCGCTGCGGCTGCTTCGCGATCCCGCGCACGCGGTGCGTGCGATCGCGGTGGGGTGTTTGGGCTCGGTGCTTCTGGAAACATGCGGCGGGTGTTTCCCTACCCCGCGAGCTGGCGCGGCACAAGACGCGGTGGAGAGCGTCAAGCGCATGGCGATGAACCCGGGGTGGGCGGAACGGCAGGCGTTCGTAACGATGTGCGGCGCGTTTGCGTGCGTGCTGGACCCATCCGTTGTGATTGCGGAGCTCGTACCGTTACTAGTGATGACCGCAACGGACGCGGTGCCGAACGTCCGGCGAGAGCTTGCCAGCGTAATCGCGACGCTGCGCACGAACCGCGCGTACGCGACGCTGCCCGACTTGCGCGACGCCGCGGCGCGGCTGAAAAACGACGTGGACAGGGACGTGGCGCAGACGGCGAGGGGGTGTGCGTTCGAAGATCGCGGGAGGGGGGGGGGGGACGCGGGCGTTGGGTTCGAACCAAACGCAGCGTTCGCGCCCACGGGGTTGCGATCCCCCTTCCGGTAGCAGGTGTGAATTAGGTGTGAATTAGCGAGGTGCGTTGAAGTGAAGACGCAAATGATGTACATTAAAAAATCACGTCACGCTTGGAACACGCCCACTTCGGCGGGCCGAATCACCCTGTCGTGCAGCTTGTACCCCGGTTTCGTGACCGCCGCGACCGTGCCTTGTATCTCTCCTTCGGTAAGCGGCACGTTGAACAGCGCCATGTGGTGGTTCGGGTCGAAGGGGTCGCCGGTGGGGTCGTACTTCGACACGCCGTGTTTCGCAAACGCGGCGGCGAGTTGTTTTTCAACCATGGAAACGCCCTCGTGCATGGAAACAAGCGCGGCTTTGGTTTTCGCCGGGTCGTTGGTCTCGTCTCCAAGCTCCACGGTGGCAAGGGCTCTTCCTAAGTTATCCGCGACGTCGAGCAGGTCCTTCACGAAACCCTGGATGGCGAACTTTTCCGCCTGATCCGCTTGCCGCCGTGTGCGCTCGCGCAGGTTTTCCATGTCCGCCAGCACGCGCAGAAGCTTGTCGTTCATGTCCTTCACCTGTTTGTCCTTCTCTTCGAGCTCAGCTTTTAACATATCCGTCACTTCGTCAGCCGGAACCCCCTCTTCCGCAGCCTCCGTCTCCTCCTCCGTCTCGTCAGCGTCGTCCTTCTTCTCCCCTTCCGCGCTGAACGCGCGCGAGCTCGCGCCGGAACGCGCGAACGCGTCGAAGGATCTGGACGATCGTCGCGCCACCGCCACCGGTGTCGAGGCGGAGGTCAAACACCCGCGAGTCACGGTGGTGGAAACCGACGACGCGACGCCGGGGAACACCTCGCTCCTGGAAGCACCGACCCTCGTGGCGAAACCAGCGCGCCGGCCAAGCCGAAGCATCGAACGGAGCGTCGTCATCGCACGGGCGGAATGAGGCTCGATGGCGATAAAAATCAACGTCGTCCTCTTTTCACCTCCTCTTTCTTGTCTTCTGTCGAATTTTCTTGGCGCTTGGCGCTGAGTCAACTTTGGGTAAATTCGATGACGACGAGGCTGTGTGAGCTTTTCTCGTGGGGATAGACGGCCGCCACACGAATCGGGGGGCCACTGGTCGACGCGTCTGTACCAGCCCTCGTGCTGTCGTGAAGTAGAAAGAGCCTCGCTCGTATCCTTCTCGGTCGAACCACCGCGCGTCGTTTTTGGCTGCGCTAAGCGAATACATGGCCGCCCTTATCGCCCCCCCCGCGCCCACCGGCGTCGCATGCGCTCGCGCCATGAGCTTCAGGTCGATCGCCAAGCGCGTGCCCGTCGCGGGCGCTCGCGTGCAGCCCCGCAAGACCAACGTCGCCGTCCGCGCCGTCGCGAAGGGTGAAGGCAGCATTCGCGAACAGGCTGGTCGCCGTGGTACGTTCTTCCTCCAACCCCCCCTCGGGACGCGGGACACGTCCCCCGGACCACAAAACCCTCCTCTGAAAAACCCGCCACGTACGATCGGACTCGATTGGCAATCCAAAAACACCCTCTCAAAACACCCCTCTGACGCCGCCTCCCCTCAATTCGTGTATCACAGCCCCCCTCGAGAAGAGCTCCCTGTTCAGCGCCAAGTACGTTCCCTTCGCCGGCGACAGCAACGAGGAGTACTCTCTGGACGAAGTGATCTACCGGTCCCAGTCCGGTGGGCTTCTTGACGTGCAGCACGACATGGAAGCGCTCGCAATCTACCCCCCCGAGTACTGGAAAGCGCTGTTCGACGAGCGCGTGGGTAAGACGGTGTGGCCGTACGGCAGCGGTGTGTGGTCCAAGAAAGAGTGGGTGCTTCCCGGCATCCCCGACGAGGACATCGTCTCCATGTTCGAAGGGAACTCCAACCTGTTCTGGGCGGATCGCTATGGGCGCGAAAACCTCGGGATGAAGGACCTTTGGGTGAAGCAGTGCGGCAACAGCCACACCGGTTCTTTCAAGGATCTCGGCATGACCGCGTTGGTGTCTCAGGTGAACCACATGCGCAGACAAGGTAAGCCCTTGGCTGCGGTGGGGTGCGCCTCCACCGGCGATACCTCAGCCGCGCTCTCCGCGTACGCCGCCGCCGCCGGCATCCCGTCCATCGTGTTTCTCCCCGCCGATAAGATCTCCCTGGCGCAGCTCGTGCAGCCCATCGCCAACGGCTCGCTCGTGATGTCCATCGACACCGATTTCGACGGCTGCATGCGCTTGATCCGTCAAGTCACCGCGGAGCTTCCCATTTACCTGGCGAACTCCCTCAACTCCCTGCGCCTGGAGGGCCAGAAAACCGCCGCCATCGAGATTCTGCAGCAGTTTGACTGGCAAGTCCCCGACTACGTCATCATCCCCGGCGGTAATCTGGGCAACGTGTACGCTTTCTACAAGGGTTTCAAGATGTGCAAGGATCTCGGTCTGGTGGACAAGCTCCCGCGCATCGTCGTCGCACAAGCGCACAACGCGAACCCCCTGTACCGCGCGTACAAAGCCGGGTTTGAGAACTACGAAGCCATCAAAGCGGAGCCCACCTTCGCGTCGGCGATCCAAATCGGCGACCCCGTGTCTATCGACCGCGCCATCTACGCCCTGAAGGAAACCAACGGCATCGTGGAGGAAGCCACTGAGGAAGAGCTGATGGACGCGGCCGCGGAAGCCGACCTGACGGGCATGTTCAACTGCCCGCACACCGGCGTGGCCCTGGCGGCGCTGAAGAAGCTCCGGGCGAACCAGACGATTGGCCCGGATGACCGCACCGTCGTGATCAGCACGGCGCACGGCCTGAAATTCGCGCAGAGCAAGGTGGCGTACCACTCCGGTCAGATTGAAGGAATCATCGGCAAATACGCGAACCCCCCGGTGGTGGTCAAGGAGGACTTTGGCGCCGTCATGGATGTTCTCACGAAACGCCTTCAGTCCGAGCAGTACAAGAGTTGAAGGCGAAAAGCGCGGCGGACTGGAGTTTTTGAGATTAAAATCGTTTGACTTTTTTCGTCTCGTGTTTGCCATCGCATCACTCTTCTGTTCCTCGTTCTGTCCTTTACGCGCGTATCTTGATCGAAGGCAATCCCCACACGACATATCTGCGATACGGAGGCTTTTCCGTGACGTCACGCGCGTCGGCACCTGCGCCGGCGTCCTCGTTTTCCGGCGCCTCTCCCGGCGTTTCTCCCGCGCGTTTCGGCGCGTCCGCTTTCCAAACCGCGCTCGCCACGTCCACCGGAGTCGCGTCTGCGTCGAGAGCCTCGTTCGCGGTCAACAAAGTGGTGATCGTCCTAGCGTTTGTGAAAGCGGTGCAAGGCATGACAGGCAAAATGATCGTACCGACGCCGCGAGTGGAAAGCAGCGTCGCCGTTTCGTACGCGTCCTCCAAACGCGTTTCTCGTTCCGTCCTCCGCGCGTCGAGCCTCCTCTGCGTCGCGCGCGCGGCGTTTGTAAAGGTATCGCACGCCAGAAGGGCGACGCGGCACTGCGTTAAATCAAGACACGCGAGGACCGGGGGAGGGACGTACGACAGGAATCGTCCGTGTCCGAAATAAATCAACCCTCCTCTCGCGCCGCTCACGACTCGCTGGCATTCGCCGTCGCCAGGAACGCCGTCGTTCGAATTCCCAAGCGCGCCGTGCCACGCCGCGCCGAACCGCTCTTTCATCGCCGCGAACTTCGTGGGAATCACACCGTCGTCCCCTGTGTCTTCCTCCCGCAAATCCACGAGATAGGTCATCCCACTCGGCGACACGTCACCTTTCGATCCTGCGTCAGCGAGGCGTTTGAGAAGGATGTGCAAGGAAAAGTCGCGCGAAACCGCCGCCGCGTTCGCGAGAAACTCGAGCGCTTCCAGGGGAAGCGGCGAGAGAATCTGGTCGACGAGAAGAACAATTTTCTTTCCTTTCGCGCCTTCCCCGCCTAGGAACGATTTCCACGCAGATAAGATCGGCGCGAGCACGAACTCCACCGCGTTTCGAACCTCACCCCAGCCTGAGGTTACGGAAAATCCGTCAGGGACCGCGGCGTTCGTGGCTTGCTTTTCCACGGAGACGCGGAAGTTCTTCACCAAAGACAACGCGGCGGCGAGCTGCGCGGCGTCGGCTCGAGCGACGTGCGCTCCAGCGCGTGACGCGTCCGCGGAGTGGCTGGTGATGGCCAGGAAATCATCATCGCCTCGTTCGGTGATCCACTGCACCGAGAAAACTGACAGGTCCTCCGGTAACGACGGTGGCGTGGCCAGGCATTCGCGGGGTTCAATCTGTACCGTTCGCCACGCTTGCGAGGACGAATCCAGGCGACTGAGGAGCGCGGCGCCGTGCTTGCTCGCGGCTGGGTCGCATAGGGTGCTTTCCATCAATCGCTTGTTTCGAATCAGTAACGCCTCGATATCTTGGTCATCCGCGGCTGAGACGAAAATGGAGAGCTGCGTGTTGGCAACTCTACACGATTGGGAAAGCGCGAGAGCGGCCGCGGCGTTCCCGGGCTCGGCGCTTCCGTAGGCACGCGCCAGACACATCGCCGCCTTTGAGACTGCATCGTACCGCGCCGTCTTCAAGCCAACCTCGATGGATTGTTCCAGGGCTCGAATCGCACGAGTTTTGGTAAGTTGAGGTGCGAACTCCGGGTGCGCAACGGCGTTATCGTCTTCGGCGGCGGCGCTCTCTTCGACGCAAGAGTCTTGTGATATTTCCGTTTCGTCGGGGTGCTCGTTTTCGTTTTTGTCTTCTTCGCCTTCGCCCGCTTCGTCCACTTTTCCCTCCGCATCCACCGCTTCGGCCTCGGCATCGTCACCGCCTTTGACAGACGCGGGTGGAGTGGGAGGAGGGGGAGGTTCTGTCCACGCCTTGTTTTTAACTTGCGTGCCATACACAGCGAGCAGCGCGTCGCCCAATAAATAAAGCGAATCCACACTTCCGTCGCTCTTCGTGTCGAGGTTCACCGCCTCCGAAGCGGCGACGACGGCTTGTTCCGCGGCGCCGAGCGCGGGGTCAAACGTTTCGGGAACGCTGTCGTCGAGGAATGCAAGGACAGCCGATGCATCCGCACCCTGCATGGTCGGAAATTCAGGTCGGTTTTGTTGCAGGTCGTACGTTTCAAACGCCCGCTCCGCGTTCGCTAACTCGAGCAGACATCCGGCTTTCGCGTTCTTCACGGCGGCGAGAAGTCTCGCGGCGGGGAGTGAACTTCGCAGCGGATTCACGAAGTCCTCGCAAGCCATCGCGAGGATCTCTTCTGCTAGCATCTCGGCTTCGTCGATAACGCTTCTGATGGTTTTAAGCGCGGGACGGGGATCTCTAGCCGCGGACGGGTCTTTGTACATCAGGCTTGCCAGCGATAGCAACGCCTTGACCAAGTGCATGCTCCCGCCGCCGCAAGACCGAAGAATCGTGATCGCTTCTGAAACGGCTCGCACCGCGCCCTCGAACAGCGCGTCCGGCTTTTCTCCAAGATCCCGCATGTGTCGCATTTCAACCTGCAAAACGTTGGAAAGTTCGACGTGAAGGTCGGCCATCACCATCTTCGTGTCCAGTGATTCACCTCGCCCTGCGAGCACCAGACGGTTTCGTAACAGCTTCAACGCGGTGAGCAACGAATCTTTCGCCGAGAGTTGACCGTCTCGCGTCGCCAACTTGTCCTTTGAAAAGTCGCGCAAGTTTTCTCCCCAATACGCGACGTCGCCGGCGCACGTCTGACCGCGGAGCTGGAGCCGGAGAGCGTCCACGGGTTTGTTTCCGGATGACGCGCACTTGGCGAGGTAAAGATACGCCCACGCCTCGGTTTCTGTATCCCCGTGCGCATGCGCGTGCACGACCGTTTCCTGCAGCAGCGCCGCGGCGGCGGATAAAGCGCCTCGCCGCGCGAGGTACGCGCCTCGCGCCAGCCAGTAATCGCGCAGCGCGAGCGGACGCAGCGACTTGGACGTGGATACCTCCTCGGGCGGATGTCCCCCGGTTCGCAACGCGTCAGCCCGCTTTACCTCTAACCGACCTTGCGTTTCCTCTACTGCTGATAAATCCAAAGGACCGGCGAGGGTTTCGTGCAACGTACACGCGCCGCGCAGGAGCAACGCGTCGCACAACTCCGCGAGTTTCAAGTGATACACGCTTACCAGCGCGTCGTCCTTACCGGCAAGCTTCGCGATCAGCATCCCTAGCTGGCAAACCGGCAGACACTGCACGTGCATACTTCTTGTTTCAAGTGCGGAGCAAAGGTACTCGATGTACGCGTGGAGCATCTCCGGCCTTCCAAGAGAATCAACCGTGATTTCAAACGGCCCGGCGTTTTCGCGAATCGATAATAACGTCTCGTCCGAAAACGTGAAGCGCGCCCAATCCTCCGCGGTTTCCGGAAGCGGCGCTCCTCCAGTCGCCTCGGTCATGGATTCACGCAGCATACGCACCGCGTATTGCTGCGCCATGAGCAGGCGATCCGTTCTTTCGTCATTGTCACCCGATATTTTGCTCATCATCAAGAAGACTCGAATCGCCGAGCACGTCTGCTTTGTTCCAAACGTCGTCTCGATTGGCGCGTCGTCGTCGCGTTGCGCGCCGTCGAGAGCGAGCAAAACGTCCACCGCCGAGAGAAGAATATCTTCAGCATCCGACGCGGGTTGTCCACTGCTAGTGTGAAGCCACTCCGCGAAGTCTGCCATGTACTCGACTCGCACTGAGGGTTTATTTTTGAGCACATCGATCGCTTTGCGGTGCGCTCGAATCGCGTCAAAGGGCACGGTCGCCTGAGCCGCCAAAACCGCCCAAATCTTCGCCTGCATTTCCGGCTCGTATTCGGAAATAATGTCTATATCCTCGTCCACGCTCTTCCCGACGGAAGACAGGAACATGACTTTGTACTCCCAAAGAGGTTTGTGTTCATTGCTCGGTAAAACCTTGAAGGCCGCGTCGACTTGTTTTGCGCCTTGTTCCCACGCAGATACGTCCGCCAGGCAATCGAACAAAAGTAAGTACGCGGATTGCAAGAACTTATAATCGCGCACCTTCGTGGCGCGCGCCGCCTCTAGTATCGCCTCCAGCGGCTTGACGAGTACTTGTCGCGCCGACGCTGAGGCCATGAAGCTCGTACCCGCATTCCAGAAGCATTTCGCAGCGTGACACACGATATCGCTGCGTTGCGCACGACGACCATAATTCGCAGCCTCGACAAACTGTTCGAATGCCTTCTGCTTCAACGCGTTCTGCGCCGATTCGTCTTGACGCGCGGGTCGAAGCAAACCGACGATGCTATTCCCGTACGCGCAAGCCGCGACGCCGCTCCAGTACCAGCTCTGCCGAGACGCACTTTGTTCCGGCGCTTTGCTAAGCACCGACGCTTGCTCGCAACACTCGATTGCAGAGCCAAACGATTGAATGGCTAGACCAGCCTGACCCAGCCTGGCCCAAATCTCGACATCACCCACGACGCCGGCGCCTTCCGGGCGGAGCAGGCGAATCGCGCGTGTCAACATTTCGCCGCCATCCTTTGCGTCGCCTTTCGTGATGCGCGGAATCAACGCCGCCACTTGAGCCACGACATCATTCTCAACTGTTACCTCAGCCGTGTTTCCCGATGACGCTTGCAGTCGGGCGAGCATAGCCGAAATTCTTCGAGTACTCGTCTCATCAACGCGGGTCAGCGCGGACTCGCAGGTCGCAATCGCTTGCTTCATGTCACTGGAATCCTCCAACACGCGCGCAGCAAACTCCGCGCAAAGCGCGTCGTAATGGATAACTCGAATTTCCTCTGTTTCGTCCACCGCGGACGGTTCTGGCACCGCGGATGTTTCTGGTTCCTCGCCGTCAACCTCTGAGGGCGTCTCAGTCGATTCCTTCGGTGCGGAGTTGGCGGCCAGATACGCTTTGTGCTCGTATCCCGAAGCGACGAGGTGTGCGTAGTTTCCAAGCAAAACCGGGTCACAATCGTCAAGCTTGTTGAGCTCTTCAAGAAGCGGCGCTGAAACGGCGACCAAATCAGCATATCTATGGTCCTTGATGAGATCTATGTAGGTGTTCCACGCGTGCGTCGCAGCGTTCATGACAGCCCAACTTTCGTTCACGCTCATTCCGAGACGCGCGGCACGAAGGAAAGCCGCTGAAGCGCCGTTCTGCAAATCAGTATCAGAATCACCACCAATATCATCCACGTTTACTTCTGCAGGCGGTACGACAGGTTTCCCCTTCAGCAATGCAACGCACGTCGCGCTATCGACAAAGTTCGCCTCGATTTGTAGGACTATGGTCTCTTTGTCGTGAGCCGGGTCCCACCCTGCGACACCGAAAACATTCGCTGCGCATTTGTGGGCGAGCGAGAACAATTTCGCATCAACCGCGGTTTTGCACATATTCGCCCATAGGTGCATACGTGCAGTCGCGCTCCGTCTGACCGCCTCCTTGTCGACGAAGTCGGACGAAGTACTGGCATGAACACCGCTTGCCTCACTTTCCGCCCCGCCGCCTTCCTGCGCGTCCTCTTCAGTTGTGGTTTCCTCCTTCACGGGATACGGGAGCAATTTATCCAGAGACGATAAACGATCAAACGCGTCGTGTAACAGGTTGGCGCTGCTCCTCGCGCTCTTGGCTTCACGCGCCTGCTCCATGAGTAGCAACACTTGATCTTCGACGTCCTCTTTATCGTTGTGAAATCCGCCTTTAATCTTCAGCATGTGTTCCAGCGGGACGAGATACCGATCCAACGGGCGCTCGAACCCGGTACGTTCCACTTCCGTCTCCGCGGCTGTGTAATCTAGGGAAAGGCCCTTAGAGACGTGCACGTGTGCCTCCTTCAAGTTGTCCTCTGCGACATAGCAGTGCGCCAGCTCCAAGTGTAACGCAGCGCGCAATCTATTCAGCGTCGAGCTCATTGACTCGAGCGCGTTCGTTGCGCACGCAAAAACACGAGTGAGGTTGTGGCGAAGGTCAGGTTGCAGCAGCGGCAGGCTCGCCGTCCAGATGAGTTGGCACGCGTCCTGTACGCCACTGCTGTCTTGCAGCCGAAGAAATGACGAGAGTTCTTCGTCGGTTCGATTGACCACAGATTTATGCACTTTGATGGCTGAGGGATCCAGGGTTCCTTTCTTGTCGCCCAACGCATCGAGCGCCAGGAGATGAGAAGTCAGCGCACCGCGAGCACGGGCAAGCGTAGATTCTGAAACTCCCGAACGACGCACGCACCAGTCTGCGAGATCTCGTAGCTGGTGCTGGGCTGCAATCCACCCGATGTATGCTACAGAATCCATGTCTGCCCCCTCCATGGGTTGGTTCATGGCATCGCCTTCACTGCTTGCCGCGGGATCGACCTGTCCCCAGGCTTCTTTCAGAGTGGACTCAACCTCCGCTGCGTCCTTACACGCTCCAGAGCGGACGTACTGAACGAGCGCCGCGGCGCCATCCGCGCCTTCTCCGCCCTCTTTTTTTCCACTCAACGCACCAATATGCGACTTGAGCTTCACCATCGTCTTCGACAGTGACGGAACGGTGTCTTTGCACAGCTCATATGCTCTTGACGCCACCTGCAGTGCCTCGTCGTTTTTGTCTGCGTCGCTGAGACACAGCGCGTGAAGACGCATGAAATGAGAGCGCCATGCTTCGTGGCCCGCGACGCTTTCCAAGCCCTCGGCGATAAGGGATGAGGATTCCACAAGGTGCTTCCGGGTTCCGGTCTTCTGTAAGGGTCGGGATATCACAGAGTAGTGCACGCTTGCGTCAAAGACCAAGAACAGATACCGACGGTCCAAAAGCGCCAACTTGAGTCCCTTTAGGAGAAATCCCAAAGCCTCGAGAGTGCCAACAACCAGGGGGAGGCCTGTCTGTCCTTCGCAACCGATGGCGTGGAGCAGTGCCTTGGCGTACCAAGCCCGGCACACAAACTGGTCCTTCAGCTCAAGATAAGTACCTTCTCCTCCATCTCTGAGCTTTGGCTCTGATGACTCGAGAAAGTAAAGCTCAAGAGCGCTCGTCGCGATCGACTTCGCGCGGAGCTGTGGGAGGGAACGAGATTGGGGAAAATGTGAGTTGACCGAACCGCGGAGACAGAGCATCCCGAGCGAGTGCACGCTGAATATGAATACGAGGATACGTACCTTCACCGCCGTCTCTGCGCATAGAACAAGCAAGTCTCTTCCGACACGCTCTTGGGGAGCGCCAGCGAGGGACACGAGAATGTCATTGTGAGCCCGTCTCAGAAGGTCGGCATCGTGAAGCCGAGTTGCTTCCCGGAGTGAAAGCCTAATGGCCTCGGGCAAGGGCAGCATCGCAGGTCCTTCCCGCATGGCACCTAGTATGGGCAGGACATATTCGCTATATGAGTGGCCCTTGACAAATTCCGCCTTCGATAATCTCCGCTCCAACGCGGGGCACGCAATGAGCCTTTTTTGGCACGGCCCGTGTTTGAACTGACGCAAAAAGCGAAAAACGCCATCCCGGGATATTTATCACCGAATCGCGTCGTGGTCCGCACTGCGCGTCGCACGAACATGTCGTCTTGTGCCTTGTCGGCTATTGTGTCACCGACTTTGTTGAAGCGAAGCAACCTACACGCGACTAAGCGCTCGGGGAGAAGGACACGAGGTATTACCCGGGCTGGAACGAAGATGGGTAGCTCGAATGACCCGCAGATATTTCCAGACGTGGGCGGTGTTTCTGCCGCCCTGGCCGACCTCACCATGCGCGCGGCTCAGAAAGCAATCGAGGAGCGTGGCTCGTTCGCCGTCGCGGTCGCGGGTGGCTCTTTGATAAATCTGCTCGGCGGGCTGAAGGACAAGCAAGAAGTGGATTGGAGTAACTGGCACGTGTTTTGGGTGGACGAGAGATGCGTGCCACACGGCGACCCCGACAGCAACTTCGGGGGCGCTGTGAAGGCTTTGCTTGGTGAAGTGCCCATTCCTGCTGCTCAACTATATGCAATTGATGAGAGTTTGTGTCCAACAAACGCTGGGGCTGCTAAGGCGTGCGCTGAGGAGTACGATGCGAGGTTAAAGTCGTTGTCGCACGAAATTCTTCCGGTTTCGGATGCGGGGCTTCCGGTTTTCGATTTGCTGCTCCTCGGCTTCGGGCCTGACGGTCATATGTGTTCGCTGTTTCCCGACCATGCTCTTCTGAGCGTGACGGAGCCTTGGATATTGCCCATCTCGGACTCACCGAAGCCTCCACCAGAGCGAATCACGTTTTCCTTACCCGTGGTGAATGCAGCCAAGCTGAAGTGCTTCACTGCGGTCGGCGAAGGCAAAGCAGAGATGGCGGCGACCATCATCGAGAAAAGTTCCTCAAACGGCGACTCATTTATTCCAGCCTCGCTGGTGAAGGGGGACATCGTGTGGCTCATGGATGAAGCGGGGGCGTCGAAACTGTAATACGTTTACTCTCTGTCTGTCTGTATCCTCCATTATATATTTCAAGGAGGGGGCGCTCCCGCTCGGGAGCGCAAAAAATGTGAATGTCCTCGCGTCGGACATGCGCGCGCTCATCCCCCTTGCCCCAGTTCGGTACGGCGGATGAAGTTAAATGCCTCATCTTCGTCCGGTTCCGCGCAGCTCTTACCGTTGACAGGGTAAGCCCCTCCCCGAAGAGCCCCTCCCCGAAGGTCGCCCCCCATCATCTCCAATTGATCAAGAGACGTGTTGTTGGGGAACAACGCGTCTCTTCCTTGTTCGCGGTAAGACACGATTGCCTCACTCAAGAGCATGCCCCCCCCCGAGTTCCCGTTGCCGTCGTACGCCGGTGCCGAAAGCTGCACGAATTGTTCAGCGTTGGCCTCGCCAGCATTGAGCTCGTTCTCCAGAAGACCAGGGAGGTCGATACCTCCCTGATCGTGCGAAGACGCCGACGCCGTCCTCGCGCCCGTTTGTTTGATCGCACCCGTCTTTTGCCTTTTCTTTTCCCTCTCCTCCTTGTTCTCATCCTTGCCACCCGCGCCCGACGCGTTCGACGACGGCGGCGTCTCCTTCTTCGCAGCCGGGGACGATCCCATGATTTCCTTGAGCAGTGACGCGGGAATCTCAATGGGAGGGGGAAGCTTAACCGTCACGACGGGAGGAAGGGAAGGAGGAAGGGAACCGCCCGCCGCCGTCACCTGACTCCTAAGCTCCAAGTTTTCGGCGTACAGCTTGTCCGCCTGCTTCTGCACCTTATCCAACTCGGCGCGCAGCGACATGCTTTCGCGCACCAACTCGTGCGCCTTGCTGGACAAAAGCTCACTTTCTTCCTTCTTACGTTGTTTCGAGCGCCTGGCGGATTCGCGGTTCGCTTCTTTCCTACGTTGCGTCTTGACGTCCCGATCCCGAACCTGCCCGCCGCCCTCTTGGTTATTCCCTTGCGAACCGCCGCCATTCGCGCCTTCGGCGTACGGCGCTGAATACCAGTAAGGCTGAGAAGCCGACTGCTGCAACCCCGCGTACGCGAGCTGCTGCTGGTACGCTTGCTGCGAGGGATATCCTCCTGACTCCGAATATTGGTGTGAAGCCTGTCCTTGCTGCCTCGCGTCCTGCGGGTAGAAATACCCCTGTGGCTGTTATGAGAAAAAAGTGAAAGAGGTGTCAGGTCAATATTATCCAGCTTGGGATAAGCTTTTCGGCGCTACCGCAGCCGTGGGGAGTTTCTCTCGCGAGACGCTCAACGCTCAACGTTCAACGCGGGGATGCGCGACATACCTGCTGCTGCGCGTAGCCGTAGGAGTTCCCGGAGACACTCACGCCTCCGTTATACCGGTCTTCGGCGTCCGACGCCGGCGCCGCCGCCGCTCGCTGCGTGGAAGTCATGGCCCGCTGAGACTGAAATGGCGCGTAAAAAAACGCGTCTGAGAGTCGCGAAGTGCACCCCGCTTCCCTTTCGCGCACTTGCTGCCGCGCTTACACCACACGCGTTGGCCGCAAGTAGCGCGTCGATGCTTGGTGTGTCGCTTAAGAACGTCGAGTGAAGTCGATGTTCTGAAGCGCGCACACTGCGCGTCGAGTTGTGCTGGGTAGAGACCCCGGCGGCCGTGCCAAACTCAATCTCGCGGCGAGGAAAAAAAATCAATGGATGAGGGCCGCTCTGCTTTGGCGCGGTGCCATCCAAACTGCCACATCGGATCGAGCTTTTGGAAAGTCTGAAAAGCGTCTTCTGAAATTGGCTTTTTTTGAGCCAATGGGCTTACAAGGTCTGTCGGCTCGTGGCAGAGCAGCAGCTTTTCACAGCATTTTTTTTCGAAAAATCCAACACCCTCTCCCGCGGCTCAATCTCACTGGCAAGTCAAAGACACGGCTTCTTGGCATTGCGAGGGGCGCGCCGCCCGTCAAGTCGGTTCGCGGAATCGGGATAATGGGTTCACGTCAAAGTGCGTCATGGTCGCTCCTTGCTCTGCTCATCGTGGCGTTCTGCGCGGCGTCGGCGAGTGCGCAAGCGACGGGTGAGCCGTGTCAAACCCGGTCGATCCCCGTGGGCGTCTCCATCGTGGAGACGAGCGTTGCGAGGGAGAACAGCGTGACGTACCTCGGGTTACTGGCGTTTTTCGGGTCCACCGTGGATGCGGGTCCCAGGGGAAGTGCTGATCCGATTCCTCTTGTCGTGGCGTCGGATAGGAACGCGTGTACATCCATCGCGGAAGTGGCTGGAAAAGCGGTGTTGTTGTGGCGGGGAGAGTGCGCGTACATCGAAAAGGCGCGCAACGCCCAGGACGCGGGCGCGGCTGCGGTGATTGTGGTCAGTGACGAAGAGGAGTTGAGCCCCATGTCGTGTGCGGGAGACGCGAGCGTGACCATTCCCGTCATGCAAGTGCTGGAGAAGGATGGAGCGCAGATGGAGCAAGACATCGCCGCCGGCAGTGCCACGGTTTCCATCTCAGAGCTGAAGATAAAGGGAACCGTGGATCTCACGGCGTCCACCGCGCTTCTAGCGATGGCTTCTTTGACCATCATTTTTGGTGCGGTGTGGTCGTTGTACGACCAAATGTCACACTCCCAAAGGGACGAAACGGAATCCAATCCCCACGGCGGCCGTGCCGCAGCGGCACACGGAAGCGGGCTGGAGGGACTCGAGATCACTGAATCGAGCGCGGCGTATTTCGTCGTCTTCGCGTCGGTGGTGCTTTTGGTCATCTTCTTCACCATGCAGCACTGGGTGTTCATCGTCATCAAGGGTGTTTTCTGCTTCGCTGCAGTGCAAGGTCTGACTGCGCTGTTTTTCGCGGCGATCGAATCGAGCTTCAAGTCGATGTCACAAGATATCAACCTCCCCGTGTTTGGCACGGTCAACGCCGTGTCTGTGCCCAGCGTCAGTCTCGCGGTGATAACGGTACTGGTCTGGCTCATCAACCAAGGTGCGGATTGGGCTTGGGTTCTTCAGGATGTCATGGGAATGTCGTTTCTCGTGAACGTGTTGCGTCTTGTGCACCTGCCGAACCTTAAGGTTGGATCGATGCTCCTCATGGGCGCTATGTGCTACGACATCTTCTGGGTTTACATCCAACCCCACCTTTTTGGAAACGAGAGCGTGATGGTCAAGGTGGCCAAGGGTGGTGAAAAGCACGAGTCCTTGCCAATGTTGTTCCTGTTTCCTCGCCTAGGGGGTTCTGTTGGAGACTTTTCGATGCTCGGATACGGCGACGTCATCTTGCCGGGCTTGCTCATTGTACACAACCACCTGTTTGACAACAGGAAGGTTGAGTCAGGACGGCCGCGCATGAGGTACCTTGTGCCGTCCATCGGAGCGTACATCGCAGGCCTGTTGCTGACGTTCATGGCTCTGTACTTCGAGGTGGGAGGACAAGGAGGCCAGCCTGCCTTGTGTTACCTCGTGCCCTCTGTTTTGGGGGGTACCGTGGCATACGCGCACAGCCGAGGAGAGTTCAAAGAGATGTGGCGCGGCGGAGATCTATTAGACGAGACCGAGGAGGACGAGGGTGAGCGTCTGATCGGCAGCGGCTCGACCAACAGCACAGCAGCTAACGTGTGATACGGATGAAGCACTAGTCTATTTCTATTAATATCTACTCTACGTTGCTATAAATGTCTCGCTTACTGAAACGAGCAGGGGTCCGGTCCGCCCCTGGAAACGAGGTTTCCCTCCGTTTCCGTGTTATAATATAACATCACGCTTGCCCTTCTTTTTGCCCCTTTCTTTCGCCGGCAACCACCCTCGGAGCGAACCCGCAGACTCGACATTGTTCGCAGCTTGATGGCTGAGATTGTGCATTGCGTTCCGCCGGATACGCACATGCCGGACAACACACAACCCCCTTCAGCAGAGAGCGAGGTAGGCTGTTTTCCCTCGCGACAGACTGCGCCGAAAACATGAGGTCGGCGGCGACCTGCGGCATCTCCGGCGCCATCTTCAGCGCAGCATCCCGGAGAAACGCACAGCGGCGAGCGGCTGGCGATTTGAGGTCTGCTCCACTGGACCCTTTCGTCTGGGCCCTTAGGCTCTGCCTTTGGTCCGCCCTCTTCATAGCCCCTCACCGCGACTTCGCAAATGGACGGAGAATTAATTGCACAAGTGCAGCTTTTGGCAGACTGCTTTTGGCCATTTGGCAACTTTGCAAAAATCAAAATAAAACAAATGGGAGCGCTTGATTTCCGCATTTTCCGAGGGTTGTTGCTGTCCACGGCCTACGTTCTCCCAGATGCGCCTTGCACACGCACGTGTCGAGTGCATGGCCATCTACGGGATAGCATAGAAAGTATATCGTGGCCAGCTTGACTCTCACGTGCGCCGCAGTAGAGTGGGAAGCGGGCAACCAAATCACAGGGAACCCTGGAAAAAAACAAATAGTGGCAAGGAAAAGAGAAATCCGCCACGCAGTCCACCGGGATGGTATCCGGGGGTCAAGGGGGTTTCCTCGCCGGATATGCCTATTTGTTTCGTAAGTGTCAGGATATTCGCTGCAACCTTTTACCCCGAAGCTCCCCTGAGACCCTGCGTTTCGTAGCGCTCAGAAAGACAAAGTCGGCACGAGAAAACTTCCACTTTTGCTTTCCAACCCCACGCGACGCCAAGGACTCGTTCTCATCCAACCCCCATCCTAAATTTATATTCGCAGTAACACAAGCTGTGTCGAGGTTACTGCCGTTCATCGTAAACGCGATGGTAGCTCGACGACTGACCCCGGAGGAGTTTGGCGTTCCGACGGTGCACTTTCAGCTCCTGTCAACTGTAATCTTAACAAGTAGAGAGGGTTTCCGCCGCGCCCTCATGCGAGACACAAAGGCCACAGAAGATAGTAGCCAAGGTACGCTTTGCACGAGTTGACGTTTACCATATACACCGGCTGGATGAGTGTGACACACTGACAATCGCACTACTTTACTCACTTAAGCAGAGGCTGCTAGCTGGCTCGTGGTACCGCTCGCCGCACTATTGTCCGCGGCGGTTCCAACCGTGGTATTCTTCGCAAATGGGCTTACTAAAACTGATCCGTACGCGCAAGCGGTCGCCCTATACGGCGTTGCAGCCTTCTTGGAGCTCCTTGCAGAGCCCTTCTATATCAGGGCGCAGAGACGCTCGAAGTTCAAGCTTCGGCTGGTGACCGAGACGATCGCAACACTCGCTCGGAGTTTCGTCACGTTTGTTTTTGTCACGAGGCCACAGACGGGTGTCACAGTGCCTCTCGCGTTCGCTTTCGGCCAGCTCGCGTACGGTACCTGTGTCTGGTTGATGTTCGCAGCAGCACAGTGGGAATTCGTAGGGGAGGGAATCGATTTGATATGTGGAAGAAGCTCAATATCGCGGGGAACACTGACGCTGCTGGGAACATTTTCGCTGCAGGTACGCTTGAGTTTCGACGATTACATCTAATCTGCGCGCGCGTTCGGTGCTCCAAAGCAACCTTCTGACATCTTTATTCATCATACGTGTATCCTACAGGCGGTGTGGAAACTTTTACTATCTGAGGGAGAGAAGGGAGTGTTGATGTGGGCAGGAAGTGCAGATGCACAGGGGATTTACGCGTTGGTTTCAGCTCTAGGAGCGCTGTTCGTGCGCGTCGTTTTGCAGCCATTTGAGGTACGTCACGCTCTCTTCTTCGCGAAGCGAACTTTGGAACATATTCTGACGTCGCATAATGACACCACAGGAAGCCGCGTTCCTGATGTTCGCAGGTGAAAACGCAGACAAAGATGAAAAGAAGAAGACGGCCACTGAAGACGAGCGCAGGTACGACAAATTCAATTCAAAAGCGGGTTCAAGAAGCATTTTATTTACTAAATCTCATTGCGCGCAGGAAATTCAACGCCTTGATGAAAATCGCTGTCGTTCTTGGATTATTGTCGGCTTTGCACGGTCCACAATATTGTCATTTGGCGCTTAAACTGCTGTATGGCGAGCGATGGGCAAATGCGCCCGGGGCAGCTGCTACTCTAGGTACGATTAACTGCTCTTCCTTCCTTTCATCTTGACTTGACAGCTCTCTAACATCGTGTCTTTTTGTTCTGCAGGCGGTTTCGCTGTCATGATCTTATTTCTAGCGGTGAACGGAATAACAGAAGCCTACGCGCATGCGGTGATGAGCCCGAAGGAACTCGCGTCTGCCAACATGGTGCTCTTGGTAAGTTAACACGAACTTGATGTGTCTCTCGCGTCTCATTTTTCGGTACTCACTCGTGTTCCCCTCCTCTTCTTGCAGATTACTTCGGTATTCAACGTCGCGGTTTCTGTTTTGCTGCAAGAATACATCGGTACGCTTGGCCTCGTCGTGGCAAATTGCTTCGCGATGTCGATACGCATCGCGTACACGCTGTGCTATGTTCGTTTCGTTCGATTCGCGGGGACATCTGAAGCGTTCTTGCCTGCGCTCGTGCCTCGAAAGCGGCTTTTGTTGTTGATGTGCGCGACTTGCGCTGTCACAATCGTGACGTCAAAGATTCATAACGCCATACACGTTTTAAGCGGTGCGTTTACATTGCTCATCACGTTAACCGCGCTGTTGAAATTCGAGCGGTCGTCCTTGATGACGATCCATCGGTCCGCGAAAAAGGAGGAGTGATTTTGGGTCTAATCTTATCATCTATTGAATTCTTGTCCTATGACTATTTACCCTGAATTCGTTCCAAATTCGAGCAATCTTTGTTTTTTTCTTTGATTTTTTCCAGAGGCGAGTCTCCGATTTGAGTTCGGTTGCTTTTGCCAGTCCCGAAAATCTGATGAGTACGGAGCTAAGGGGTCGTCTCTCGGTCAAGGAGGCCGCTCCTCAGTGTTTTGATTCGTGATTTGGATTCGCCTGGGTGTATAAACCATCCTGAGAAAAAATCAAGTTGGTTTGATGTCGGGGTATTCGGTTGGTGTATCACGGTCGGCGGTCGTCGTCGCCGAGTTTGTTGCAGTGCTTTTTGGATTTTCCAGTGGCAGATTTTCAAAAGTCTGTGTTCGGTAGCGTCTCCTCGTCCTCCTCGAAGTCCTCTGCGCTGAGCTGATAGAAGTTGCTGCTTGATGTCGCCTGCGCTTGCCTCACAGCGCCCTCAATGGTATCTTGCATTGTCACACCTTTCGTCTCCGCCAGATAGGTCGTCACAAAGCATGCTGCTGCTGAGGCTCCGCCGAATACGATAAAAGGGAGCGACGGGCTCAACGTTTGCAGGAGAATTATTTGCGGCGCGATGATGCCTCCGAGCCTCGCAACGAGAGAGCAAGTTCCCAAGGCTGCACTTCTCACGACGGTTGGGAAAAGTTCCGTTGTGTATAGGAAAACCATGTTAAAGGCAGCTGCGATTCCAAACCGGCCAACCAGCGCAACAGCAGTTTGTCCACCCCCAGTGGTAAATCCACTCACAAGACATCCGGCGCCGGCTACCGAGAGAAGGAACATCAGCGTGTGCTTCCTCCCCACTTTCTCCACCGAAACCTGGGCAAATGCATATGATACCATTTCCACGAGAGCTGATAGGATGTTGTTGAGATAGATCGAACCCCCAAGCGAACCAACATTTAGCGACAACCCATAGTACACTGCGCTGTTGACGAAGAAGATGAAGGACATGGCGAAAAGACGCGTTCGAAGCGCTGGGTGAGGAAGTACCGCCGCGATGCTTGTTGAGCCGGCTGAAGATACTGTCAGCCTTTTGAGACGGGGCAAGCCCCGTGGAGGTATAATTTGTCCGTTCCCCTTGGCGAGGGCGGTAAGAACCTCGAGGGCTTTCTCCGGTTTTCCAGCGATGAGCAGCCACTTTGGTGACTCGTTGAGCAGGGGCGCGGAAACGACACAATACAACGCCGTGGAGACGACGACGAAGGTGGTATACGCGCGCCACTCCGTGATGCCCATGGCGACGAGTGACATCAGGACAATACCTGACGCCCACCAATATTGAGTGGCGATACCCAAACGGGAGCGCCACTTAGCACCTATAGGTTCTATGCTGAGAACGAACGACGCCACGCCCACGCCGCCGCACCCGAAACCGATGATAAACTTACTCCAAAAGTATGGCCAGAAACTAGATACAGCAGCGCTGATCGCCGACCCGACGCCCCCGACCACAAGTGAGAAATACATAGCCGGCTTTCGTCCCCGAGAATCTGCTAGCTGTCCGACTATCCCCGCTCCAAAAAAGAATCCCGCAAAGAACATGGAGTCAGCTGCTGACACTTTCCAATCATCACCACAGATGAGATTCCACTCCGACCGAATGGAGGCCGACTTGGAGACCCACTCCCATTCGTCCTTGTTCAGGCTGCAAATATCACCACCTACGCAACCATCAGGGGTAACACACCGCCATGCAGGATCGCGTTCGGTAAAGACAGACATGAGGGTCATAAACACGGTGGGAGTCCAACTGAAGGACGTGCAGACGAAGTGCCTCAGCTGCGCTCTACCCAACTCTCCGACGTGCAGAGAGATCAACTCCTCCACTGTCAGTCCATCGTCTCGCGAAGGCTGGGTGGAATCATCCTCGTCGTAGCCTCGCAAGTCGATTCCAGACGACGTCGATGCTATCATCTCCAGCACCGTGACCCCAGCACGGCGGCGCCCGACTCTGTGCTGGGCCGGCGAACCCTCGTTTTCTACTTGTAGCGAATTTGTGTTTTGATTTTTTCTGACCTCGAACTGCCTCGGAATTCAATACGACGAGCATCACAACCGGACGCGTCCGAGCAAAACCATCATGTCGACGATTCCTGTCTTCGGCAATCTCAAGGACGTGTACGGTTCGGAGACGACTAGCGATGTCGAGGAGCGATACGCCAAGCTCGTTGCGGCCTTCACGGCGACCCACGGAGAAAAACCAGATCTGCTAGCGCGTTCTCCGGGACGCGTGAACCTCATCGGCGAGCACATCGACTACGAGGGATACAGCGTGCTTCCCATGGCCATTGCGTTGGACACGATCGTAGCCGTCAAAGTAGACCTCGGCGCTGACAAGCTTCTGGTGTCCAACACGGACTCTAAGTACACGGCGAAGGAGTTTACCGTCGACCCTGACCAGGCGGTAGATACCTCAAGCCACCACTGGACCAATTATGTGATGTGCGGGTACAAAGGGGTCTTCGACTTTCTGAAAGAGGCAAAACGAGACGCACCCAGCGCGGTGGGCATGCGAATCATGGTCGATGGTGTGGTACCCCTGGCTAGTGGATTAAGCAGCTCATCTGCGCTGACTTGTGCCACCTCGGTCGCCGTGATGGCTGCGCACGACCTCTCCTTCACGAAACCTGAAATTGCCGACTTCACGTGTAAGTGCGAGAGACACAGCGGAACGCAGTCTGGAGGAATGGATCAAGCTATCAGCATTATGGGAGAGAGGGGTGTTGCTAAGCTAGTGGATTTCAATCCCGTGCGCGCGTCGGACGTGAAGCTGCCTGAAGGTGCGGCGTTCCTGATTGGTAACTGTTTAGCAGTTTCACAAAAGGCTGTGACGGCGCACGACCGATACAACCTGAGAGTTGTCGAGTGCCGACTCGCCTCGATTGTCCTTGCGATGGAGCTCGGTGTGTCGAATACAGAAGCGCTCGAATACTCGACTCTGAGTCAAGTGCAGAAGCTGATTGGGACCCTGGAGGAGTCAGAAAGCACGGCGATGAAGCATCTGCATGCCGGAGCGTACACCTCGAGTGAGCTGAAAGAAAAACTGGGACAGTCTCTCGAGACACTTTTCGCGGCTTCAGAAGCTTCTTTGATGGTGCTGCAACACAACACCCGCGGTTTCAAGCTGCGTGATAGGGCTGTACACGTGTATTCGGAAGCGGCACGAGTGCTTCAATTCGCGGACGAATGCAAGGATGAAACTTCACTCAACAAGCTTGGTGAGCTGATGGATGCGAGCCACAAGTCGTGCAAAGAGTTGTACGAGTGCTCGTGTGCCGAGCTTGACGAGCTCGTGGCGGCCTTCAAGTCGGCGGGAGCTGTTGGTGCGCGTCTTACTGGAGCTGGGTGGGGAGGATGCGCGGTGGCTTTGGTCAAGCAAGATGCCGTGAAGAAAGTGCTCGCTCGTGTCAAGGAGGCTTTCTTTGATGTGCGCATCAAGAGTGGGGCGCTGCGCAGCGAGGACCTCGGACAGATGCTTTTTGCGTCGCTCCCGTCGAGCGGGGCGGCGATTCTCAAGGGTGGGTAGGAAACCGCTGTGGTGCATGTGAATAAAAAGACATCAAATGTATGAAGATAGAGATATGAATGTGTCTGATTAATATTCGCGAGCGCCAGCCAACTCAGTTTGCTTAGTTCTTGCCGTTCTCACCCCAGAGGATGCTGTCAACATCCTGGCCCTTGCGCACGTACACACCGCCGCTTTCGATCAGACCCGGACAAGGACGATACGCCTTGATAGGCCACCATTTGAAAAGGGGGATGGCGCCCATACCACCAATGATGCGGCCAGTACCATCACACTGCATTTTTTCCTTGGCAAGACCGCAAGAGTCGCAGCTTCCAGTGCACTTGGCGTCGTCCTCCTGATTTCGCGAGGAGAGATCCAAAAGTCAGTTTCTTCGTCTACAAAAGGGAGCGAGTACAGTCGACGCAGATGAAAGGCTGTTGATCGGTTCGTACCTTGCCCTCAGCGCGCACCACGAGCCTATTCGCGCGAGCGCCAGCGTTGCGCGTCGCTCGGGTCGGCCTAAGGAAAGATCAATGAGAGTGGAGAACAGAGTTAGTGTGCGAACAAAAGGACGACAAGCAGGCAGGCGTGACGATAAAATCCCGGAATTACTCGCGCGCGGCAACCTACCTGCGAGACTGAACGCGGAGCGTCGCCGCGCTGGTAGAGCACGACGCAAAAGCCATGGTCATCGTGGACATAGTGGAAATGTCCCTGAACGGCGCGTGAGGTTGTGTGACGTTGTGTGACAAGATCGCTGGGAGAAGGAAAACGACCTTGGCTGGACACGTACGATGGAAAGTACGAGGGCTGTCAACGTGATTCGATTCTGTCTCACTGTTTCTGAATATTACACTTGCGTACCCGCCTTCAAAGACTAAGACCGCTTATAGAACTCCAAGTCGTACTGCGTCTGCTCATCATCCTTAGAAATAGTGCCGAATGAGTTGCGGATGCGCTTCGCCTGTTCCTTGTTCTGCTCGAGAGCTGACTCGGGGACAAGGGAGAACAACGCGTAGAAACGACCTCCGTACACCGTAACACAGGCGTAGATGGCACCGAAGTACCCGTAAAGGTCGAAATCGATGTACGTTTGGCCATATGCCTCACGCTCGGCGACTTCGAACACATCGGCTCCTTGAATGGCATCCTGCAGGTCATAGTCAGAAAGGGCAAGGTCTCCGAGGAGCTCCGAGCGGTCCTCTTTCAGCTTGTTGTATCCCGTGAGTGTCACGCAGTACACCTTTTCCGCGGGCAACTTCGGGTTGATCCAACGCGTGTCGGTACCGTTCGTGGCCTTCTGAGTTTTGTTGATGGTATCAGCGGTCCAACCGTTGGGAACATCATAGTAATACTTAAATTTTTCGAAGTTGTTCTCGTTTCCGCCGTATCCACCGTACGAGGACGCCGAGGTTGCCTCGCCGTATAACCTCCGGAACCCGTCTCCGAGATCAGACGGGTTCTTGAAGTTCTCCCCCTTGGCAGCCGCTGCCAGCGCAGCAGGGGACTCGACAGCTCTCGCTTCGAGGGGGACGAATCCCTAAACGAAAGAGGTTTTGATATGATTTGAAGGAAGTATTTCTCGTCAGTCATAGCGCGCTGTGAGATATCGGGAACGACGCGGCGTAGGTATAGGTTTGTTGTTGATTGGAAAGCATTTGGGTAACAGATCCGTACCGCGAGGGCGGCTGCCAGACCGGTGCCGATAACCTGCCTCCGAGAAGCATGGTCATCGTCCACGGTGGAGGACGTGAGGTTAGAGGCCCGCACGACGACGCTCTTCTTCGGCGCTGCAGACTTCCGGCGCACAGTGCTGAACCTTTGCAGGTGCAGCGAGGAGCAAACAGCCGAGGTCATACTGATGACGTGGATGATGTGAAACTGCTGTCCGCGGGTCCGGTCGAACGCTGCTCGCCTTAGACGTGCGTGTGATATCGGCGAGAAGTTCGGTGGTCCAGCAACGCAATGTACTACGACGGTGCGCGGTGGAGTGACCTCGGAAGCAGTGGTATGTCGAGACAAAGCGAAGCGAAAGCTGTTGGCTCGAGACTGGATAACTCTAGCTTGTTTGGCAAGTTTGGCTAGTGAGGGTGCTCGGGGTTTTTTCGAGACGAAATCGCTAATATTATTAAATAGTCTACTACTGACCACCACCATCTTCACTTATACGAGCTTCGGCCTTGGCATGTCTCGTATGCTCTGCCTTCGATGTGATCACCTTCTGGAACAAGTCGTGGAACCTGAAGAGCATCGTGTCTAGCAACGCGTTGCTCGCATTCGTGGTTTTCAGCCCGGCGTCCACCAGGCCCTTCACGCGTTCATCTCGCAGCTGTTCTTTTATTCCTTCCAGGTCGACCGCAATCCCATCACACCCGGAGCTTCGGCACGCCTCTATGAGCTCATCGAGAGAGCACAGCCCATGCACGTGCGCGACGTTAAGAAAGGTCTTATTCCCCCGAAAACTCCCTCCCCGCGTACTCCCTTCACCGTGAACCGAGCCACCGCCGGTAGAGGAGTCCACGGTATCGAAGGTTTCAAATCTCTCCATGGACCTCGAACCGTGTATAGAGGCTTCAGTGGTATCGAGTTGAGACCTACTGTTGGATCGTGCGATGGCAGCTTTCGGTACTACTGGCAATTCTGTTTTTTCTGGTGAAGAATCAGTGTGCGGCGGTCGAGGCGGCTTTGGTCCGTTCGTCGCTCGCGCGGGAGCAGCATCCGCGAAGGCACCTTTACCGCCGCGGAATCTCACGCTTCCTTCACCCACCGCTCGCATTTCCATGTACAACACATTGAGCGATTGTTTACGTCTCGCGCTTTCTTCGCTCATTTCCTTGTCGCGTCCGTCCAAACTTCGCCGCACCTTCGTGTTTGCCTCCTCGAGTGCTTCGAGATTCGACGCACTCGTGTTTTTGCTACTCGGTTTCAGCGGAAGAGCGCCAATCGGGCCGCGTCGGCACGCGTTGATAGATTCTTCCTCTACTGACATCGCGAGCCAGTGTTGAATGGTTTCGATTTCTTCATCGCGGAGCTTGAACGCCATCAACTCGGTGGTCTTGCTGACAATCTCCTTATGGAGCTCCAGCGCCGCGATACATCCCTCGCTCGCGTACACCGACTTCGGCAACTTCGCCATGACTTTGTTGGCAGCGGAAATGCCCTTGGTAGTGAAAAATGTGTGCTGCGCGCACTGCGCGGCGTTCAGACGCTTGTCTGGATCGACCAACAGAAGGTGACCCACCAAATCACGCGCTTCCGAGCTGAAGGTTTCGTCGAAGGGTTCGTACTGCCCGGCGAGTACTTTGTACAATCCTTGCACGGAGTGCTCAAACGGCATTCGGCCGGAAATGATGAGATAGATAATCACCCCGACCGACCACATGTCGGATTGCTGGCCGTAGCTCCCACGTCCTTCAACCTCGGGTGCTTGGAACAAACTCGTGCCAAGAGGTGGCTGGTTCGCAAGCCGATCCTCGCGATCCAAGTGCGTCGCGCGCCCGAAATCAATCAGCGTGAGTCGACGAGGTTTTTTCCCAGAGATCATCAAGTTGGCAGGCTTCAGGTCGCGATACACCACCCCTCGTGAATGCACGTGCGCGATAGCGTCCGTGAGCTGTCGCAGGAGTGCCATCTTTTCTTTCACGATTTCATCGTGCGCCCGCCCTTCCCTTTCCTCCTTGTCCACCTCCATCAGGTACTTGATGAGGTGGTACCCCTCGACTCTTGCCAGTACCGTGTAAATGTCAAGAGGAGTCTGGTACCCGCCCAACAGCTTCACCACGTTGGGATGGTCGACGTAGGACAGGAGCTCGATCTCGGCAAACGCAGATGCGCGTGCGGCAGAGCTTCCAAACCTTCCGATGTGGGTGCGTTTCAGAGCCACGGACTCGCCAGTCACCCGGTGCTTCGCCGCGAAAACCACCCCCTGCACGCCCTCGCCGATTTTGTCTTCCTTCGGGTTGAACGCGTAATCATCTTCACACGCTCTGTCGTGAGAGATGTTGATGGGAACCGGACCTTCGGGGGGGCTGGATAGACATTGCCCCATCCCGGTTCCAGCACCCGAAATCGGGAATCTCCAGAACGCGTGAGAAGTGCACGGTCAAACTGATGAGGGAGCGCATCAGATTGGTTGAAGACAGTTATCGTTGTGCCCTTTCGGTTTTGACGACAAGTTCGGAAAAATCGTCTGACTCAGCAATTCTAGTGACCACTCGTACTCGTGTACGTTGAAAAAACACTAAGTCTACTCGCCTTGCCCTTCGGCATCCAACGCAGGAGACAAATTCGAGCGTCGCGTGTCAGCAGGAGCTAATCTGGAGCCCGGCATCTCAGCCATCATCTTCTGGTATTCGTTGCCCCCGCGCAGAGACAGCTCTCGCGTTTCCCACGCCGCTCGGTTTTTGTTCACCGCGATGGTTTGGTCGATGTTGTCAAACATGTTTCGCCGGCTGTCTTTCAGGCTGCCAATCACCGGCGCGTCCTTCGGCTTTTCTGTCTTCATCCCGTAATTGACCATTAACGCTTTCATCTCACGTTTCATGGAAGACAACATGCTCAACTTGTTCTTGCATTTCTTTTCCTCAATCAAATCATTCATGGAACCGATGTCGTGTACCTTGTGCTCGTCGTTGAACGACACGACCGAGCCCACACGACGCATCCCGCGGCTGCTGCCACCACTCCCGTCATCAAGCTTCGATAACCGCACGTTGCGTTCGCTGTCGTCTGGACCGCTCGATTCTCCATCCCCGATATCGCTGAAACGCTGTTGGCGTTGATTTTTGCTTTGACTCATGAACAGCCACGCTTCGTTCGTACCGTGTTTCGACACTTCCGGCGTCGGTAACGGGGTAACATCACACGCGGTCACCTCATCGATGGAATTAAACGCGTACGCATCGTCCATGGTGTTGAATTCGCTTCCTCCCCGACCGGAACTCCCTCCCGTGTGTTCCGAATCTCGTCGTCTGTCTCGCTCTAAAAGCTCGTGCAATGGAGACTCGAGGCCCGTCAACGCGTCTCCTCGCCGCACGCGTCCTCCCGCTTCGTCATCGTCGTTTTCGTCGCACGCACTGCCCGGCGCGTCAGGCGATGATTCCACAGACAGGCCAAGCCTGTCCCGGGCGCTCGGATGAATGAATGCTTTGCCTTCAGAGAAAGAATCTCCAGACGAAGCGCTCGAACCGCTCGCGACGCTACCGGTGCTACGAGCGTGACCGCTACTAGGGATAGCGATGGCTCTGGATGTCACGGAAAGATTGCTGACCGAAGCCGCCTTCGGGGGGGCGGCGTGGCCTACACCGTCATTCAGAACCGCGAAACTGCTGCTTCGTCGCAGGATGCCTCGCGGGGCAACGAATGACTTGTCGGACATTCCAACAGGGGAGCCGAACACACGTACGTCTGCCACCTCGGGAGCGATTCGCGCCTCACCAGTACCGCGTACCTACCACCCGACTGTTAAATAATAAGCGTGCTTCCAGGGATACTTCTCGTCCGCTAGCGCCGCTCCCTCTGACCGGCGACCAAGGCGCCGCGTTTGTGAAAGGACCCTTTTCGCGAAAGGTCGCTTCGTTCGTGTTGCCGACAAACACCTGATGAGATCGGAGGTGGTCGGTCGACTCTCTTGGGCGGCTCGGCGGCGAGCGAAATCCGAAAGACTATCTCCAGATCTTTTTGTTCAGCGCTTCAGCCTGTCAAAGGCGTAAAGGCGTCGCGAGTCCCCAGATCGACTCGCACCGACGCGGTTGGAGGTACGAAATTAGTCTCATCTCCCAATCATACATCCCACACACACACGCGCGTGTCTCGGGGGAACGCACGCACGCGTCTTTGCACCTGTCATCAGTGCAAAGCCATCGGCGGCGTGCCAACTTTCAAATCTTTCGCCCGATCGTGGGCGGTTTTTTTGACGGTTCGATCAAAGGAGGATCGAGTCGGCTGAACGAAAAGATACACCGTGGTGACGTCATACGTGTTACGATGACCCACGGGACACAAGCGACTCGACGTACCAACCGCGTTCAACTAATCGGGCACTAACACGATCTTCACTAACTCGATCTTCCTTTCGTTGTCGTCGTCGTCTTCCCAACTTCCCCAAAAAACAGATCTTTCGCGATCGTCATGTCCGCCATGACGGCCTCCGCCGCCGCGACTCGCGTCGCGGTGAGCACCCGAACCGTTAATTCGGCGAAGGGTTCAAGTTCCCGCGCCCGCGCTGTGTCCACCAACGCCGTGAAGTCTAACGGTATCGGACAGTCCGCGCAGTTCTTCCAGGGCGATCGTGCCACCGCTGTCGAACTCCGCCAGCGCGCGGTGACCTCCCCCGTGTCCCGCCGCGCGACCGCGAACCGCCAGGTCACCGCCAGCGCGTCGGTCCCGGTCGTGCAGGCTGCCGATGTCCCGGCGAAGGCTGAGTGGAAGGGAGCGAAGCTCAAGCCCCTGGGCTACTCCGTGCTCGCCGGCCTCATCATCTGGTGCATCCCCGCGCCCGTTGGTGTCACCGCCCAGGCGTGGCACCTCCTCGCCGTGTTCGTCGGCACCATTGTCGGCATCATCACCAACGTGCGTCTCACCCCCAATGCGACAACACCACCGTTGAAATATCGGATTGTTTCATGCATCCAGTACTGACACCCGTCTCCCTCCCTACCTGGAACAGCCTCTTCCCCTGGGTGCCACGGCTTTGATCGGCCTCGGCGTCTCCATGGTCACCGGTCTGCTTCCCTTCAGCGCCGCGTTCAGCGCGTTTTCGTCGGAGATCCCGTGGCTCATCGCGCTTGCGTTTTTCCTCGCGCGCGGTTTCATCAAAACCGGCCTCGGGAACCGCATCGCGTACATGATCGTGTCCATCTTCGGCAAATCCACGCTCGGCCTGACGTACTCCCTGGTGTTCTCCGAAGCGCTCCTCGCGCCGGCTATTCCCTCCCTCGCCGCGCGAGCGGGCGGTATCTTCCTTCCCCTCACCAAAGCCCTGTGCGTGGCGTGCGGCTCCGAGCCGGACAAGGGCACGGAGAAGAAGATGGGCGCGTACGTCATGATGACCGTGTTCCAAACCTCTACCGTGTCGTCCGGCATGTTCATCACCGCGATGGCGGCGAACCCGTTGTCCGTGAACCTCGCCGCGGCTACGATCGGCCAGACCATCACCTGGGGCCAATGGGCGCTCGCCGCGTCCCTCCCCGGCCTGGTGTGCCTCATCTGCGTGCCCCTGATCCTGTACGTGCTGTACCCCCCCGAGGTGAAGGACTCCCCCGAAGCCCCGAAAAAGGCCAAGGAAGAGCTCGCCAAGCTCGGCCCCATGTCTGGTGACGAAAAGGTCATGGCCGCCGCGCTCGTGGTGACCGTCGGTCTGTGGATCTTCGGCTCCAAAATCGGCGTCGGCTCTGTCGCCGCCGCGCTCGTCGGCTTGTCCACCCTGCTCATCGCCGGCGTCATCACCTGGAAGGAGTGCCTCGCCGAAGGGCCCGCTTGGGATACCCTGACCTGGTTCGCCGCCCTCATCGCCATGGCGTCTTACTTGAACAAGTACGGCCTGATCCCCTGGTTCTCCGCTTCGGTGGTGAAGGTTGTCAGCGCCGCCGGCCTGGCGTGGCAGCCCGCGTTCCTCGTCGTCGTGTGCCTGTACTTCTACTCGCACTACATGTTCGCCTCCGGCGCGGCGCACATCGGCGCGATGTACACCGCCTTCCTCTCCGTGCTGGTCGCCTGCGGTGCCCCTCCCCTGGTCTCCGCGCTTACGCTCGGTATCTTCTCCAACCTCATGGGCTGCACCACGCACTACGGTATCGGCTCCGCGCCTCCGTTCTTCGGCGCCGGATACGTGCCCCTCCCCACCTGGTGGAAGATTGGTTTCGGCATGTCCATCTTTTACATCGTCACCTTCCTCGGCATCGGTTCCGTGTGGTGGAAGGTTATCGGCCTGTACTAAGTGCGGCGTAACTTCGACGCGCGCGTGGGTGATTTAATTAACTGTGTTATTTATTGTCTGAAAGAACATGCGAAAGAACACGGCGAGCGCGTTGAGCGTGTTGTCATTTTTAATCGAAGCATCGAGCTAACTACAAGTAGAGCGGCTAGCGTGTTGTCATACATATCTATCGAATTTGATTGAACCGCTAAAACCTGTGTTTTGTTTCAATTCCTCTTTGGAGGCCTCCTCGCCTTTTTCGCGGGTTTCCGGCCCCCCGACGGCGCGTCCCCCGCGCCCATGCTCATCCCACCACCCGGCATTCCCCCTCCAAACATCGAAGGTGCGTTGAGTGGAGGTGGCGCGCCAGCACCGAAGCTCTGCGCGGGCGCAGCGGGGGGGCCGAAGCCACCGCCGCCGCCAAACGGGTTCGCAGCCGCCAGCGCGCTCGTCGACGCCGGAGCACCGAAAGCCAAGTTCCCGCTGGACCCGAACGCCGGGCTGGAGCCGAACGCCGGCGACGCGGGAGCGCCGCCGAATCCGCCGCCGACACCGAAAAGACCGGGCGCCACAGCCGGCGCCGGCGCATCTCGCCCCCCCGCGAAAGGATTTCCCGCGGCGGCTCCAAACGCGGGAGCCGCGGAGCCGCCGAAGCCGCCGGAAGATCCGAAAGGCGTCGCGCTCGGCGGCGGCGCCGGTTCGGCGCCGGCGCCGGCGCTCGCGCCGAACGTAAACGCGCCCGTGGAAGCCGCGGAGTGCGAGGCTCCGAACCCGAATCCCCCACCGCCGAAGCCTCCGCTCGCCGCTACTGGCACGGGCGCGGGCGCTATGTCAGCGCCGAACGCTGGGGTCGACGACGCCGCGCCAAAAGCAGACGCGGGCGTCGAGGCGCCAAACGCCGGTGTCGCGGACGCCGCTCCAAACGCGGGCGGCGCGGAGGACGCGGCGCCGAACGCGCTTCCGGACGCCGGAGCCGCGGAAGAGCCGGGGGCACCGCCGAAGGTAAACCCTCCGGTGGTCGTCGTGGGAGCAACCTCCGTTGAGACCCCGAAACCAGACTCGGCGGCGACGGAGGATTGCCCGAACATGAACGGCGCCGGCGCCGCCGCGGCGCCGGCGTTGGCGTTCGCGCCGAGTGAGGCGAGCGATCCCGAGCTCGCGCCGCCGAATAAGCTTCCCGTGACACGCGCGGTAGGCGCGGTAGGTGCTGCCGGGGTGCTCGCCGTGGCTCCGAACGTGAACACCGCGGGAGCGGGAGCGGGCGGGTCCGCGTCTTTGGCGTCCGTCGCTGTGGCGCCGAAACCTCCAAACGCGGGCGCGGGCGCCGGCGCCGGCTCCTCCGCGGTTTTCGGCGTGGGAACCGCGCCGAACGAGAACGCGGGCGCGGCGGCACTAAGAGGCGAGGAAGAAGCGGGAGTCGTAGCACCGAAGGCGAACGGCGCTGGTGACGCGCCAAACACGAATGGCGTCGAAGCGGGAGCCACGGGGGTCTCCACGGGTTTTTCAGCCGCGGGTTGCCCGAAAGCAGGAGCGGAAGCTCCAAACGTGAAAGCAGCAGGCGCCGGAGCGGGTGGCTCCGCCGCGGCCAGTTTCTCAGGCTCCTTCGGCTTCTCCGCGGGGGTGAGGCCGAAGGAGAACGCCGCGGGCGCGGGCGCGGGCGTCGCCGCCGCATCCGTCTTCGCCGGCGCCAACCCGAATGAGAAAGCAGCGGGAGCAGCTGTCGTCGCTGAAGGCATCCCGAAAAGAGACGGCGCCGGAGCAGCAGGGGCAGGCGCCCCGCCCTTACCCTTGCTCTCTTCCTCCTCGATTGCGGCGTTGACCTTATTTTGGTGTGCTTCGTTTTGTTTCAGCGCTTCCGCGCTCCACAGACCCCCCGCTTTCGGCGCCGCCGGCGCGGCGGGCGCGGCTGCGCCAAACACGGGTGCCGCAGGCTTTGCTTTGCCTTTGCTCTCCTCCTCCTCGATTGCAGCGTTTACTTGTTTCATGTGTTCGCCATTTTTCTTCAAACCCTCCGCACTCCACAGACCTCCTTTCGCCGGCGCAGGGGTTTCTTTCGCCAGCGCGGACGCGCTCGTGGAGGGGAAAGGCACAGGAGACATGCCCTCGGTGAAGGTGTACTTGACGTCGATATCCGGGACTTGCGTTGAGCCCATAAATGGTGCGTCGATCACCCCGTCGTCCTGCGCGCCAAAAGTGTACTTGGGTTCGTCCTCGTCGTCCCCGCCGAAGGCGTATTGGGGCATCTCGCCCGCGTCAAACGACGACGACGCCGACGCCGCAGCCGCCAAAGGCGCGGCGGTCACGGGAGACGCGTTTCCGAAGGAAAACACGGGAAGTCCCACGGGCGATTCGGTGGTCGCAACACCAGACGGCGCGGAGAAAAGCGGCGCCGGAGGTGCGACGGGTTTTGCCGCAGACAAAGTGTTCCCAAACCCGAACGCCGGCGCCGTTTTAGTTTCTTTGAACGCGTCGGGCTCGAATTGCAGCGCGGACGGCGCGGCGACGCGAGTCACGGGCGCGGCGGTGGGCTTTGCGTGCGACGCGATGGGCGCTGAGACGCGTTTCTCCGCGGAAGCCAGCGCTTTCGCAGGCGTCGCTCTTTGAATCCCTCGGAACCCGTGAAGAGACGACGAAGGCGCCGCGGCTTTGTTCAGGCTGGACGATAGGTTTGTGGGCTTCGTTAAAGGCGAACCCGCCGCGCCGTTGGTTTCGGTTCCAGATTTCTGACCCGCCAGCCTGTCAAGGGTCTGGAGAATCCTGCGTGCGGTGTCCGTCGTGACCGCAGATGCCGCGACGTTTTTGGAGGGAGTCGCCTTGAGCGAGCTCCCGGCGGGCGTGCCCGCGGGCATCCCCCCCGGCGCCGCGCGCGGCGCGTCTCCGTGACCGGCGAGCCTCGCCACCGTGGACCGGCCGATTTCGCGCGCGTCCATGTCCATTTCCGCGGTATCCCGAGTGCGCTTCATCCCAGGAGACAACAGCCCAGGCTCGGAACTAGGAGCTCTCCAATCCATCCCGATTCCGCTCGCAGTCGGCGGCGAGTTTGGTCCGCCGTACCTCGCCCCCGCGCGAACGGTCGTGCCGAATCCCCTCGCCGCGCGTCCCGCAGTCTCGGCGTGGCCTTGGCCAGCAGGCGCACCCAGCAGAGATGGCGGCATCCTCCCATCATGGGCGCCGTACAGGCTTCGAGCACCACGCGCGCCGCCGTAGCCGAGCGCCGGATATCTGGACGCGCCGCGCGCGTGGGGAAGCGAGAGAGGCGCGCGCCTTTTCTCTTCATTCGCGCGTCGGAGGTAGCTATGGATGTTCGAAAAGGCTGTCTCCCCCGCCGGACCTGGAGAGCGCGCCGCCGTGGGGCCCGCACTGCTCGGGGTCTGGAACAGACCCACGGGAGCGGGAGGGGGCATGGCGGACGTCGAAGGCGCGTAGGCGTCAAACGCCGCGATCTCCGCGCTCGCGCCTTGTCGCTGCAGCAGACTGATCACCGCTTGCGTCTCTTCTCTGGTCAGATTGTTGCGCTGCTTCAGAGCGTCGAGCAAGTTCGCGGTGCTGGAACCGCCCTGATTCTCGCGAGGCGCATTGACCGCGGGCTGTGAGGAAGGATAGACGAGGAAGGGGAAGGCATGGGGAGTCAGAGAGGAGCTGGAATCGCGAAAAGCGGACGTCGACCCCTGGCGCTTAGGGTTAAAACGCAACCGGTGGCGTGGGAGTTGGGGCGAGCATCGCGTGTTCGTTGAGAGACGCACCTCGAAGTTAGTAGGCGCGGCGGATGGCGTCGCAGCGGAAGGAACGGCTTCGTTCTCGAAGCTGGGGGATCCGAGGAACCCACGAACCTGCGGAGGGATAGGGAAGAGGTGAGCGGAGGAACTTCGGTGCGATTTCTTTTTAAACGCCGACCGAGGGTAAGGGAGAATCGCGAACGCACCGTCTTCGTCAAGCTGCCGATGCCCCACCGCAGCGGCGTGACGAGCTTATTCAGCGCGTTGTTACTGTCGCCACCATCCCCACCGCCAGGGCGCAGTCCTCCGTAAGGAGAGGACCTGCCGCCGCTCCTGGGCGTTTCCGTCGGCGCCGACATTTTTTTCGCGCCAGATCTGTCGGCTCGACTCCGCGCTTACCCCTTCGCGGCTAGCTCCAGAGGCTCGGCGAGACAAGCCAAACAACGCGACCGGCGCTCGATCACGTGGAGATTCGACGCCCCGCACAATTCCTCGCGCGGCGATGCGCGCGGCGTTGTGCTCGTCGCCTCGGTCGAGTACGATAGAACTGATCGCAGATTGACACTTTTCTTGGGCTGGAAATGACAGAAATGAGAGTCAGTGAAAAACGAAATGTGTGACGTCTACTTGTTCCGGTTAGGGGCTCTCTGCGGTCGCCTGGTTCGGGACAAGTCGGGAACTTTTAGGACGAGGAGGAAGACTAGGATAATGAGGAAGAGGAGGAGGAGGGGCAGAAACGAAATGCGTGACGTCTGCTTGTATTTCTTAAATTAAAACCGTCCTGCACCACGTGCTCACCAAATTTCACACACCCCGCCTGTTTCCTCAGTCCACGGCGAATGAGTTTTCGCCGCGGTCGCGTCCCGGGGTGCCTTTCCCAGACGCGGGCGAGCTTCCGTCGTTGAACTCGGAGATGTTCGCCGCGTTGCCGCCGTGGAAGTTGGCGAAGGATTCAAACCCGCCGCCCGCGCCGTTGAGGGACGCGAGCGAGGACGGGGGGAGCATCATGTTCGCCTTTGAAGGCCGAAGCGCGTCCCGCGCGGCTTCTTGTTTCTGCGTCGCAAGGGCCTGGTGCAACCGCGCGGACTCCTGTGACTCGCGTTCCAGCGCCACGCGGTACTCCTCCAGCTGCTGGTTGCACCCCGTGTACGCGGTGTACAGGGTGTAGCTCTCCTGTTTCAGCCTCTCAAACTGCTGCCGTGAAGCTTGGTGCGCGGTGGATTCCTCCTGCAGCTTCGTGGTGAGCTTCCTTTTGCCATCCGCGGTCGTGTCCTTCAGGGCGGCCAAAGCGACTTCGCGTTCCGCGAGCGTCGCTTCCAGGAACGAAATCCGACCCTTGCCGGTTTCAATCGCGACTTTGCTCGTCTCGGAGGTCTCGTTGTACTTTTGCGAAATCGTCTCGTACTTCACCGTCAACGCTTCGAGCGCCTTGTTAACTTGTTCAGTCGCCGCCTTGCTAGCAACCGCGGCCGCGATGCCTTCCTTCGCGTCGCGGTCTTTTTCAGTCTTCTCCGCCTCAGCCCGCGCCTTGGCTTCGAGCGCAATTTTGGAATCCTTCTCGGCGAGCATGCGCGCTTCCTGCGCCGCGGCTTTGTCCGCGGAGGCGGCTTCGGCGACTTGTCTTGACTTGTCCGCGTCTGCTTTGGACTTGTCCGCTTCGCGCTTCCAGTCCGCGACCGCGGCGAGCGCGCCAGTGAGTTCGGTGTTGAGCTGCGCGATTTTCCCCTGGAGCACGGCGGCGTTTGATTCCGCTTCCTTCGCGTTGGATTCGGCTTTGGACTTTGACCCGGCGAGCTTGTTGACCAAGTCGGCGTTTTCCTTCTTCTCTGTTTCCAGGGACTCGCGCAACGCCTCGAGCCTGCGGTCGAGCTCCCCGACCGCGTTGGTGTGCGCGAACGACACGTCCTTCGCCGACCCGCGCGCTTCCAAAAGCGTCGCCTTGGTTTGCTCCAAAGTCGAAAGCTGCACCGCCGCCGCCGATTTCATCTCGCCAATTAAAGCATCCGTGGATTTCTCGGAAGCGGACGCCGCCTGTTTGAACGTGTCGAACTCCTTCGCGATCTTCGCGGCGGCGATGTTGGAATCCTTGTGCGCGGTTTTCTCGGTCTGCGAATCAAAGTGGGGGTGGTGCGTCAGCGGCGGCGGTGGATTGCGTTGGGGAATTGCACCAATTGGCCAATTGCGAAATTACGGGGATATGGTCGGCGTCCTAGCCGATTGGCCGATTGCGCGCGTACGCACCTCGAAAGACTTATGCGTGGCGGAGGCGAGTTCCTTGGACGATGACAGCGAGATCTCCAGACCAGACACGGTGGATTTCAGGGAATCGATTTCCTTGTTCGCCTTGGCGAGACCCGCGTTGAGTTCCTTCCTCTCCTTGTCCGCGGCCTTGATCTCGTCCGAGAGGTCGCGGTTGATGGTGTCGTAGGTGGTCTTCACGGCATCCAGAGACGCGGCGATGGTGCTCTTGGCCTCATCGTACGCCGTCTTGAACTTAAGAGAGGAGGTCTCGGACATTGCGAGAGGGGGGTGCCAAACGCTGCCTGCCGCGGCGCCCGATTGTGGAGCCAGAAATAGGTTGTCGAGTTGATTGCGTGTCGTTGGACGGGGAGATCGGGGAGTTCCCAGTTTTCGCATTTATATGGCACGATAACTCGTGGATTGGGGGTCTACGACATCATTTTTTTCTAAAGTCGATCTCCACTACGTGAAAAATCAAAGCGAACGTCGCGACTGAGCATCCATCCTTCATAAAAAATACCCCCCATCTCCTACTTCCTAATTCCCCTCCCCAACGGGAACATGTCTCCACGATTCGTTCCGCACCCAGCCGGCTTCTCGGGGCGGCCACACTTTCAAAAACACCTTCCCCTTGAGTAGCGCGTACGGCACTGGACCGTAATCGCGCGAATCAGTGCTGTTGTTCGCGTTGTCGCCTTGTAACCACACGTGGCCTTTCGGTACTTTGACCACTAACTCGCCGCCAAAGTTACCCGCTTTCGGAACCTGGATGTGGTCGCCTTCCTTACCCAGAACCCGTTTGCACACCGTGTGCTTGGGGTTGTTGGGTGACTTGGAAATCACGACGTCGCCGCGGTTGACGCCGTTCGCGAAAACCGACACTCGCTCCATCAAAACAACATCCCCGCGGTGGTTAAACGTGGGCAACATGGAAGGACCTAAACACATGGTCACCTCCATGCCGTAGCTGTGGATCACGTTCACCAGGCACCCCAATTTAACCGCCTGGAGGTTTTGCAGGAGGGGGGGGTAAGGAGGAGACCGGGGAATGCACGTCAGGCTTTGGGGATGATTTGGGGACCCGCGAGGACGATTTCTTGCGAAGGTCGGAAGGTAGGGTGAGACGTACGGTCGGGCCGTGGGTCTTGACCTCGCTCCACAGCTGCTTCGCGAAGCTCGTCGCGAAGCTCGTCGCGACGCCGCGCATCGTGACCCCGACGTGACTCGGCCCCGCGCGGGCACGAGTGGCCCTCTGCAGCTTCGCAGTGAGCAAACAGTCCATCAGAAGCAAACTCTGGGAAACTCAAAGTGTCGTGTCTCAAACCAGCGGCAACTTTCGAACGTACACGCGCCTCATCACCACACAACCCAACAGAACGACCACGCGCGTTGACGTGACCGCACGCCACGACACCGCGTGATTAGATAGGATTCGTAGTCGCGTCGGTGCTTCGACGCGCGTGCGTATCGCTGTTTCCGGGCGTTGAACTCGGCGTTGTCGCGACCGACGGTGTGGATCTTCCGATCGCGGACCACGCGATCGGCCGATCGCGACGGGCGTCGTCGGAGGACCGCCCACCCGAGCCGAACACGTCGCCGACGATGGGTACTCGTCGGCAGTTCGGCCGGGAAACCGTTTCCGAAAAGATGTGGAGGTTCCGGGGAATTCTGGTGGTAGTGTCCGTGCCCCTGTTCCTGGTTCTCGCCGTGGTGACGTTGATGCCGACCGCGCCTTCGGATGGCCTGGATTTCTCGTCGAGTGGCCACGTACGGGACCGGATGTTGGATCAGCGGCGCGTGGGGTCCGGTGTGCCCAATTCGTCTCGCGATGTTGAATCAGCACGCGGCACGCGATTGACACCCTCCACCGGCGTCGCATTTATCGCGCAAGCGCAAAACAGCGCGGACGCGGACACGGAAGGACGGAAGTACGCGGTTGTGTTTGACGCGGGGAGCACGGGTTCGCGCGTGCACGTGTTTCGCTTCGACCTTCGCCGGGACGGCGAGCTTGTACGTATTGCATTTCCCAAATCCCGCCTCCCTGTTTGCCAACACAAGACTGACACTTTCTTTTATTTATCACCAGGCGCTCATGGACGACACGTTCCAGCAGCTCAAGCCCGGGTTGAGTAGTTTCGCGGCATCCCCCACAGAAGGCGCGGACAGCCTGAAACCGCTGCTTGAACTTGCGATGCGCACGGTCCCAGCGGCGGCGCGAGCCGGCACCACCGTCGCGGTGCGCGCGACGGCTGGTTTACGTTTGTTGCCCGGCGAGCAAGCCCACGAGTTGTTACGCGCGGTCGAAAAGCTGTTAAACGAGTACCCGTTCCAAATCAACCACGGCAGCGTGTCCATCATGGACGGCGCCGAGGAAGGCGCGTTCCAGTGGCTCACCATGAATTACCTGTTAGGAAACCTGCGCGGTGACTTGGGAAGCACCGTGGCGACCGTGGATCTGGGCGGGGGGAGCGTACAGTTGGCGTACGCGGCGGACAAGAAACACGTCGCGACCGCGCCTGATGGGTACTTCAAGGAGATGAAATCCGGCGACTTCAGTTATCACGTGTACGTGTATTCGCATCTGGGGTTCGGGCTGATGGCCGCGCGAGCCGCGGTGCTGGCGGTGGCGGACGGCGACGCGTCGCCGTGCGTCCCCGCCGGGCACGTCGGCGAGTACACGTACGCGGGCAAGACGCACAAAGCGGTGGGGCACGATTCGCAGCCCGCGGATGCGGTGAAGTGCAAAGCGGTGGTTGATACGGTTTTGGACCCAGCCGCGCCGTGCGAAGTCCAAACGCAGGAAAACTGCGCGTTCGCGGGGGCGTGGGACGGCGCCCGAGGCGCCGGCGCGACTGCTTTTTATTTAAGCTCGTACCTGTTCGACCGCGTTTCGCAAGCGGGGCTTGTTGATCCGGCTGAGCCGAGCGGCAAAACCACCCCGGGTGAGATTCTGGTCGCAGCGACGCGGGCGTGCGCCATGACCCCGGCGCAAGTCCTGACCCAGTTCCACGGCGTGGCGGAAACGGACGCGGCGTATTACTGCCACGACCTTTCCTACGCGCACTCGCTTTTAGTCGTCGGGTACCGTTTGGCGGAGGACGCTGAGGTCACGCTGGTGAAGCAGGTGGTGTACAAAGGCCAAAAAATCGAAGCGGCGTGGCCACTGGGCGCCGCGATCAACGCGCTTTCTGTATCGTGAACGGGTTATCGTTGTTTGAGATGAAGAAGCATCTGGTGTCTTCAATCGATTCTTCGCGGTATCGACGGCGTGGCGTCTTCACAATTCTTTCATCAACACAAAAAGTATGCATTTATCGCTCGATTCACTCCCCCCTGGCCCGCGATCAGTTCTCGTCTCCCGAGACCATTTTCTCCACCAAGTAATCAGCGCCTCCGAAACCCCCGTCCCGGCTCTTGCCGAACACGAGCGCCAGGGTATAAAGCAACCCCTGTACCTGCGTGTTCGACAGTTTGCTTTTCGAGTCGAAATCCGTGAGTTCCATGGACCACACGGAAATAGGGTCGCCGGTGGTTTTCCCCGTACTGAATGTCAAGTCCGCGTGGTTCATTCGCAAACCAAGCCCGGTGACCGTGGACGTGAGGGAAAGGAAACTCTGCGCGCCCGAGTCGTGCGAGCGCACGCGCAGACGCGTCTTCCCGTCATCGCCGGTGTTGTCAATCCTGATCCCGCGGTGTTCGAGCACGGTGTGGTTTTTGCGCTCGGCGTCGGTGCAGAATCGGAGGTACTCCGTGACCCGGCCTTCCAGACCTTTCGCGTCCATGATTTTCTTCGCGTGCTTGCCGTACCCCTCCACGACCCATAGCTTGATATGCAGCTCGTCGTTGCTCTCCTCGTCGCCCTGCGCCGCGCCGTACTCGATGTCCCACTCCGCGCTTTTCACGTCCAAATCGAGCCCGTTCATCAGCCAGGACAAGATCCGCATCACCCCGGAAACCGCGGTGACGTCGACTTGCAGCAAACTCCACTCCGGGTGCGCCTCGTTGTCCACGCTCGCGTACGCCAACGCGCACGCGGGCTCCGCGGGTTCGTCCTGCGAGTAGTCCTGCGAGTCGTACGACGGGGGGAGGGGAGGCACGGTCTCTTCACCGAACAAAACGTCATTCTTCTTTTTCGCGCGCGTGTGTACCAGGCGCGACGGCGACGCGGACGAGCGGTACGCGCGGCGCAGCGCGCGGGGCACCGACCGGGCGACCGGGCACGCAGACGACAGCAGAGAAGTAGACATCTCGGCGGGGGGTCACGCGGGTGTCAGCAAGAGTGAAATCGTCTCGAAACCTCGGCAAGAGATATTTTGAGAAAGGGGCTCGACTATCGAAAGTCGCATATTGCGTCAGCATTTTGAGTGGCGCAGAGATGGATGGGTGGCGCAGTGCAGGAGAGACTCGAATCGTAAGTGTTTTTGAGTCTTATAATTTACCTATTGCCATACGCAACCTCCGTGTGCGTGTACGGGTTGTGTTCCGCGGGTAGGTCTTTCCTCGATTTCGACAGCCCTTTCAAAACGCGCGCGCAGTCGCCGTGCCCGCCTTGCACCGCCCACTGGTACCGCGTCGCGCCTCGATAAAGGACGCTCGCACTGGCTTCCGCGCCGTTTTGTAACAACACTTTCGCGAACTCCGTGTGTCCCTCCTCCGCGGCGACGTGCAGTGGGGTCTGGCCTTGGCCGTCTGGTGTGTTCGGGTCCGAGCCCGCGGCGAGGAGCGTGGAGCAAATTTCCGCGCACCTGCCCTCCGCGGCGAGGTGCATAACCGCCTGGCCAAACTCGTCTGTTTTTTTAAGGTTCGGTTTTTGGTGCTCCTGCAGCAGAAGGCGCAAGCACTCCACGTGGCCGTTCCTCGCTGCGACGTCCATGGTGGACATGCGCGTGCCGCTGCGGCACGCGTTGCCCCAGCCCATGGGGGGTACCCTCGCCAACAGCTCGCTGAGCTTCGTAGAATCACCCTCCCTACACGCGTGCCACATCTCATCGGACAAATCGCTCACCGCGTGTTCTTTAATTTGCAGCGTCAGGTTCGAAGCTTTAATCTTGAGGTTCTCGGCAGAAGGGTGGACCGTCGTCACCGCCCAACGCCCCGAAGCTTTGTCGAAGCTGTGCAGCTGCGCAATCTGGCCGTTCAGGTCGGACCGCGACACCTACCCGGCGATCACGCCGCGATCACCGGACTGCATCGCGGCGGATGAGTGCGTCTCGATGTAAGCACAGTTTTCCCCGCCAAAGCAAAAGTTGGGACGACGCTGGCGAGGAAGTAGAAAAAAACAAATAAGCCGCCGTTGTCACAAGATTCCTGCCGACGCGGCAACCTGGTGCGCTGGTCACTCGGAGAGGCACGGGAAGGAGAGACGCACGATGCTGGCGTTTTCGAGCGCGCGTGCTCTCGCGCAGCCGCCGTGCTGCGCCGGCAAGCGTTGGTCGTCGAAGTGCGTCGCTTCGGCTCGGCCGATTGTGGGTTTGTCGTCCAGGGTTAGTAGGCCTACCGTCGGCGGCGGGGCACAAAATTCGCGTTCGCGTCGTCCAAACGTGGTCCCCGCGGCGCGTGCGGACGAGGACGACTTCGACGACGACGAAGGTTTCGGGGATATCGACCGGCTCGCCGCGGAGGATGACGAGAAACCACCCACCGGGGGAACCGCGATCCGAGACAGCGACGTGTCCACGGAACAGCGGCTTATGAACATCGGGGTGAACGAAGTGGTGGAGTTTGGCTTATCCGGCCGGCCGTTGTACGTGTGCCAGAGCATGTGGTGGCTCCGTTTGAGTCAGCTCAAAACGTACGCCCCTGAAGCGGGTGACGTGCGTGACATGGCGCGAAGAAGTGGGCTCACGGAACGCACCGTACACAAGTGGTTCAATGACGCGCTTGATTTTTACCACGCCCTGCCCCTGGCGCAGAAAGCGACATACTCCATCGAGTGCGACGCAAAGTTGAAAAAGCTGGAGGAGCTTACCGGGCAACTCGGAACGGACGACTTGCTGGTGTTCCGAGGAAGAGACGACGACCCGGTGTTCATGGACGCGCCTTGGAACGAGGACGGATTGTTGAGTTTGGAGGAACAGGAGGCGCTCACACTGGAAGACCCGCTTTACCAAACCATGACCAACCTGCCGGGCGTGATGGCCGCGGAAGCCGCCGCGGCGAAGGCGGACCAGGACATCGAGGAGGGCTTGGACGACGACGCTATTGCACGGATTCCCCAGGACGGTACCGACAGCAAGCCGTTCCTGGTGAACCCGTTCACGGGGAGCAAAGCGGGCGCGTGGTTCGTGGAGAAACCCGTGGGACCGGCGAACGAGTACGAGATGAAAACGGAGTGGATCGAGGAAGGCGGCTGGGACGCGTTGCCCAATCACGAGATCGTCAGCGCGGTGGACGGCGGGTCCTTGAAGTACGTCGGTGTGAACAACTCCGAGCACGTCCCGAAAGATCTGTGGAAGCTGGACCGACCCGCCACCAGGGACGCGCTGGTCATGGCGGAGGAAGTTTCCACGGATGAAATCCCGAGAGGCGCGCTGCGGCATCACGGCGACCGCACGCGAGTGCAACTGCAGAGTTTGAAGATCGGGGATGTGTTGGTTGGCGAAGTTGTCGCGACGGAGCTTTACCACGGCGCGTTGATTGACGTGGGGTGCGAAACCGACGGTTTGATTCCCATTTGCGAATCCGAATGGGCGGGTGTGCGGAACGCGCTGCCGCTGGGCGCGAAGGTTTCCGTGAAAGTAAGCGCGATTCACCCGAAATTCTGGCGCTTCCGGTTCCCCATCGAGCTAACGGTTTTGGAACCCGCCGTGGGTCACCTGCTCACTAAGCACCCGCACGAAGACGGCCCGCCCATCAACATCTACTCGGGCGAGTCCGTGCCGTACGCGCACTGGGACGCGGACCGGCCGCTGGACCGCTTCGTGGAGGCGGCGAACGTCAACGACGAAGAGGCGCTGGCGCGGAAGCGAGAGGAACTGAGCGTCTGGGTGGATGAGAAACTCGCGGAGGATGACGGGCGCATGAAAAAAAGCACGCGCACGCGGATGCAGAAAGTGCTAGCGCAGACGCAAGCCGCGGCGGATGAGGCGAAGGCGAAGGAAAACGTGCTCGTGGCGCCGGGCGAGGATGACGACGACGAACTTCCCATCGACGGCGGCGCCGCGGACGCGCTGACGCAAAAGGACAGCTCGTTGCGAACGATGGCGTCCCAGCGCGAAGAGATGATCGCCCTGGAGGAACGGGAGGAGGAGGCTTTGTTCGGGGAGGCGAAGACGGTTGGGGGCGGGGGCGAGGCAGGCGGGGACATGTCTGGAAGACGCGAGGACCCGGACGCCGTGGAGGAGGGGGACGAGGAGGAAACCAGAGAGGACACGTCTTCGGAGGACAAGTTCGCGATGAAAGGGAACCCGGAGGCGGAGGACACAAGGGGCGGCATGCTCAAAGGGGTGGACGACATCATGGCCAAGCCGGAGGACTTCGACGACGATGACGACGACGACGACGACGATGACGACGAGATTGGCGTCTCAGGCGCACGGTGAGGAGAGCTCTTTAGGCGTTCATTTCAGCGCACACTTTCTTTTCGCTTCGTCGTATGTTCCGACGAAATGTTCGACACTTCATTCGATCGCGCAAGGCGCGTGCGTCCGGTGGGGTATCGCGCGCGATGATATCCTCTCAGACCCGTCAGACCCGCTTGGTGGTTTTCGGCGTGGCTCTGCACGCTTTGCTCATCTACGCCATGTTCGACGTGCACTTCCTGACGCCTCTGGTGCACGACATCGAGCCGACCATCGCTGATTTCGCCGCGCCTGCGTCGCGATTGGTGATCATCGTGGCCGATGGGTTGCGCGGAGACAGGCTGTTCGAGATGGAGGACGCTTCTGACCCAGACACCACCCCGCGGACGCCCCGCGCGCCGTTCCTGCACGGCATTGCGGAGTCTCATGGCCGGTGGGGAATCAGCCACGCGCGGCCTCCCACGGAGTCGCGACCCGGACACGTCGCGCTTCTGGCTGGCTTTTACGAGGACCCGAGCGCCATCACGAAAGGATGGCAGGCCAACGCGGTGGAGTTTGATCACTTGCTGAACCAGAGTTCTTCTTCGTGGGCGCTGGGGGCGCCTTCCGTGGTACCCCTGTTCGCCAAGAACATCAAACACGTCAGGCACCGGATGTACGGTCCGGAGCTGGAGGACTTCGCGGCGTCGAGCGACCACGCCGCGCTCGATACCTGGGTCTTCGACGCGACGCGAGACGTGCTGATTGGGAACGTGTCTCTTGACGAGTTTGAAAATGGGGCCACTATCGAAAAAGAAGCCTCCGCTTTGCAGGGACACAGGGTAGTGTTTCTGTTACACCTGCTTGGGCTGGACAGCGCGGGGCACGCGCACAAACCCGCGGGCGATGCGTACGCGCGGAACGTGAAGGTCGTGGACGACGGCGTGCGCGAGCTCGTCGCGGCGTTTGAAAAACGCTTCGCCAGCGATAACCGAACCACGTTCGTGTTCACCGCGGATCATGGCATGAGCGCCAGGGGCGCGCACGGGGATGGGGACCCGGAGTGTACGGAAACGCCGCTGGTGGTGTGGGGGGCTGGGATCGCGGTCGCGGCGGCAGACGCAGACGCGGCGGCGGCGGCGGACCCGGCTTGCGCTTCGCGGGGAAAAAACGCCCCGACCCCCGAGCAAGCGTGGGGTCTTTCCGACAAAAACCGGTGCGATGTGGACCAAGCGGACGTCGCGTCGCTTTGCGCGTCCGTGCTTGGCATGCCCCCGCCGTTGCACAACACCGGTTTGGTTCCGGTGGCGTACCTGGACCCGCATTTGCCACAGCTGCGCTCCGGCGCCGCGGTGGCCAACGCGGCGCAACTGCTCGCCGTGTACCGGCGCAAAACGATTGTCACGGCGAGCAAATCGCTACGCGCGTTTCTCGCGCCGAACGGCTTGAAGCCGTACGGCCCTTTGGCGCTGGCGGACGAAACCCTGGCGGCGGCGAAAGGCGCGAGGGAGGCGGGAAACCACGACGCCGCGATTGCCGTGGCGCAAACCCTAGCGCGAGACTGCGTGGACGGCACCAACTACTTACACCTGTACGACCGCTGGCTGCTCATGGGGGTGATCACGTCGTGTTTCGTCGGGTGGATCGGGGTTCTCTGCGCGGAGCTGTGTTTGGGCGGCGCGGAGCTGTCTTCTGGCGAAATCGGGAAGGGGAGAAGCCGTGTTCTCGATTTTGTGGCGCTGGTGGTGTCGTGTGCCGCGTGTTTTGTACTCGCGCTGAGACAAGCGCCCGTGACGTACTACGCGTATTTCAACCTGCCGGTGCTGTTCGCGCGGCACTGCTGGCACGCCTTCGCCAGGACGAAGACAGCGGGTGGAGCCAAAAAGATAACCAAGACACCGACGCGTCACGCCCAGCGTCTGCTGGTTCTCCTGGTCACAGCGGCTTTGACGCAAACCCTGTGTCGCGCGTTCCATGACCGAGCGGTGTTCACCGGGCTCTTTGCGGTCACCGCCGCATGGCTATTAGTCTGGGCGACGTGGACGGCGGCGACTCTTCGCGGCGACCGCGCCGCTTCTGCCGCGGCGCTCGTCGCGGCGCTGGGGGCGGGGGCGCTCGCGCCGTTCACGTCCTTCAGCATCGATTTGGAGGCGAACCCAGGCTTGGTCTTAGTAGGAGTTGCGTGCACAGCCGCGATTGCAACGTTCGCGCACTTCGCGCTTCGTCCCCTTGATCTGTTCGGGGACGATCCAAGCGACGAAGACGGATTCGCGGCGGGCGGCAAACGGCGCCCGGGGTACGCACTGCTCGTGGTGCAGCTCTCGCTTCTTTGGTGCGCCGGCCTGGTGGTGCTGACCGTGGATAGTCTGCGTGGCGCCATGGCGTCAATCCCTGGGTGGCTGCACTTGTGCGCGTGGGTACTCGCATCCGGCGCGGCGCCGTTGCCGTTACTGTCGCCGAACCGAACCCTCCCGAGGTTCGTCTCCGTGTTTCTCGCCTGCGCCACCGCGTACGCGCTGTTCTCCGTGTCCTACGAGTCCCTGTTCTACGCCGCGCTGGGTGCCGCGTGCCTGGCGTGGCTCGTGCTGGAGCGTTTTGTGCAGAAAATGAGGGCGGTGCAGGGGAGTTTTCCGGGCGGTGGACACAAAAACAAAAAAAACGTCGACTTCGAACGCGTCGCCGCGCGCCGCGGCGCAAGCGTTGGCGACGCGAGGCACGCCGTCGTTTTCCTGACCCTCATCAACGCCGCGTTTTTCGGCACGGGGAACATCGCCAGCGTGGCTTCGTTCGAAATTTCCTCCGTGTACCGGTTCACCACGAAGTTCAACCCGTTTTTAATGGGGGGCTTGCTTGTGTTGAAGGTGCTGATTCCCATGACCACCGTGGCGGTGGCGTTTCTGGCGCTTTTAAAACTGCAAGCCGTGCGGACCTTCCAGCTGTACCTGATTTTCATCGCGTTGTCAGACGCGATGGCCATCACGTTCTGGTTCCAGGTCACCACCACCGGGAGCTGGCAGGACATCGGCATGAGCATCAGCAGGTACGCGCTGATGGGAACACAGGTGGTTACCGTTTTGGTGTTCCTGGGTTTGGCGGATATGTACACGCGCGCGCTTCCCGTAAACGGAGTGCGCGCGTCCGTGGATTTGAAGAAAAAACGGTGATTTGAGAGAGGTGATTTTTAGCCGTGCGCCTGTTGATTTATTGATTTATGACACACCGGTACGTATCTCGTGCCCTGGAAACGCAGTGCGAAACGTATTATCTCAAGAGTGACTCGGAGACACTAGTCTTAGACTTTAGACACAAGCTGTACGAAATGTACTGCTGGCCAAACAACGCGCGTTACTCCGCCGTCAGGTCGATTTCCTCAGCCCGTTTGTCTTTGCTCGGCGAAAACACGTCGGGCACGGACCCGCTTGGTCCGTGAGGCATCGCCAACACCGCGTTTTTCAGCGCCTTGAGGTGCACAAGGAGCATCGCGTGTGCCTTTTTCATTGAAACCGCCCCCGCGCCCCCGCCCCCGCCCCCGCTGTCGGTGTCGGTTTCGCCCGCGCTCGTCTCTTGTTTGGCCCCGCTTTCGGGTCCGGTTTCGCCCGCGCCGCGCGCTTGTTTATTCCTCGCCCGGTCTTTTGCAAAGCCGCCCGCCGCCCCTCCGCAGCTCGCCACGATTTCCCCCCCAACCGCGGCGAACTTCTCGTCCACTTCACACACCGAGTTCCGGTACCACTTCCTGCACTTCTTTTCGAATTCCAGGGTTTCTATGACATCCGCTTTGGCTGGGCAGTCGTCTCGCAGCAGCGCGGCGCCGAGCTCGCCCAGCGCGACCAGAAACGCCGACCCCGCGAAGAACTCCGTCGGGGCCTCTGTTTTCGACCTCGCCTCCTCCTCGTCTCGCTTCCGGGCCTGCGTTTCCGCCTCCCGAAGCGACTCCTCCATCACCTTGGCCATCTCTTTCTCTTCCTTCTCAAGCACGCGCTGGTGCACCACCCACATCACCGCCGCGTCCAGGTCGCCGTTTGTCCTGGCAAGAGCGTTTTTGGCAACAGACTCAGGCACGCCTTGCGCTGTCAACACCGCGACCGGGTCATCCTCGTCGATTTCCACCTCGTCCTCGGTCTCGTCGTGGTCAGTACCGACGTCGTTCTCGGGCGTGTCGGGGTCATCCTCAGCCTGCGTGTCGTGCTCACTCTGGTAATCTTCCTCATCCTTTGCAATTGCCTGCTCCGGAATCGTTTCGCGCGAAGATCGCAACCTCTTCGACGACTCGCGTCCAAGCGTGGGGGGCACGACACGAACGTCCTCCTGGTTAGAAACAGGCCCACCGCCTGAACCCCCGTCCGCTGCTCGAGCACCGCGAGCGCGTCCCATGACGCTCCCTCGCAACCGCGGCGCGGTGTGGACTGGAGGGAGGTTTCGTCGATACCGAGGCGACTTAACTTCCTCGGAGGTGCCAAAAGATTGGGTGCCGGGTGAATGTTCTCTCGGCCTCACTACGACGGAGGCGCGGCACGGAATCCCGGAGGAGGGAGGTGGTCAATCGCGGGGCGGTGATCATGGCGAAGCCGCGCGTAAAGAGTCGCTCTAAGGCGATACTCCGGCTGGTCGTCGCCGGTGTGGCGCTGTACGTGTTGTTCAGCCTTTACGAGAGCCGGAAACATCGAGAGCTCGCGGTGACGCTCGCCGATCGCGTGGGTCACGGTGATGACCACCACGCGCGTCATCAGGGGGCAACGCACGGCCACGTCGGGGCCGGGCGAGTACACGGCTTGCACCATCATCACGAGCATAGCATGCAGTCAGGGTCTGTACACGCGGATCGCGCGTTGGATGGGGAATCCGAAGCACATTCACGTCTCGGAGGAACTTCCATTGACGACGACAGTGCCGGTGCCGGGAAACGACTGGTCGAGCCTGTCGCGCGCGGTGGATCCGCGCAGGTTCCTCAAGGGTGGATGGCCAGTACAGCCCACAGGAACGCGCGGAAAGACGCTGACTGCAACAAAGGCCCGCACGCGGATGACGGCGGGAGATTCATCGACGTCCTGCCGCGCCTCGGCCTGGACGAGTGCGTCGCCGCGGAGACCATTCCCGGGTTGTGCGTCACGATCTCGCAACTCATGCCGGAACATGGCGAGGAACGTGCCGTGCTCATCGCGTTCGATGACGGACACGACATTTCGCGTGCGATTGCCGTCGCGAAAACAGCCGCGGGCGACACAGGCGCGAAAGCGGTGCTGGTCGCGGCGAGAACCGAGGCGGCGGCGGCGAGCGCGGCGCGGGCGGGGGTACCGCACGCGTGGGCCGTGTGCGACAGCATGGATCACCACGAGCCGATGCCTTGCCACCGCCCTCAATTTGCGATAGCAGCCGCGGTGCTCGCGCTGGGCGTGGATGTCCTTCTGGTGGGCCACGGCGTTTCTCTGGCAGGGCCGAACCCGCTGTTCAACCTGCCTCCGCGCCGAGGTGCCGACGCGGAGGGCGTGCCGGCGCATAAGAACTCGCTCGGCGCGGTGATTGGGATGCACGACCCCGCGATGGGATGGAGCGCGTATTCGCAGTCCATGGCGGTGCCGCACCTGATGTCCTCGTTCGTGGTGTTCCGAGCCACCGCCGCGTCGGCGCGCGTCGCGGCGTGGCTGGGCGCCGCGGAGGACACCAGGGACGCGGATGTCGCGCTGACGGATGAGCTGCTTCTCCCCGCGTACGACGCACGTGTGCGATCCGGCGCGACGTTTCGCGTGCTTCCCAGCGAGTGTTTCTCCGCGCACGGCGTCACTGGAAGTGTCGCGCAAGCCGCGATGGCGTTCGAAAGCGTTCGCGATGAACGACGCGGCGAGTACAAAGCGCCGCGCTCGGGCGAAGACCCGAACGCGATTCTCACCACGGAGACGTTCGACGACGCGCGAAGGGTGGTGCTTCGGGACGGCCCAATCAGCGACGGCGACGCGAACGGCAACTGCGCGGCGATTGATCCGAAGGAACGCATTGGCCCGGCTCCGCGAAAGTTGCGGCTCATCGCGGAACCGACGGGGCCTTTCCCGGTAAGTATTTCCCATTTACCACATTCCACTGACTGATTGCCCATACGAGACTGACATTTATATTTTTACACTCAGGTGGCGTGCGCCGAGTTTCCCGATTTGTGCGCCGTGGTTTCCAAAGTCGCGAACGAAAAACGACAAGTACTCGCTGCGGTGAGCAACTCGAACATTTTGTACATGCTCGGTTTGTTCGTGGACAGTTTGAAATCTTCCAACATCACCAACGCCGTTGTCGTGGCCCTGGACGCCAAGACGGCGGCGTGGTGCAAACAGAGGGACGTTCCGTATTACCACCGCGAGCTGACTTCGTTGACCGGGTCCACGGATAACCACGCCACGTCCGGTTTGAAATTTCGAGTGTTACACGAGTTCCTGTCCGTCGGGGTTTCCGTGTTGCTCTCGGACGTGGACGTGGTGTGGATGCGGAACCCGTTCGGAGGCACACGGGCGGCGCGCGGCGAGCTTGGGGTGGTGAAAACGCACACCGACGAAACCGCGATTTACGGCGATGCCGACGTGGAGGGCATGACTGACGGGTGGGATGACGTCAGCGCGTACGGGTTCGATTTCTTCGGCACGAACCGCGTGCCGACACGAAGGCTCGTGGCGCGGAACAGCGGGTTGTTTTACCTCTCCGCGACGCACGAAGCGCGACGGATGGTCCAGAGGTTGGCGGAGCGCGTGGCAACGGAGGTACGTGCCGTGTTTTACCAAATCCCGGCCTCCCTGTTTTGCCGATTGTCCCCAGAGTAATTACTCACACACGACACGAAACACTGACCCTTTTGTTTTACACTCGCAGAAAAACACGTGGGACCAAACCGCGTACAACGAAGAGCAGGTTTATTTGTGGTCCAGTGACGCAGGTGCCGCGGGCGGCGGCGGCCCTGCCCCCGCGGGGGTGAGCCAGCGGGTGATGAACTACATGTGCTTCCAGAACACCAAGTACTTGTTTCGGTACATGCGGTACGACAACCGGTTGTATGACGGCGCGAAAGGGCGGTCGCTACGGCCGGTCAGCGCGCACGTCAAGTACGTGTTGTTTTCCCAAATCCAGGCACACTGTTTACCGCGCCTCTTTGAGTGCACTACTAGTAACATTTACCAGTACTGGCAACTGTTACATACATCACAAGTAGACTGTTTGCTGTGCACCCATACTCGAGACTCTTGACTGACCCTTTTCTTTTCCAAAACAGTTACCACCCCGAAAAGCCGCAGCGCATGGTGAGCCTCATCGCGCAGTACCTGAACAACGAGATTGACGCTATTGGCAAGTGGTCATGGTCGGAGGGCATGGCGTCTGGCAAGGCGTGCACGGCACGGCCTTCTGAGAAAGGCAAGCCGACGCCGAAGACGAGCTCGGGGCTTTTCGAGACCGTCAAGGCGCGCGCGGTTGCGATGGCGGGTCGCGGCGTATCGGGAACGTGGGCGGGGCACTCCGGGTTTGTGCTGAGCGACGACGGCGGGTTGAAAACGCCGTGGGGCGAGGGTACGTGGGGGGCGATTCCCACGCTGGACACGGCGGAGGCGGGCGGTACGGACCGGCTTTTCTTCGATTTCGCGGGCACGAAACACATGGTGGAAGGATTTACAACGGAAAAACAAAAAGGGGGGGAACTTTTTATGACTTCGGTGCGGTGTGCGGACGGCGAAAAAGTAGAAATCGTGTTATGAACACACCGCGCCGAGACGTGGAACGCCGTGTGGAAGTCGTCGTCGGAAGATGCATCACTAACATCATCCGGCTGATTGAAATGACGCACGATTACGCCGCGGAGGTAATTGAGACACGGTCACGCACTTCAGCGCCGAGACTCGCTAACGCCGCGTTGGCATGTGCCAGCTCGCCTTGTAACCGCGCGGCGGTGTGTTTCCACCGCTCGCCTTCCGTGGTGGTGATTAACCTTCGCGCGCCGGTGGACATGCGCCGTACCCAGGCTTGGTTGATTTTCTCCAGTTAATAATCCAGCGACCCGCGAGTTCGTCGGTTTCCGCGGCCAGCACGTGCGTTACTTGTCCGCACTGCACAATGAAACACCGGTGGTTCCCCACGCCGGCACCCGCGAGTGATAAACCGGGCGGTACGCTTTCCGGGCGCACTCGTGCGATGCCAACCCGCCGGCGGGGATTCCTTTGGCGCCCACTTCGCGCGCAGCGCGCGATTCGATCAAGCGGAATAAATTTCACAACAGAGGTTTTGTCATCCCCGTTGCCCGTTCGCGTGTAGCACAACCTGTCGTCCTCGAGATAAAACCACCGTTTCTTCCACCGTACGCCTCCTCCATCGCCTTGGTACAATTTCCACAGCCATCCCGAGAAGAACGGCACGTCGTCAGGCGCAATTCGTGTGTCGGAATGGTTCGTCACGAATCCCGAGAGTTCGGAACCGGAGTCCCCCTCTAAAGCTAGTCTCGGACCCGACGCAGCCTTCGTGAACGCCCGGTGGTCAAACGCGGAGCGCAAGTCCTCGGTCGGCGTGTACCGTTTTTCCAGCTGAACCCTCTCGGCCTCGTCTTGCGTCTCGTACGGCGCCATCACGTCGGTGTGCGACCCGTCTGGGTGCGGTCTGCGGGTCGAGGCGTTTTCGTCATTTTTGGTCAAACCAATAACACAAAACCAACAATCCAAATCCCGCGTGTGGGGAGTGCAGCAAAAAGCCAAAAGCCGTAGCATCGGACGGCATTGCGTAGCGCCTACACCCTTGGCGAGGGGTTCGGCATTGTTCGACGGCGATTGCCGTGAACTACACGCGTCGTGCAGGTGACACGGCGATTTCAGGCGAAGGCCGGTGCCTGAACGGACACCATGGTGCGCCTTTCCCGGTTCATTTTACAAACGGCACGCGCGAGGATTTGCCTCTGCCGATGGCGGAAACAATCCCGTTTAGGCCACGTCCGGAACCGGCGGATTGGCCACCACGCGACCGTCCCGTGTTTGTCGCGACTTCACGATCACAAGACGCACGTGTTGTGGAACCCAACTCACCACTTTCTTCTCCCCCAAACCAGTCCGTAACATGGGAACCGGCGCCTCTTAAAGGCACGCCACCCGAGCCGAGGTCCGGACACACGTTCACCGTGGTGGCACAGAAGGCGTATTTGTTCGGGGGCGTAGGCAGAAAGGACGGCACCGCTGCGGCGCTCGGGGATCTGCAGGTGTTGGATTTGACAAACTCCGAGCTGCTGAACTGGCAGGGCGAGGTAAATTCGCCAAACGGGTTGGGGCCCAGCCCGAGAAGCAGGCACACGTGCACGGCGGTGAAGCATTTCCTGGTGGTGTTTGGCGGGTTGAACCGCCGGCTGCGCGCGAACGACGTGTGGGTGTTTGATACGAAGCAAAAAACCTGGCGTGAGCTCGTCGTCACCGCGAAGGACACGGAGCACATCCCGTCGCCACGGGCGCACCACACCGCGACCGAGGTGGGGGGTAAGCTTTTCGTGTTTGGCGGGTACGGCGGGCACGGGAAATCGTGCGACGGTTTGTTTGTGTTGGATTTCGGCACGGCGCTGGACGAGAAGCCGCCCCATCACGAAATAGCCCCGACCTGGAGCAAACCCGTTTTGAAAGGAAAAGGCCCCTCCCCAAGGTTCGACCACAGCACCACGTGGTTCCCGAACAAACTCGCGGTGTTGGGGGGCCGGGACAACATGACCATGCACGGCGACGTGCATCATCTGTGCCTCGCCACGATGACGTGGCTCGAGGAAGGCAAGGAGAAACCCAAGAACTACCAGACCGAGATTGCGAACCACAAGTTCATGGGCATCGAGTCCGTGCCGCACCACAAGCTGTTCTGCCTTACGGGCAAAACCGGGCCGAACGAGCTGTTAAATCACGTGGACGTGATGGACTGCGGAAGCGCGGTTTGGACCACGCCGCACGCCAACGGCGAACCCCCCGTGGCCAGGGAAGACTGCGCGGTGACGTACGACCCCAAGACGTGTAAGATTTTGATGTTCGGCGGGTGGGCGAACCGGTGGCTGGGGGATACGTGGCAGCTCAACGTGAGCCCCATTATCGGCCCGCCCTACGCGGTGTTCAACGTGGACCCCGATATCGGCCCGGTGTTCGGCGAAAGCGAAGTCACGATTCACGGGTTGCAGTTCAAAAACGCGGAGAAAATCGAGGTTTGCTTTAAAACCGGGAAAACGGAAGTCGTCGTGCCTGGTACGTTCGTGGACGAAAAGAAAATCACGTGCCTCACCCCGAACTTCGAGGAGTTCGGCGCCTTGGAGGTGGAGGTGAGGATAAACATCAACAACGAAGGGTGGACGGTGAACAAAATGGGATTCAGGTACTTCGCAAACACCGCCGCGAAGAACTGCCTCGCGTTCGGGCCGGGAATAAACCCACTGACCCCCGCGAAGTACGGCGTGGAGATTCCGTTCCTGATTCTAGCGAAGGACACGTGCAACGCCAAGCGCACGTCCGGGGGGGACGACTTCGTGGTGGAAGTCACCGGGGTGGACGACGACGCGAAGGCGCGCGCCGGAACCGTGCGATTGGTGGACGCCGACAACGGTTTGCATGAGGTGTACTACTCCGTGCCCAGTTCGGGGAGGTACCGAATCGACGTCGGGTACGACGACCTCGGCGAGCCGCGGGAAATCATCCCAATCCGAGGCTCGCCGTTCTTCATGGACTTTGAAGACCCGTGGACGTACACGCGCGTGTCGGGCGCCGCGCCCGTGAAGCGAAAGTTTGGCCAGATCACCAGCTTGGCGCACAACAAAGTCGCGCTGTACGGCGGCAGCGAAGACGGCGTCAGCGTTTTGAGCACCGGCGTTGACGGCTGGGCGTGGGCCACCGCGGGCGTGGACGGCGCGCCGGAGCCGGCGAAGTACCAAGGCCAAACCGGCATCGGGGGGAAACTCGTGGTGTTCGGCGGCGCTACGCTCGCGGGCAAAGAAAACGACGACTTGAAAACGTTCGAAGTGCAAGGCGCGACGGGTTCGTGGAAAACCATTCAAGGGGTCAAGCCGTACCGCGCCATGAAGTCCCGCCATCAGGTGATCAGAGAGGAAAAGGAGGCTGCGGAAGAAGCCGAGAAGGCCGCCGCCGAGGCCGGCGAAGCTCCCGAAGAAGGCGAAGGTGAAACACCAGCGCCGGCGGAGGCTGAGACGCCTCCCGCCGCGCCCGAGACGCCTCCCCCCGTCGAGAAGGAGCCTGTCGCTGTCGAGGCGAAGGCGCCGAAGGATGATGCTCGGATGGATTTAGCACCCGCCGAGCCCGAGCTCGATGAGGACGGCAACCCCGTGCCTCCCCCCGAGCCCGAGCTCGATGAGGATGGCAACCCGATCGTCCCCGAGGAGCCCGAGCCCGAGCCCGAGCCCGAGCCCGAGGACGAAGATGCCGCTCCTCTCGGTCCTCCTCCTAAGCGCCAAGCCCCCGCGATGACCATGCTGAGCCACACAAAGTTTGTTATTTTCGGCGGCGAAAGCGAAGAGGTTACCCTGGATGACTTTGTTACCCTTGACCTGAAGGATGGTTCCCTGCAGTGGATCGAGCACAAGGTGGAAGGCGAGCTTTTCAAACCACGAAAAGGCGCCGCGATATGCGCGGTGGGCGACGCCGTGTACGTCTTCGGCGGCGTGTACCGCGACGAAGACGAAGACACGGAGACGCTTCTGGATGACTTTTTCGTTTTGAAAACGAAAGGCAACGTGGTGACCGCGGAGGCGATTCCGTTGAAGGGGGCGGTGCTCCCTGAAGCCAGGGCGTTCGCGATGATGGACAAAACGGGCAGTGACACGCTTATGTTGTTCGGAGGCGTGAACGCGACGTTGGCGATCAACGACGGGTTTGTGTTTGACATCGCCACCCGGGAATGGACGCGCGTGTTCCGCGCCGATCCTGCGCTGTCCACGCCCACCGGCGACCTCGCCACCCTGCACGGCGGCGAGCTTCTGAAAGTCTCGTCGTCAGGCGGCAACCGGTTCGACGTCGTCGCGCAGCTCGACCTGGGGGCGCTTTCGCAAACGTTCACGTTCACGGGCGTGATGAAAAACGGGGTGACGAAACAAATCGACGCCCTCGAGAAGTTCTTCAACACCACGGAGGGCGCGTTTGGGATGAGCGACGACCCGGAAAAACTGGAACGGTCGTTTGACTTCTTGTTGAAAGTCATGGGGGCGTTGTACAACGTCAAGACGCGAAAGCACGCCATAGACCTCGAGCTGGATTGCGTGGAAGAGACCCTCGCGGAGCTGGCGCAGCAGAAGATCAGCACGTCGGCGAACGACAAGCGGCTGGAAGAAGCGCGCGCACAGTGGGAAGCGATTAAAAAGATGGTCCCCGACGTTAAGGAAATTGTGTCTCCTATTCAGGACATGAGGGGTGACGAAATAAAGGCGAAAATAAGCACGTTCACCATGAAAGCGACCGAGTACCGGTCCGAGTTCCTCGCGAAGACGTTTTTCAAATACGCCACCGGGTTCACGGACGCGTACCCCGTGTTGGACACCACCGCGCTTGAAGTCGCGTCGATTGAAACCGAACTGAAAGAGCTCACCAACTTGGCGAACATGTTCGAGTTCTCCGCTATGGTCGCCGCCGCGGCGGCGTGCATCGCGGAGTGCAGGGAGGATTTGGGCATGATCAAAGACATCTGGGACTACTCGTCATTGGTGGAAAAGCAGTTCATCAAGTGGAGGGAGACGCTTTGGAGCGCAATCGACACGTCCACGATGGAGGACGCGACGAAATCGTTTCAAAAAGATATCAAAGCGCTTCCCAAGAAGCTGCGCGCGACAAACGCGTTTATCGGTTTGGACGATTCCGTCAAGAATTTCCTCGTCTCCGTGCCCCTGGTTGCGGATTTGCGGTCGCCGGATATGCGCGACCGGCACTGGACATCCCTCATGGACGTCACCGGTAAGCAGTTCGTCATCGACGACCAGTTCTCCCTGGATTCCCTCCTCGCGCTGGAGCTGCACAAGTTTGAAGACGAAGTCGGCGAAATCGTGGACTGCGCGCAGAAAGAGGCGAAGATGGAAGTCTCCCTCGCGAAGCTCGAAGTCACGTGGGCCAAGGTGGAGTGGATGCAGACTAAGCACAAGGACACGGACGTTAACACAGTTAAGTTGGGCGAGGAGGACTTCGAAGCACTGGAGGACAACCAAGTCGTGGTGCAGGGTATGCTCGCTAACCGGTACATGAAGACGTTCGAGGAACCCATCACCGGGTGGAACAAGAAGTTGATGATGTTGGCGGACGTGAACCAGATCCTCGCGGAGATCCAACGCACGTGGGCGTATTTAGAGTCGCTGTTCATTGGCTCGGATGAAGTCAAAAAAGAGCTCCCTGAAGCCGCGGAGCGGTTCAAAAAGATCGACGCGGTGGTGAAGCTGATTTTGAAAGACGCGTGCGGGGTGAAGAACGTGGTGGAGTCCAGTAACAAGGCTGGGCTTTTGAAGGATTTGGAAAAACAACAAGGCGAACTCGAGCTTTGCGAAAAAGCGTTGGCGGACTACATGGAATCAAAGCGCCGGGCGTTCCCGCGGTTCTACTTCGTGTCCACCGCGGATTTGTTGGACATCCTTTCAAACGGCAACAACCCGGTGAAAGTAATGACGCACATGAACAAGTGTTTCCAGGCTATCGAGAAGCTCACGCTTGACACCGAGAAACCAGCCGCGGGGAAGCGCCCGAAAGCCAAAGGCATTGTTTCCTGCGTGGGCAAGGAAACTATTCCGTTCCAAACCGAAATGGCCCTCGCAGGTAAGGTAGAGGAGTACCTGAACCTGATCGTGGATAAAATGCGCAGCGAACTGAAGCTTCACTGTTTCGACGCCATGCAGGCGTACGGCAACCCGAAGCCGCGGCACGAGTGGTGTTTCGACTGGTCCTCGCAGCTCGGTTTGGTGGTGAACCAGATTTACTGGTGCCAGGAAGTGGAAAGCGCGTTTGACGCCATCGCGGCGGGCGACTCTGGGGCGATGAAGAAATACAGCCAGCAGCAAATCGCGCAGCTCAGCGATTTGATCGCGTCGACGCGACGCGACCTGGATAAGCCGAGCCGGCAGAAAATCATGAACATGATCACAATCGACGCGCACTCGCGGGACATGGTCATCGGGTGCGTCGAAAAAGGCGAAACCGACAAGTCGTGTTTCAAGTGGATGTCGCAGCTGCGGACGTACTGGGACAGCGACATCGACGACAGCGTGATCCGCATTTGCGACGCGTCGTTCCCGTACGGGTACGAGTACCTGGGCAACGGCGGGAGGCTGGTGATCACGCCCCTGACGGACAGAATCTACATCACCGCCACGCAGGCGTGCTGGCTCTCCATGGGCACCGCCCCGGCCGGGCCCGCCGGGACGGGCAAAACGGAAACCAGCAAAGACTTGTCGTCGCAGCTGGGCAAATCCATGTACGTGTTCAACTGTTCGCCCGAGATGGACTACCGGTCGATGGGGGACATTTTCAAAGGCTTAGCGGCGTCCGGATCGTGGGGGTGCTTCGACGAGTTCAACCGGCTGGTACCGGAGGTGCTTTCCGTGTGCTCGGTGCAGGTACGTATTGCGTTTCCCAAATCCGTCAACGCACTGTTCGATGCCACGTATGGAGTGCAGTCTCACCACTACAATAAGTGCACCCCCGAGTACCCGACTGTTTACTCACTGTGCGTAAATCGCCCATCACGAGACTCCCCAGACTGACACTTTCTTTTTCGCAATCGCAGTACAAGTGCGTGACGGACGCGCAGAAGCGCAAGGCGAGCTCGCCCGGCCGCGGGTTGGATTTCGTGGACAAGGACGGGGTGAAGCACGACGCGATACAGAACTACAAGTTCATCGCCGCGGACGGGGTCGAGATGCCTCTTGAGGAGGGGTGCTCCGGGTTTATCACCATGAACCCCGGGTACATCGGCCGGGCGGAGCTTCCGGAATCCCTGAAAGCGCTGTTCCGCCCGATCACCGTGATGGTTCCCGACCGGCAGCTCATCATGGAAAACATGCTGATGGCGGAGGGTTTCGTCGAGGCCAAGATGCTGGCGAAGAAGTTCGCATCCTTGTACTACTTGTTGGAGGACATGCTTTCACCGCAGACGCACTACGATTGGGGGTTAAGGGCGATCAAATCTGTCCTCGTCGTCGCCGGGTCGCTTCTCCGCGCCGAGGAAGGCCAGGACGAGTCCGACGTGCTTTTCCGCGCGCTTCGCGATTTCAACATCCCGAAGATCCTCGCGGCGGACATGGTGATCTTCATGGGTCTTCTTGGGGATTTGTTCATCGGCGTGGATCCTCCTCGGAAACGAGATATGGCCTTCGAGCAGGTCATCGAGCAGTGCACGGTGGAAATGGGCCTCACCGTGGAGGATGACTTCACCCTGCGAATCGTACAGCTCTCCGAGCTTCTCGCGATTCGCCACTGCATTTTCCTCATGGGCGTGACCGGCGGCGGGCGCACCGAGGTGTACCGCGTTTTAGCGAAGGCTATTCAAAAAGGCGTGAACCTGCCGGAAAACGAAATCGTGAACGACTACCTGCGGTCGTGTAACAAAACCAAGGTTGTCATTCGGGACATCAACCCCAAGGCGATTAGCACGAAGGAGTTTTACGGGTATGTCAACCTCTCCACGCGCGAGTGGAAGGACGGCATGATGTCGTACTACATGCGCGAGCTCGCGACGATTCCGGATGAAGACCCGAAGTGGATCATCCTGGACGGTGACTTGGATGCGAACTGGATCGAGTCCATGAACTCCACGATGGACGACACCAGGCTGTTAACCCTGCCCTCGAACGAACGCATCAGGTTGTTGCCGCACATGAAGCTCATTTTCGAGATTCGAAACTTGAAGTTCGCGACGCCCGCCACCGCGACGCGCGCCGGCATCGTGTACGTCTCTGAAAAACTGCAGTGGTATAACATGATTCAATCCTGGATCAAAAGGGTGGTTCCCGAGTACGCGGTCAAGGCGAAGTGGAAAAACCCCGAGTTACCGTCCAAGTACATCCTCGAGCTGGTGGATAAGTACGTGCCGAAGACGATTTTCGAAATGAAAAAGTCGTTCCAGCACATCACGCCCCTGGAGACCATGAACTTTTGCACCACCCTGGTGAATGTGCTGGAGGGCATGTTGCGCCCCGAGAATTTAAACGCGAAAGCCGACCAAGCCGCGTTCGAGAGTTACTTCGTGTTGGCCATGGTCTGGGCGTTTGGAGGAGGCTTGGCGCCGAAAGACGGCATCGACTACCGAAAGGATTTCGACAAGTGGTGGAAACGCACGTGGAGCGCGGTGAAGTTCCCTGGAAAGGGAAGCGTATTTGATTACTACATCAACGCCAAGAGCGGCAAGTTCGCGCCGTGGGCGGATCTGGTGCCTGAGGTTGAGTACGACTCGCAAGTCACGGCGATGAGCAGTTTGTTTGTGCCCACGGCGGAAACCTCGGCGTTTACGTATTTCCTGGACATGATGCTCGAGTTGAAGGCGCCTATTATGTTCGTCGGGCCGGCGGGTACTGGCAAAACCGCGCTCGTGAAAGGCAAACTCGCGTCGCAACCCGAAGGCATCATGAGCATGAACATCAACTTCAACTACTTCACGGACGTTTTGTCGTTCCAGAAGATTTTGGAGTCGCAACTGGAGAAGAAAGCGGGGGTGAACTACGGCCCGCCGGGGCAAAATAAGCTGATTTACTTCGTGGACGACTTGAACATGCCCAAACTGGACGCGTACGACACCGCGATGCCGATTTCGCAAATCCGTCAGCACCTCGGCTGGGGGCACTGGTTCGACCGCCAAAAACTCACCCCGAAGGTGATCCACAACACGCAATACGTGGCGTGCATGAACCCCACCGCCGGGGCGTTCACCATTAACCCACGGTTGCAGCGTTTGTTCATGACCCTGGCGGTCGATTTCCCCGGCCAGGATTCCCTGATGAAGATCTACGGCACGTTCCTCAACGGGCACCTGAAGCACTTCAGTTCGGATTGCCAGGAGTTGGGTTCGCGGCTTATTCAAGCGTCCCTGGCGAACCACGAAAAGGTTGTCGCGTCGTTCCGGAAAACAGCCGTGAACTTCCACTACGAGTTCACCGTACGGCACCTGAGCAACGTGTTCCAGGGCTTGTTGAGTAGCACGCCTCAAAACTTCAACGACGTGAACAAACTATCAAAGCTGTGGCTGCACGAGTCCGAGCGCGTCTACGCCGACCGCCTGGTCACCGTTTCCGACTTGAACACGTACAACAAAAACGCCATCGCCGTGGCGGGTAAGTTTTTCAAAATCCCCGGCATCGAGGACTTTTACAAAAAAGACGACGCCAAGCCGTTGATTTTCTGCCACTTCGCGGGCGGCATTTCCGAAAAAGTGTACAACGACATCAACACGTTCTCAAAGCTTCAACAGATTCTGGAAGACACCCTGGAGGAGTACAACGAAACCAACGCCACGATGGACCTGGTGTTGTTCGAAGACGCGATGAAACACATTTGCCGCATTTCGCGAATCATCTCCAACCCGGGCGGCCACGCGCTCCTCGTCGGCGTCGGCGGTTCCGGTAAGCAGTCGTTAAGCAAACTCTCCGCGCACCTGTGTGGGATGTCAACCTACATGATTGTCATTTCCGGCTCCTACAACGTGAACTCGCTGAAAGAAGATCTTCAGAAGATGTACAAAAGCGCGGGGCTGAAAGGCGAAGGCGTTTTGTGGTTGTTCACGGATTCGCAAATCACGGATGAAAAGTTCATGGTGTTCATCAACGACTTGTTATCCTCCGGGGAGATTCCCGATCTTTTCCCGCCCGAAGACGTGGACGACATCATCAACGCCGTGCGCGGTGAAGCGAAAGCAGCTGGGGCGCCTGACTCTAGGGAAGCGGTGTGGAAGTTCTTCATCGACAAGGTTCGGACCAACCTGCACATGGTGTTCACGTGCTCGCCCGTGGGCGAGCAGTTCAGGACGCGTGCGCAGCGTTTCCTGGCCATGATCAACTCCACGGTGATTGACTGGTTCCAGCCTTGGCCCGAAAAAGCCCTGCTCGGTGTTTCCCAGCGTTTCCTAAGTGATACCGATTTGGGGACACCCGAAATCTCAAGCGCGGTGATGAAGTTCATGCCGTACTCGTTTGGTTTGGTGGCGAAGATGAGCGACAAGTTCCTTGAACAAGAGCGCCGGTTCAACTACACGACGCCTAAAACGTTCCTGGAGCTGATTAAGCTTTACAAATCCTTGTTGCTTGACAAAAAAGGCGCCACCGAGGTGAACATCGAGCGTCTTTCCAACGGTCTGGATAAACTCATGAAAACGCAAAAAGACGTGGACGTGCTCGTGGAGCAGGCCAAGGTAAAGGCGGAGGAAGTCGCCGAGAAGGTTGAAAGCGCGGGGGCGTTCGCGGCGAAGGTTGACGTGGAGAAAGAAGGCGCGTCCGCGGAGAACGACTTGGCGCAAATCGAGGCGGACAAGTGCGCGGCGATTGCTACGGAGGTTTCCGCGAAACAGGTATCGGTGCAAGCTGATTTGGACGCGGCTGAGCCGTTGGTGGACCAAGCCTTGGCGGCGCTCGACACGCTGAACAAAAAAGACCTGGGCGAAGCGAAATCGCTGAAGAAACCCCCCGCCGGCGTGGACGACATCACCGCCGTGGTTATTATTCTGCTTCAAAACAACCCCAAGGACAAATCGTGGAACGCGGCGACGAAGATGATGAGCAACGTGGACAAGTTCATGGACACCCTTAAGGGGTTCAAGCAGAAAATCGACGACGGCGAGGTTCCGAAAAAATCCGTCGACGCGTGTCGCCCGTACCTCGAGCTGGAGCACTTTAACCGCGAGGCGATTTACAACAAAAGCCGCGCCGCCGCCGGTTTGTGCGAGTTCGCGATTAACATCATCAAGTACTTCGACGTGATTACGATGATCGAGCCGAAACGCCAGGAGCTGGCGGAAGCGAACGCGCAGCTTGACGAGGCTAATCACAAACTAGCCGCGGTGCGGGAGAAGGTTGCTAACCTCAACGCCCTGGTCGCGGATTTGGAGCGGCAGTTCGACGAAGCGGAGGCTGAGAAAAACGGCGCCATCGACGAAAAAGCAAAGCTGGACATCAAGCTGGGTTTGGCGAACCGCCTGGTGAACGCCCTCGCCGCGTCGGGCGAGCAGTGGAAAAACACCGTGGCGCAGTTGAAAATCGACGCCGGCGTGCTTGTGGGTGACTGTTTGTTCGCCGCCGCGTTCGTGACGTACAGTGGGCCGTTCACCGCGCAGTTCAGAAACGAACTCGTAACCGCGTTCCAGAAGAACATCACGGAGAACGGAATCCCCATGACGCCCGGGATTGATGTTTTGAAAGTCTTAGTGGACCCGGCGACGATCGCGGGGTGGGTGGGCGAGGGTCTGCCTTCCGACAGGACTTCCATTGAAAACGGCACGATAACGTGCAACAGTGAGCGGTGGCCTTTGATGTGCGACCCGCAACTGCAAGGCATCGCGTGGATCAAGGAACGGGAGAGCGGGAACAACCTGCAGGTTGTGCGGATGGGCGCGCCGAAAACCGCGGATATCATGGAAAAGGCGATTGAAAACGGCACGTCGGTTTTGATTGAAAACATGGGCGAATCCATCGACGCGGTGTTGATGCCTACGGTTACCCGGGCGACTTACAAGAAAGGCCGGTCCTTGTACGTCAAGATGGGGGACAAAGACGTGGAGTACCACCCTAATTTCAAGCTGTTCCTGCACACCAAAATGAGCAACCCGCACTACCCGCCCGAAATCCAGGCGGAAACCACGCTGATCAACTTCACCGTGACGCAAGACGGTTTGGAAGACCAGCTCCTGGCGCTTGTGGTGAACAAGGAAAGGCCGGATTTGGAGGAAACCAAAACCGCGCTTATCATCCAGAACAACGAGTTCACGATTAAACTGAAGGAGTTGGAAGACACCCTGTTGGGGAAACTCGCGGACGCGGAGGGTGACTTGACCGAAGACGTCGAGCTTATTGAAAGTTTAGAGGAATCGAAGCGCGTCGCGGATGAGATTGTTTTGAAAGTCGCCGAGTCGAAGGAAACGGAGGACAAAATCAACGTCTCGCGGGAGAAATACCGGGTCGCCGCGGCAAGGGGGTCCCTGCTGTTCTTCATGCTCAACTCCCTGAACAAAGTGCACGCGTTCTACGCGTTCTCCCTGAACGCCTTCGTCACCGTGTTCGCCCGCGGCATCGACCTGGCGCCGGGCGGCAAGAAACGCAAAGTCAAGCTTTCCTTCCGCACCGTCGCGAAGCGCGTGATGGGCAAGTTTGACTGGAACATGGACTTGCTCGCGCAGCTCACGCCTTCGCGGAGTTTCAAGAAGAGCAAGGACAACGCGAAGAGCGAGGAGGCTGCGGAGCCGACTGCGGAGGAGATGGACAAGCGTTTGAACGCTTTACTGGAAACCACAACCTTCACGGTGTACAACTACACGCGAAGAGGTTTGTTCGACAAGGACAAACTCATCGTCTCCACGTTGTTGACGTTTTCCATCTTGCTCAAGGACGGGAAGCTCCGGCCTGAGGAGTACTCCGGTTTGATCAACGGCTTGCGCGTCCCGACCCCGCCTCCCATTTCCGATGACCTGGACAAGTGGATGACTGAAGCGCAGTGGGTCGCCCTGGTTGGTTTGGAAACCCTCGGTGCGTTTAAGGGTTTGTCCCGGGACATGGAGAAAGCGGGCGAGGAGTGGTCGGAGTGGGGCATGCACGAGCGGTGCGAAACCGAACCGCTTCCCGGGGAGTGGAACACGAAACTTTCCGATTTCCAGAAACTCATGCTCGTGAGGGCGGTCCGACCTGACCGGATCACTGGGGCGCTTTCGCAGTTCGTGGAAAGAGTCATGGGCAGCGAGTACGTCAACCAAGACGCGTTTGACGCGGAAACAATGATGGCGGAAACCGGCCCGTCCACGCCCATTTTCTTCATCCTGTTCCCCGGGTACTCGCCTTCGAAAGAAATCGAAACTTTGGCGAACCACTTGGGGAAAACGACGGACAACGGCCAGCTCACCATGATCAGCATGGGCCAAGGCCAGGAACCCGTCGCGGAAAGCGTGCTTGACAAGTACACCAAAACGGGCGGGTGGGTGTTTCTGGATAACGTGCATCTCATGCAAGGCTGGATTCCGTCGCTTGAGCGTAAGCTGGAAATCGCGGCGGAGAGCGCGCACCGGGATTTCCGGTGTTTTTTCAGCGCTGAGCCGATCAATGGGAACCCGTTCGCGAAAATCGTCCCGGAAAGCATCCTACAAACCTGTATCAAGATTTCAAACGAACCGCCGTCGGACTTAAAAAGCAACATGCGCCGAGCCCTGGCGCCGTTTTCGCAGGACGTCCTGGACCGAAGCACGACCCCGGAAAAGAAAACAGTGCACACCGCGGTTCTCTTCGCGCTGTGTTTCTACCACTCCCTGCTGCTCGGGCGCAAGAAGTTCGGGGTCGGTATCGGCATCGGGTTAGGGTCAGGCCTTGGGTATTGCCGCGGGTACTCGTTCAACATGGGCGACCTCGTGAACTGCACCGAGGTGCTTTACAACTACCTGGAAGGAAACGCGTCCACGCCGTGGGAAGACATGCGATACATGTTCGCCGAGGTTTTCTACGGAGGGCACATCACGGACGCGATGGACCGAAGGCTTTGTGTGTCGTACCTCGACGTGTTGGTCGTGCCTGAGCTGCTTCCTGGTGCGGACGGTTCCGCGCCACCCAAGCAGCTCGCCCCCGGGCTCCCAGCGCCCAACCCCACATCCTACGCGGACCTGAAGTCGTACGTGGAGAACAACCTGCCGCCAGAGACGCCCGCGATTTACGGCTTGCACTTCAACGCGCAACTGTCGCTGCTCACGTCCGAGGGTGAGATTTTGTTCAAAACAATCGGCGACGTCTCGGGCGGCGGCGGCGGCGGCGGCGGCGGCGTGGACGACATGGAGAGCATCGTGCGCAGCGGCGTGGAGCGCATGTACGATTTCTGTCCCGAGCCGTTCAACATCATCGAAATAGAATCGCGAATCAAAGACAGCAACCCGTACACGGTGTGCGCGTTGCAGGAAGCGATGCGCATGACCGATTTGCTGACGTTCGTGAAGCGGTCGCTTGAGGAGCTGACGCTCGGACTAGACGGCGCGCTGAACATGTCTCCCGCGATGGAGGAGGTGCAGATGGGTATTTACAAAAACTCCGTGCCCCCGTCCTGGATGAAGCAGATGTCCACGCGCGTCCAGGAGGTGTACTCCCTCACGCGCTGGTACCGGGACGTCCAGGAGCGCCACGCGCAGCTTGACAAGTGGACGTCGCGGACATTGGAGCACCCCAAAACCGTGTGGCTTCCCGGGTTGTTCAACGCCAAGGCGTTCATCACCGCGGTGCAGCAGGTGTACGCGCGGGCGCACCAGCTTCCCTTGGACGTCATGGCGTTCATGACCGAAGTCACCAAGTTCTCGCGAGACGACATCACGGAGTACTCGGAGGAAGGCGCGTACATCCACGGGTTGACGATGGAAGGCGCGCGGTGGGACACCGTGGATGGCACGATCAAGGACTCGAAACCGAAAGAACTTCGGTGCTTGTTACCCGTCATAAAGGTCGTGCCCGTCACCACGGACAAGTACGACACCACGGGGTACTACGCCTGCCCCGTGTACATGAACATGCAACGCGCCAACGTGTACTCCGCGCAAGTAAGCTCGTTCACGCTGCGACACCCGGAGGACCAACCCTCGATCAAGTGGACGCTCGCGTCGGTGGCGTTGCTCATGCAAGACGAGCTCGCGGCGTAATTTAAGTTGCAAACGCGAGTCTCGTGCGGCGCGATATCGGTGACAACCGGCGCGTCGAGGTGTACATACGCGCGCGTTAGACGCGCAGCGATAGACATTAGATCTAGTTAATAAAGAAACAAACGTTTTTCAAAAGTTTTCTACGCGTTTGCGTCCCACGGGCACCCGTTCGCGCCCGCCCACTGCGTAATCTCGAGATGCCCGCCCCTTGCCGCCGCCAAGCACGTCTCCTTGTCCCACGGGCAGCCGTTCGCGCGCAACCACTGCAGCACCTCGAGGTGACCAGCCCCTGCCGCCCCCGAGCACGTGCCTGCGTTCCACGGGCACCCGTTCTCGCGCGCCCACTGCAGCACCTCGAGGTGCCCGCCCTTCGCCGCCGCAGCGCACGTGGCTGCATTCCACTTGCAGCCGTTCGCGCGTGCCCACTGCAGCACCTCGAGATGCCCTTTCTCAGCCGCGGACGAGCACGTACTTGCGGTCCACGGGCAGCCGTTCTCGCGCGCCCATCTGAGCACCTCGAGGTGCCTACCACCCGCCGCCCTTGCGCACGCCTTCCAGTCCCACGGACAGCCGTTCGCGCGCGCCCATTGCAGCACCTCGAGGTGACCAGCCCCTGCCGCCCCCGAGCACGTGCCTGCGGTCCACGGGCACCCGTTCTCGCGCGCCCACTGTAGCACCTCAAGGTGCCCTTTCTCAGCCGCAGAATCGGACGTATTATTGTCCCACAGGCAGCCGTTCGTGTGCGCCCACTGCAGCACCTTGAGGTGCCCGCCCTCCGCCGCCCACAAGCACGTGATAGAGTCCCACGGGCAGCCGTTCGCGCGCGACCACTGCAGCACCTCGAGGTGCCCGTCATGCGCCGCAAACGCACACGTCCACCTGTTCCACGGGCAGCCGTTCGCACGCAACCACTGCAGCACCTCGAGTTGCCCACCCAGAGCCGCCGCTTCGCACGTCTCTGCGTTCCACGGGCAGCCGTTTGCGCGCAACCACTGCAGCACCTCGAGGTGCCCACCCTTCGCAGCCGCTCCGCACGTGCTTGCGTCCCACGGGCAGCCGTCCGCGCGAAACTCCTTCAACTTCTCGAGATGTCCACCCCTCGCCGCTACCCGACAAAGGTATTCTGGATGCGACAGGCGACCTCCCCGTTGCAGGCGCTCCAGCGCGGTTAAACATCCAAGCTTCAGGGCTTCCTTCTCATCAAGCTCCTGAAACTGAAGTCCCGTCGCCGCCACCGCGACGCGCATCGCGCGGCTCACCGCTGGGAGCCGTGCGAGATCTGCGGGGTCGTCGAAATTCTCAGTTCTGAGAACGTGAGCGACGACGATGTCGGGGAGGCCGGGGTTGGCATCGCCCGCGTTAGCATCGCGGCTGCGCTCACGCTTTCTCTTTTGCGCGGGAGCTTTGTTATCGGACATTGCGTTGAAAAACAAACTGTGGATGTGGATGGCTTCGGTGGTGCGTCGTGTGCGCGTCGTTGTGCGTCGTAGTGCGTCGTGGCTTCCCAGAAAAGCGTTACCACGACTACGAGCCGTTGAAACCGTTTGAAGCTCACGACGCCAATTCACTTCCATCGGGGCACCCCTCCCGTGCTTGACGGTATGAAGTCCACCACCACTCGGAAGACGCTTTCGGGTGTGGACTCCTCTCAACTGAATGCACGACCACACGGATCTCATGGTGACGCGCTGCTCAAGAAGCCGACCGTGGATGCAGCTCTGACCGGGAAGGCTGCAACCCGTGTTGCGCAAAGTCGGCCACATCAAACAAAGCCCACGCCGCGCAGGCACAGCGTGTACTTTTCCAGTGGCCACACGCCAAGGGTTGACCCGCGTCCGTTTGGCGATAACGCCTACATCAACTCCTGCATTCGTCAGCTGATATCTTTCCTCAGCTCCCACGGATACGACGCGTCTCTCTCACCAAAGACGCTCGCGTCTCCCACGGCAAAGGAATTCGCATCGCTGGCCCTTTTCCTCTTTCGCCAAGCTGACGAGAACTTCAAGTTTGGCTCCAAGACTGAAGACGATGTCCCAACGATATTCAGGCAGTTACGGTATCCGTTCCAAATTAGTAAGAGCGCACTTTATGCGGTGGGTAGTCAGCACACATGGCCATCACTGCTCACTGCTCTGACATGGTTGGTCCAGATGTACGTTTACGAAGAAGAAGTGCAGCAGTGCCAAGCCAAGAAAGCGATACCGGAGCCGGCAGTCGCGTTCTTCGAGTACGCGAGCTGCTCATATCAGCATTTCCTGTCAGGCGACGACGCAACGTGCAACGAGCTGGAGGGTGAATTCAATGCCTCTCAGCGAGAACGCCACTCCCAAATCTCCCGTGGAGTTACCGACCTCGAGAAAGAAAATGCTGAGCTCGAGGCGCGGTTGTCTTCGATGGTGCGAGAGCCCGTGCACAAAACAGCGCTGCAGCAAGAAAAAGAAACCTTTGAGAACGGTGTGCAACAATGCGAAGACGACATCGCTACGGTTGAAACATTCTTACAATCCGCCAAGTCCGACTCTGTCCTTGCCCGCCAGACAAAGATCACGAACAGCGAACGGCTTGACGTGTGCCGCGTGGCACTTGCGCAGCTTCGCCGTCAAGTTTCTCTGCAGTCTGTCGACGCGACTGAAGCGAAGACGATTGACAGAGACATCGAAAAACAAAAGGAGTCGTTATCACTGCTTAAGCAGCTCCACACGGACGTCGATTCTCGAGCCCACATAGCTAGAGTCGAGGCCAACGATTCACTACGAGATATGGAGAAATCCGTGCAACACTACAACGCTGTCGCGCGGACACTTCAAATCGTCCCGCACACCGCTAAATACGCAAACGAGACAAACTTAGAAGCAGAAATAAACCCTCGTGCAGCGACTTTGAATGCTATGGTCAATCTTGACTTCAAAGAAACTGTCAGAACAACCGTGAAGAAGATTCACGATCTCCACATGCAAAAGAAATGGAACTCGGAGCGCGAGTTTGTCAATCTGGAGCAGAGTTTACAGGCCTGCCAAGACACGTATGACGAGAAGTGCGACGAAGCGAACGAGCTGGCTTCGAAGGCAAAACGATCAGAATCTAGTTATGACGCGGAGCGCAGACGACTCGACGAGATGCTTGCGAAGATAACGAAAAACATTGCCAGTATCGAGGCAGAGGTTGCGTCGCTCCGAAACACGTCCGAGGATAACGTGCAGGAAACCGAAAGCGCTCTGCAAAGCTGTCAAACTGAGTACGATGAGTGCGCCAAATTCTGCGGACAAGAACGACTCGCAGTCCAGAACATGATGCTGGCGGCGCTTGATGCGCTGATGGGTCACAAACAACTCATCGGGGACGCCTTAGACACTTCGAGCTCAAACACCTTCGCCGCTGAGGGCATACACTGATAGAAATTAGGGAAAGAAAACCGCGCGACGCTCCGGAAACAAAGAAAAAGAAGTGTGACTTGTAAATAACAGATCAGGAGTCACATTAAAAGAAAAGCTCGAAAGCGTCACCGCTTGCTGTCGTTGCGCACGCCCGGTGATTTAGCGAAAGAATGTTTTATTACCAAAGTGTTTGCTATACACTCGCTGACTTCGTCTCGTGTAGACGACAGTCACCCCTCCCGGCCGACGCGCGTCCTAACGCCGCCGACCGCGACTTTTTCTTTTTCGAAACCGCCGCTTCGCCGCTTCGCCAGTTTACGCCGCCGCCACGATCTCCGTCTCCGCGATGCGCTCGTACAGCTCCCTCACCTTCAGCCCGCACAAGGTCTGGAACAGCCCCGTGCCGTTGTTGCTGCCCGGGCCGTTCTGGTACTTCAGCATTTGCTGCGTGATTTCACCGTAGAACTTCGTGGACGTGTTGCTGAGGTGGGACTCGACGTAGATGAGTTCCTCGAGCTTGTCGAACTGTCCATCCATCTCCAGCACTGAGACTTCTTCGCCGAAGAACGTGTCGGGGCCGTAGAAGAACTTGATTCCGGGGTAGCTGCAAGTCAGTTTCCTGCCGCACGGGATCCACGAAATCGTGGAGCCTTCGTCGAACAGGTACGGGGCGTCGAAGTTCTCCACGCCTTCCTTCATGATCATGCGCACGCGCAAGATTTTGCCCTCGTTGTCGTCGGGAATGAGCTGCGTGGGGAGCACCTGGATGATCACGTCGGCGTGCGCTTTTTGCGGGTCCACGAAAGCGTCGAAATCGGGCTTACGCGCCTCGATAGACGCTTTGATGGACTCCAGGGAGTGCCCGCGCTCGGCCATGTCGCGCTGGATTTTCCACGCGAACTTCACGTCGTCGGAGATGTCGAGGTAAATCTTGAAGTCGAACATCTCGCGCACGCGCTCATCCGCGAACGGGTGCAGGCCTTCCAGGATCAGAATATCCGGTGACGCGATGGTTTCGGGGGGGTCCATGACACCGGTGACGTGGTTGTAGATGCGCTTCTCCACGGTTTTGCCTTCCTTCAGGGCCTTGACCTGGTCGAACATCAGGTCGAAGTCTTGTTCCGCGAGGTTCAGGGCGGTGAGCCCGGACACCTTGCGGCCGTTCCTGTCGTTCAGGTGGTAGTCATCGAGGCACAGCACCGTGGTGGTGTCGCTGATCAAGGTGTTGCTATCGGGGTTGCCGCCTTCGGGGGGGGACGCCTTGCCGCCGAAAAGCGACGTCATGCGGCGCATGAACGTGGACTTGCCGCACCCGGAATCCGCGGCGAGGCCGATGATCACGGGGCCGTCGCGCGCGGCGCGGGTCACGGTGTTGACGCGAGCGGCGCGGGTCACGGGGGACCTGGTGATTGGGGTGAGGGAGAGGGTGGGAAGGGTTGGGGGAGGTGGCTAATGGTCAGTCTCGGGTCCCTTCGCGCGCGCAGTAATTTCGGCGAAACGTTTTGCACAACCGGGATCGGGATTTTTCTTGAGTTATCAGACCAAGCGCGAGTGGATAGATAGCGCGAAAATCACGCCATCTCGGGCGCGGTGTGCGCCCGTCCCGGTGGTTGTGGCGTGTCCCACACGTCAACCCTCGCGCGCGCTGCTTCCACCACACCCGCACGATGTTACCGAGCGAAATACACCACGCCACGCGTCTCGAAACCACCACACCGTCGCGCAATCCGGACGGTATCCATTTCCGACAGGACGCGTTCCTGTTGGACCCTGGATCGTCGCGGGCGCGCTGCGTTTTCGGGTCGGAAACGATCCGTGTGTGCGCGTTTCATGCGCGATGCGATGTGTGGGTCACGTCGACTGTGTACCGCCGTTGCGCACGACACACCCAGCACACCCTTTGTGCGCGTTACAGATCGCGTGGCGTCGCGTGCAAGGCCTTGGGCGTCGGAAGTCGCGCTCTCGATTGCGGGAAAACGAAAAGATGTAAAACGTACTTGGAAGCGAGCTTCGCCTTGGACCCGAAGGCCTTGCGAGCCGCGAGGGGGGCGGTCGCGCAGGCGGACATGGTCATCGTGGTGGCCATCTTCGATTGAGTCGTGTGTTTGCCGAACGGGAACGGGACGACGCGACAAAGAGTGCGACGCCGGCAAGGCCGATCGGCGATAAAATGCCGTTCTGTCAGGTTCGTTTGTGGACGAGAGAAATTGAGCATCACTTTCGGACAACTTTCGGATGTGCCAACTGGCGGGGTTTCCGTGGCGTGCGGCGTGGCATCGGTTCCACGAGATCGGCACCGAGAAGCGCGTCAGAACGTAAATTCCGCGTTTTCGTGCGACCCTTGAGAAGTGCCTGAAGTGGTGAATATGAAAATGATGACATGACACCCTCCTTTGCGCCACCGCGCTACGACGCTCCGTCTTCCACAAGAAGCGCATCAATCACCGCCGCGAGCCCACCCACGTTGCGAATCACGTGTGTGGGCTGTGCGGCCGCGTCTTTCGGTGCCTGTGTGAATTCCTTGCTCACCCACACCGCCGCGCGCAGTCCCGTGTTGACGCCGCCCTGAAAAAAAAATGGAAAACACATCGAAAGCGCAATCGGCGGAGACAAGGTCAGCGCGAACGGTTTTGAAGTTGGGGGATTTTTGGCGCATTGCGTGTCCTGAAAGAGCTAAAGACATCAAAGACATTACAGATATCAAAGTCCTCGTACCTGTATGTCCGTCGCGAGCGAGTCCCCTACGTGCATGGCTTCGTGCGGTTCGCACATCGCGACTGCGCACGCTTTCAGGAAAATGGACGGCGACGGTTTTTCCGGGCGCCCCGCGAGCACCTCCTCGCCTCCCACGATGATTGTTTCGGGATCCGGAAACAACAAATGCGCCTTGACCGCGGCGAGCTTGTCCCGCTGCACTTGGTGGTGGCCGTTGGTGATCATCACGGTTTTCAAACCAAGCGCCCGGGCGTGTCGCAGCGCTTGTTCCGCTTCGGGGACGAAAACCAGATGCGCGAGCCGGTGTTTGTCAAACGCGGTTTGCGCCGCGACGCCCGCGGCGACAACGTCAGGGTCGCCCTCACCGCCGCCGACAACCTGAAGCGCCACCGCCCTGGACCACATCGCGCTGCGGAAAGCACCAACCTCCATGGGCTCAGGCCTCGTGTCCCACGGCGTGACCGACATCATGGCTTTGTACTCCAAACGCAAACGCTCGCGATCGATTGGGCCCGCGGTGTCCCCCCGCCGCTCCGCTAAGGTCGCCGCGGCAGCAGCGGTCGCGGCGGCCAGCGCGGGGACATCGTGTTCGCTCGTCGCGCACAAGGTGTCGTCGAAGTCCCAAAACACAGCCTTCAGGCCCATCGCGCGCGACGCGACTGACGAGAGATGGAAGCGGAGAAGGAATAACACGAGTGTCCCACAAGTTTATTTCGTTTTGACAAAGTTCAAGTCGTCCAAAAGTCCCTCCCGTGAGGCTCTCGTCTGTTTCGTCCATCTCCCGCACGGCAAGAGCACTACTCCCAATCCTCCGCACGCAGACCCGCGCCAGCGCACCCACCATGCCCGCCCGCCCCCCCGATGAGCGAAGTCACCAGCCCCGCCGCGTTCCCGCCGTCTAAAACATCAAACTGCTTGGACCCGCTTCTTCGCTTCGCGCCGTTGCCGCCGCCGCCGCCGCGCCTGCGCGGTTCGTCCGCGTACCCCACCAGCCCCACGATCTGCTGCGTCTCCAGGTCGTTTTGCGACACTTTCCGGGGTCGGGGTCGTTTCTTGCCACTCGAAACCCCGCCCCCCGTGTCAAAGGCGTCCGGTTGCGACGCGCTAGGGAAGCTCGGCGAGCTTTGGACTGCTTTTCCTTTCCCGAAAACGGCGTCGGGAACCCGGAACCCGTCTCCGTACGCGTCCATGGACGGGTCACCTCCCGGGTCCCCGCCAAGCATGTTCGCCGCGAGGTCGTCGATCATGCTCGCCGCGAACTGGCTCCCATCAGGGACGGTTCCATATTTCCCTCGCCGAACCGGCGTCACCGAGGCGCCCGCGACCAGCGGGTCCCGGGTTTTGGTGCCGTCGTCGCGCCGCGCGCCCGGCGCGGTCCGCGTCTCCTTTGTTTGCGCCGCCACAGCGGGTCTTTGCGTCACCGGGGTTTGAGGTCGCGGCTTCGGTCTTGTGGTGCCAAGTGCGATGGGCGCGTTTTTTGGCGCCGGTGTCACCGCGAACGGCAGCGGCGGCGCCACCCGGGGGACGTCACTTTTGGTGGGCACCGGTTGAGACACCTGGAGCACCGCGGAGAGCGTAGCGCGATTCGTGGCGTTGCCGACTGGGCGCTGCGAGCCGCGTTGGCGCTGCGCACTGTGCGGGCGCGGCGACGCGTCATCGTCCTTCTCGTGAGCCTCTGGAACGTAATCGCCGTGTTTGCCATTGCCAAAGTCAGTGGTCTGGCCAGACCCTCCGGGCGCTTCCGTTTCGTCGTCGTCCTCAATCGCTTGCGGCGGCGACGAGCTCGCGCGCGGCGGCGCAATCGGCGCGAACCTCTCCTCCTCCACCCGCCGTCCCGCCGCGACGCACGCGTCGAGCCACTCCACGGTCACCACGTGTAGCCCCCACCCCATCGCCGCGGTGTACTTCGCGCCCTCCGTAGTGGGCACGATGAGGTGCGTGTTTTTGTTTCTCCCGAGCCGGTCCGTGTACTTGGCGCCCAGCAGGTGACACAACATGTGCACCCCGGCTTTGACGCGCTCGTCGTACGCCGACGTGCTGATCCGCAGGTTCTGCATCGACGGTAACGGCGCGTCGCACGGTAACGGCCGGTACGCGGGGTTCCCCCTGCTGTCCAACGATCCTGCCGGGTCGTGCAACAAACCCACCAAGTATCCCTGTTGCACGCACATCTCCAACCAGTGACACGTGACTTGCTTCTCGCGCTCCGCGCCCCGCGCCGAACACAACCCGCGCCGCTCCTCTGCCGTGGGCGCCGCGGGACACACCACGTACTGCGCGCTTTGGTACGCCGAGGTTTGCGTTGCGCTGACGCACACACCCGATCCCGCGGCGACGAATTCTCGTCCGGCGTCTTCTTCCTCCCTGGACAAAAGCGGCGAGAGGGCGACTTTCATCCCAAGGAAAACAGCCGCGCTCGCGCTACCGCCGCCTTCGTCGCCGCCCTCCCCTGGATACCTACCCGCAATTTCGGTTTCCGGAACCGCGAACGCGGTGGCGGGGAGCTCGGTACCCAGTTCCCCGAGGAGCTGGGAGTGATATCCCACGTTGGGTGGCTTGTTTTGATCCGCGGGTACCGCCGCCGCGGCCAGCGCTTCCGCCCGCGCCGCCTTCGCCAAAGCGTCTCGCGTCAGCGGGTTCACCTTTTCCGGGGTTTCCCCGCCTTTCCGCCGAGAAGGCTCCGCGTCACGTGACCGGTCCACCCGTCCGTCCCTACCGCTCTCCCGGGTCTTTTCGCGTGCGCGAGCCTTGTCTCCCTGCTCGGCGGCGGCGCGCCGCGACGCGGCGTCGGTGTTTTTGTCGTCCCCCGCGCGCGAAACCGCCCCCCCCCTGGCCGCGACGGCGACAAACAGGTTAGGCGCCACAATGTGCGGCTCTTCGTCCGCCACCGCTTCCTGCGCTTCGCACGCATCAAGCCAACTGGAGTGCACGACTTTCTCACGAAACTCCTTTAGGGACCGCAGCGACCCAACAGGCGGGTCCTCGCGCGTCACCACGTGCGTTGCTTTTTGCGGGTTCAAAACCGTACCCGCGCCGGCGTGTCGCACGATTCTTTGCACCCGGAGCGCTTCGTTTGAATTGTCCTCAAAGTCATGCAAGTAAAGACGCGTGTTCAGCATGTACGGGTTATCCCAAGGCACTAATTGTCCCGCGATGGTTTCGAAATCCTGCGTCGCTTCAGCAGATGAGTTTTCCTTCTTTTGTGTCGAATCGCGTCGTCGCGCGAACTGCGCCGAGCCTTCCACCGGAAACTCGGCTTCGTCCACCCTTTGTCCTTCCTCGATGCACGCCTGTAGCCAACCTTTGTCCACAACACAAACACCCTCCCACTTCGACGCGTGCGCGTACTTGCTGGAAGTGGTGTTGATTGCGACGAGGTGCGTACACCGCCCTTTGACTAAATCCGACGAGTACGACCCGCCCACGGACACCACGGCGGTTTCCATCTCGGCGCGCTCGTTCTGGGTGTACCCGGTAACACACACGCTTAGTCCAGAAAGGGGTGGGGGGCGGTACACGTTTCGCGTGTCCCTGGCCGCAAGGGCGCTTAGCAAGTAATCACCCGACGCGACGCTGTCTCGTAGCCACCCAATCGTCACCACGGGAAGCCCGCGCGCGCGCGCGAGCAAGTACTTGGTGCTGTTCACCGTGTTGGCCACGCAGTAGTCGAAGGGATCGTGCGGGGCGAACGCGAGGTTCACGGTCGCGCCCAAGGCTTTGGCCAGCGCCACGGTTTCGTTCTGCGAGAAAGGGAACGTGAATGCATAAACGGGTCAGCGTGGGGCGGGAGGTATGCGTGGTGACGCGCGATGAATCGAGGTAACCACGACGCGCGCGCGTAAAGTGGGCACCGCAGTGCCAGGAAGGGTGCCAGAAGATGTTCAAGACAAGATTCGCCGCGCGGGCGACGACGGGTCCTCACCTGTTCATCCTCCACCAGACCGGTGGTGATGAAGATGACGCCCATGGTAGCGTCACACCCCGCGCGTCAGCCACGGGTGAGGCGCTGCGCCCTTAACTCTGGCACGCAAGGTGCCTCGAGATTCGAGAACTGTAGACTTTTTGAATAATCCGAGAAAACACGTGAGCTGCTTTGGCGGTCGTGGACCACTATTTCGCAGTGGCGAACTCAGACCCTCTGCGCGCGGCATGGTGGCGTCGTTCGACTGCCGGTCGCCGTACGACCCGGCGGCGTACGCCGCTGCGGTGCTCGAGGAGCATCTCGAGGAGACGCGCGTGGTGTATGCCACCGTGTTCTTCGGTGCTGGGGTGGGGGATGCGCGCGATGGGTATTTGGCGTGTTCCAGTTCCAGTGGCAAAATCAGCGTGTTTAACGTAGACCTGCTCCTGGCAGCAGGTCCCGAGAACGACGTCGGCCCGGCGTTGGTGATCGCCGCGCACCACGGGTCGGTGTACACGCTCGTTGTGCACGGCGGCGACGGGTGCGCTTCCCACGCGGGCGCGCTGTGCAGCGGCGGCGACGATGGCCGAACCGCGGTGTGGCGCATCGCGGACATCGTGGCCGCGGCGGACGCCAAAACAAATGAAAAAATCGAAACCGTGCGTCCCGCGCACGTGTTCGTAAACCCGCAACAAAGTTTCCCACGGGGCGCGCTCGGGGCGGTTCCGGAAACCAACGCGCTCGGGTCGGATGCCGCGCGCGGGGTTCTGTTCGCCGCGGCGGGCGACGGCGTGTGTTACGGGTGGGACGTTGGCGATGGCGGGCGGAAGGCGCCGACCTTCAGTTTAAAAGGACACAGCGACACCCTGCACTGCGTCGCCACACGAGTACTCGCGAACCAGGTCGTGACGGGCTCGGAGGATGGCACCGCGCGGATCTGGGACGCGCGAACCGAACGGGCGTCGCAGGTCGTGAACCCGTGGGCCGCGACCGAGACGTCGGCGTCGGGAGGACACACATCGGGCAGCCCCTTACACAACGGTGACTCCGGCCAGGCCCGTGCATCGAAATGGGTCGGGTGCGTCGCCTTGGACGCCGCCGAGAACTGGTGCGCCATGGGGTGCGGCGGGGGGACGGTCACGATGTGGTCATTCGCGGCGAATGCGTGCGCGAGCCGGGTCACCGCGGGAACCGGGACCGCCGTGCAAGCCGTGCGGCTCACGGGCGAGCGCGTCGTGGCAGCGGGAAACACGCCTTTTCTTTTCCGGTGGAACCTGGCTGGGAAACTCATTTCGCGACAACCCTGTCGCCCCGAATCCGTGTTCGCGATAGACACCTCGAAGGTGGGCGCGATGACCGCAGTGGCGGGCGCCTGCGCGGCGGTGGATATTTTCTCGGCGCTAGGCACGAAAGTAGCCACGGCGAGGTGCGCGTAGCGCCGCGTGTTCGGAGCGCGGAGGTTTACTTTACCTCTTCTCAGTTGAAATAATATACCGGTAATAATTCAGAGGTGCGCTTTACCACCAAGGAGTTGATAATAGGAATGATAATTCGGAATAGTTTTAGTTATACACAGCCGTTATTATACACGCACTAGGTCGGCGCCGCGGCTTCGCAGATGTTCGCGTTGGCGTCACCCCCGAGCACCGCGGCGTACGGATCGTTCGTGTCGTACAGGCCGTCGCATTCGTACCCTTTCAGGTACAGCACGTACCCGATCAGACGCAGGGCGTGTCCCGCGTCGAAGCGAACGTCCTTGCCAGTTGACGTGACGCCGTAGTCATCCACGAACGTGGTGCGGTGCCCGGCGTCTTTTTCGCACTTCTGGCAGTGCGGCTTCAACCCGGTTCGCCTGGACGGGTCATCCGGCGCGCGCTCGTCGAACAGCATGAAGCTGTGGTACGTTTTGTTCGCGAGTGCGATATCCGCGTGGTCCACCAGGGAGGACCCGGCGGCGACGAACGCGTCAATCACGGCGGCTGCGACCGCGTGCGCTCCTGAGGCGATACCGCCGCCTATACCGGCGGTGGCGCCAACCGCCGGTCCAACGTCCAGCCCCGTCTTGACGCCGACGAACGTGGCGCACAACTCAAGGGCGAGCGCCTGTTCCGTGGTGGCCGTCCCTAGCGGCCCTCTCGGGGCGCCGCACGCGGACGCGCCCGCGCTTAGTGGCATCAAATTGGATGGACACACACATACCTCACGCGTCGTGACCCCGTCCGTGTCGAGCGCCGTGCTTACGGTACCGCCCACGCCGACGCACGCGACGCAGTGTCCGCTATGGCGCCACGAGCGCGCCTCGCCCGTGGCGCAGTTCCCGGCGGCGACCGCCGTGCCGGCACCCGCAGTCGTCGCAGTAACATCACCTGCCGCAACAAGCGTGCTGCTCACCGTGGGTCTTGTCGAACAAACCGTGCCCCTAACGTCTCCCCTCACAATGTACGTCACCGCGCTCGCGTCAATCGCCGCGCCGTTCGCGCCGGCCGGTGCGTCGTCGCCCGGCGCGGCGTACGACACCGGTACGATCCACCACCCCAGCGCCGTCCCCGCCGCCGTGCCTGGGTTGGGCACGGAGAACACTAGTTCGTACCTGGTGCTTTTCTTCCACGACCCCGTGAGAAGCGCGCAGTTGCCGCTCGGCCGGTTGAGCTGTTCCAGCTGTTTCAAAAGCACGGCGCGCGCGGTGTCTGTTTCCGCGAGCGCCAATTGCGCTACCACCGCATCGGATGCCGCGGTTCGCGCCGCCGCGTCAACCGACCAAACCGGGTCCTGGAACAACCCGTCCAAAACGTTTCCCGCGATGTCCGTGACCAAGTCGTCGTACCGCGACCGCGCGTAGCTCGTGGAGTACCGCGCATCCAGCCCGAGGACATCCGCGGCGACGCCCACTTCCACGCTTCGGTGGTTCCAACTCGTCGCGCCTTTCAACGCGGGGACGGACAACAAGTCGCTCTCCGCGACCCCCGCTATGGTGGTGGACTCGCCGGTGATGAACTGCGACCCGCCATCTTCCAACGCGTTCAACACGAACGTTCCCCGGTCGAACCGGTGACCATCCGCGGTGGCGCACAGCAGCACGCCGTTGGGAGCAACGCCGTGGGGGGTGCTTAACTCCAACGTGATTTGGTTGGTCCCAGACAACGCAAGGTTGCTGTTCTTCATGACACCACACATCACGCCGGAAACCGACATCCTGGGTCGTCCCCTGACACGCACGAACGCGGTGTCGAGCCAGCCAACGTAGCCGCGTTGCTCGCCGCGCGACGCTGTGGGGAATGCTCAGGGACGGAGCGCGAGATGATGAGAAAAAAACAAAAACGTTTCAACGGTTTGGTTTTTGTCTCTGCCCGGAGTTCATCATCAATCGGCCAACCCTGTCGGCCCTCTCGCGCGCCACACCTCCAGCGCGCCTTCGAGTCGCCGACTCCTGCCACGCCCCTGGCACTCGGTTGTACGCACCATGGCCGCCTGCGCCTTCCTCTCCGCCGTTTCCCTTCGCGGCAGCCTCGTGGTCCGCGCGCACGCCGGTTGCGGGCACGATCATTCACCCGCCAGTGTCGGCGTCCCCGGCAAAAAAGCGAAGGTCCCTCTGCGCGCCGCCGCCCCCAAAGCCGGTCGCACGATCCTCGCCGTCGCGGTGGATTCCCCCGACTTGGTGGAGGCTTTTTTGGACGGGTTGAAGTACGACGACAAAGGCTTGGTCGTTGCGATCGCGCAGGACGTCGATACCGGGGCGGTCTTGATGCAAGGCTTCGCCGATCGCACCGCGGTGCGCACGACGCTCACCGCAAAGAAGGCTACTTTTTTTTCCCGATCCCGGCAACAGCAGTGGACGAAAGGCGAAACCAGCGGCAACTTCATCGCCGTGAAATCGGTCCACGTGGACTGCGACAAGGACTCGCTGATATACATGGGCGTACCAGACGGGCCCACGTGTCACACGGGCGCGCACACGTGTTACTACTGGAGGGTGGACGGGACGGAGGGCGCGGCGTCGGTTGCGAACGGCGGCGCCCGGGACGGCGAGGAGGAGGCGTTCAGCACTTTGTACGAGCTCGAGGCTACCATCAAGCGGCGGGGAGCGGAAGTGACGAAGGAAGGAGACAAACCTTCATGGACCAAGCGGTTGCTTGATAACCCCGAGTTGCTGTGTTCAAAAGTGCGGGAAGAAGCCGGCGAGCTTTGCGAGTCGTGGGAAAAAGAAGAAGGAAAGGAACGCGCGGCGAGCGAAATGGCGGACGTGCTGTACCACGCCATGGTGCTTCTAAACCTGCAGGGCGTTGCGATGGAGGACGTCATGGCAGTGCTGCGGAACAGGTTCGGGACGTCGGGGGTGGAGGAGAAGGCGGCGAGACCGCCGAAGAAATAGAGGGAATGATTGATCGATTGTGACTTGGTTTTATTTAAATCGCCGATACGCGTCTACGCGTCTCTTGTTCGTAGCATACAACGTACAACTCGATACACGTCTTTCGATCCCCCCCCCCCCCCCCCCCCCCCCCCCCCCCCTCACGTATCTCTCAGTCGTCCTCGTCCGGGATTTCCGGATTTTGAACCCCCAGACTTTCGCTGGCGTAGTTTGCGTAGAACCGGTACTGGTACACGAGCGTCGGGATCGAGGGCATGAAGGTTTGGGGTTCGCAGTTCAGGAGTTCTTTCATGAACCCTTTGTTTTCCGCGATGGTGCTGCCCATCACCTTCCCATCCGGTTTCAGTAGGAACTTAGCGGTGGTCGTGTACTTTTCCCAAACCTCACGCGTGATGAACGGCGGGTCGATCACCACCATGTCGAACGTCCCTCTCAACGCCTCGGCGTTTGGAAAACCAATCGGGGCGTTGAAGTCGTACCGCACGAACCCGCGGTCGCCCTGCCACTGCTCGTCCAAATCGAAACACCACGACCTGGCTCTCACAGGCTTGCTTAACGAAAAGTAAACTGAAGGCGTGCTGAGGAAACAACACCGAGACTCCTCGGCAGCGCACACGCGCTCCACGTCCCTAACCATAGCGTCGATGCTTCGGTTGCTGTACCAGTACTGATTCAGATGCTCATCCTCGCGAGTGGTACTCAGGAAACGGTTCTTCTTCAGCGTCTCGCCGTCGCCCTCGGCGCCGAACGCGGAGCTCTCCGCGAACACCATCTCAACGCAAGGCCAACGCAAGCAAGGCTCGCGTACGCGAGTGTGGCGGACGAGGTGCCCACTGTTTTTTTGAATCGAAAAGTCCTCAAAAAAATAAAGTCTATTGGAATCGCTGAGTCACGACTGACCCACACTCGTGCGCGAGCGCTGTCGTGTCGTGCTCCGACGGACGCTTCCGAGGCTACCGACGCAGCCGTGATGAATAGTTGCGACGACGCGATAGTCGCACGTGGCCGCACGTGGAATCTCCGGGATACCGTCGTACACGAGACGCGATGGGAGGGAAACGATGCTCGCATAGAAAGGAAAAGAGAAGTTGTGTGGAGTGTACCCCCTGCCCTCACGGCAAGCTGAAAGGCAACTGCGCGGAGTGCAAGCCCTGCCCCCACGGCAAGCTGAAAGGCAACTGCGCGGAGTGCTTCCGCTGCCCTCACGGAAAACGGAAAGGCAGCTGTGCGGAGTGCAACCCCTGCCCCCACGGCAAGCTGAAAGACAACTGCGCGGACTGCAACCCCTGCCGTCACGGCAAGCTGAAACGCGACTGCGTGGAGTGCACCCCCTGCCCTGAAGGCAAGCTGAAACGAAAATGCCCGGAGTGCAGGAGAGACTCTTCTGAGAGATAGGAATGTGAATCGTATCACAAATAGATAGAGTCCTACTTAATTCTGCTATACTCAACTACATGTACTCACTCCGCGCCGATTTCATCTCAGTGCCGGCGTCGCCGGCGTGGCTCGCCAGCTCATCTGCGTGATGAGGGAGAACGAGCTTGACAGTTTCCCGGTTCCGTTTCCCGAAAACCTTTCGTCCACGTTTTCGTCGCGCGGGTTCGTCTCGCCGTCCTCCAGCTGACCGAGCGCCGCAGTGGCTTGCGTAAGCGCCTCCGCGATGTTCACCAGCGCGTTTCCGAAAGCCTGGTCGTCCTGGTCAGTAACAACCCCCGCATCCATTCTTCGTGCCACCTCGAGCTTTATCTGCACGGCTTGTCTCTCCAGCGCCTCCAGGGCCTCGGCGCCGACCCAGGTCTGCGTGTCTTTCCGCGGGAAGGACGCTAAGAAGGCGGCGCACCGCGCGGCGGTGGCGTACAAACGCGCGGCCTGTGATTGTTCCACGAAAAGTGTCAGTCTTGAGTGGCACCAAGTGCCATGTATGGGGGATTGGGTGTGCCGTAACCGGGCCGGACACAGGGCACTGGTCCGAGTAATCGGGCCGAACAGTGCGTTTGTGATGTACGTAGTAACTACGTGATTACGGGCGGACAATTCGCAAACCGTGTGTGTCGGATTTGGGAAATGCAACACGTACCAGGGCCTCGCTGTGTTTGTTGCCCATGCTCGCGTCGCTAGACGCGGCGACCGCGGCGGCGATCGCGGCGCTCCCCACCGACGAGCTGCCCACGGATAAGCAGTGGAACCACCCGGTGGCGCACCCCACGCGCGCTGGCGAGGACGCCGCGAATCGCTCCCGATCCGTCCTAGGAGCGCACGCCGCGCCTCTGCGCGATGGCGGGTTGGCGACCCATTGCAGAAACTCCGTGGCGGCGGCTCGGGCGCGCGCGCGTCGTTTCGGCGCTGTTATTTGCCAGCTCGCCTCACCGACACTCGCCACGGCGTGGAAAAACCCAGCGCTGGCTTCCGCTTCCGATAGCGAATCCGTGGTGATTTCGCAAGGCCGGAGCGCGTTTTCCAGCCGGTTCGGCAGCGAACCGCCCGTCGCGAACGCAACCAGCGCGTCCCTCAACTCGCCCGCCTCAACACCAGAGCCCTCCGCGGCTCCCGCGAGCGTCGCCGCGACCCGCAACGCGAGGCGGTACGCCGTGGCCGGGTCGTACGCGTACTCGCCGTACCCGTTCTCGCCGTGGTGGTTGTCGGAGAGCTGCTCGCACAGCACTCCGAGACGCTCGAGAAGGTTCGCGCGTCTCAGCGCGTCCGCGCCCTCGGGGTGCCTCGCCAGGTGCAGGCACAACGCCAGGGCGGCGGGGACTTCCACGCCGCCGCTGTGCACGCCGTGGTCGTTGTCCAGTTCCAAGGCTCTTTTGGACGCGTCTTTGGCGGCGCGGTTCGCGTCGGCTCTCGCCGCGGCGTCCGCGTTCGCGGCGTCCAGAAACGGCTGCAGCGCCGTGACCGGCGCGTCGTCCATGAACTCGGCGAAGGGAAGGGAGACGAAGGAGTGTACGCCGAGGGACGCGAACTCGTCGGTACGGAAAGATCCGCGCGCGGCGGCGTCATCCGGGTCGAACCCGGCAGAAACGTGTTCACCGTTTCGTCGGGTTGGTTTCCCCGCCCCCCGATCACTGGCGTGTCGCCGGCGCGGCGGGACCAGCGGCGGCAGAAACGGCGCGCCCTGTTTCGCCGCCCCCGCGAGCGCTGATGGCGACAGCAAACCGTCGCACATCTCGTGAAGCAAACCCAGCGCCAGGGCGCCGTCCTGGCCCCCGAACGGCGTCGCGGCCGCGGCGCACAGCATGTGCATCAGCGGCAACAAGCGCTGGCCGAGCTCGGCGCCCTCCACGAGACGCGCGGTGGGCGCCGTGGCTTCCGCGGTGATTCTCCACGCGCGAATAGCCGCCGTGGTCGCCGACAGAAGCGGCCGCGCGAAAACAGCCCCGGCTGCGGTGGTTTGAGCCGAGCCGGCCGCGACGCCGTCGCCGCGACGCGAAAGCGCGCGCGCGGCGGCGCGCGCCGTGGCGCGCGCCATCTCAAACGCCTCGGACGACTCTGGAGGGTCGTCCGTGTCCACGGCGGACGCCCAGACGCGAACCAGCAGCGCGACGGCATCCGCGAGCTCGGCGGCGAGCGCGGCGAAGTGCTCGGCGCCTTCTTCGTCCGACGCCTCCAGGGCGTCGTCGAACGCGCCCAGCGCGGCGCGCGCCGCAGCGGCGCGTTCGTGTACCGACCACGACGACAACAGCTCCGCGGGTTTTTCATGAAAAAGCGACCCTCTCAAATCCTGTGGGACGTCATCCAGCGCCGAGGCCAAACAAAAATCCCTCGGGTCCGCCACGGAAGGCCCCGCCGCCGCGGCCAAAAGGTCAACCGCGGAGGACAAAGCGGCGAGCTGCGCGCTCGCTCGAGACGCGACCCGTCCCGCGACTCGCAACGCCGCCGCGGCTTCGCGGCCCGGCTTGGCGAGCGGTCCCTCGGGGGCGCCCCAACCCACGTCTTCGCCGGCGCACTCGCCGCCGCCGGTGGCCCGCTCCACCCACGACGCGTCCCACAGAAAGTCGCCGCCGTACTCGGGGGCGCCGTCCGTCCACAGACCGGGCGGCGGCGGCGCGAGGATCGCGCGCTCAAGGCGCAACTCACGCGCCGCGTCCAGGACTCGACCGACCAGGTCGTTCAAAGAGCGTCGCGCGCTGCCGTTCGCCGCCGCCGCGGAGCTTTCCGCGGCAGCCGCCACCGCCTCAAGCACCGCGACGCGATCGACATTTCCGGAAATGTCCGCGCTTTGCGCGAGGAGCTCCACCGCGGCGGCGTGCGACAGCAACGCGCGACCCGACGCGAGTGCGTTTGTCTCCAGCGTCGCGTCGGGAAGAGACGCGGCGGCGTCGTGGGAAGGCGACGCGCCAAACCCGGCTGCGGCTCGCGTAGCCGCCGCGCGTTCCGCATACGCCGCCGCGCGCAACGCCACGGCGTGCGCGCGCGATCGCGCCGCCGCGAAAACGCCAGCGGCGCGCCGGGGCTTGGTCCAGCGACGCACCCACCTTAGCAACACACTTTCCCGGCCCTCCACGACGCACCATCGCTTGATCGCCGCGCCCACCGCGCTCGTCTCCACGTCTCCTCCGCGTCTCGCCGCCAAGGTCTCCGAGGCGAGTACGGCGAGCGCGTTCGCCTCCGCGGCGAGCCTGTGCGCTTCGGTTTCGTCGTCATCGTCATCCGTCGCGTCGTCGGTGTCACTCGGCTCGAGGCACTGTTCCAAACGGGTCACGAGCTCCTCCGGTCTTGATCGAAGCACATCCACGGCACCGGAAAGCGCGCGTCCGCCGGCGTACAACGCCGCCGTCGCGCGCGTCGTGCCGGCGAGCGCGCGCGGGTTACTCGCGCGCGTCGCCTTCGCCTCCCCGAGCGAGTCCCATATTGAATCCAGCGCGCTCGGCGCGACCGGTTCGTCACTCTCCGAGTCACTTCCCTCCCCAGGTTCGTGGCCACCGCGTTTGAAACCCAGTCGCGCCGGTAACAACAACGACTCGGCGAGCATGGGCTGCCTCTCCGCGGCGGCGGTAAGGAACGCGGCGGCGGCGCACGCCAGGTCTGGATCCGCGCGCGCCATCGCCGGCGCGAGCGCGCGGACCACGGCGGCACGCGCGTCCAGGACATCCGACGCGGACAAACGTTCGTCTTCCTTGTCCAAAAGCAAAAGCGTGGACCCGAATCCAACCCCCAAGCGCTTCGAGTTTCTCGGCGCGAGCGACGGAAGCGCGCACGCCAGCGGAGGTTCCGCGGGCGCCGCCGCGCACAACGCCGCGAGCGCGGGCAACACGAGCGGGCAACACGCCGCGGCGTACGGATACGCGGCGTACGATGCTACGGCTGCCGCCAAAGGGGGACCGCCCCACGGTGCTTCGACCAGGAGCGCACGCGCGAGCGCGCCGCCACCCAGAGGCTCGACCGCGGGGTTGGAATCCAAACGTCCCGACGCGAACGCCGTAGCCGACGTAGCGGCGTTCACCTCGAGCGCACGAAGTAAGGCTGGCAACACCGAAAGCGTCGCCGCGACAGCGTCCTCCGTGGCTGCAACCTCCGAGGCGCGCCACGCGCCTTCCTCGTGCATGCTCCGCAGCGCGGCGGCGTCGAGCGCGAGTGGCGCGAGCGCCGCCGCAACCGCCCCCGCGTCTCTGGCGACAAATCCGGCGACGGCGGCGCGGCGCGCCGCGTTGGCTGGCCCAGGCCGCGGCGCAAGCGCGGAAGTCAAGGCGCGGACAACCGCGGCGTGCATCTCCCACCGATCCGCGTGACGCCGGTATCGCCACGCGCCGTGCTGCGTCAAGACCTCGACCAAGGCGTGTTGAAGCAGCGGCGTCATCGCCGGCGCGGGACCCGCTCCGGACGAGAGCAGCGCCTCCACCAGACGGAGCAGCGCGAGCGTGAGAGGGTACTCGCCCGCGGCGCGCTCCGCGGGAAGCACGGCGCGTTCGAACATCGTCAAACCCACGGCGGGTCCCTCGCCTCGAAGGGACGCTAACGCGTTCGAGGCGAACCCGCTCGCACTGCCGGACGCTTCGCCGTCAGCGCGAAGCAAAGGCGCGGCAGTGAGCTCGTCCAGCGCCGCTGTCGGCGCCGCCGCGGCGAGCGGCGCGGCGGCGGCGAGCGCGAGCGCGGCGCGTTTGACACCCGCGTTCCCGTAGCTCTCACCGCAGCCAGCCACCGGAAGCGTGGACCACGCGGCGCCGTCGGAGGTGGATCCCGTGACCACCGCCGCGAGCGCGCCGAGAATCGTGGCGGGCGACCCGGGAGGCACCGCCGCGGAGACGTCGCACGACGCGAGCGCGGTGGCGAAGGACGGCGCGCTGTTCAAAACACGCGTTAAGAAACGAAGCGACGCGTCGAGTTCCTCGGCGTCACTCGCGGTGACGCCGTCGGAGGACATGCCCGCGACGGACAAAACGCACAGACGCGCGACCAGCACGCGCACGCCGTCGGCGGGCGCCGCCCACGCGACGATATCCGCGCGCGATTCCAAACGCGGTGAATGACTCGGACCGTCGCCGTCTTCGTCGTCTCGCATCGCGTCGTCTTCGTCATCGTCGTATCGCATCGCCGACGAGCCCGGCGCCGTCGCGCTCGCAATCGCGGTGCCCCTCGCGCCGCGAGGTACGCACGCGCCCGGAAGGTGCGCGCTGGTGAGATCCGCCGCCGCGGCCACCGGGCCCGGCGGCAACGCCGGCGGTGGCGCCGCCCCGCCGGCTTCGCGCGCCTCGCGCCACCGCGCCATCGCGTCGAGCCACTCCTGTTGCGGCGCGCCGTCGGCGTCCAAGGGAACGACCGTCCCTGCCGCGGCGTCGTCGCTCGGTGCCGGAAGCGCCACCGAAGGCAGGCGCGCTAGAAACGCCAAAGCGCACTCCGCCGCTCTCGGGCCTTCGGACAGCGCGCCCAGCGCGCGGAACAACGGCGCGGCGTTCGCGGGGTGTCGTTCGCGACACCCTACTAACAGCGCGTACAGCGGCGCCTCCAAACCGTCCGATGTTGCCCCTCCCCAGAACTGCTCGCACAGCATCGGCTGGCCGGACGTGAGTTCCTCCAACACGTCCAACAGCGACCCGAGCTCCGCGGGCCGCAGCTTGTGCACGGGCAACACGTCAAACGCCGCGAGCGACGCCGTGTGCAGGTTCTTAAGCACGGATTTGTGCAGCATGGCGTTGGCGTTCATGCCTCCCGCACCTGAAAGCTGCTCCAAACGTAACAGAGAAAGAAGCGAGCCGTACCCGGCGTCGCCCGCGGACGCCCTCGCCGCCGCTACCGAGGGGTCCGCGTTTTTCGGAAACGAAAACCCGTCCCCAACAATCGCGGGCGCCAGCGCCAGAAGCGTCGCCCACGCCATTAGCACCGGGCCGTGCGCGGTGTCCGATGGCCAGTATTCCAGCGCGGTGGCGATTTCCCCGATCGCCTGCTCGGTGAGCATGGCGTGCGTTCCGTCGGCCTCCGCGCCGTCGCCGTCGCCGTCGTTCGCGGCGCCGATCCGGTCCACGGCGCCTTCCAAGTCGAGCGCTTCCACTAAAATCACCGCGCACATCGCCCTTAAGGAGTCTGCTGTGGTGCGCACGTGGCTAATGGCGGACGCTTCTCCCGATTTGCCCCCGAGCTGCTGCGCGAACCTCACGACGTTCGCGGCGGCGGCGGGCGCTCCGCCGAGCGCACCCACCTCAAACGCGGAGGCGAGTTTCGCAAACGTGGATGGCGAACACTTCGTCCTCCTGTCGTAGTACATCAGAAACACGCACTCCAACATGACCCGAGTTTCCTCTAGGGACTGCGTGGCCCATAACTTGGAAAGAAACGGGCTTTGCAGGGTTTTGTCGGTTGGTTGAGTCTCCGCGTTTTCGCCCCTCAAGTGCGCGCACAGCCCGTCCACCAGATTCGCCTCCAGCCCGTTCCCCAACAACCGCTCCAGCGTCTTCGTCATCGCCGCGCCATTGTCCCCGTGCTCGGCTAAGTCCCCGTCATTCTGCGCGTGCATTAAAAGCGCGTGTACGCACTTCAGGACGCCGAGCCGCTCGCGGAAGTAGTGCGTGGTGACGCGCTGCGCGAGACCGGCATCAAGCGAGGTCGGCATGGGGGCCCCATCTTCCGCGAGGCACCGGCGCAGCAACGCGTAGGCTTGTACCTCATCCAGGGCGAGTTTCCCTGAAACCGCGATCGTTACCTCGCGCACGGAAACGTTGAGCGTTCGAATCTCACCGCCGTAGTGCACGCTGCCGCTCTCAACCTCGGCCTTACTGTTGGGAGACGGCGCGCGGTAGCTGCCCAGGCACCCGCACAGAAAATCAGCGCTCTCGTCAAGAAGCTTCCCGAGCTCCTCACGCGACAAGCCCCGGGAAGCGGCACTCTCCAGGGAGTAGTAAAGCGCCAACGCCGCGGGGATCACCGACGTCGAAGTCGACGCCATGCTCCCACGCCGCGGCACCGCGCGCTCGTTTGTCGTTGCTCGGAGGGAGGAGAATGATGTTTTGAAGGCATTTGTTTTTTGAGATCTCTGTCGAATCAAGTCGACGTGGAATCAGGTTTTTGGCGGCCGCACGGGGCTTCGCTCGCGCACTTCAAGCGGCGCGACCTGTCCACCCGGGCAGTTCGCATCGCCTTGTCGATCGCCATGGCGTCCACATCGGCGATGTCGCTGGGATCGCGATTGGTGCCCTCCGGGGCGACGCGCGGGCGCCGCGATGTGCGCGGGGTGAAGATAGGGTCCACGCGCGCTGGTCCGGTTTCTTGCACAGAGGGCGCGCGCGGCGCGGGAAAAGGGTTCGGCGGTCGCCCCACTCCGCGATCCGCACGCGTCGTCGTCACACGGGCGGTGATAAACACGGCGGTGATGCACCTGCCCGGGCTCGGTGCGGACGGCACTACTTGGGACCCTTTGGGGTTGGGACGGGACAAAACAGGCGGCGATGGCGATGACGATTGGATGCGAGACGAGTGGGTGTCCGACGCTATTGCGCAGGGAAACGGCGAAACCTCGGTCATGCAACTGAGTCGCGCGCCGTCCGTGAACGCCATGCGGGGCCCGAAAGGCAACGACGACTTTTTCGGGAGCTTCATGGGCGGGAATTTGCCTGGGAAAATAGCAACCATCTTAGCACTGCTCGTGGTGAGCCGAGTGGGAACCTATATTCCGATCTCGGGCGTGGACCGAGTCGCGTTCGCGGAGTCGTTGCAAGGCGGAGGAAGCGTGTTGAGCTACGTGGACACACTGACCGGGGGGAGCATCAGCAAACTGGGGATATTTAGCCTGGGGATCGTTCCGTACATCAACTCCTCGATCATCTTCCAGGTAGGAAACACCACGATGACTGTCGACAAACGCCGATCAAGCACGTGTTCCCCCTCCCCCTTTCTGTCGTCGAAAAATTGGAAACCCTCGCGTTTGGCGGTGATGCGACCTTTTGGTCTCGTTCGATTGACGCGCGCGGTTCGCCGTGCGCCGTGAAACGAACTCGGAAACTGAGCCTTCGCGCGGGGACACGATGACGAATAGACGAAGAACAGACGAAGCCCGGCGTCCCGTTTTTGTTTTGTTTTGCGCGGTACGGTTGATGGTGTTTGACCGCGAAGCCGCGAAAACTCAAGACCTTTTCCGAAAAAGAATAATCCTCCCTCCCGCCGATCTTAACCCTCCCCCCCCCCCCCCAAACAACAGCTCCTCACCTCCGTGTTCCCCAGCTTGAAGAAGCTGCAGAAGGAAGAAGGCGAGGCGGGCAGAAGGAAGTTCCAGCAGTACCAGCGGTATGGGGCGTTGGGTTTCGCGGTGGTGCAGGCGGTGGGGCAGTGCCTTTACGTGCGTCCGTACGTCGAGGACTTTTCCATTCCGTGGTTGGTGGAATCCAGCGCGGTTTTAACCGCGGGGGCGATGATTCTTTTGTACATCGGCGAGGTGCTCACCGAGCTGAAACTGGGGAACGGCACGTCGTTGCTTATTTTCACCAACATCATTTCGTCCCTGCCGAGCTCGTTCGGGCAGACCCTGACGCAAGCGCAGGAGAAGGGCGACGGCGCCGTGGTGTTGCCGGTGTTTTTCTCCGCCTTCTTTCTGTCAGCGCTGGGCATCGTGTACGTCCAGGAAGCGGAGCGCAAAATACCCATGAACTATAGCACCAGGTTCCAAGCCGGGGGGCTTGCGAAATCAGCGTTCCTGCCTTTCAAAGTAAACTCCGCGGGCGTGATGCCTATTATCTTCGCGTCGTCGTTGCTGGCGCTGCCCGCGACGCTCGCGCGGTTCGCCCCCAACCCGGCGCTCATCGGCGCCGCGAAGGCGGTGTACCCCGGCGGCGCCGCGTACGTCCCGGTGAACGTGGCGCTGATTTGCTTCTTCAACTACTTCTACACGTTTCTGCAGCTGGAACCGAAGGACGTGGCGGACCAGCTGAAGCGACAGGGGGCTTCGATTCCCGGTGTCCGGCCGGGCGCGGCGACGAGCGGGTACATCACGCGCGTGCTGGAGCGCTTGTCGTTGTTAGGGAGCGTTTTCCTAGGACTCCTCGCCCTGACGCCGACCGCGGTGGAAGGTTTGACCGGTCTGACCACGTTCAGAGGCTTCGCGGGGACGTCGCTGCTTATCCTAGTGGGCGTCGCCACGGACACCACCAGGAAAGTCCGGTCGGAGCTCGTGATGCAGGCGTACGATACCTCGCTTGATGATTTTTACGGAAACGACAAGAAGAAGAAGAAGTGAAGAGTGTTTTAGTCTAACCTTATGTATTTGAGTGCTGTTCACTTTCACTTACACATAGACCGTTAACCTCGTCCGTGTCCGCCTGCGCGGCCGCCGCGGCCTCCGGCTCGTCCGCCTCTGCCGCCAGGGCTGAATCCGCCTCGGCCCCTGCCTCCTCCCTGGAACCCGCCTCGTCCTCCGCCGCTCCTGCCTCCCTGGAATCCGCCTCGTCCACCGCCGCCCCTGCCGCCCTGGAACCCTCCTCTGCCTCCGCCGCCTCTGCCTCCGCCGCCGCCTTCCCAAGCCGGCTTCACGATGAGGTCCGGGAGCTCCTCGCACACCGTGATTGTGATCGGGGTGGGGCCACTGTTTTGGTCTTCGCTCAGCGCCACGAACTTCTCCGCGAGCTCGGACGGTACGTCAAACACGGCGCCTTTGTGGTCCGTGCACAGCGTCAGCCTCCGAACTTGCAAATCGTCCTCGCCCAACCGTTGGCGCAAAAACGACCACACGTACGTGGGCGTCCGGATCTCCGTGGTGCCACCCGACACAAACGAAAGAGTGGTTTGTCCGCTGTGCGACGTGAGCAGCGACCTCGTTCGGAGCTCGCCGTGCCCCGCGAGCTTCGCGAGCGCGGCGGCGAGCATCTCGGTGGGATCCGCGCCTTCGTCGTGCTCGCCCGCGCCGGACGCGAGTAGCTCGGAGGCGGCGTCCATGAACAGCTTTGAGGCTCCTCTTGAAACCGCTCTTACCTGCGCTATTGCGATTTTCGCAGCCGCGGCGACCATCTCCGCGGGCTGCGGCGGGGCGATTTTGATAAACTTAAACCCCCCCTTGCGCTCGATGTTGGGAATCGCCCACTCGTTGCGCGGGGTGCACAGGACGACGCACACCCCAGTGGCGCCGCCTCTGCCGGTGCGTCCGGATCGGTGGATGTACGTCTCCGCTTCTTTCGGCGGGTCGCACTGCACTACTAACTCAACCCCGCTGATGTCCAGCCCTCGCGCGGCGACGTCCGTCGCAACCAGGGTTTGGAACTTGTTCGCCCTGAAGTCCGCCAGCACCACCTCTCGCTGCGCCTGGTTCACGTCGCCGTGCAACGCCTTGGCGCCTTTCTTCATTTCCTTCTGCAACGCCTCGCTTAACTCGCCGCAGTCGCGCTTCGTGTCGCAGAACACGATCACGCGCCCGTCCCCCGGAACCTTCGCCTTGATCAAGTCGCACACCAGCTCGGTTCGCTCACTCCACTGACACGGCATCACCATGTGCGTCACGGAATCCGAGGCTTTCTTTGTTTCGTTGCCCACAAGATCCACGGTGGTGTACCCCGGCTGTAGGAACCGCTTTGAGATATCCGCCACCCATTTCGGAAGAGTCGCGCTGAACAGCAGGGTTTGCAACCGCGCGTTACCCTTGGCCGCGTCAAGAATCAACTCGATGTCCTCCACGAACCCCATGTTCAGCATCTCGTCTGCTTCGTCCAACACCCGGAACCGCAAGTTCGTGAAACTCAGGGTTTTGCGATCCAAATGGTCCTTCATCCGGCCGGGCGTCCCGATGACGATATCCGTGCCCGCCCGCAACGCCCGTTCCTGTTCCCCGTAAGGCGCGCCGCCGTACACGCAGATCGCGCTAAGCTTGAACGCGTTGCCTATGTACTGGAAATCGGTGTGCACCTGTTTCGCGAGCTCTCTGGTTGGCGCGAGCAGGGCGACTAACGGGTGGCGGCCTTGCGCGCGTCGTCCGTTCGCGGGTAACGGGTTTTCCGCGTTGATAGCCTCGACGATGGGTAACACGAACGCCAACGTTTTGCCGCACCCTGTTCTGGCTCTTCCCACTAAATCCTTACCGTCAAGCACGGTCTGGAACGTCATGGCTTGGATGCCGTACAACGTGCTGAAGCCTTTGTTCTGCAGTTTTTCCTTGACCTCAGGGGAAAGCGCGAAGTTGGAAAGATGCATAGGGTCTTTCGTCGGGTCCGTCTCTTCGTCAACGTCGGACGCCACGAACGGGTCCTCGGATTCCTCCCCGTCCTTGGTCTCTGTGGGGGGCGTTTTCGGGACCATCGGGGTATCCGAATCCGAGTCAGAATCTGACTCCGAGCTGGAGCTGGAAGGCGACGAGAGTTCCGACTCGGACGAACTCGATTCGGAGTCGTCGGAGTCGGACCTGTCAGAATCGGGCACTTTGGTCTTTTTCTTTTTCTTCATCTTCGCGGCGGCGGCGGCTGCGGCGGCTGCGGCGGCATCCTCCTCAGCCTTCTTCTTGGCCTGCTTGGAGGACTTCCCAGCCTTCGCGATTTCCTTCTTCGTCTCAACCTCGCTGCGCTTGCGCTTACCAGGCTCTTTCATGTACGTCTCATCCAAGGCAATGCTGGCCTTGGTGGCTTTCTTGGTCGTGCCCATTTGACGGCGGCGCGGCGAAAGGAAGGAAGCCTTGGAATGCGAGGAAGAACGCGCGGGGGCGTTATCCGTCGCTCTGTCGACGGAACTTACGTGTGTACACGCGTAAGAGTCGAGGTGCGCGGACCGAAACGTCGCGGCGCGTTTGGAAGAGGGCCGCACACCTCGCGGGCGTCGTAAGTTCTCTCGTGGAGTGAAAACGGCAAAAGACTGATTATCCGTGGCGTGTTTTCTCGCTCAGTCTCATTGTGGTGGGGCGCCTTCCCAAGTGCGACTCAGGGGTGATCATGGCTGGAGACGACGGGGCGTCCGCCGCCCCGGCGGCGTATGCCAATCCTCTCCCGCCCCCGTCGCACCCGGCGCCGAAACAGGGTGGCGCCGGACCCGTCCCCGCCACGCCGATGACGAACAGCGATTTCAGAAATCTTCTGAATGAAAAACGCGTGCCGGGGGGAGCGCGAGGTTCGAACGTGTCCGGGGGTCGTGGTGGAAGGGGCGGCGGTGGTCGCGGCGACGGAGAGTTCAAACGCTCCACCTCGAAACCGAAACCCAAACCCAAGAAACCCGAAGCAGACGTACCTGACTTGCCATCCTACCGAGATCGCGCCAAGGAACGCAGGGAAGAAGCGGCCCCCGAGTTCCAAGGCGACCAGAGCGGCGCGGTGCTCGCTGGGGTGCGTAGTGGCGTCCCTGGGGTGACCCACAACGACGAGTTGCGGCAGCTCTCAATCGAGGAATCCAAGTTCCTCGGTGGGGACGTGGAGCACACGCACTTGGTGAAGGGGCTGGACTTCGCGCTGCTTAGGAAGGTGCGCACCGAGTTGCGGGAAACGACGGGGAAGGAGAAAACAAACGTTACGCGCGCGGAAACCGAGAAACCGCCGGCGTTCTCGAAACCCAACAAAGATGTCAAGCCCAAAACAGGAACCACAGCAGCTGTGTTCAAAACCGCGATAGGGCGAGCCGTGCGTGACGCGGTGCTGAGTGAGCGGAAAACCGCTTCAGGGGTCGGCGCCGATACTAAGATCGACGATCGGTTCGCGTCCAGTCGCGTTTCGTTTTTGTTCAACTTGGACCTCTCCGCGCCGGACGCGCCGACCACCACGGTACGCTCGGCATCGGATGGCGACACTGTGCGCAACGGGGTGTCATCAACTGGAACCGGCACCGACCGGGTTTGCGCGGGGCGAGACACCGAGACGCTCGCGAAAGTCGCGACTGCGATTGCGAGCGCGGTCGCGGGTGGGGCGGCGGTATGCGGAAAACAGACGGGTGACCCGGCCAGGGCGAGAAAAAAAGCAGCGCGCGTTTTGGCGGCGGCAGCAGCGGCGGCAGCGGCGGCGGCACTGGAGCCGAAGCCAAGAGACGGCGACAGCGACGAGGATATTTTCGGCGATGCCGGTCGGAGTTATGACGCGTCGGTGGCTGGTGGCGATCTCGAGACGCACACGACAAAAAGTGCCCAACCAACAACCAAAGCGGTTTCGTACTTTGGCGACGGAAACTCCGCGAAGGGCGAGGCGAGCGCGGCGCCCAAAACTCGTAGTAACGTGAAAGCCACTACGGGTGATGACGACGATGCGATGGATGATAAAGCCGACCGATTGAATCAAACCGTGCCGCCTCCTCCGAAAACAAAAACGCCGCTGGACGCCGCCTCCGCGCGAAGCGAGCTCGAGCGCCGCGCCGAGCTTTCGCTTCGGGCGGACGACGGGTACGGCGAGTGCTACGCCGGCGGCGCCGCGGGCCAGGGCGCTTTTTACGCCTCGGACGACGACGAGGTGGAGGAGCGTGATGCGAAGAAGAAGCAAGAAGACACCGATACAGTCGACGCGAAAAACGACAAAGAAAAGCGCGGCCCCAAAGGCGCGTCCGGCGCGGGCGGCGCGAAACAAAAACGAGACCGCGACGACGACGAGGCGCACCGCGAGAAGAAACTCGAGCTCGAGCTCGGGAAGCTGCAAGGCGTGATGCGGGAGAAGTACGGGGACAAAATGGACGTGGCTTTCGGGGACAAGGGGGATGGGGAAGATAAGGCCGAGACCGGTGGTGGCGACGGCGGCGACGATGGAGGAGCCAAGACGGCGCGCGGAGCGCGGAAGAGAGTTCGGTTGTGATGACGAGACGAGAGAGTTGACACGAAGCAAGTTATTTTCCGCGAGCGATCGGCCGTCACGTCTCTTCTCGAACTTTTCCAGGTCTTCACTGTGAGGGCGCGTGGCGCAGATGGGGGGCACGAGTGGTGTCCGAGGCATGGGGCGACGGGGCGAGGGCGCGGTGGTGCCCTTGCCTCCGCCTCCGTCGTCGCGGTCCGGTAGCGGGTACGTGCTTCCTCGACCACCACCTCGCAACGTGTCGCCTCCCCGCAAAAAGCACCACCATCACGAGGACTTCATGAAGCAGTGGTCCCAAGCCGTGGTGCGCACGTTGCCTGCGCCACCGGGGATGCGGCCCAAGGCCGCGGTGCGACCGCTACCGGCGCCGCCGCACGCAGGGCACGACACTCGCGTCGCGCCACCCGCGGTTACGGGCAACGGTAAGCGCACGCGTCGCGGCATCGATCGGCGACGCGCGGCGAAGATTTCCAAAAAGGAAAAGGAGGGAAAGGAGGAAAAGCGTCGTCGCGATTTCGAGGTCGTTGTGATCGAGAGCGACTCGGGAAGTTCTGAGGAGGACAACCGGGAGTGGTCCGGGGAGGACACCAGCACGAGCGAGCCGAGTGACCCGCGACGCGCGCGAGGGGTTTTGCGAAGCACACCTGGGTTTGGGGTTGGTGGTAAAGCAATTAGTCGCGACAATGCGCGGCGCGGTGAAACCACAGAGGCGCGAGCCGGCGCCGGTTTTAAAATTCCCGAGATCGCGGCGGCCAAACTCCCGCCGCTTACGTTCCACCCACAGAAACCAACCCACGTCAATGGTGTGCCGAACCCGGGGAAGTTGTGGAACGTTTCCCGAAAAGAAAAAGAGCAACCGCGAGCGGGCGCCGGTTTCGCGAGGGAAAATACGGCTAAGAAAATCGCCCACCTCCTGGAACGACGCAAGCTTCGTTTGGTGCTCGACCTTGATCACACTGTTTTGAACAGCGCTACTTTCGAGGACTGCGCCTCCTCCAACTCTGGGAACCTGTTACAGCACCGCGTAAACGCGGAAGCGGCGGACAGCGGGAAGGAGAAGAAAACCCTGCACAAACTAAACGAGTTGGGTTTGTGGACGAAAACGCGACCGGGCGTTGAGTTGTTTCTTAAAAAAGCCTCGGCTTTATTTGAAATCCACATCTGCACCGCGGGCTCGCAGGCGTACGCGGAGAAGATGCGGTGCATTTTAGACTCGGGGCGGGACCTGGTGAAGGGATCCGTGGTGGGTTTAGCGTCGTTCGACAAATTCGGCGCGCCGCGCCCGGGCGACGTGGTGAAAACCATGACCAACGAACTCGCGGGGTCGGAACAAATCGCAATCGTGCTTGATGACACCCCGCACGTCTGGCCAGGCCACGCCGAAAACCTGATCGTGTGTGAGCGTTACGTGTATTTCCCGTCATGCGCGCGGCGGTTCGGAACCCTCACCCCGTCGCTGTTGGAACTCAGAGTCGACGAAAGCGCCGAGCGAGGCATGCTCGCCACAGCCTTCGACGTGCTGCAGGTACGGCCTTGCGCGTTTCCCAAATCCAACGGCCACCGTTTGATGCCCCTACTTGACATCCACGGCCGTCATTAAAAGGAAGTGCACTACACACAGCACATACGCGCTGTTACCTGCGTTTTATGGAGTACAGGTTGAAAGTCACACCACTACGGAACTACCCAATCCCTGATACACATTACGAAGTACACCCACACTCGCCGACTCGCGACTGACACTTTTCTTTTGCAATCGCAGCGCGTGCACAGCGATTTCTTCGCGCGACGCGCGGCGGCGATTGCGTTTACGCGAAAAAGGGCGAGGGAGCTCGACGCGGTGGGGGTTTCGGGGGGCGTCGTCCTGGCGCTGGACGACGAGAGCTCGGACGAGGAAGGGGAGTTGAAAAGTCAGAAAACGCCCCTCGAAAAAGAAAAAAACACCCAGTTGTGTGTCCCCATCACGGTTCCGCAGCTCCTGACGCTTGAAAAGAAACGGGTGTTGCACGGCACGGAGTTGGTTTTTTCAGGCGTCGTGCCTTCAAACACGGACCCGTCCACGCACCCGCTGTGGCGATTAGCGGAGGCGTTTGGCGCGAAGTGCGTCAGAGCGCAACGCGACGACACCACCACGCACGTCGTGGTGGAGCCCGCGAACCTCGGGCCGGGCGGGACGGACAAGATGATCTGGGCGTTTGGGAAGAACATCCACGTCGTGACCCCGGGGTGGGTTTTGACGTCGGCGGCTTCGTTTCAAAGAGCGGACGAAGAGGCGTTTACGGTGCGTCGGTGATTCGCGACGGCGACGACGACGAAAGTTTCTTGCTATTTACACGTGTGCGTGGGCGAAATTTCGGTAAAACCCGAAGGTAATAACGGACTAATAAATGGAGCCCCCCCCTGGTCGGCCAGGGTTTTCCCCGCGCCCGCAATCTTTCTGCAGCCTATGGTCTTGCTTACTGCTCTATGTATGACTTTTGCAACGCGTTATTTCTCCTCGTCTGCAGTCTTGGTCTTGCTACTGCTCTATGTATGATTTTCGCGACGCGTTATTTCTCGTCGCCGTCGCCGTCGCCGTCGCCGTCGCCGTCGCCGTCGCCGTCGCTTGTTTTTGTGTCCGGCTCCCCGTTCGTCTCCCGTTCCGGCGACTTTCGCTTCGTGCCAACCACGGTTTCGGGTGTGTTTCTTTTTGGAACGTCCACCGGGGTTGCACTCGGCGGCGGCGGCGTCGTTCTGGGAAGAATGGGCACCGCGCCGCCCACGCCGCCGCGCTTCGCCTCGAGCCCCGCCGTGCGCATCGCCCGCGCGTGCGTTCCCTGCGCCGCTCGTAGCAGCTGCGCATGCTGCACATGGGCTAACTGCAAGCTCGCGCCCGGGAGCTGTGGGAGCTGTCCAAGCCCGTTGCCGAGCCCCGCGGCGGCGAGCGAGACGGGGAGCGGGTTTTGAAATCTCTGTCCTTCGAGATGTGTGAGCGCGGACGCGGCGCGCGACCCGTCTCCCGTGTCGCGCGTCTCGAAACTCGACCCGCCGCCGCCGTTCATTCTCGCGGACCTGGCGCTCTGACACGCCACGCACGGAGTTTCCCGCTCCAGGTGTCTCGCCAGCAGTATCGTGGATTGCCGCAGCTCGGAGATTTGCTGTCGCAGCGCCACGTTGACCGCGGCGAGCACCCTCGCCGATTCCAACCCGGAGAGGCCGCCCATCGCGCCGTGTGATTCCGGGTCAAAACCACCACCAAGACCAGGGAGGCCTCCCATGCTTCCCAGGCCTCCCATGCCGCCGAGCCCGCCGATACCGCCGAGGCCGCCGGCGCCGCCGCGAAGCGCGGCGAGCGCGGCGATTTCGGCGGGCGATACCCCTTGCGTCATTGCTCGCGCCAGGCCGGGCGCGGCGCCTCGCACGAGACCGACCGATTGACTCAAAAAAGCCCCCCCCAATGCAACGTCTCCCACACCGAAATGTGCCAAGCTGGCCGGTTTCAACTCATGCCTCGGCAATAGCGTCCCGACGCCCGGATATCCCCAAGGCGTCCCGAACTGATCGAGCCCGGGATGCCCGGGATTGCTCGTGCGCGCCGCTTTCGCGGTTCTCCGCCGAATCCTCGACCGCCCGACGTGGCACAACAGCGCACCGCCGGTGCAAAGACACACCTTGTTGCACTGTTGTTTATCATCACAAAAAGCGGCGCGGGGGAGGAAAAAGAAGTTCCAAGGGTTCCAAGGGAGAGAAGGTCAGCGAGGGTCGCGCGAAAGAATGATGGGGCTGACTAAAAACGAATCGCCGAGCGAGTTGATGAAACGCCCGACGCGGGAAACGAACGCGGCCGGCGGATCCGGAACTCGTGTTGAACGCCCTCCGTACCTTCGGACAGTCCTCCAAGGACGCTTTGATCTCGGGACAAGACGCGTATCGCCCTCCACAATCGGATGTATGATACGTCAGGCCACATGTCGGACACTGCGCGTGTCGCGGCGTACCCCGCCCCAAGGGCGCGGCGCACTTGTGGCACGTTCCCATGCCGCGCGCGTCGAACAAATCGTTCGAACAATCCAATCCGTCTGTAAACGCGACCGACTCCCGACGCTTCGGAATCCGCGCCTCCCTCGCCTAAACCCTCGCCCCCGGTCGCGCACCCGCGCTAGGACCACTTCACAAAAGCCAGTCCAGGCGGTGCGTCGCGGGTGTGAGAAGACCACACCGAAGGCACTCACCAGTTTGTCATACATCTGGCTTAAAAAACCTCGGTAACCTAGACTAGTTTTTACAGACTGCTGACCATGACTCACTTGACACGCCCCGTATCTCTTGAACGACGTTGAACACAAGAAAAGGGCCAATCGAGAGGCTAGGAAACACCAATTCGAAGGTGCTTCTTTTCTGCTGACGACAAAAAAGGGAGGCTCGCCTTAAGCATGGGATACATGGGGTTGTCCAAGTGACTCACAAAGTCACAATTGACAATTCGAGCTCCTTCGTCATTTTGCCATTTTCAGCCTTTGCATTTTCGACTTTGGCGAATAAAAATGATGCGCCTCGTGCCGCCACCCCGTCATTGATTGCGGCCTTGCACTCGGTGTCACGTCGCACCACGCCTCGGGGTGTTCGTTCGACCGCCCGTGTCCATCGAAGACGGCGTGGGGTGTGGCATTAGCCCGCGAATCCGGGTTGGGCGAGATCTACCACTAGATCTCGACCGCGGGTGAGGCGATTCAAGGAACCCTGATTTGATCAGGGCGGGAAGCCGGTTGAAGCGGGCGCGGGTGAGACTCGGTACACCTCCCGACGACGCCGCGTGGGGTAACGGGTTCTTTCCCCTCGTGTGTTTGTGGGCGCGGCGCTTTGGTTCGCGCGTCGTACGGGTCTTTGTACAGGGTGACACACAAGACGGGTCACCGCGGATCCCCAAAAACCAATCACAGAAAAGAAACCATCGCCCAACACAATGGACACCATGGAATCGTTAGTCCTGGCGCTGCAAGATCCGGAGACGCGCGAAAACGCGCTTCTCGATTTAAGCAAAAAGCGGGATATGTTCGTTGACTTGGCGCCCGTGCTGTGGCACTCGTTCGGAATAGTTCCCGCGCTTCTTCAGGAAATCACGAGCATCTACCCCCTCCTGTCGCCGCCGTCGTTAACGAACCACGCGTCAAACCGGGTGTGCAACGCCTTGGCGCTTTTGCAGGTATGGCCTTGGGGCTTTCCCAAATCCGCCTCACACTGTTTACCGCACCATGTCGAGTGCACTACGGGTAACGTTCACTGGCGTACTGGCAACTACACTGCATACATCACAAATGCACTGGTCGGCCCGATTACGCCCGACTGTTTACTCATGCACATTACGAAGTACACCGTACTCGAGACGGAAAGACTGACCTTTTTCTTTTCCACTGCGCAGTGCGTCGCGTCGCACCCCGAGACGCGCGCGCTTTTTTTGAACGCGCACATCCCTCTTTTTCTGTACCCGTTTCTCAACACGGTGAGTAAAACGCGGCCGTTCGAGTATTTAAGGTTAACCTCGTTGGGGGTAATAGGCGCGCTGGTGAAGGTTGACGACACGGACGTTATTAACTTTTTGCTAAGCACGGAGATTATTCCGCTTTGTTTGCGCACCATGGAACTGGGCAGCGAGCTCTCGAAAACCGTCGCGACGTTCATAGTGCAGAAAATTCTTAGCGACGAAGTCGGGCTGGCGTACATATGCGCCACCGCGGAGCGGTGCTACGCCGTCGGCACCGTGCTAGGGGGCATGGTAACAGCGCTCGCCGAGCAACCCAGCGTGCGCCTGCTGAAGCACATCATCCGGTGTTACCTCCGACTAAGCGACAACCCGCGCGCGCGCGAGTGCTTGCGCCGGTGCTTCCCGGATCAACTCAGAGACCCGAACTTCACCGCCGTGCTTAAAGATGACATCGCGACGCAGAAGTGGCTGCAGCAGCTGCTCATGCAGCTGGGGTATACGCAATGAGGGGCGGGTAGGACTTTTCGAAAAAAGTTTTATGAAAAGCGACGGTACTTTGATTCATCGCGCTCATCTAGGTTTAGCCCAGGAACTAAAAGGACACGCACTACTCATACGATACAGCGTAAAAGGACATCACTAACAACGCTAGACTAAAAGGACATCACTACTTACGGTCGGCGCCCGTCGCGAACGCGCGCCCGGGCGTGTGGGTCGCAAAGAACTCGACGCGTCTCCGCGCCGTATCTCTCCCAAAACCCAAAACAATCTCTTTCCTAAAACCCCCGTGTCTTTCCCCCCTCGCATGTCTTTCCATCCATGTCTTTCCCTGGAATCGATCCATCCGCGAATCATCACTCCTAAACTCATCGTCACTCGAAAACTCACCGTAACCGCAGCGCCTGCCGCACGTCCCCCAAACGGTCCTTCCCCGCGCGGTACCCGTTGACCAGTATGCCGACGCCCAGGCCGAGACCAAGGCACACGCCGAGACCCATGCCTACGCCCGCGCGTATTCCCGCGCTGAACCACGTCAGCTCATGACTTTCTTGATCCGAAAACGCGGCGTTCGCGACGTCGCGAAGGGAGCTTTTCCCGCGACTCGGATTGTCGTCCCACTCCCTCATCACGTCTTCGTACCGCGCGCGCGCGTTGTTCAGAACCTCGGCCTTGTCAAACGCAAACACCGCGCCGAGGCGCGCCGGCTTTTCGCCGCGCCAAGGCACCAAGCCGGTTTTCACCCGCCACGGCGCGACGTGTTCGTGTTCGTGTTCGTGTGTGTTCTTTGGGTCGGATGGGAGCTGTAAGTTTTCACTCGACTCGGCGTCCAAGCTGTTTTGTGACCTGGGCGTGCCGAACTCGTTGTCGTCGTCCTCCGTCCTCCGCGCGACCGCGCCGCCGTCAGGGTCCCGCGGCCAGCTCGGATCGCCCTGGCTTTCCTCCGAGATGACGCACATCGAGGGTTCAAAGCTCACGAACGAACGGTGGGAAAGAACCTTCCAGGCCTGCAGCGAACACTCCTCCGTCATCACCACGTGCGCGCCGCCGCTCGTGCCGACTAAACAAAGCTCCAGCGACAGGGCGAAGGGCGGGTTGGGATGCACGCTCGCGCTCGCCGCGTTTTCGAGGCCGCCGTTTTCGGATCTCCACTGTTCCGGAACGAACGTGGATTGCGTTTGGGTCACGGACAGGGACCAGGTTGGTTTTTGTGTGTTAAGTCCGCGCGTCCCGTTACGTTCCGCCGCGTCCGTAAACGACCGAGAAATTTTTCCCACGGCCCATCGTTCCTTCTCGCACCAAATCTCAACCTCCGAATTCGAAAAAATGGAAACGCCGTCCATGGAAATCCAGCACCCGGCCCTGTCCCGGCGCATCAAAAGCTCAACCTCGTCCTTGGCCTGATGATACGGGAAAGAAATAATTGCGGGGTGTCAGTCGTGTCGGAAAAAGAAAAGGCCGCAGCCTAGGGGGCGCCGGGTCGAAAAAACTCAATTCGTTTCTTTTTTGGTGCGCGCCAGATTTCGTCGTGTTGTTGCTTTTATCGGACGCACCTCGAACCGCACCCCGTTCACGATGAGGGGCTCACGCCGCGGCATGAACCGAAATTTCAGCTCGGGGTGGTGCGACAGCTCCACGGGTGCCTCCCCAGCCTTGCACGAAACTTTCACGAACATGGCTCGGCCTTGATACGCCTGCTCCAGGCGAAGGGAATCATTCGCCGCTTCCGGCGCTTCAGCTTCGGCAACCATTGCCGAAGGACTTTTTTGTGTCTTCCCGCGGACGCGGACGAGGTCGTATCGAACAAACCGCGTGCTCCGCGCGTGGAGGTAACCGAACCCGTGTGTGATGCCCACGTGTTCGGGTTGGATACGACAACGTCACAGACTCGTCCGCGCCGGGGGCGCGGAGGTGAGTGAGGCGGATGGTGAGATGCTGACATTGATGATCCAAAGATATGGGAAAATTGGCGCCAGCGTTTTAGATTTGCTCCAACCAATTTTTGCCCTGACCGAAAACCACCGAAAACACTTTTTCTTCGAGGGGGTCGGTGCCCCTCGACGACATTTAAGCGGTCTTCCGCATGGCCAGCAGCGCCCAAAAACGCAGACATGGACGATGCACATATAGGCTAAGATACACAAAAGTCAGAGGCGCCAACGGATGCGTGTGCGCTCCGGAGCAGCGGACGACCCGAAGGTGAGAATTCTCGCCATCAAAAAAAGCCCAAAAGACGGGTTCCGTTCTGCGTAGACACGTGGGGGAGATGGGAGAGTTCTTTCTTTTGCGGACGAGTTTCAGTTCTTCGCGTAAAACTCGGCTAGGTACGCCATGGCGTGTTCGTTCGTGGCACACGCCTTCCAGTGCGGTTTCAGTTCGTGTTCCCTGAGCGCCCCGTACGCCACCATGTCTTTTTCCAAAAATTGAAGCAGCCCGTCGAAACACCCGTCGTAGTTCATTATTATGAACGGCACGTCGTAGGAACTGCCGATGCGTCGCAGCTGAATCAATGCCAGGACTTCGAAGATTTCATCAAGCGTCCCGACGCCGCCCGGCAGCGCCACGAACACGGTCCGGTCGGTTTCTTTTACCCGTACCCCGGCGTCCACCAGGCCGTGCTTCCGCGCGGAAAAGAAGCTCGCGGTGTGGTAATTAGTGTCTGGCAAATACGGGTGTTTCCGTGACGCTTGTTGTTCGCCGCCGCCCGCTTCCAACAGAATCATAAACCCAGCCACCGGCTTTCCCGCATCCATCCCTCCCTGGGTCACCGCCTCCATCATCCCTGCGCCTAAACCACTCCAGGTGGTGACGTCGTACGTGGCCGCGACGTCCCTCGCGAGCGCGCGCGCCTCACCGAAGTGCGGGTGGTCCTCGGGGACGCGCGCGGAACCGAGGTACACCGCGCCCCGGCCCATCCTCTGCACCACGGAGAAGCACGCGCGCATCTCCGCGGCCACCGCGTCGGGGCTTTGTCTGTCTAAATTCACGACATCGGGTTTGGTCGTCCCGGAGGCACCAGCGGAGACGCCGCGCGCGACTGTTTTTGACGAAAACAAACGCGCGCGGCACGGATGGACCAACCGCGCGGACCGCGCCACCACCGAGCGCATCACGATGTGTTGGTGAAAAAGAAGGTGTTTCGCTTTTGACTTTCGTTTCGTTTCGGCTAATATTAACAACGTCTTTCGCTACTTCGCCGCCGCCGCCGCCATCGCCTTCACCGCGTCCTCGTGTGCCTTGGTGCACTTGGTGAGCTTCTCCACCGACACCACCACCGCGGCGATTGCCTTTTTCTGCGCCTTGGACTCAGCCTCCAGGTTCGCGATGGCCTTGGCGACGCCGGCGAACAAAGCGTCGTGTTCCTTTTCCGTTTTTTTCGCAGCCGCGACAGCGGTGAGCGCCGTTTTCTCAGCGCTCTCCGCCGCCAGCTCCAAACCGTCCATCTGCCTCGTCACCGGCCCGGCGATTCTCCCCACGACGTCCGCGACGGCGAGTGACAGCGCCGCTGTTTTCGCATCGCGCGTGGCGGCATCATAGACGATTCCACGAAGACTCGCCGCGACCAAAGCGAGGTGCGCGTGCGTTTCTTCGCGAACGTGTCGCTCCAGCGTCCCCGCGTCGCACCGCGCGTCGCACCCCAGGTTTTTAAAAGGGCACTCCGCCGGCCGTCGCGCGCACTCGGTTTCGATGTGTATTGGCAAGCCAGACCTTTTGACACTCTCGCCGCACCCTTGGGGACACGGCAACATCTTGTGCGGACAATGCGCGTCGTGCCCCCCCGCAACGTTCGCACTGAACACCTCCACGCACCCGGCGTTTTCGCACTGCGTGGGGCGAAACGAACACACACATTTGTGTCGCAAAAGCTCCTCGCCGGTTTCGTAGGTTTCCTCGCAGTGCGCGAGTTGGTTTTTGTCGTACAGCAGCAACAACTCCAGGGCGGTTCGCTCGCGATCCGCGACGAGCCACCCTTCGCCTTTCGACAAACTCTTGGTCAGTACATCGACCGCTTCGGACTGCGCCTTGGCGCCTCCGAAGCTCTCGCTCAAACCGCCGGTCCACGTTTTTTTAGACTCGCACCACGCCTCGATGTGTTTATGCAGATCGCTGAGAACGCCAGCGCTGCCTGTGCCGTCCCGTAGCCCGCCCTTGTCGCCGACAAGGTGACCCACCAGCTCCGCGGAAAGCGTAGGGACCGCGCTCCGCGCGTCGCCGAAGATTTTGCCCGCGGACTGGTACACAGCCGCCTTCGCGGTGGCGCTGAGCAACGCTCGGGAAACGTTCGCCGAAGATCCGAGGCAGACGAAACTACAACGACACGCGCTGGCGCCTCGTGTTTTCCCCTGGTTCCACTTCTCGAGAAACGCGACGTGTTCCTCGGGGTGTCCGTTCTCATCTTTCTCGGTCTCGTCCCTCGCCTCGCGGGCCCGGACGCTCTCCGCGCTCGCGGACGCCATCATGGCACGCAAAAGTGCCACTTGTCTTTTTTTGGAGGCGACTTTGAGAGAAATCGATTTCGTTTCAAGAAGAAAAAGGTCGAAGGGGAAGAGTCCGACACGTGGTGTACATGTCTCTTCTCGTGATTTCAAACAACGCCCAGGCCTCTTGAGAACCGTTTCGCGAATGTACTACTGTCATAATTTAATCGATTCTGAAGGGTTTTTCTTAGATCTGCCTAATCACTCGGGTTTGCCAAAAGCCTCACACCGACCGTTCGTCGCCGTTACTTCACGCACGTTCGCGACGGCGATAGCGCCCTCCGATGTCCGCACGTATCCACTACAAAAATGTCACACCTCGTCGTCATTCGCTCATCAGACTCGTAGGATTTGCAGACTTTTGCTAAACGCGATTGCGATCCAATCGGGCTGCGTGGCGCTCCACTGTAACTGCGAGATCTCAGCTCCCGCGTCGTAGGCGAGAATAGGATCCAGCCCCCCCCCGTCCCCCCCGCCCGGGGCCGATGCCGTGCTTAAATCCCAAATCAAAGCCTGGCTGTCGTCGCCCGCGGTGCACACGTGGCAGGAGCTGATGCGATAAAAGCCGAAAGTGTCAGTCGGTCGTGATGTGTACGAGGGATTGGGAAGGGTACCGTGTTGTGACCTCTGGTAAATTGACACAGTAGGTGTCAATTTACCACAGTACTGGTAAGAGTTACCAGTATGAGTAAACAGTCAGGGTAATCGGGCCGATCAGTCTCTCGGAATGCGGTGATTGGGAAAGCCCCGCACCTGTGCGGCGCCCACGCCAGGGTGTTGACGGGCGCTTTGTGTCGTCTCAGTTCCTCCACGGGCATCGTGGGGAATCTGATGTCCAGCACCACGACTTTCGCGCTGTCCATCTCCATAGTGGCGATGTACCGCGGGTTCTGTTTGTTCCACCCAAGCCTCAGCAGCGGGGTGTCCGGGTTTGGGGATTCGTAGATGATCGTGGAGTGGTCCTGGCCCGATTAGATTAACAAGAAAGGGTCAGTCTCTCGTAATGTGTATTACGTAAACAGTCAGGGAGTCTTGTATGGGCAGAGGGAATAGTCCCTTCTGGTACGAGTATGGGCAATCGCAGAGGCGGTGTGTGGTGATTGGGAAAGTTCCGTACCTTGTCCCTCAAATCGAACACCCGCACGCTTCCGTCGGCGCTGACGCTGGCGAAAACCTCCGGACCGCCCCACGCGATGTCGTACACCTCTTTGTCGTGCGCGATGAGCTGCGTGTCCACGGTTTCTTTTTCGATGTCCCAAATCGTGCACGTCGTGTCCAGTGACGAGGTACCCACCCTCGCCGGGTTGGCGTCGTTCCTGATACGATAAAAAAGAAAGTGTCAGTCTCGTATGGGCAATCAGGGATGCGGAGCGTGTTGGGTGGGAAATACTTACCAGTCGAAGGAAGTGAGCGGCGCGCAAAACTCGCTGTTTTTGTTGTTGTTCAGAAGACTCCTCAACTCCACGCCGTCTTCTTTGATGTGCCAAATCCGCAGGTAATCACCAGTCGTCGCGACTAAGTCCTCCATCGTCCCAGTCGTATCCGGAACGAACATTATCTTCGTACACGGGTACGGGTGCGTGAACGAGTGCGTCGGGGCGGGCGGGAACGACCCGTTTTCAACATCAAGGCTCACGATCTCGACTTTGTTGCTATACTCCTCCACGAAACTCCCGATGCCGAGGCGGAACCTTTGGTCGGGTCTTACCTGTTTGGTGTGCGTGATTTGGGGTGGGTGAGGAGTCGAAAGAAGTGAAAAGTCAGTTGGAGGCGTCAGGTGACGGTGCCGCGCGGGCGTCGCGACAATCGTAGATTTGGCCGGGACGCCACGTTGGCGGGAATCGCGGGAGAACCGATCAAGGCACAGACACGGTGTGATGCGTTGTCTGAGTGTTGCGCGGTTCAGTAGCAAAGAGTGGGGAACAAACACGCACGCTCCATCCCATGGCGTAAATCAGCCATGGTGCCTCGTACGTGTAGATCTCAGCGCGCTTCTCGCCAACGCCGGGGGCCGCCATATCGCACGCGCGTGTGAGGCAGACACCCGCGAAAATAACACCGCCTCACACGGAGCCTGCGAGCGCTGGATCGATCGCCACTCCAATCCAAAAACGCGAGCCGCGACAACCGGACGCGAGGCGCGACAACCTCCGGGGATGGAGATTGCGGTCGCGCACGAGCGTAGTCTCCACGCGCGCCGGTCGGTATGAAGTGCACCGCGGGGACAGGAGCAATCAAGGCCAACCTGACATGACAGACAGGAAGGATACTGTCATCGGATTTTAGCGAAGAGACCCAGTCAGCATCGTGGTGGATGGCTTCAATTGACCGAGCTGGCGCAGGCCACAGGGGGTCAACGTACGGTCAAGCTGCAATAGACTCCTGGACAGTGGACTTCAGCTCTTGCAGCAATCGGATCGACGAGCGAGGCGCCGACTACCGAGCCCGACACAGCACAAAACTCGATTGAAACCACAGCGACCCGCACGCGTGGTGACACGCGAAGTGGCAGCACTCGAACGGCGACGTTGCGGACGGGATGTTACTGTCGGCGCGAGGCGCGATGGCGCCCCTGGTGATGGCGCCACTGGTCTCGACCTCGTCCGCCCCTCGGTCGGGTGGAAGTCGCACGTCGCACAGTGCCTACTCGATGCGCGTGACGTCGACAGGACGTGGTGGAACCTCTAAACTCGTTACGCGCGTGGCGTGGCGTCGCCGGATCGTCCCTGCAACACGCGCCTCCAAGGGATCGAAGGACGCGCCCGGCATCGGCTCTACCCAGGCCGGGACGTCCACGGAGTCGGAGTCGGAGTCATCCGCGATGGACAAAACTCTTGAGAAAAAAAAACCCACCGGTGAGATCTTCAAAGGCCTTTGGAACGAACTCAAGTACGTGTCCCTGCGTGAAGACAGTACCCCGGAGGCGGTGGCTTTGCTGACCACGATCGAGTTAGGCAAGCAAAGGCCAGCCCCAGGGGAAAAGTGGGACGACGAACGGTGGAGGGAACAGGAAGAAGCGCAAGGTCTTGTCGCGGAGAAGATTGGAAAGTACTGGAGCGCGAAGTGGGACGGGTTGGCGAATTCGCAGGCGGTACGGGACGCGGCGCCGCTCATGTCGAGCGCGGTGAACGTGGCTATTGCGGGTGTGTTACTGCGACTAGCGCTTCCACGAATCGCGGCGCTGCAAGCCGTGGGGGGGTTCGACGAGCTCGCGGATTTCTTCGGCCTTCCCCCGAGAACGGAACTCGCCGGGTATTTGGATCAGCTCCAGGTGCGGGGCTTTCCCATTGAACACGTTCCGCCTCCCTGATCGGCCCGATTACCCTGACTGTTCACTGCACTGTGTGTAATACAGTACACCCTTTCCAATCCCTCATACACATGGCCCGAGAGACTGACACATTCGGTTTTATCGTATCAGGACCTGAACGTGGGGTTGGTGTTTCTGGTGTACGTCGGGTTGTTCGCCGCGGAGAAGCTTACGATGACGGATGAGTTTTTGCCGATCGGGTTCATTTTACCCGTAGTGTCGCCCGCGGTTTTCGGAGGCGTCGCGGGCGGCACGATCGCGACATCCTTGGCCTCTACGATCGCGGCGTCGCTTAACTTCTGGCTGGGCCGAACCGTTTTGAAAGAAAAGGCCCTGGCGCTGACGTGGAAAGACTCGCCGAAGCTGGGGGACACGAAGTGGTTCGGCGCACTTTCCCGGCGCTTCGACTCCAGCGAGTTCCCCGAAAGCAAACCGCCGTTCACGGAGGGTTTCAAATCAGCCTTACTGTTGCGGCTGTGCCCCATACTGCCCATCCCGCTATCCGGGAACTGGTACGTATGCGGCATGACGCCGCTCAAATTTCCCGAGTTCTTCGCCGCGCATTTCATCGGCTCCTCCAAAACCGCGTTCGTGGATGCGTATTTAGGCTCACTGCTTCTGCAAGCCGCGTTTGAAAACGACGCGATGAAGGAACAAGCAAAGTCGGTGCTTGTTTTCGAAACAATAGCGCTCGTGGTGATTTCAATCGGAGTCACGACGTACGCTACGGATTTGTTTACGCAGATTTTGGAAGAGGAAGGCATCGAAGTGGATAGCTTGGTGGAAGACGCGTTTGGAACTGGAGATGCTACTGACGAGAACAAGGATGACACGAATGGCACTGATGCGGGCACTGCACAACGTGTATCGACAGTGGACAGTTTGTCCATATCGGACAACGTTTTATCGGCCGTCTCTCGAAGCGTCGACGAGGTGGACGAAACCCTGTCCGCCTCTTTGAAGAAATCTTCCCCCGAAGAAGACGCGGCGGCGAAGTGGGCGGCGGCGGCTTTCGTTGCGTCCGCGGTGGGTAGTGATGGAAATAACGCGTCACAAGACGAACGCTCTTTGCTGGAAGCCATGGACGCGGCCGCGATTTTGGCGTTATCGGGGAAACAAAAAGACGACGAGTGATTTATACAAAGCACAATTGTAGTAGCGCGCGTAGATTGTTTATTCTTTCATTGAAACAAATGGAACAACCCTCGCGCCGCCAGTCAAACATTCAAACAAAAGGAAAAACCCTCGCGCCGCCAAGCAAACATTCAAACAAAACAAGTGCGACTACAAGCCGCCACTCTTACTACAGCAAGCCGCCACGCTTACCACCGCAAACCGCCAATCTTCACGCCGTCGCGGCGGCGCGTTCCTTCGGCTCACTCGGGGCGAAGCACGCGAAGAACTTGACGAGATCGGTGTGCGTTACGACCCGCAACGCGATCTGGTCTGTGTCCACGGCGTACACGCGGTGCACTTTGTGCGTCGCGAGGGATTTCAGGACGTCGTACAGAGTAGCGGTGGGGGAACACGTGAGTAGAAGGCGGCCTTCTGTGAGTTGGCCTTTTCGCAACGCGCCGCGGAAAAACGGGTGCGCGCGAGCGGCGGCGTTTGGGTCGGGCGCCAACCGACTTTGTGTGGAGCCCGCGGATACGTCGTGGAGCCGGCCGGTGAACTCGCCCACGGTCATCGCGAGCACGTCGAAGTGCCCGGGGGTGATTCTTCTCAAGTCCGAGGCGGAAATGGAACCCACGAGTGTCGTCTGCGTTGGCAATGGGGGTGTTTCCGTTACAGACGCGCTGGCGTTTCCGTTCTCTGAGATTTCCGACCGCCGCGCCACGACGCCAAGCGCGCTTACGCCAAGTTTGTGCATGATCGCGAACGCTCGGAGCACCGTGATGTTCGTCTCCACTGTGTTGACGTTCGTCGTGCCGACCCCAAGGTCGGCGATGGTGCACGGAATCAAGCAGTGCTGAATGTGCTCCCACCGCGATAAAAAACGCGTGACGTCGGAAAGAGAAAAAACGTCGGTGATTTCGATTTTTTCGCTTTTTGTTCGGTACACGGCGACGCGGTGGTTGGACTTGTTTTCCGGAAACGTGCTGTCGTGTTCGTGCGCTTGCATGTTTTGCGCGTGCCACAGCGAGCTTTGGTCCACGAAGTAGGTCTGGATCACGTCGAGAAGCGTCGGGTCGTCCGTTTCGGGGGTGTGAAGTCGGAGCCACGCGCCGTCGCCGCCGCGGAAACGGCGAATCGTTCCGATTTTTTCGGTGGAAAAATCCGCAGCCTTATCCTTCACGATGCGGAGTATTCTTTGGGCGGCGTCCGGGGTGTCGTCCTGGAGGAACCACTCCGGAGCGCCGGTCGTGGAGGCGTACCCGCACGGCCCACAGGGGAACATGTGCGTCATGAGCGCTCCTAAAATGTCCCCGACGCAGATGAACCCCAGGATTTCCCCGTGGTCTTCTCGCAAAAGGGGAGCACTCACCACGCTTCGCTCGGCGAGCTTAGCAAGTGCTTCGCTTACCGTGCACATGGGGGTCAGGACGAGGACGTCGCTTGGAGGAGGCGCGACTTCGGGGCGGCCGATGTGTCGGGCGGCGAGGAATTCGCGAAGCGAGGTAGTGGCGAGCAACGAGCGTATCGCGCCGAGGTCACTACGAAGCTCGTCACTTTCGGCCTCGACTGTTTTCTCGGAACTGGACATCTTGCGGATGAGACGTTTGGCGAGCTCGTCGTAGTACGCGGGGTCGAGTAAGTACGCACCGACGGCGGTAGATCCAACTGCAGCGCAGGCGAGTGCAGCGACTCGAGAGCGGCCGATGCGCATGTGTCCGTGCGGCGCACTGTGTCGACCTTCGGGACAGAAAAAATACTGACCACGAAAAAAAGCTACGACTTGGGCGTGTGCTCTGTTTCCTTGGACGCCTCGAGAGTGCGCTTCTACCTTTAGCACTCCAACAGAAACACGTGATGAAGAGCTCGTCCACAACGCGACGCGCGCGCATAGACGTCGAGGCGCCGCGCTGGGGCCATGCCCATCAGCCGTTTCGGTCGCGACGCACGAAAGCTCGTGCTCGCGCTCGTCTTGTTACTCCTCGTGCCACTCGTCGCGGCCTCGAGCTGGTCTTCGTGCGGTAAGGGACCCGCGCTTCAAGTCGATGCTATGAGTTTGGACCCGGCGAGTCCTCGCCTCGGCGACCACGTCAAGATCACCGTGGTAGGCGAGCTTCAGGAGCGCATTGACGCCTCGTTTGACCCGCAGGTGGTGGTCTCGGTGTTCTACCGAGTGTTTGCGGAGTGGGTTCTCGTTGACAAAACAAAAGGTCCGCTGTGCGCCGACTTCATATGCCCCGTGGAGAAAGGGCCGAACGCGACCGTGCTTGGCGGGATGGACGTGCCTTACGACGCACCCCCGGGGTGGTACCGCCTCACGTTCAGGGCCACGCAGAACGCAACGAACGTGTTCTGCGTGGATTGTGTGGTGAAGTTTCGAGCCGCCGCGTTAATAACCGGGGAGAGCGACGAATACCTCGAAGAAGGACGTCAAAGTTTGACGTCGCCAAAGTGACTTGAACAGCTCTCTCCGTAATATACACACTAATTCGCCAACAAACATGGCTCTGGCACGACTCCACGGACTACCCCTAAACCAACGTCCCCCTAGCTCTGGCGTCAGCTATGGCGCGACACAAATCGGCGTTGACCGCGTCGACTATTTCCGTCGGCGTCATCTGCGTGTTATGCTCGGCGCCGTCCGGGGCGTCCGCCGCGGAGACGAGCCACGGTCCGCTCGCCGCCAGTCCCTGTCCCCCAAACTGCCCGCCCCCGCCACCAAGCGCGGCTTGATTGTCCATCACCTTCGCACGTCCCGCGGCGTACCCGTTGCTCCGGATCGGGGTCCTTGACGCGCTGACCCGCAGGTTGTGCCCTCCGCTCTCGGTGCCGTCCTTCATCAGCGCGCTGTTCGCGCCACCGGGATCGGCGAATTCGATCCAGCACTGCCCGCCGAAAATACGAACGCCAACCACCTCGCCGTCGTTCCCGAAAAAAGAAGCCAAGTCATCCTCAGTGATCTCCTCCCCAGGTTCGATCCCAGGCTGGCCTTTCAAACCGCGGATGCCACACACGTGCACCGTACGCACCGTGCGCTCCATGTCGTCCAAACTGGGAGGCGCGGATTGGCGAACCGCGCCTCCGTAGGGGGGGCCGCCGTACCCTCCCGCGCTCGCCGCAGGGGCGTACCCGCCAGGCGCGGCGTACCCTTCAGGCGCGGCGTAGCCGCCCGAGGGAGCGGCGTAGCCGCCGGGCGCCGCGTAGCCTTGACCTTGGCCGTACATCGTGCGGGTCGCGCGGTCGATTTTGGTCCAGATCTGTGTAGCGAAACCCTTTCAGCAGTTTCCACGAGTTAGACTGTAAAAACGGCGAGCCACCACGCTGCATCCACTCCTGGGGACGCCTCGAGTCGAGACGCGGCGCAAAGCGCGGCGGCGTGTAACGGGCGCGTGGTGACGGGCACGCGATCGTCCTTAGCGCGGCGGACTATTTCGTTCCACGCGTCGTGCGCGCGAGGCGAACGAGACGAACGTGGCGAACCAAAAGAGCCAAGGATGGACGCGGACGCGTCCTCACCGCCGGCGCGCACGGAGGCGCAGATCCTGCGCAGCCTCATCGAGCACGGTGTTGCTACGCGTTTCGACTTGCGCGCGTGGTGCGACAAAGGCTGTCAGCAGCCCAGCGCGATGGACAGGCTCGAGGTGCTCCTGGAGCAGGTTCGGCCGGACGTGGCGAAGCTGATCGTGTTGGAGTCGCTTGCTGGAACTTCCGAGGAGGAGGACGACGTGTTGGTGTACGGCGAGATCGCCCTTAAGGACTTCGTGGAGCTCCTGGACAAGCACGGCGACGTGTCCGCTGAAGCCAAAGAGAACGGCAGCGACGGGAGGGTTTTTTTCGACCTCGGCAGCGGCACGGGGAAGGGCGTTTTGGTCGCCGGGTTGTGCAGGCACTTCTCGTTTGCGTTTGGAATAGAAATCTTGCCGTGCGTAGGGGCGATCGCCGAGGTGCTTGTTGGTGACTTCACACGAGACGTTTTGCCTGGTGGGAGACCAGCTCGGGCTCCATTGATTGAGATTGACACAAAAGTTGGAGACTTTTTCCAACCAAACTTTCTGAAACAGTGGCAAGCCGCCGACTTCGTGTTTTGCAACTGCGTGACTTGGGACGACGCCACCATGCGCCGGCTGTCGAAAGCGGCGGAGAAAATGCGGCCTGGCACGAAATTCGTCACCGTGCTTTGCCCGCTGGACTCACCAAAGTTCGTGTTGCTGGAGGAGGTCGAGATCGGATTCAGCTGGGGACACGTGGAGGTGCTGGTGCACCGGCGGCTGGGCGACGCCGACGCGGCGGCCGCCGAGGCGCTCGCCGCGAGCCTCGGCGGAGGGACGGGACAAGATGCGCGCGCGGAGGATGGGAGGCCGTAATGCATGCGCGCATGTACCAATACCAGTAGTTACCAGTAGTCCCGATTGATAAGGCACAAGTCACCGGAAACCTCACCTCATTCCGCCGTCCCGAAACTTTCTCGCTCCTTCGCGCACCTCCAGCGCCTCCGCCGCGAACCGCCCGCTTTCGCTCAACCCCTTGAACGAGTTTTGGAGCATGGTTTGGTGCTTCACGCCGTTCGCCAGTCTCTCACGCATGGTGAGCTTCAGCCGCCGACTTCCGCCTTTGTACCACCGCGCGCTTTCTTCGCCTTCCCACCGCTCGCGTTGCTCGTCGTACCTTTGCTGTTCCGCGACCCGCGCTTCGCAAGCTTCGTCGCGCGCGTACTCCCCGACGCTTTTCCCGAGCCGGTCCTTGTAAAATAAAAAGTGTCAGTCGGGGTATGGGCAATCAGGGAGGCGGAATGTGGTAAATGGGAAAGGCCCTTACCTTTGAAAGCGCAGCCGCGGCGAGCGCGGCGTCGATCGTCGCGCGGTCCGGACCGATAGGGAACACCCCCTCCTTTGCGAAAATCTCATCTGTTCTTTGCCAAGTAGCGCCTTCCCGGAAATCAAGGTACCGCTCCACAGACGCGAGGACGGCGAGGTCGGACCTGCCGCAACACGTGCGCCTGAGATTGTAAAAATAAAAGTCAGTCTTATATGGGAAATTAGTCAGCGGAATGTGTTAAATGGGAAATACTTACCGCAAGTTGTCAAACCCCAAAAGTGAACACACTGCGAAGACGCGCGTTCGAATGGAATCGCACGCGTCGCCGTGTTCCGCGGCGTCGCCAACGGCCGCGAACCGCCCGCGTCGCGCCGCCGCGTCCAGCGCGCGCGTGTTTTGGTCGCGCCGGTTGTGTTTTAGCGACACGTACGAGCTGTTTTTGTTGGTATCCTCAAGACGAGAGGTCCAGGATTCCCTCGCGCCGCCGCCCACCTTTCCTCCGTTTGTTTTGTGGAAACCAAAAGCCAAGCCGTCATCACCCTCGCATCGCCACAAGTTCAGCACCAACGTCACGGCTTGCGCGCCAGTAGGTGCAAGCGCAGAGAGTCGCCCGCACGAGGAGCGCCAGTCGTGGAAAAAAAAGTGCGTCTTCGGGTTCTCGAAAACATCCGCCAGAATGCTTAGAAGTGCCGGCCGCAGCGCGGGGTGGCACCGTGCGGCGGCGGAAAGCAAAGCGCCGACGCCGCCGCCCGCTACGAACGTGGCGCAGTTCTTCTGGTCAGGGACGACGCAGCGCCACACCGCGCGTATTGTCGCGGCGCCAAATGCGATGGGTACCGCAGCGTCTGTGTCTGCAAGCGCCCGGACCGCGCCCAGTAACGTGGCAACGCCGCCCGCCCTTCGCAGCCTTCGGAAGTTCCGCGCGTCGCCGTCGCACAGCGCTGACAGAAGCGCGCACGCGGCGAGCGCGGCGGGATCGTCCGCCACTCTTGGCCGGACGATCGGCGCGCCGTCCCGGCCGGTGCTGTTGCCGTGGCGCGTGGAGACACCGGGAACACTATTTCTTGTGTCAACACCGGGGACACCGTAGTTGTCGTGTCTCCCGGTGTCGGAAAACGTTTCCGTTCCGTAAGTTCCGAACAAACTCGTACCGGGCGCGACGGTCACCGCGCCGTACGCGAAGTGTTCGACCTCCCCGGTTGAAACGAAAGACGCGTCGTGATCCGACTGCTGCGCAAATCCGTGCAACTGGCGCGCGCTCGCGTTCAGGGTATCTCCCAGGGTGTCTCCGTGCCCTGACACGAAACTCCCATCCCTCCCACTGCTGCTACCTCCGGAGGTTCGCCCCGGGTCCAGCTGCCACAGCGCCGCGTCCATCGCGAGTTGCGAACCCCCGACGCGCTCGGCGAGGTTAAGGCCATCGCCGAAAACGCACGCGCGCTCCAGAAACGCGAGCGCCGCGGCGCGTCGCGGGTCATGGCCGTCCGACGGCGCTTCGTTGTCCGGGGCCGCCGCTGCGATCGCGGACTCTATCGCCCCTGCGCTTGCAAACGCACCAACGGCAAACGGCACGAGCCGAGTCAAACACGTGAGCGCGAGGGTTTGCAAATCAAATAGTTGTGCTTTTGACCACCGGTTTTTTATTTTTGTAAACGCCGCGACGGCGCCGGCGTGGTCGGGGAACCCCGCGGACGGCGCGAGGTGCGCGAGCATCGCGGCAGTGACTTCGTTGCCGTTCTCGCCAAGCACGTCTAAAGCGCCCGCCTTGTCACTCGCGAGCTCGCAAATCAGGAGCCACCCTAGGCGTTTCATTTCGAAATCGCGCTCGCGAGCGGGCGTCGCGCACGACGACGGGTGTAGTAACTCTTGGTCTTTAGGGCACCATTCCGGAATCGTGGAAGCCGCGCGCGCGGTTCGTGTGATTCCCGATTCACGAACCCGCTGTCGCCACGCCCCGCCCCGTTCCCCCAGCAAACGTGCCACGACAAACAGCTCGTTCCGCAAATCTTTGTCCGCATCGCCGTGCGCTTCCCGCGCCGCGCGCCGCGCCAAGTCGGCGAAGGTTACGAAAAAGTCGACATGCGGAAGCGCGGCTTCTTCGCGAGTCGCGGAGGTCTCGCTCGCCTCAAAACTTCCCTCATCCGAAATCGCCTCCAGGACGTTCCAAGCCAGCTCCGCGCCCAAGAACACCGCGGGGTCTCGAAAGTCAAGCGAAAAGGTTGGCGTGAGGCGGTCAAACACGCCAATCGTTGCCATTTGCGACGCGCATCCGACATTCCGCGAAAGCTCCGTGACCGCCCGCAGCGTCGCCAGCCGCAACGAGCGGTTATTCGTAGTCTCCGCGACGGAAAGCGCGCGGAGGAGCTTGGTTGCGACGTCCGCGCGCGCCGCGAGCTCCCGGCGCTCGCCGAGCCGCGTCTCCGGGTCCGCAGGCGGCGCCGCGCCCAAACCGCCGAGCGCGGCGTGTAGGATAGACGGGTCTGCTTTTTTAGGAACCTTTCGCGGCGGTTGCGTTTCGCGCGCGCGAGGCGAAACGAAAACCCGAATCGCGTCGCACGCGGCGATGCGATTGGTGTTTGTTACGTCTGGAAGGTCAAGGCTCTCCGCGATGAGCGCCAGCGCGCGCGTCACGGAGTCGGCGTGTCGTACCGTGTCCGAGGCGGCGAGTTCAAGGAACGGTAGTTGGTACAGTCGCAGCGTCGACGCGAGCGTTTGTTCGAATGGGGCGCCTTCGCCTGCCGCGAACCTCGCGAACACGAACCTCACCACGGCTTCCATGGAATCAAGTTCTTTTAAAGGCACACCACCCCCAACTTCGTGCACGCGCAACACCCGGTTCACCGCAGCCGCGTGCCTGTCCTGCAGCGACGCGGCGTGCGGGCTGGACAACAGAGCCATGAGCTTGGCGTAATCCACAACCACGGCACTAGAGGAGGCATCACCCGCGCGCGCGTCATCGAACCCATCGCGCGACACCGTCATCGCGGTCATCACAGTTCACCAGGCCACACACGGTGTGCTCGGGGACTCGTGGGTGCCGCGCCTCGCGCCGACGTCACCCTCGCCGCGCGCCCGAATCTGTCCGGCCGGCAAGATGCGTTCCCCTTTGAGTCGCTCGTTTTGGGACGAGTTGAGAGTTGACGAAAAGAAGTTGTGAATCGAGATCTTTCAATCATCCGATTTCGGCGATGTTACCTCGAGGGCTTGAGGGTCTCGGGACTTGCGAGCGCGCTGGCAGCCCCTGGTCTGACTCGCGGATAGTTGGCATTTTAGCGTCTAACTTGTGCGCACGCAACTTGTCGCGCATCTCCGCGGTCGCCGAGGTCAAACCCGGTGTGTCGGAGCCAATTCTCCACCTCGAAAAGCGCGCCAGTCCAGACGCCGCGTGGGTTTGCCAATGCACGCTCTCGCGGGCGCGGCGCCGCTGACCCGTTGTGCACACCTCCCGTCGCTCGCGCGCTCGCGCGTCACGTCCCACGCCGCCGGCCGGTCTTCCCCCCCCACGCTCGATGACGCGTTCTCTGTGCTTGACACGCGCCGTTTACAAAGCGCCCGCGTGCGAAACGACGACACCGAACACACCCTGCCTCCCTTTCAGTCCGATTTGGAGAATGAACAGCACGCGAGCGGCTCGATGAAAAAGCCGGCTGATTCGTTGCCGCGTCCGCCCAAAACACACTCCGTGATGGCGGTCATAGGCGTCGCAACGGACACCCCACTGACGCCGCCGTCATTCAGCGCGCTACCCCTAAACCCCATAGACCCGTCGTCCGCCGCCGTCGCCGCCGCAATCGCCGCGTCGCCGGCGATGCGGTGGGTCGCCGCCGCCGCCGCTTGCGTCTTCGCCAGCGCGCTGTCCGCGTTCCTGCTGGCGTGCATCCCCACGCTCCGCGCTATTGCGAACGCGGCGGACGAAATCGCGGACCTCGCCGCGTCAATTCGCGAGGAGGTTCCCGATACGCTCGCGGCGGTGCGCGTGAGCGGCATGGAGCTCACGGATTGCTTGGAGGAAGGTACGTATTTCCCAATCACCACATTCCGCCTCCCTGATCGGCCCGATTACCCTGACTGTTTACTACTGGTAACTCTTACCAGTACTGGTAATAGTTACGAAGTCACGACACTATACCCTTTCCAATCCCTCATACACATCACGAGAGACTGACCCTTTCGGCTTTTATCGTGCCAGTCGGCGAGCTGACGCACGACGTGGGCAGCGGCTTGAAAGGCACGGGGAAGGCAGTTTTGTACACCGTTGATACCGCGGGTGCGGTTGGTAAGGCGATTGGGTCGCGGGTACGACAACTCGCGCCTGAGGTTGCTAGGGTGCAGCAAAGGGCGACGCCCGCGGTGAAGCGCGCCATCGCGGGCGCCAGCGCGTCCATGGATGAGTTCGGGAAAAAGTCCGACGAGACGCTACGGCAAAACGCGAGCACCGACGAATACAGCGAACCCGTGGTAGCAGCCGCCGCGCGTGCCACGAAGAACTGCGTGCGCTACGCGCGAGGCGCCATTCGAGCCGCGGACGTCGCGCGCAGGGTCGGGCGAGCGGTGAAAACGGTACGGAGCGTCGCCGACGCCGGGCGAGACGAAGCTTCCAAAACCGACGCGGAGGAGAGGTAGCGGTGGCGTTTTGAGATTTTTCAGTACTGTGCAGAGCTCGGGCGTATTCACGGGTACTCGTTTCTGTCAAGAATCCGTTGTACATGGCGTTTCTACTCGCCCGGGTGATGGACTCTGCACAGACAACATGCTTATCTCGCGAGTTGCAAGCTATTTGGATTACCTTCAAAGGTAGAATCTTTAAACCGCTATCCTTTGAAACGTCCCGTTCAGAAATCGTGATTTGATAGTCCGTCTACCTATCAAACAAAATCCCTAATTCCTACGTGCGTAACGGAGGCGTTTGTCGTCGTCATTCGGCGTCGGACAAAGACAGTTTTGACGCGTCGGCGGCTGCAATCTGCATGTCGTCACTCCGTGCGACGCAGGGCCGTGACGTCGATGGCGCCGAGTGTTTCCGTGGCCCAGGTGTCCTTGTCCACGATGTCCCCCGATGTCGCGCCCGGCGACGCGGGCGCTGGCGTGCACCTGCAGTGGCGTGACCTGACGTACACGGTTACGAAGAAGGCCACGTCCTCTGACACGAACAATGACGCGGTCAAGCAGGCCACGGCCACGTCCTCGGACGCGAACCACGCGGTGAAGACGATTTTGTCGCACCTCAGCGGCGAGGCCCGCGGCGGTTCTTTGCTGGCGCTGATGGGCCCGAGTGGCAGTGGGAAAACGTCGTTGCTCAACGCCCTGGCGTTCCGCGTACCGCGAGGACCTGGCGCGGAGATTACGGGGGAGGTGTTTGCAGATGGAAAGTGCGTGGAGTCCCCCGGAGTTATGGCGAGGCTAAGCGCGTACGTGGAGCAGGAGGATGCTTTATTCGCGCTCTCCACGGTGCGGGAGACCCTGATGTTCGCCGCGCAGTTGCGTCTCGGGCCTGAGATTTCAATGACACGAAAGAAAGAGTTAGTGGAGGAGGTCATCGCGGATTTAGGGCTCGTCGCAGCGGCGGACACGAACGTGGGCAACGATGTGATTCGCGGAATCAGCGGCGGCGAACGCAAGCGATGCGCGATTGGCATGGATTTGCTTCACGACCCTAAGTTGATTTTCATGGACGAACCCACTTCAGGTCTTGACGCGTTCCAAGCCCTGAACGTGATGAGCACGCTGAAACACCTGGCCCGGGATAAAGGGCGAACCGTCGTCGCGAGCGTGCACCAGCCTCGCTCCAGCATATACGCCCTGGTGGACCAGCTTGTTTTGTTATCGGGAGGAAGGCTGATGTACGCCGGGGACGGCGGGTCCGTGTGCAGCAACCACTTTTCGCGACTCGGGTCACCCGTGCCTCAAGATTTCAACCCCGCGGACCACTTCCTGGATGCCATTTCGGTTGACTTTCGGTCACCGGCGCTGACCACAGAAACGAAAGCGCGAATCGAAACGTTGTACGACGGGTTTGTAGAGACGTACGCGCCGGCGCCTGTGGTTTTGTTGAAATCGGAGACACCGATGTCAGAACTCAACCGAAAGGAACTGCAAAGCGTAAACGGCGCTCGCACGCAGTTCTGGGTACCGTTCAAGCTGCTTTTCTTCCGGACCTGGCGGGAACAAACCAGAGACGTCGCGACGTTGACGATCAAGTATTCCCTGAATACGTTTTTCTGTCTGTTGTTCGGCGTGGTGTACTTGCGCATGAACCGGGACCAAATTTCGATTCAGGACCGAACAGGGATTCTTTTCTTTCAAGCCATGAACCAGGCCTTCGGAAGCGCGATTGGGATTTCGAAAATCATTCCCCAGCAACTGAAAGTCGTATCAAGAGAGCGCGCGGCGAGGATGTACACGCCGGTGCCGTACTTTCTCTCAACGTTTTTAGTCACCCTGCCCCTTGAGTTGGCGCCTGGGATTATTTACGGCACGGTGTTGTACTTCATGACCGCGCTACGAGAAGGCTTTAGCTATTACCTGACCTACATCGGCGTCATGATGCTGGAGAACTTCGCGGGTATCGGTTTAGGGATGTGCTTAAGCGCGTCCTTTACGAACGCGGAGATGGCGCCGCAACTGGCGCCCGCGTTTGTTATTTTGTTTCTCATGTTCAGCGGCTTTTTTCTCAACGAAGACAACGTCCCCGTGTTTTTGATTTGGTTTCGAGAACTGAGTTTCATCCGGTACGCGTTCCAGGCGCTTTGCGTTAACGAGTTCAAAGGTGCGGAGTTCACGTGCGACGAAACGAGCACCGCGACGTGCATCGACGGCGACGAACACCTCGATCGTTTGAGGTTCGACGACGTCAAGATTTGGGAAAACTGCGTCATCCTGTTTGGCATGATCATAGGGTTCCACCTGTTGGCGCTCGGGATCATTTACTACCGACAGCCGAAGTACCTGGCGCTGGGGAAGAAGAAGGCGAAAGAGGAACCGGGCGCGCGGACCAACGGGGCGGCGGTTTCAAACAAACAATAAGAACAACCTTGGCCTTAATAATATTAGCCCTTGATAGGTTGATAGGAAGAGCCATTTAAGTAGCTGTCGGTACGAAACACTTCCCTATCCTAGCATCTCATCGGTGTCCCATACCGACATGGCGATGTGATACTAGGATAGGCAAGCGTTTCGTACCGACATAGACTAGCATGTACATAGGCACCACAGCTAAACAAGAGTAGGTGGTTCATTTATTGTGTTTTGGTACGCATATTTAGACTGAGTGATTTGGTAAAGCATATCAAGGTTTAACGTATTTCGTTTCGAGCGCGCAGAGGACTCCCTAGTCTCTCTCTTCCACAGTTCTCTTAATCTCTTTCTTCCATGCTTCGTACAACTTTCAGCTGTTCGATCCTGTCCAGCTGCGACTCCGCCCCCGGCGTGGCCGCCCGTATTTTTGCGTTGAACATCGCCTGCAGCTGCGGCAGCCCTAGGTCGTTGACGTGCGTGGGTTTGAACGGGTCTTCCAGCTCTCGCGCGGTTTCGTTCAACCCCTGGTACGCCACGGTGGATACCAGGTTCACCACTATTGCGAGCCAAAGCGCGTTGACGTTCCCCGCGATCATCACGGGTAGGGTGATGTTGAACACTAAAAGAAGCGCGGTGAGCATTTGCGCGTACGGCATCGGGAACGGCGTTTTCGCGAGCTTATCCGCCTGGTTGAAACCGAGCAACCCATCGCTCAAAACCTGGTAACACCGCGACAAAATCGGCGGCGGTATTCGCAAACCGTCTTTTTCTTCGCTTCGCGAAACAATCAAACACTGAATCAGGCTCATCACAACGTACACTCGGTCGCAGTTCAGCCTGGACAGGAACGCAATTTCGCTGCCGTCAACACCACCCACCACCGCCAACGGCGTCGCGACGCAACAGGCGTGCCAAATTTCGCTCCGCTCGGTGAGCGAAAAAACGCTCAAGATTTCGCCGCGCGCTTGGCGCGCGTCATTTACCGCTGCGGCGCCATCGTGCGCTCCCTTTAGTTTGAACGTGGCTTTGCTTTTTTCCGGATCCAGCGCGGATCCGGATAAATTCACCCGGACGTGCGGTGCGTTTTCGTCCCGTGTCCCTTCTCTGTCGTCCACGACGACGACGTCGGCGGCGATTACGTTTCCAATCTGATTCGCGCTCGAAATCGTTTTTAAATCCGACCCCGGTCCCGATCTCTGCCGCGCGATAACAAGGTTGTCCAGGTTTTCGTCCCCCCGTAACTGCTGCAGCGCGAGGCCGTGCATTAAACTCACGAGGTGCACGACACGCGCGATGAACTCGTCGCTGCCGTCGCCGGGTCTTTGCTCGTTGCCCCGGCGCCCGCTGTCCCAAATCTTCTCCCCAGTCGAAACGCTGTCGAACGCCTGCAGCATCATCACCGCGTCCGCCCACTTGCTTCCCATCAGCTCCACGTTACTGCGCGCCTCCATGAACCGCGCCAGGGAGTGGTTCGTGCGAAGCACCACGAGGAACCCGATGACGAAGGCGTATACCTGGAACGGGTACGGGTGCCCGAACGCCTGCACGATGTCGCGCTTCAGGGAATCCACGGATTGCAGCACAACGGAAATCGCCACGCTCACCACCGCGAACGGTATGGTTCGCGGGAACGGACTGCCGAACACCCGGAAAATCAGGGGGAGGCCCCAAAACCGCTTGGAGTAGTGAATCATGCCGATACCCGGTCGGAGACGCGCCCGCGTCTCTGGTGTTGGACAGAGAGGAGCAACTACTTTGGTTGGTTTGCACGAAATTTTGTTGGGGTGCCCATATTTCTCTCGTCATCGCACTTCCACCGCCTTCCATTTCGGCGGCGCCGTCGGGCCGTCACGATGGACACCGCGATCGGTGCGCCACGCCATGCGCGGTCGGATTCCGGCGATGATTCCGACACGTCGTGTTCCCCCGACGACGGCCTGGTCGTACCCCGGAGCGTTCAAGGCCTGGAACAAGTGCGGTACGTCCACAACGCGTTTCCCGACAGTTTCATGGAGATGCTCGAGTCCGTGCGTCTTGAAACCCCCGTGACGCTGGCGTCAGGCAACATGTACGCGGACCGGCGTTTCCTGCGTGACCCCCACCTCGCGGGAGAGGTGCTGCGATACCTGCCAAAAGATTTGGGGTTCACGCACGTGCTTTCCGATATGCGTTTCATCGAGTACCCCCCGGGTGGACATATTCTGCCGCACACCGACGGCGTGCGGAGGGACGACGTGACGAATAAAGACAGCACCACGTCCATGCTGCTGTTCACCACGGACGTCCCGGACGGCGAGGGGGGGGAGACGGAGTTTTTGGAGAGTCTTGGTGTTGAAAAGACAGGCGGGGGAGTGGGAGGTGTGGGGAGTGTGGGGAGTATTGGCGGTGATGCGTCGAATGCGAATCATGGAGAACCGACAGTTTTGTTCGCCGCGCGCCCCACGCGAGGCTCCATTTTGCTGTTCCCGCACCACGTCCCTCACCGAGGCGCGTGCGTGGGGTCGCACGTGAAAATACTCCTGCGAGGGGACTTGTATTGAGCCGAGGGGGGGTAGACGTGGCGCGAGGGTAGGAATAGGTAGTAATAGTAGCAGCGGAAACTCGCGCCGAAGCGTTATGTTATTTTACGCAACTCTGCAACTTGGGCTCGCAGCAATCAAAGCGACGGATCCGCGCCGGATTTTTACTCGCCCCTGCAGGAACCGAGAGGGGGCACGCGGTGAGCGCCCTGTTATCAGTTGCCTCTGCACGCCTCGTCCACGGACGCCGTCACGCCACACACACCGACCATGAGCCTCGTCCCCGAAACTCGACGGCACCTTTTGCGATGGGCCACGCGCGCCGCGACGAGACCCATGGCGATCATCCCGGAGTCGCACCAGGTCAAGGAGAAGAAAGATGCGCAGCGTGTGGATTTTTTCGGGGACCAGCAGGACATCGACTCGAGGTACGACGACGCGACGCGCGTGGATCAGCCCACCTCTTGCGCAGCTTGGATAGCATCGGAGACGTCGAATGACGCTGAGTTAGGGCTGGAAAAAGGTGTCTCGACCCCGCGGTCCGCGACGCACCTCTCCCCACCCGGATGGAAAACCGAGCCCGATTTTGTCGTTGCTCGCGATCCAGAACGAACACTGACCTGTTTTCCTGCCTTTTCTTTTTTTCCGCTCGTCTCAAACAGGTACGCGATGTTGGACAAGGTACGCCTCAAGGCCGTCGCGTTCGAGGAGCGGTACCGGAAGGACGGCAAAGGGTTCGTGAGGCCGTGGGAAACCAACCCCGAGCTAAAGAAAGTCGTCGACCCGGTGTCGCACCTCGGAGACGACGAAACAAAGTAAGTGATTAATTACGCCAAAGTGTTTTTGTAAAAATCTACTATTGTACACAACATACATCTCACTGCGTTGTCCCTCATCGCATCTGCACACCCCTGCGCCGGCGCGGGGTCATCTCGCCGCCTGCAAAGCGAGCGATCCGTGGTACGCCTCGAGCGACCCCCCTCCGCCGCCCGCCTGCGAAAACGCGGTACCCTTTTTCGTCCCCGCGTTGCTATTATTGTGATCCGAACCGCTACTCCCCGGTCGCAGCGCGCGCAATCGAGCCATGACATCCCCAAGCTCCTCAAGGGAAGGCACCGAGGTGGATGCGTACGCATACGGGGTGGGTTCTGTTTCGTGGCGCACGCCAGAAGGGTCTTTGTCGTACGTCGTCGATTGTTTTTCCCCACCCGCGTCCTCGGCCTCGTCGCCGCTACACGGCGGACTCGGCGACGGCGCGCGCGCGTCTCGCCTGCTCACCAAAGGTTTGGTTTGGGGTATTCGCTGATGACTTCTTTGACTTCTTTGACTTCGCTGACTTCGCTGACTTCCAGAATCTTCCCCATCCACCGAAATGCCCTTCGGTCCAGGTTTGGCGGACCTCTCGGTTTTGCGAATCAGTTTCTCACCCGCCACGGCGGCGAGAAACGCGGCGACGTGGTTTATCGTTCCGTCCGCGGTTCGCGACGGTTTCGGGGTGAACGAGTTTTCTTTCCACACACCGCCTGATGCTTCCCGTTGCGAGGTCAAGTAATCCACCTGCGCCGCGGAATCAGCCTGCGCTTTCAACTGAGCCGCAAGTTGCGCGGACAAACGTTCCTGCGACATGGGGTCCAAATGCACGCACTTGAAGGCGTGGAACCGCGTTACCCACCGCTCGGACGGGGGGGGGGGGGCTTTTACTCTTCCTCCCCGGGAGGCCGTGGTGGTTGTCGATTTCGTTGGATTGGAACCGGAACCAGGTGGCGCGCGTTTTGCGTTCGTCGACGCGCGTGACCCGGCCGCGGGGGATTCCGAGTCACCAATCGCGACCAAATCGCCGTCGCGTTGGTCCGACCGACGCAACGCGCGGTCGCGCTTGAACGTCGGGTGCAACGCTCGAGTCATCGGACGCGACCGCGGAGAACCCAAGGTCGCGTCCAAGGTTCGTCGCCCGAGCCGCGAGCGCAGACACGATGCCGTGCCGAACGATTTGGCGAGTTCCCATACGAGGTCTAAACAATAATTTAATCCCAAAAGGAGCAATCAGGTGAAACGCGACGAGCGAAAGATGCCTGTTTTCGTCAATACTTGTTGAGGGATGTATATTATGAAACTACGTTGGTCTACAAACCAGCACGCGGCAACTGTCATGCCCACCTCCCCGCGTTTTTGTTTTTCTTCTTCCCCCCGTCCCCCCCCCCGAACGCCTTGGCTTTATCCTTTTTCTCCTTCGCCTTTTCCGCTTTGGACATTTTCGACTTTGACACGATTTGCGTTTTCGCAACTTCCTTCGCGGCTTTCGATAGCCGATTGTCCCGGGACCCCGCTTTGTCGTTTTTCTCCAGAAAATACGCGTAGTCCCCGGCGTAGTCGGTTATTTTTCCCTCGTCGAAGTTCAGAACGCGGGTAGCTATTTTCCGCAAGAAATACCGGTCGTGCGATATCGCGATGACGCTTCCGTCGAAATTTGAAATCGCCTCTTCCAGCATCTCTTTGCTCGGAATATCGAGGTGGTTGGTGGGTTCGTCCAACAACAAAACGTTCGCGGGGGTGACCATGAACTTAGCAAGCGCAAGCCGTGCTTTCTCGCCTCCGCTTAGGAACTTGACCGGTTTCTTGTGAAAGCTCGTGCTGAACATCATCTGGCCTAACAGCGCTTTCAAATCATTCAGTTGTTGATCCGGCGCCGCCTCCACCAGGGTTTCCAAAACCCCCTTTTCCGTATCGAGCCCCTCGGCTTGGTTCTGGTAAAAGTAATTCACCTTGCACAAATCTTTGTCGCCTAAAGACGCAAGGCCCGCGATGGGCTGTTCCTTGCCCTGCATTAGCCGCATCAGGGTGGACTTGCCGCACCCGTTCGGGCCGATCATTGCAACCCGTTCGCCGCGGTCGATTTGCAAATTCGTATTTTTGAAAAGCGTTTTTTCGTCGTACCCGTGCGTCAGGTTCTCCACGCGCGCGACGATGGCGCTGGACCGCTGCGCGTCCGGAAACCGGAACCGGCGTTCTTTTTCCACCCACGGTTTCACAACCGGGTTCTCGGACAAGCGATCGAGTTCCTTCGCCGCAGCCGTCGCCCTGCCAGACTGCCCCCCACCCGACAAACGCCGGATCATCTCGCGCTGCCGCGTCACCTCCTTCATGTACTTTTCATAAGCCACGTTTTGAATCGCGCCGTTCGAGCGCTTCGCGCGCTGCGATTGGAAAAGAAAAGAAAAGGTCAGTCGGGACCGTAACTTGGCCTGAGTAATTACCGTGGACAATCGGCAAACAGGGCACTTGTGCCGTGTGCAGTCGTTACCAGTACGCCGGTAAGTGTTACGGCCGTAGTGTACAGTACTACATACATCACGAGTACTGGCAACTGCGTCCATACGTCACGAGTGATGCGCGCAAAGAGGGGCGGCGGAAACGTGTGTGTGTCGGATTTGAAAAAGCAACACGGCACGGCCGTACCTGGTAATCGCTGTAGTTGCCTTTGTACGTCGTGGCCTGGCCTCGCTCTACCTCGACGGTTTTCGTACACAGCTGATCAAGGAACTCGCGGTCGTGCGACACGATGACCATCGGGACGTCCACGGAGAGTAGGTACCCCTCCAGCCACTGAATGGCGTCCAAATCCAGGTGGTTCGTGGGTTCGTCCATCAGCAGTAAACCTGGTTCTTGCAGAAGAATCTTCCCAAGGGAAATCCTCATTTGCCACCCCCCCGAAAAGCTCGCCACGAGCCGGTCGTTGTCCTCTGGGACGAAACCCAGCGTGGGCATGATCTTGTCAATCGCCCTTTCCATGTTGAACAAATCCAACCGGTCCGCCGCGCGCTGCAGTTCATCCAGTTTTTCAAGCAAAACGGACATGAGCTCCATGCTCGGTTCGTTTTCAAGCGCGCGCTGTATCCGCTCCGTGTCCCTTATCACCAAACTCTCCTCACCGAAACTCGCCATGAACTCCTCTCTAACGGTGTTGCTTTCCTTCACCTCGAACTCCTGAGTCAGGTACCCGATCTTCACCCGGTCACTCAACATAACCTCGCCCTCGTCCGCTTCCATCTCGCCCGTGATGATTCGCAGCTGCGTGGTTTTGCCCGCGCCGTTCCATCCCACCAGGCCCACGCGCTCGCCTCGCCGACAGTCCCAACTGCAGCCTTTCAAAACCTCCATGGCTTTGAAGGACTTGCGCACGCCTTCCAGGCGTACCCCGGTGGTGACGGTACCGCTCGTTCTGCGTTTGCTAGGCTTGGCGTCCTTGGCGAAGATGTCACGCAGATTCGCGGGGATGATGTTTCCGTCGTCAACCACTTCGTCCGGGGCGGTCCAATCGATTGCGCTTAAGCGCGCCTCCTCCTCAACCCTCTCCTGCTCGTCCGCCTCGCGAATAGCCGCCCGGGTAGCCTTTTCAAGAGCCTTCTCGTCGAGCTCTTCAAAATCCTCCTCCTCCTCCTCAATCTCTTCAACCACGGACTTTGCAGCCGCAGCCGCAACCGCCGCAGCAACCGCTACAGCCTTCGCCTTGGCTTGCGCGGCGGCGGCCGCGGCTGTAGCAGCGGCAGCCGCAGCGACCGCCGCGAGTTGCGCCGCGTCCGCTGCTTCCGATTCTACGTCAACCGCTTCCGCAACCGGCGCGTCCTCGCCGTCGCTTTCGTCGCCACCCTTTTTGGGTTTTTTCTTGTTCTTCTTGGTCTTCGCGGGTGGCACGAAGTCGTCATTGTTTTCCCAGTCCAGCGCTTCACCGCTTGCAACCGGGGGCGCCTTCAACTCCGCCTCATCATCACCAGCCTCCTCCTTGTCCGCCTTGGGCTTCTTCTTGTTCTTCTTGGTCTTCGCGACTGGGGCGAAATCGTCGTTTTCCCAGTCCAGCTTCTCCGCCGGGGCGTTGGCTTTTTGCTGCGCTTGTTGTGCGCTGTTGCCCCCTTTGGCCTTCTTCTTCTTGTTCGCCTTGCTCGCGGGGACGAAGTCGTCGTTCTCCCAGTCCAGGGCCTCACCCGCGCGAATCAGTGTCGGGGCAGTACGGGGTACCGGCCGGCGCGCCAGCGCGGGGCGACCCAGCGCGGCGGCGCGGCCGGCGCCGACACACGAGGATCGAGCGCCGAGACCGGCGGCATCTCGGGTGGGGTGATGTGCGACGGCACGACAGGGCACGGCGGACATGGACGCGCCGGTCAGCATCTCGGCTCCGGTTCCGCTCTGCCGGGTAGTGAGGGAAAAGAAAGGTCTCCTCGGGAGGTGCGTCTACCGGTCTCCTGAGCACAAGCGAGTGCTCAGACCAATGACGTCACTACCGCCGCAAATCGGCAAATGAAGGGATAACTCACGCGGCAGCCTGGCGATCAAATTGAAACTGGAAGCCGGTTTGATACGTTGCATTTGACTGAAGTGTACCGGTCAGCAGAAAACAGTTATTTCGGTCAAAAAGTGGGCACGTGACGAGTTTCGTTTCGAGTTCGTTTTCAGATTCGGGTGCACGCTTCTACGGCACCGACTGAGAAGCGGCACATGCCGCTCATGCTCAAACGCGTGCGGGATGCTATGCGCGCGTCGGGTGCGGCGCATGCGGCGCCTTCCGCGGCTGCCGCTCCGGAACGCCCTCCAGTAACTCCGTCTGGAGACGCGCCTACCCCCTCAACTTCAGATCTGGAGATTTCGGGAGTGGTTAGCGATCCCCCTAAGGCTCCGGTCCAAACGATGCCCCCCACGCCCACCCCGGTGGAGCCCCTTCCCGTGGACGTGCACCCTAAACCCGATACCGAACGCGATACGCGATCCTCCGACCACGTCGAGCTCCACCCGACGCACCCGTGGTTCACGCACCACCCAAACAGTAGCCCCGTTTCGTTCGCGAAGAAGTACCCGCCAACCGGAGTCACGCCACACTCCACGGAATGGGTGTACGCGTATTCGTTGAGCCCCCAGGGCGCCCCTGTTCCCCCTGCTTCCGAGGGAAACTTCTCAGGCAAGTGGATGGTCATGTGCGTCCCATCCAATGAGCTCGATACCAAATGGCAACAGGTGTGCGCCGCGGTCGAGGCGGGCGAGGTGAGCGCGGCGAAAGTAGTACCGGGCGGGGAAGGTACGGCCTTGGGCGTTTCCCAAATCAGACGGCACACTGTTTTACCTCTAACGCTGGTGACTGTTGTCCATACATCGCGATATACAAGACTGACACTTTCTTTTATTCATCGTAAGCGCACTTGCCGCAATCAAGAGGCACGCCAATCATCGCGTACACGAACGACTTTCGAAACCAAACGGACGTGCTGCGCGCCGGCTTGGCGCTCCGGAAGCGGTTCGGCGACTTAACGAAGCTGATGTACAAACCAGACGTGTTCACGCTTTGCGACCAGGAGCGGCTTTTCACGGTTGGCCCGCGGGGGGGTAAAAAGCCGGTTCCCAAGTGTCCGTACCTACTCACACACGGCTTGGAAACGCTTAAAGTCGTGGCGCAGTCGCTGAGCTTGGCGAAGGAAATGGCGGTGGAGCCCTGGGCCAAAAACGTAAGCGAAGACGTCGCGGAACAAGCTACACTCGAGGCACACCAGCAGAACCTGGGCTCGAAGGACAAACCCATAGAGCTGTAGCGCGACGCGACAGTTGTAAGTGAGACAAAAATGAAGACGAAGAAAACTCAGTTGATAAATAAACTCGCACACGCCCCCTTTCCACGTCGTCACTTGTACGACGCGCGTCCGCGACTGACGCGATGTCCTGTGTTGCGCGCGCCTCGCTGTGCGCCCCCACGCCCACGCGCTCGCGGAGGCCCTCGCGCCGCCGCCGCGGTTCGATTCTCACAAGATCCTCCGCGCTCGGCGAGCGAATCATTCAGGATGCGAACGCGGCGTTCGCCATCCCCGGTTCCGTGACGTTCCAGCTCGGCGAGGGCGGGCTCCCGAAGTGCGTTTTGACACACAAGAACGGTTCACGCGCGGAGGTTTATCTTTTCGGGGCGAACTGCGTTTCCTGGGTGTTACCCTCCGGGGACGACGTGTTGTTTTTAAGACCGGACGCGGTGTGGGACCGGAGCAAGCCGATCGCGGGGGGCATCCCTTTGTGCTTTCCGCGGTTCGGCCCGAGCGCCGAAATGCAACAGCACGGGTTCGCCCGGAATTTGGACTGGTCAGTCATTTCGTCCTCCGCGGACCCCAACCCTGACGACCCCGAGCCTTCGGTTATGCTGTCATTGAAAGACAACGAGTACACCAGGCAAATCTGGCCATGCGCGTTCCAAGCCACGTACGAAGTCACGCTTCGCCACGAAAAACTCCGGCTGGAGCTTTGCGTTTTGAACCCGGAACAGGATAAAAAAGGACGCGGCAACGACACCGCCATCGAGTTCACCGCGGCGCTGCACACGTACGTAGAGGTTATGGATGCGAGCGATACCACGAAGGTGTTCGTCAAAGGCCTGGAGGGGAAGAAATTCGTGGACAAAACGAAAGACGTGAGCAACGTACAACCGGGCGTGTCGACCGGCGATTTAAGTTTCGGCGACGCCGTCGGACTCGTGGACCGCGTGTATTTCGAAACCGAGCCGGAAACGCTGTTGCACGTCGGAACAGGCGCTGCCGTGGCGATAGAAAACACAGCAGGGTGGACCGACACCGTGGTGTGGAACCCACACACCACGTTGCCGGGGGATGACAAAAACGTGTGGAAAAAGTTTGTGTGCGTCGAAAGCGCGTGCGTTTCGAAACCCGTGGTGCTTGAAACAGCAAAGGTGTGGAAAGCGGAAACCAACTTGTCAATCGTGAACTTGTGAAGCCCTTTGTAGTCGTTTTATTGTGTGTGTAGATTGTTTTGAGGGAAACACGCTCTTCTTGTATTTATTGTCGTGGTATGGTCGTTGGGGTGCTCCCGACGGCGCGGCGTTAGCAAACGCAGCGCGTAACTATTTATCTTCACTCGTCGTCAAACCCGAAGTAGCCGCGAATAGTAAACGGCTCCTGCTTGATTTCGTGCTCCTGCTTGATCTCGGGCTCCAGCTTGATCTCGGGCTCCTGCTTGATCTCGGGCTCGAGTTTGATCTCGGGCGAACTCTCCGGCTCGCGCTTGATCCGCTTCGAAGGTGGCGGATCCGCGCGTGCCGTTTTGCACGCCGCGCACCTGGTCTTTCGCTTGCCGTGAGGGCAACCGGTGCACGTTATGCAGCTGTCTTTCCGCTTGCCGTGGGGGCAGGGGTTGCAAAATTCGCAGCTGTCTTTCAGCTTGCCGTGAGGGCAGGGGTTGCACGCCGCACACTTGCTTTTCAGCCTGCCGTGAGGGCAGGGGGTGCACACCACGCAGTTGCTTTTCAGCTTGCCGTGAGGGCAGGGGTTGCACTCTGCGCAGCTGCATTTCAACTTGCCGTGGGGGCAGTGGTTGCACGCCGCACAGTTGCTTTTCCGCTTGCCGTGAGGGCAGGGGTTGCACGCCGCGCAGTAGCGTTTCAGCTTGCCGTGAGGGCAGGGGGTGCACGCCGCGCACTGGTCTTTCCGCCTGCCGTGGGGACACGGGTTACACTCCTTGCACTGGCTTTTCTGCCTTCCGTGCGAGCACCGCTTCGTGCCTACCACTTTTCAGTTCCGCGCGCTCGCGTCTGCGCGCGCCAAGACGTGCGAAGAGCGAGTCTAGCTTTGAGGTAAGTGTTTCGAAGCTCGTTCCGAGATTTTCTTTTCTGTTGGACTTTTCAAACTCGACTGTCTCCGTCGTTGGAAGGCGTCCGCCTTGTTCCCTCAGTCTCGCCCGCACGTGAGCCGCGTCGCGAGATGGCGACGATACCGGTGGCGACCGGCGTGGGCGTGACGAAGATGAAATCGTTCGATGTCACCCCCGCCGGTCCCTTGGACGCGACGCACGCGCTTTCCCCCATGTCGACAATCGCGTCGTCCGAGGCGTCTCCTCGCAAGCGCTTCTGGGAGGCTCGCGCGCGCGCGTGGACCAGCGACACGGAGGAATGCGCGACCGGGGCGTTCGGCTCCATCGCGCCGATCACGAAGACCGCGGCGGGCGCGGAAGACACCGCGCGAGGTGCTGGCTTGCTTTCTCGGCGTGACAACGCGACGCCTCGGCCTCGCGCGGTGCACATCATGGACGCCGAGACCATCTCTGGTGTGGTCGCTTCCGCGGCGAAACGAGCCACCGCGGCCACGAACGCTGGTGTTGATTATGCCGCGCCGGTTGACGGCGACGCCGCGGTGAGCGACGCGCGCGGGGACACACCCACGACTCTCAGGGCCACCGCTCGCGCGCTGGATTTCAACCCGAGGACACAAAAAATCGGAACCCACGAGAAAAAAACGATGGAGGAACCTCCTTTTTCGCCTCTGTCTCCCGAGGAGCACGCGCGCGCGCTCGCGCACCTTGACCGTGAGCACGCGCGTGACGCGCTGCTTTTGTTTCTGGAACGCAAAACCAAAGTGTTACGCAGCCGACGCAAAGCGCGCTGCGCGTTTGTTACGTGGCGCGAGTTCCGAAAAAACGCCGCGGCGCGGACGACGGAACCCGGTTCCATAAAAAACGATTTACAAACCAGAGGTCATACTTCTGTACAAACTCGTGTGTTTTCCTCGCAAAAAAACACTCGTCTCGCCTTTCGCACGTGGCACCTGCTCGTCACTGTGGACAGGGCGAAGGCGGAGGTCTCCGCGTTGAGACAGAGGCTGGGTGATGTGGAATTGCACCGAGCGTTGGCCGAGGCGGCCGCGCCGCGCGACGCGTGGCGCCGGCTCGATTCACCTCCGGCTTTTTTCGAAACCGAAACGAACCAGGCAGAGACAGGTCACACGGTGGCCCACAAACCACACGGCAAAGACCACCCCTTGTACGGCCAGATGGACCACAAACTCGCCACGTGGCTGGGCGTGGAGTTACCCCCCGAGCCGCGAAAGGAAGAGTCGAGACAGGTCGACGCAAACTCGACGCCGCGCGAGTTTGAGTACGCCCGCGAGCAGTTGGATTACGCGACACATAAACAACGCGGCGCGGTATGCTTTCCGCAACACGGCGCGGTATCCACCCCCCACGCGCGCGGCCGACTGGACGCCATGGAGGCTTTGATGGAGGAAACCCGGATTGCGCGTGCCAACGCGTTGGCGATGGAGAGCTTGAACGAAACCTTGGAGACCGATTTGTACGCCGCCGCCGTTGTTTGGGAAGAAACGGCGCGTGAAAATCGCGCGCTCGCCGAGGCACTCGAGGTGTTGCGCGCCGACGCCGACCGACTGAAGCTGGCACTGTCTGAGGCTGAGGAAAACGCGTGTGCGGCGGCGCGGATGGCAAGCGCTATCAGGGCGGAGATGAGCTCCTCTCGCGATTCGCAAAAGATGAACGTCTCGAGATACGACGGAGACTGGGCTGATCGCGCGTCGCAAAGCAAGCGCCCCTCGGCGGTTGGCGACGAAGTGGAAGAGTTAGAGGCGTGCGCCGCGGCAATGCGCCGGTCGCTGCCCACGCGACACCACGAGAACCTCGCGCGTCGCGAGGACAACTGGCGACACGAGGAGTGGCAACGCGAGGAGTGGCGACGAGGGAGATAGAGTGATAGAGTATGGATAATTATAGTTGATTAACTTTCACCGAACCTGTTACCCCACGTGAGTAGTCTATGATTGAAGAGTCTCAAGTTATTTACCCTTCCCCGGAACCAATCACCCTACGTTGACCACCACCGCGGTGATGTCGTCTTTTTTCCCGCCAGAGTACACCATGTCGAAGTTTTCCGTCGCCGCGAGCGAGTACGGCGTGGTTCTTCTTTTGTCCATCGAGGCGGCGTACGCCGCGGAAACCACGGCGCCCGCGGCTTTCACCACCACCGCGCGGCTCTCCGCGCCCATCCCGCGCTGGTACCCCGTGCCTTTGAACTCGCCCTCCACGACTTGCAGGATTTCGCTTTCCGATAGGTTGTCCCACAGCCCGTCCGAGCCCATGACGATCACATCACCGGGTTCCAACGGAAACGTCGTCAACATGGCGTCCGAAGGGTGGTCACTGGCGTCGTGGTGCCCGAGCTGAAACGGCCGGCCGAACTCGTGTTCCTGGTGCGGCGACCGGTGCGCGACTTCGCGGTGGCCGGGGTCGCCCCGGACCAACATGAACCCGCTGTCACCGACATTCGCAGTGCGCATCACTCCGTGCGTCGCATCAATAGTAGCAATGCAGCAAGTGGTGCTGCCAAGAATGCTCTCACTCGTAACACCCGCGAACGCGTGTTCAAGCAAGTGCTCGGGCGCGCCGATTGTTTTCGACGCGTCGCTCAACGTGCCGCGCGTTTTTTTGTCCCTCGATGAGACCGTCGACCCAGTCGTCGCTTCATCGAAACTATCCCCCTCTCCTGCGAAAACCTCGGACGCCACACCTAACAGACGTCGCGAGAACATCCCCGCGTCGATACCCAGGCTGCGCCACATGAACACGCCGTCAGCCACGCCGAAGGCGACGAAGGCGTCGGTTTCGTGTCCGCTGGATTCGGCGCCGGTCACGACTTCGCGCGACTTCACGAAGTAAGCGTCCTCCCCCGCGTGTCCAAAATCTTTCCGCATGCGCCCCTTCATGCCCTGCTTGGTCTTGTCATTATGCGGCACGCACGCCGCGCCAGTGCTCACGGTCAGGTTCATCCGGGGTCGGTTCAAGAGACCCTCCGCGAACGCGGCGCGTGTTTTGTCCAAATCCTCGGTGGTTTTCACCAGCAACTGCGATTGTAAAATAAAGTGTCAGTCTTTGGTAATGTGAGTGCGTAATTACTCTGGACAATCGGCAAACAGTGTGTCAGGATTTGGGAAAGGCCCAATACGTACCTGCACGAGCGGTCCACTGATGCCGCCGCAGTCGCTCTCGCCGTACCACTTCCTGCTCCGAAAAACTACGGTTTCGCCCTTCTCCTCGCTCGTCAGCGTAATCGCTTCCAGCATCCACCCGTGTCCCACCTGTGAAAGCTCGGGAATCAACCGCACTTCCACTTGCGTGACCTTGCCCACGTCCACAAAGTTAACCACCCGAAACGGAAGCGTCGCGCCGCGCATGAACCCCGGGCCTTGGCCTTGTTCGTACTCCAGAGGAATTGGTTTCGAGACGCCTTTGTCGCCGATTAGGGTGAGCTCTACTCTTCCGCTAGTGCCTGCGCCCCGCACAGCAGCAGTGGTCACCTCCACCCTGTAGTGACACACTTTGTCGAAGTCGATGGTGGACCAATCCACGTCGCCGTCGTCATTTTTGGAGTCGTGCCACCTAGGGTACCTCCCTCCGGGCTTACTGCTACTGGACGTTCCCACCACCGAAAAGTCAACCTCCACGAAACCCATGTCGTCATCCTTGGTGTCCGCGAAGCCCTTGTACGCCGGCTTCTTGGAAAGAGGCGTGCCGTACTCGTACTGGTACGGGGACCAGCCTTGGCCCGCAGGGCCCGATTTCGAGGAATGGCGACGCGCGCCGCGGCTTTCGCGGGCAAACAATTTGGGGACGGGTTTCGGGTTCGAACACCAGCCGTGGAACGCGCCAATGGGTTCGAAACGCAAACGGTCGAGGAACCCCGCCTCGCAAGCAACACGTCGCGAAGATGACGTGGATGCGCACGCGCTGGTCAGCGCGCGCGCGATGGCTCGCGAGCGCGAAGACCACATCTTCGCGGATGCCTGTTCCAGACGCGGAAGCACGCTCGAACCGTCGCGCCGTCTTTTCGCTCCAGCGGCGAGATGTCTACTGGCACACGATACCCGTCTCGCAGCGCACGCGTGCTGTATCCACACGCGGAACGCGATACGTCGACACTACCCCTGTTCGACCCTCCGCGAACGCGGTGTCGCACCCACTGGCGCCTGGGCCGCGGCGATGTGCTGAGAAGCTCAATCGGGAGAGACACGACGCCAAAAAAAATTGGCGCCAGGATTTACGAAACGAGCGACGGAGCGCCTTTTGGAAGTTTCCAAAACTTTTCTATTCCACAAAGCGTCGACCTATTTAACGGCGAACTATCTTCGAACGTCCCTACTACCCCTACCCCCCGAACCCTGTCATGACGTCGGCGAGGTGCCGTTCCAGCGCGCTTCCCCGTTCCGCACTCGCGTCTGACTTTATTGTCACCGAGACGGTTCCCTTTCCCGGGTCGACTAAAAGTTCGCAAAGAAAAACGACTCGCGTTTGTTTCGTGTGATCGAAACTCGCGGCGTGCGCGAACACCTTAATCGCGGCCGGCGGGGTGCCTCCGCTGGCGATGGTTACGAAGTTTTTAGTTGCTAAATAGTCACACAACGGCTGTGCGGAGGTGAGTTGAGTGAATCCAGGTCCCATCGCGAAGGGTAATGCTCCGCCGACACACCCTGGAGACGCCCCCGACGATTCCCACCGCGCCTGGAACGTCGCCGCGTCCATTTGCGGCGACGCCACCAAATCGATCGTCGCGTGGTCCGCAAAGTTGAAGCTTTGTGTGTCAACAACACCGGATGGCATCGGCGCCGGGGCCATCAAGTCAAGCAAGTTCGTGTCGCCACTCACGCCACTGACACCACTGACACCACTGAAACCGCCGTCGTCGCCGAAATCAATCAGCGCGTCGCTGGCGAACGCGCCCGCGGCAACGTTAGGGTCGCCGCCACTACCAACCGCCCCCCCCTGCGCCCCCAGGTCATCCGCGGACAACACCCGGCTGACGTGTGTTCTCACATCGGGCGCGAACATAAACCATGGTTTGCGGTACACCACGGACAGGGTGTTGAACTCGTGGAAAATCTCGGCGGCGTACTTCTGGCTTTTGTCGCAAGCGTCGTAAAAGTGATTAATTTCTTCCCTAGTGTCGCCACCGCCAACCACCCGCTGCGCCGCGTCCGGGTCTTTTCGTAAAAGCCTGGTGTACATCACGGCCCGGTCGTGTACGTCCTGGTCGCCGTCCTCTGTTCCTTGCTGCAGCACCTTGCCAAGCATTGCTCTCATTTCGCACGGTCGCTTGAAAAACAGCCTCATCGCGCTGGTCAGGAGTTGCAACTTCACGCCCGAGTTCGTTTCGTTGGAAAAACTCTCAAGCGCCGGTTCCAACAAGTACGGCGCGTTCGGCGTGACGTCGCCGAACTCGGCGAGCATATAAACCAGCGCGACCCGCGCGTCCGGGTCCTCCCGGTCTTCGATTTCCAGGTTCTGAATACTCGCCACCACGGTGTCGATGAATTTGAAGTGCGCGCGCGTGATCAGCGCCAGGGCGACTAGCGTGCGGTCGACGACGTGCGTGCTGCCGTGGTGCACAAATTGCGTCAGCCGCGCCACGACGGCCGGAGTGGCGTCCGCGTCGCCGCGCAACGCGATTTCGCAAATCGCGTTGATGGCGCTTTTCGCGATGCTCACATCCACGTCGCTGGTGTACTCCCCCAGTTCGTCGCATATTTCGTACGTGTTTTTGTGGTCCGCCACGGCGATGAGCATTTCTATTTTCAAGCGCTTCACGGCGGGCGCGTCGCTCACTCGGGTGAAGAAGCTTTTGTACTCCGTCGCGAACAGCGGCGGCGCTCTTTGCACTAACAAGTGCAGGTGCGCCCACACCGCGTACGCGGGCTCTTGCTGGTCCGTCTGCGCTAGGGTCAGTAAAGGCGCTTTGACTTTTTCGAAAACCTGTTGGTGTACTTCGGGTAACTCCAACGTGGCGTTCAAAAAGCACTTCACCGTGGCCAACACGACCGCCGAGTTTGAGTGCTGCAGCCGGTCCTCGAGGGCGTTCATCACGTCGAAGGTTTCGGTTTTGTTGGCGCACTTGTACAGGGCGCATAGCTGAAGAATCGTGACTTGCGACCACTCCGTGAAGTCCTTGATTCGGTTAATCAGCCCGTACACGATTTGCTTCGTGGCTAGGCTTTGCGGGCCGTCGATTTCAATAAGCCTGTGATTGTAAAAGAAAAGTATCAGTCTCGTATGGGCAATCAGGGAGGCGGAATGTGATACATGGGAAATACGTACGTCGCGACGCAGTTCGCCACGGTCGCCGCGTTTTGGTCGGTCAACACCATCGCGCGGACGGTTTGCAGAATCTCGGTTTCCAACAGCGCCTCCCTGTCCAGGTCGTGGATTTTCAAAACCCCCATCGCCGCGGTTTTGCGAGGGTAAGGGTGTTTGTCTTGAAGCCCACGAGTCACAGCGCCGATCTGTGTTGACGACGGGGACGAGGTCAGAGATGGATTAATTTAGGGTTGAGAAAACAGGAAGGGATTCGCACTGTCAGATTTGGAATTGCACCCGCCATCCGAGTCCGGCATCGGCGGCAGGCACGACGTGCCGTCCGCGCGTGATACGTACGGGGGTTTCATCGTGCACACGCCATGTGTGTGCGCTCTGCACCGCGGCGCAAAAAAAAACACGTACCAAGTACTCCACCAGGTCTGGAACTCGCATCGAGGCCATCGATCGTACCGCGAGCCCGCGAATCACCGGGTCTTCGTCTGCGCAATCTTTTTGTAACGTGTTCACCGTGAGCAGCGCCAGGTCCGGCTTCTGCTGCGCGTAGAAGGTCAGGTAGTGGTAAAGCATCTTCTTCGTGGCCATGTCCTTTGTGTGCGCGTTCATAATCACGTCGCTGAACAGAGGAGACATGTCGATGCCGATGGTGAGGTACTGGATTATTCGCTGAAAAAGAGCACGTCGCGCGTGTTGCTGGTCCTTCGTGGGATTGGCTTTGCTCGCGTGCGCGCGGAGCGCGGCGGACATCTCCGCGAGCTCGTTGCCGCGCCGAGACTCCGTCATCGTGGAGGGACAGGACGCGTGTCTCGGAACGGACGACGCGGAGCCGCGAGCGCGAGACGCGCGCGTCTCAATCTGACGCCGTGAAGATTTAAGAATTTTGGCAAAAAAATGAAGCAGACGACCAGACTCACAAAAAATAGTCTACACAGCATTACAAGTACTCCGGCAACTCGTCCAGAATCTCATCGAGTTCGGTTTTGAACTCTTCCTTCGCCCTGTTGCTTCTGCCGCCCACGTGTAGCAGTTTCTGAACCCCAACGTCCTCCACCGCCCATACCTGCGAGTGCGACAGGAGGGACAAAAAAGAAGTCACCATGAGCCCGGCGAACCCGGCGTATACCCAGGGGACGCCCGGGTCTGTTTTCAGCTCAAGGCCGGTGCTTCCTTTCATGTCCTCCACGATTAGTTGCAAGCCGTCCACGGTGATCGGCCTTCCGCTTCCGGGACGCCGCACCCCGGCGAAGGATCCATCAGAAGCGTAAATCGCGACGGACTGGAAATCCCGCGCCACAAGCGTCACGCCTTTTCGTTTCAAAGTTTCGTCATCCGAACCCGGGTTCAGGGGAAGAAACGTTCCCCAGATCCGGCCTTGGAAGTTACCAACGCCCTCCAGGTTGGCCATGGGGAGGTACAGGGAGTCGCCGGCGAATTCCCTCTGTGAGTCACCACCGCTGCCCGAGCTTTCAGAAGCTTTGGCGTCGGTTTCAGGGGAAACCGACCCGGAGAAGCTTTCAGCATCATCCGGCGCCGGCCCGGAGTCGCCGTTTCCACTTTGCGTTTTATCATCCCCATCCGAAACGACGGCGTCCGCCACCCTCACGCGCAATGACGCGATTTCCCAGTCCGTCTGGTACATTGTGACCCCCCCCTGTCGCAGCGGGACGTTGACCGAAATAGTCTTGCGCTGCTTTTCGTGCCCGTCCGTACCGTCCACCACGGAGAGGTCCGAAAAGAACTGCGAAACCTGGCCGTTTGGCAGGTACTCTATTGTGAAGTCGTTCACCACTACTTTGTCGGTCTCACCGCGTGGCCTCGGCGCGAAGGCGTTGCCCCGTCGTAAGCCTTGGCCTATTTCGAAGGAAGTGCCTTCCGGGACCATCACGGATCCGCCCAAACCGCCCAATCCGCTGTACGCGGCGCCGCCCAGGGTCAACAGCAAACCGGCGTGTACCCCGATGGGCGCCAGGCGTCCTATGAGTCCTTTAAACGCGTAAAGCGCTTTGCCTTTGTTGTAACAGAAAAGTGTCAGTCTCTCGTGGTGTGTATGAGGGATTGGTATGAGTAAACAGTCAGGGTAACAGTCCGAGGGATAGTCCCTTCTGGCCGTAATAACCGTCCCTTCGCAGGACAAGTATGCGCAAATAGGGAGGCCGGGATTTGGGAAACGCGCAATTACTCACCTTTCCTGAAAACCTGGTACCCTCGGTGCGCCAACTTCTCGGCTAGGTCATCCGACCTGGCTCTTGGAAGGGTCTCCGCTTCCTCCATTTTAAGCAGCGCTGCTGGTCTTTCCATGAACTTCCAGTCCGCACTTACGCGCCAAACCGGGAGCTGCCTCGTGAACGTACACGCGGTGAGGCTCGCGGCGAGCGCCGCTAGTAGCGTCAGGAAATACCACTCCGTGTAGATGTGATCCAGGCCCAGGTTCAGAATCAGGGGGTAATCGATGAAACCCAGCGCCGGGTCGTTCGTTGGGTAGTTCTGGACGTACCACGCTGTGCCTTTGTTCTGCTCGATCACCGTGCCGAGCGCGCTGAAACCCGCTATGGCGAGAAACTCGGAAATCGCAAGCGGCAGCGACGATAACTGGCGCGCGATTTTCTTACCAGACTTGGGGACCTCCACGTCGAGTAACCAAGTCGTGAACGCGTCGTCGTCCTTAATCGTGGTGGTCCCGGTTCCATCTGCGTTCGGGTCGGGGGCTTTCCGGGGGTCGCCGTTTCCGCCCCCGGGCGCGCGAGCCCAAACCGACACCGACCCGCGGCGGCGGGACAACCCGCGAGGGGAAGTCGATGACCGGGATGACGAAAACGTGCCCGGTTTCCCCGAAACAAAGCATCGCGTCGGCCGGTTCGCACCACTCACGTGAACAAAGGCTCGCGATGAAACAGACACGCCCGCGATCGCGCCGCACATGGGGAGGACCACGGGCGTCATCGCACGCATCGCCAACCGCGTCGCCAACCAGGCCGCGCGCTTTCAAGTGACGTTGCGCTTGTTAAACCTGGTAACGGCGACGTCGCCATTTTCATCAGCACTTTTTCAGCGGCGCGGATTTTCACACAATGCCAGCTCGCCACTCCAAGCGCCTCAGTCCGTCAGACGCACACGCACGCGCCGGGACCGACCCGACCGGACGCTCGTCGGAGGTCGAGGCCTACACTTGTGATGACGGGCCCGATGGCGTGGGCGGGCCGCGGGCGCGGGGCGGGCCGCGGGCGCGGAGGGTCCGTCGGCGGTGGCGGCGGTCGTGATGGGGGCCGTGATGGAGGGCGCGTATCCGGCGGTCGCGGCGGAGGTCGTGACGCAGGACGGTCCGGTTCCGGCGGGCCTCAGAAGCGCATGAGGGACGTGCGTGATGACGAACTGGGTGAGGCACACGACGGGTTCGAGGTTGACGACGCGTTTGCGTCTGACAAGGTTGGTAATCTTCGCAACGAAAAGTTTGAGCAGTATTACCAAGCGCAAGGCATCGTGCCTGACTCGGAGTGGCAGCTGATGCTTAGCTCGTTCCAAACCCCGTTGCCGTTGACGTTCCGGGTGAACATGAGCGGCAAGTTCCGGGAAAGCACGAAACGGAAGCTGATTGACACGCTGTTTCCCGAAGTCATCAAACACAACATCGCGCGCATGAAACCGCCAAAGTGCTTGAAGTGGTACCCCGATTCCCTGGCGTGGCAGATCGACGTCCCAAAAGACGCGCTGAAGGGGAACGTGAAGTTACAGAACTTACGGAACTTTATCGTCCGTGCGAACGAAGTTGGAGCAGTTACACGGCAAGAAGCGGTATCCATGATCCCCCCCCTGTTACTAGACGTCAAGGCGCACCACCGCGTGCTTGATATGTGCGCCGCGCCTGGGTCGAAGACGTTTCAGTTGCTTGAGATGCTGCACGTCGCGACTTCCACGTCAAACTCGAACTCGTGTTGCGTCCCATCCGGAGTCGTCGTCGCGAATGACGCCTCACTGCAACGCGCGAACCTGCTGACGCACCAAACAAAAAGATCCAACTCACCGGCGCTGCTCGTGACGAACCATCAGGCGCAGCTGTTTCCGTTTCTGCTGGACCGCGGCGGCGATGGTGTCCAGGATGACACCGACGATCCGCACAAGTTCTCTTCGAAAAACAAAAACGTCTACCGCTTCCACAGGATCCTGTGCGACGTGCCTTGTTCCGGGGACGGTACACTACGTAAGTCCCCGGATTTGTGGAAAAAGTGGACCCCCGCGAGTGGGGTTGAGCTGCACTCGCTACAGCTCGCCATCGCGACGCACGCCGCGCGGTTGCTGAAAGTCGGCGGCCGGTTGGTGTACAGCACGTGTTCCCTGAACCCGCTGGAAAACGAGTCCGTAGTGAGTGCGTTGCTTAAGCGAGGCAAAGGCGCGCTTGTGTTAGCTGACGTTTCCAAAGCGCTTCCCGGGCTGGAACGAAGGCCGGGGATGCACCACTGGAGAGTGGGGGACGTGTTCGGGTGGCACGACGAACCCGGCGGCCGGGAACCGGTTCGAAAGCAAAAAGGCATGGCAGGTACGGCCTTGGTCCTTTCCCAAATCCGACACACAATGTTTTATCTCTAACGCTGGTGACTGCTCAGACCGATGGCCGGTGACTGTTGACCAGGCCATCGTCCAATACACGCCCAACACGGGACTGACACTTTGTTTTACCTATCGCAAGACACGATGTGGCCCCCCACGAAGTCGTGCGCGGAGGACCAAAAGCTCGAGCGGTGCGTCCGGATCATGCCGCACCTTGACGACACGGGGGGGTTCTTCATCGTCGCGATTGACAAGGTAGCGGAGATGCCGGGGGACGAGCTCGGCATTACCCTCACGTGTGACGTGCAAAACAAAGAAGCGAAGAACAACCGGGACGGCGGGCGCGACGGAGGGAGTGATTGGAACACAAGCAACCGAGTCGCGCCGGTGTTGCCCGTTGATAGCAACGATATCGTCAGGTCAATGCAAGCGCAGTACGGCTTGGATTGCGCGAAGTCCGGGATTGAAAACGGCCTCATGACGCGTTCGCTGGGCGTGGAGGATGTTGAAAACCCGAAACGAATTTACTACCTCTCGCCCGGCGCGCGGGCGCTTTGTATGGGCAATTCCAATTCGGGCGGGCCGAACAACAGTGGCGGGCTTCAAATCGTCGCCGCCGGAGTAAAGGCTTTCGAACGGCAAACCGCCCCGGGTGCTAAGTGTAAGTACCGCATCACGCAAGAGGGGTTGGATTCGCTGTTGCCGCTGTTGCAAAAGCAAGTCGTGCGCGCCAGCGCCGCGGAAATTCAGTACATCTTGAAGCGGCAACAAGGCGAGTCGCAAACTCCCGAGTCGCAAAAGTTGGATTTGATGCGAGACACGGAGTCGCCTGAGGGGTGCTGGGAGAAAGACACGGTACGGGGGATGCGGAAAGTGACGCCGGGGTGCGTGATTTTGGTGACGCAGGTGCGGGACGACGAAGGCGACGACGACGAGCCGTCAAAGAAAAAGCACAAGAAGGAGAAGAAAGAGAAAAAGGAAAAGGGCGACAAGGCGGACGGCGGCGCGGGGTGGGCTGGCATCGCAGGACCCAACGACCTGGCGGTGGCGTGCTGGCTGGGAGAGGGCGAAAAAGGCAAGTCCCTAAGCGTGCTCGCCACGAAAGCAGAGGGGGGACATCTGTTACACCAGCTCAAGGAAAGAGCGGGACGGAAGCGGTTGTAATATTTCCGTTTTTTGAAACGCCTTCTGCTGGACGAGCGAGCAAATTTCAAACAATGTTTTTGGACTCACCACGATCTCGCTCCCAGTCTCTCTGCGCGCCATGTCCGGCGGCCAGAAGAGCATCGCCTCCTTTTTCGGAGGAGGCGCCTCCTCCGGCGCGGCGAAAGCCAATGCGGACGTAAAAAAGCGCGCCGTCGATGACGTCGAGAAAGGTACGCGCGCGTCCCTACCGGTCTCGGATCTCGACCGCCCCGATTTCGGTTCCACATCGCAGCTGTCACACCTTCCAAGTTCGAATCTCGACCGCGCCACGCTCACCACCTTGCCCCAACACGCGCCTTCCCTGCCAGCCCCCATCGCCGCTCAAAAGAGTCCCCCCGGTCAGACCGAAAACGTCCCGCCCGCTACGAAGAAGCCGCGGCTGAAGCGTAAGTCCGAGCGGGAGGACCCAAAGGCTGAGTCGGCGCCGCTGGCGCCCACTGCCGAACCGATGGATGAAAAGCTGGCAGAGCCCGAGCCTGTGCCAGAAGTTGAGCCCGTGCCCGAGCTCAAAGCCCCAACACCGACCCCCAAAGCCCCCCCCAAGCCCGTGGTGATTTCGAAGAAGGAGACGGCCGCCCGGGATGAGATGGATGCGGACTACGACGACGACGACGCGGACGACGACGACGACATCGAAGACGAAGAGCACGGACCTCCCGCGGATGGCTTGGCGAAGGTGATGGCCGGCGGCGCTAAACAACAAACAAAAAAGACAAAAACCGTGAAGCGCGATGTGAAGATCGACCCCAACGGCGTCGGGGGAGGCGCGGTTGAAGCCGCCGGGCGCTTACTTCAGTACGACCCGAAAAGCGCGCTGTGTTGGGAAACCGGAACGCCGGCGCCGTATTTGGTAAGGGCCTTTCCCACTCACCACATTCCGCCTCCCTGATTGCCCATACTCGTACCAGAAGGGGCTACTACCTCTGACTGTTTACTCATACACATTACGAGAGACTGACACTTTCTTTTGTATCGTATCAGTACCTAGCGAACGTTTTCGAAAACATCTCGGAGACCACCAAGCGGCTTGAAATCGCGGAGATGCTTACGAACGCGTTCCGCACGATTTTGCTTGCGTCGGAGGGTACGGACGGTAGCATTAAGCACGACGATTTGCTGGCCGCGGTTTACCTGGCGTCGAACTCAATAGCGCCGCAGCACTTGGGCATCGATTTGGGAATCGGCGACGCTACTTTAATCAAAGCGCTGGGCGAAGCGACTGGAAGGAAAGAAGCCACGATCAAGGAGGACTACAGGAACGAAGGCGACCTCGGCATCGTCGCCATGATGAGCAGAAACACGCAGAAAACCATGTTTGCCCCACCCAAGCTCACCATAAAAGGCGTCCTCGCCGAATTCAAAGCCATCGCCACGACGGAGGGGAAGTCGTCGGTGGATTTGAAAAAATCGAAAATCAAGAAACTCCTGGTGGGCGCCCGCGAGTGCGAAGGTACGCCGGCGTATCCAACCCAAATCCGCCTTTCCATGACTCGTTTTCTTGGAGTACGGACGGTAACCGGCACTACGTCAGAAAGTAAAGACACACGGTAACAAAACCCAACACCGTACAATTCCCAATCCCCAGCAATACCGAAACACTCGCCGACTCGCCGACTGACCCTTTTTTTTTTCTCGCAAGCCGGGTACATCGTGCGTTCCCTGCAAGGAAAGCTCCGGATTGGTCTGGCGCAGCAAACTGTGACATGCGCGCTGGCGCACGCCGTGATGTTACACAGCCCCGCCGCGGCGGCGGCTTTTGAAAAAGGAGGCCAAGTCGCCGTGGCCGATTTGCTGGGAAAGGCGTTTGATATTTTGAAAAAGGTTTTTTCCGAGTGTCCGTCTTTCGACGAGATCATCCCCGCGCTTTTGATGGAAGGGGGCATCGACCAGCTGGAAATGCGGTGCCACTTCATCCCAGGCGTGCCCATAAAACCCATGCTCGCGAAACCCACGAACGGCGTCCGGGAGGTGCTGCACCGGTTCGAAAAAGTCGAGTTCACGTGCGAGTACAAGTACGACGGCGAACGCGCGCAGGTACGGTTTGGCGTTTCCCAAATCCGACTCGCTGTTTTATCGCTAACGCGCCTGTGACTGTTCGGACCGATTACCCTGACTGTTGACCAGGCCATCGTCCAATACACGCCCATCAAATGGACTGACACTTTTCGTGTAACAATCGCAGATCCACTTGCTGCCGGACGGCAGCGTGAAGATCTTCAGTCGCAACCAGGAGGACAACACCCCCAAGTTCCCGGACGTGATACGCGCGATGCCCAGGTTCCTGAAACCCGGCGTGAAGTCCGTGGTGATCGACGCCGAGGCGGTGGCGTTTGACCGCGTGAGCGGGAAGATTTTGCCGTTTCAGATTCTAAGCACGCGAGGTACGTCTTGCGCGTTTCCCAAATCCAGGCACTGTTTTGCCGGTTGTCCTGAGTACTCACTCTATCACATTACGAAAGACTGACACTTTGTTTTATTCATCGTAAGGACGCAAAAACATCGACGAGGCGGATATCAAAGTCAACGTCGCGATTTACGCGTTCGACTGTTTGTTTCTGAACGGGGTGAATTTGTTACAGGAACCTTTAACTAAACGAAGAGAAGCGCTGTACAGCGCGTTCAACGAAGTCCCTGGGGAGTTCTTTTTCGTCACCGCGAAAATCAGCCGGGACGTGGACGAGCTGCAGGTTTTCTTGGTACGTATTTCCCACCCAACACATTCCGCCGACTGATTGCCCATACGGGACTGACATTTCTTTTTTTACAATCTCAGGAGGATTCAATCGCCGAAAACACGGAGGGTTTGATTGTGAAAACCATGGATGCTACGTACGAACCTTCGAAACGTTCGTTGAACTGGCTTAAGCTGAAGAAGGACTACATGGAGGGGTGTGGCGATTCGCTTGATTTGGTACCGATTGGGGGTTTCTACGGCAAAGGTAAGAGAACCGGGGTTTTCGGCGCTTATCTATTAGCATGTTACGACGAAACCTCGGAAGAACTGCAGTCGATTTGCAAAATCGGCACCGGTTTTTCGGACGAGGATTTGAACGCGCTGAACGCGAAAATGAAAGCCACGGTGATTGACATGCCGAGGAGCTACTTCAAGTACGGCGAGTCCGTGAAACCGGATGTGTGGTTCGACCCGAAGTTCGTGTGGGAAGTCAAAGCGGCTGACCTTTCCGTGTCGCCGACGCACCAAGCCGCGCACGGGTTGGTGGACCCGACGAAAGGCATTGCGCTGCGGTTCCCCCGGTTCCTCAGGGTCAGGGACGACAAAATCGTGGAAACATCAACAAGCGCGGAACAAGTAGCGGAGTTCTACAACGCACAGGCCACGAAAGTTGAGTTTGAAAAGGAGGACGAGGACGCCTTCTGACGAGCGAGCGCGGGGATGTGGGCTTGTTTTGTTACTGTGAACGATTTTACACTGAAAAGAATCTCGTGCGTCTACTTTAAATCTGCTCGACCTGTCCTCCCTCCACTCACGTGTCTCCCTCCACTCGACGCCGCGCCCAGCACAGGCGCGCGGTGCGGTGCGTATCGTCGTGCCGCCCCGGGACGTGGCGCGATGGCGCACGACGAGGCATCGCGCGCGGCCGCGGCGAGGGCGTACGCGAGTGATGCGCAACGTTCGTTCCGAGACCTGGGAGGCGATGGAAATGCGCAGACGAACGACGCGGCGACGCGCGTGGCGGTGGCGGCTCGCGCGGCGGAACCTTTGCTTGACATGAAGCAAAGGACGACCAGGGATGACCCTGATGGGTTTATGGATACCTTCTTCCGGGCCTCGCGGCTGCACTACATCGGCACGTGGAAGCACAGGTACGAGGCGTTCCTGGAAGATCTCCCGGAACCGCCAAAGGTGATGCCCAATAAACTTGCCGGCGAAGAACGAATCGTGATGCACGTGGATATGGACTGTTTCTTCGCCGCCGTGGCGAGTTTGGGTCGCCCCGAGCTGCAAGGCCTGCCCGTCGCGGTGTCGTGGTCGTCCGGAACCAAAGGCGCCGGGGAGCTTTCGTCGTGCAACTATTTGGCCAGGGCGTTTGGTTTAAGCGCGGGCGCCAGGGTGAACGACGCGTTGGTTTTATGCCCGAACCTGGTGGTGATGCCGTACGAGTTCGAGAAGTACTCACATGTCGCCCTTAAGGTGTACCGAGTGCTACATGACGTCACGCCGCACGTCATGGGGGTCTCCGTGGACGAGGCGTACTTGGACGTGACGTGCAAGTTACGCGAAACCGGCGGCGACGCGAAAACGCTGGCCGAGGGTACGACGCGTTGCATTTCCCAAATCCTGACACACTGTTTTACCGAAGCTGGTGACTGTTGTCCATACATCGCGATATACAAGTCTGACACTTTCTTTCATTTATCCAGAAATCAGAACCGCGATACGAAAAGAAACCGGCTGCGTCGCGTCCGTCGGGGTTGGTACGTATTTGCGTTTCGCCAAATCCAGGGAGACTGTTTGCCCATACTCGTACCAGAAGGGCGCATTACCTCTGCCGATTGTCCGCCCGTAATTACGCACGTAACATGGCCCGAAAGACTGACACGTTGTTTTACCTATCGTAAGGTCCCAACCGCTTAATCGCGCGGCTTGCGACGAAACACGCGAAGCCGGACGGGGTGTTTTTGGTGGACAAAGGCGACGCCCGGGAGTACGTCTCCTCGTTGCCGGTGGGTGAGTTGCCCGGGGTGGGCACGGGGGCACTTGAAAAGCTGAAAAAAAACATATTTGCCGATACGACGGACACGATTACCTGTCGCGACATCGTGGCGACGAGCGTTGCGAGGTTACGCACCACACTAGGGCCAAAGGCGGGCACCGCGCTTTTGGACGCGTGCCTCGGCGTTGACAACCGGGAGTGGGTCACTCGGCCGCCGCGGCGAAGCGTGGGCGCGCAAGTCACTTGGTGCGGGGCTTTCCCACTCCCCACACACCGCCTACGCGCTTGCGCATACGGACTGATACTTATTTTTACAATCTCAGGGGCGTGCGCTTCGACTCGGCGGCGGCGGCGGTGTCGTTTGCCGAGAAATTGGCAACCGAGGTTTCAACCCGGGCCAAAAAACTTCGCGTCCAGGGGCGGTGCGTCACCCTGAAGCTGTTACGAGCCGTGGGTAACGTACCGGACGGGATGATGAAAGGAACCGTGGGACACGGCGTGTGCGATCACTTGACCCGGTCGGTGACTCTTTCTGCTGGGGCGACGCGCGAGGCGAACGTTTTGTGCAAAGAAGTCGCGCAAATCCTGGCGCGCCTCGACGTGCCGGCGAGTGAAATACGGGGAATGGGGGTTCAACTTTCGAAACTCGACAGCGACCCTGGTGCAGGTAAGGGAAGGGCGGGGAACGGCGGCAGGACCGTAGGCCGGGTCGCTTCCGCGGGGCGACAAGGGGAGTGGTCGGAGCGGGATGAAACACGCAAAAACAGGTACGCGGCGTGGTTTGGGAAACCGGTTGAGGACAAAAACGCGAAAAACGGGACGTCGCCGGTCGCGAAACAAACAACACCCGACAACAACAGAACGAGTCCGCGCGACAAGACGAACGCGTACGCGGCCGCGCTTTGCGGCGGCCAAACGCGAATACTCGCTTCCTTCGCACGGGGCAGCGGGAAACCCTTAAATAACTCAAGATTAACTCAAGAAAGAGGTGCCCCAGCGCCTGCGTCGGACGTGCCTCGGTCACCCGCGAAACGACCGCGGAGGACGGAGGGCAACGCCGGCGCGGAGCGCGGCGACGCGGACGACACGGATGATGACACCGAAAACGGCGTTGACTTTGATACGCATTTAAACGAAAACGAAACCGAAGAAGAAGAAGAGGAAGAAGAAGAAGAGGAAGAACCCCGCGAGGCTCCCGTTGCGTTGCGCCAGGCGCACGCGCGCGCGGCGCGAGCGCACGCGTTTCAAACGTTTTCCTTTTCTGAAAAACCCGTCGACTCCGAACTCACGTTAACGAAAAGCGCTCGTTTGTTGCTTCGCGACTGCGAGTCTTTTTTGGCATCAATCGCACAGACCGCGTTTCGTGAGCACGGCCCGGACGCAGCAGCGACCGTGATTGACACCGCACGGCGGCTCGCGAGGGCGCAGTGGACCACGCCCGCGGTGGCGTTTTTCGTGATCGGCGACAACCGCGGCGCAGCGGCACAACAAAAAAGGTTCGCAGCCGCCTGGATCGACGCCTGCGAATCGGTGGAGTCCGAGGTGGTGCGCGCGGCGCTGACGCAATGAACAATGAGGGTACGAGGGCTCGTAAAGGTAAGGGTACAAAGGGTGTAAGGGTAGTCGTAAGGTTAGGTAGTAAAGGTAAGGGTACGAAGGGTGTAAGGGTACGGCGGGCTGGTAAAGGTAAGGGTACAAAGAATAGTCGTAGGGTTAGGCGGTAGAGTAGGTGTGGAGACGAAAGTTCTTAATAGTAGTATGTAGTATTATCGATCGATCGATCGCTCTTTTCGCGTTCGGCGTGCTTTCGCAAATATTTTTTTCTCCAGCGTCAACACCTCCGCACCCTTCACAGCACCTTCATCACCTCCGCATGCGTCTTTTCGTTTTCCCACCCGGCGTGAGGGGCGTCCTTAGGTCGTTTTCCTCGTCCCAGTTTTCGTTTGCGGGATCCGAAACGGCACGGCCTATGGGCGACGGCGACGCTAAACTGTCGCTCGACGTGCCGCCGCGCATCGTCCTGATTTCGGAGCTTCCCGGCTCGTCAAGCAACGGCGACCCGGGAAGCGATTGGGCGCAGCAGCACCACCGCGCTATCGCGCCGAGGGTCCCTCCCGACGAGCTCTTCCCTGCACGGGAGAGGTGACCACCACCCGCGTGTTCGCTGGATCTGACTGTTTGCGCATACGGAGAAGCGGAGGCGGAAATGCCAAAGTACGCGCCGCGGCTTCCCGTCGCGGCGGCGGCGGACGTCGCGGCGCCGTTTCCGTTGCGCAAACCCCCCCGATTCGCCGCAACGCCCTGGCGCTCATCCGCGCTGTCGATATCCTCGTCCCTGATATCGGCTGGCTTTACTGGGGATTGCAGGTACACAAGC